>Ga0079996_108774_pt1 | contig 19638 bp, 15 predicted proteins | sample PerSpoAPS_AMetaG_FD_69199 | JGI IMG/M metagenome (GOLD analysis project Ga0079996, IMG submission 69199) | Thermal spring microbial communities from Yellowstone National Park, Wyoming, USA - Perpetual Spouter A (PS_A) MetaG (SPADES assembly)... | ecosystem: Environmental > Aquatic > Thermal... | reverse complement strand
TTAATTTTGAATTATATAAAATAGATATAGATGGGAAAAATTTAGAGAGAATTACATATTCAAATGGTTTTAATTCATTTCCTATGTTTTCAAAAGATGGAAAGAAAATTATTTGGACATCAAATAGAAATGGAAAAACAAGAAGAGATTTTAATATATTTATTGCAGATTTTAAATGAATGGCTTATCTCTTATAGAAAATTAAAAATTCTACTCTCCTGTTTAGTGATTTCTTTTCTTCATTTTCATTTGCTTTTAATAGACTATCTAAATTAAACGCTTTTCCTTCATCCCTATTTACAGGTTTATACTCTCCAAATGAAGTGGTAGAAATAAGATGCTCCGATGGGTCTATTTTTACACTATCTTTTAAGAAATAAAAAATTTCAAATGAACGTAATCCTGCCAATTCTAAATTAGATCTAAATTTTGTTGTAGGGTCAATATCTGCATGACCTTCTATTTGTATTCTTTCTATACAATCCAAGTTATTTTTTATTGCATTTCCAATAACTTCCAAAACCTTATATCCATTTTCAGAAATTTTATATTCATTTTTATTAAATAATAATCCTGAACTTACTCTAATTCTTTGAAGCTGTAATTCGTTTATTAGTCTAATACTGAAATCAAAACTCCCATCCTTAAAATATAATATATAATTATCCTTATCAATCATTTCCAATTTTTGGAATTTTTTATTACTTTCTAACAAATTTAGTGTTTTGGTTTGACACTCTCTCGCTCTGCCTAAATCAATAAACTTTGCCAAAAGAAGAGCATAAGATATTGAAAAAATAAACGCAAACAATAAAACAACAAACAACATAAAATCTACAAAAGGTGGCCAGAAATTAAAATACTTACTTCTCTTCATCTTTTTTTGTTTTTCCAAGTGCTAATCTAAAATGGAGAGGTTTATCAAGAACCTCAACAAGCCTTCCAAGTTGCCCAACAAGCTTATCAAGTTGCTCTTTAATTTCTTCAAATTTCTCAGCAGTTTCACTTGTCTTTTTAGCGATTTCTTTAACATTAGAAAGGTTTTGATTAATTTCTTCTAAGTTCTCTTTAAGGGGTTTTATACTCTGATTAAGCCCATTAATACCTCCCTTTAATTCCGTAAGTAAAGTAGGTAAATCTTTTAATTCATTTTTTATAGGTTTAGTAACTTTTTCCTCAAACTTTGATGAAATTCCAGCTGTTAATTCTTCTATCTCTGTTGGTATCTTCCCTGCTTTCTCTGTAAATTCGTCAAATATTTTTCTAAATTCTCCCAATTTCTTACCAAGTGAATTAATTTGCTCTGGTAGTTCCTTAGTAATTACATTTCCAACATTTCTGAATAATTCTTCTATTTGATTTGGTATAGAAGAGATTTTATCATTTGTGTCTTTTAAAGTCTTTTTTAAAGCTTCTATGGAATTATCTAATTTTTGCGGTATAGAGGAAATTTCGTTATTTAGTGTTTGAATCCCCGTCTGTAAGGATTTTATATCATTACTTAAAGATGTTATACTTTGTAATTGTCCTTTTAATTCATTCATAGTATTTTCTAATTCATTCACAGACTCAGTTAAATTTCTTAATTTACGGAGTTCTCCATTTAATTTTGCTATCTCTCCTTCTAATTTTCCTAAATTTTTCAGTTCGTTCTTTAAATTCTCCACAGTTCCTATAAAACCATAAAAAACCTTAGAAAAATCATTGAAACTTCTATTAAATTCCTCCAAATTCCTAGGCAAACTATACAATACTTTTATTTTCTCTTCTAAATCCTTAAGAAAACCATTTAAATTCTCCAAAGTTTTAGATATTCCTTTAAATGTTTTGAGGTTTTCATTAAGCTCCTTAATATTTTCACTCATTTGCGTAATATAATGTTTTACCTCTTCTGATAGATCTTCTCTTTCAAATCCAACATCCCTTTCCCAAATTACCATTTTTAATGCTCCCCAGATTGTAAAATAAACACCAAGAACACTTGGAACAAAAATAAGTCTTATATTTAAAAGTAAATTTCTTAAACTTTGTGTAATTTCCTTTTCTGAACTTCCTAAAAGTGTATATAATCCATAAAATGAAAGTCCAAGACTTAATAGTGTTCCAAGTAATCCTATTACTATAAATATACTCACTAACTCTTTTGCTGTTTTTAAATTAGTATTTCTATTATCATCAGGAATATAAGTTAGAACAGTGAAATAAATAAACAGAAGCGATATAAATGTTGATATAATAGCAACAACAGAACTTTCAGTGCTATAAGCTATATTATGAATTCCAAGAAGAGACAAAATCACCAAGCCAACGATAATAAAAAGCAAGTCAAGCAAAATTTTCTTAATCATGCTCTAACTCCCTCATTTCGCTATAATTGTTCCTTTCATAAAAACTTCGTACTTACTTCCTATGTTTTCAAGTATAGCAAGATCTGAAAAAGTATAGTGTTTTAAACTAGTTGATACATCAAGAGCTAAATTATAGAACTTTCTAACCTTATCCACATCATTCTTTTCAATTTCCTTGACAGGAATAAGTATGAAGAGATTAGGATTAATATCCTCTTTTGGAAATAAAGATTTAAGATTTATCATAATATAAAATCCAAGAACATAGCTTGAAACAGGTTTAAGGTCAATATCCCTATACTCAGCGGATGGAAGTCTATATAGTTTATCAAAGTCCCTATTATAAATCATATTTTTATATTCAGAATTGTCTATTATATTCTTTATTTTTGAGACTTCCTTCTTTATTTCTTCCTCTTTAAATTTATTTTCAAATTTACTAAGTCTTTCTTCCAAAGGTTTAATTTCACTTTTATCAGCTTTTTTATTCAATTCTTGATTAAATTCATCTTTACTAACAACACTATTCTTATCAGCTTTTTTGCCTAATTCTTCTCGTAAAGAGTTAATTTCTTTCACATCAGCTTTTTTATTCAATTCTTGCTCAATTTTTTCAATTTCACTTTTATCAGCTTTTTTGCTTAATTCTTGTTGTAAAGAGTTAATTTCACTTTTATCAACTTTTTTATTCAATTCTTGATTAAATTCACTTTTTAGTGAGTTTTTTAAATCATTCAATTTACTATCTAAATTTTGCTTTATAATTCCGTCAACTAAACTTTCAATTTCTTCCCTATCAGCTTTTTTATTCAATTCTTGATTAAATGCATCTTTACTAACAAATTTTTCATTCAATCTTTGCTCAATTTCCTCAACTTTTAGCTGTCTTTTTAAATCATTCAATTTATTATTTAGCTTTTGCTCTATAAGTTTGTCAATTTTACTTTCATCAATTTCACCAATTTTGTTTTGCGATGCTTGTTTATTTTCTATTTCTTTAATTACTTCTTCTTTTATTTTTTCCTTTAAGCTGTTTTCGCCAATAGGTTTATTACTACCCTTTTGTAAATCTTCTTTTATCTTTTGTAAATCTTCTTTTAGTTTATTAAATTCCTCTTGTTTGACATAATTTTTGACATAATCTTCTAATTCTTTCCTATCAACATAATTTAACAATTCAATTCCAAGTTTTCTACCCAAGTAAGGAGCTACTAATCCACCTGCAAATCCTCCTAAAAGACCTCCTACTAAACCTATTAGTAAAACAATAAAATAATTTGGACTTTCAGATTCACTATTTGATTTTGGAGTTTCAGAAGCAGTATCTTTGCTTGAATCTGATTTTTCTTGCTGTATAGGATTATTTTTATTTTTGGTAGTTTGAGAGAATAGAAAAGTGGGTCCTGTTAAAATAATAAAAAAGATAGACATTAACCTTATCATTTTTGCCCTCCTATTTTATTTAATTTTTTCGTTATTACTTCTATTGCTTTCTTAAAGAACTCAAGAGAATAACAAGAGCCTTTATCCTGTAATGTTTTGAAATCAGATAATTCCCTCCCATAATGGATATTGAATGAATCTTTAGTTTCTTCTTTAATTTCTTCTTCCGCAAGCCCTTCTTTGTCAAGATCCAATTTTTTTAATGTCCCTAAAATTTCTGACAATATTTGAGCGAAATCTTTATCTTGCACCTTATCCTGCCCCTTGTATTTGAATACTTCCTGTGTTAATTTCATACTTTTTAATTCTTCATTTAGTAATCCATCTACTACCTCATGCTTGGGTTTATCGGAAGTTTCAATAGTTACTTCTTTCCTAAATGTTCCTTCTAAGAGTTCCTTTATAGCCTTGTTTTTATATAATTCTTCATTACCAGGCAAATGTCCTATTAACACTTTTTCCATAAACCTTGAACCATTGCCTAAAAGAAAAATAGCTATATTTTTTTCATTTGGTTGATCGCTTTCACCTATATAATGCCTAACAAATAAATTAATTGTTGTAAAAAGAGCAAGATATTTAAAAGCAACTAAATAATGTAGTTCTTTATTCTTATTTATAGTGTCAAAAACATTATTCCATCCATTTTTTACTTCTTCTACGAATTTATCATACATATTTAAATCTTTAAAACTATCTCTTATAATATCATTCCCTGCAAATTTCAAAGAATAATGAAATACTATCTTCTTATCTTTCCATATACAAAAATCAGTAGTTCCACCACCTATATCAACAGCACATCCAACATCAGCATTAAACGCTTTTGAGCCGTAATATATAGCAACTGCTTCTGGGTGTATTACCCATCCATCTTTTTCTTTTTTATCTTCCAAATAAAGTCTACGGTTTCCTGGTAAAGCAGTAGGATAAGAGCAACGAATTTCAATTTCATTATATCCATAATAATCCTTAAATCCCTTAATAAAAAATTCTATATTTTCTAAATACTTTTTAAAAAGCTCTTCATTTGCTCCTGTACCCCACTTAATATCTTCCTCTCTAACTCTTGCTTTATCTTGCTCGTCAAAAATTTCACCCTTCCACAGCATTAAATGACCATCAAGGAAATTTTTATATTCATTAGATTTCTTTGATGTATCAAAAACATAATATCTTGTTCTGAAAAACCCTATATTCTTACTATCAAAAGGCTCAAATTCCTTAGGCAGTAAGAGTTTAGAAAATAATTTTGTTATATATTCTTTTTTCTCCTTAGGTATCTCAGAAGGTATTACAAAATTTACAAGCTCATTGATTTTGAAAATTTCAGGTTCTCCACCTTTTTCCTTATACTTTATTATCGTATTAGTAGTTCCTATATCAATAGCAAAAATGACTTTTTTCTCCTTAGGAGCAAATTCCTTTTTAGTTATTTTTACAATTCCATAGTGAAGTTCTCCCACATATCTCATTTTCAACCCAATATATTTGGGCATTTTATTTAGTCTATAAATAAGGATATCCCCTTCTTCACTTTCAATAAGCCTAAAATTCTTATAAACTTTTTTATCTTCTTGTCCTTTATTTGGAATATGAGCTTCCTCAACTTTAATAGCACCTTTACTCCATATAACTAAATAATACTCGTTAAAACCTTCAAAACTTGGGCATATACCTACAATTAAATCATCCAATTCAAAATTAAGCTCCCTATAATCCTTTTCAAACTTCCACCAATCTTTATTATCAATGTGTAATACGAATTTATTACCATCTATCTTGGCACTATTTAAAATTTTCTCTATCAACTCTTCATCATTTTCAAAATCCTTTTCCAAATCTTCATATTTCAAAGGCAATAAATAATCTTTATCATTAAATCCCCTAATCAACACCACTTTACCTTCCCTCTCAACGAAATATTTTGTTAAATCTGTTATAATTCTATAATCCTTATAATTTTCTTTAAATTTACTGTAATTCTTCATTATTTCAATAATACCCTCCATTGTGCAAGGCTTTCCAAGAATTTTTCTTTCCCTATTTTCATATCCCTTTCTTGGAAAAATAATAAACTTTCCTTTTAATATGAACTCTTCATCTGTGTGCTTTTCCTTTATTCCAACAATCTCCTTAAATTTTTTAACATATTCCTCAATTCCCTCCTTTTCAGGTTTTTTAAAAGAATAATTAGCTTTCTTTTGTTCAGCTTTCTCCTTGCTGACATATCCTTTACCTATCAAATAATTTTTTAGTTCCTCAACCTTTTTGTATTTATCACCAATATATTCCAAAAATAAATAAACATCAATTCTACATTCTTCCGGAACTTTGCTAAAACTTAAAAATGCTTTATTTAAAAGGTCTTCTAATCCTTCATAATCACTATAAATAATACGAGAGAATATAAAAGTAGATTTTGAATAAGCAGCAATTGGCTGATTCAGATATTCTACAATTTCTAATTCTTTAAGGTCTTTATATTCTTTTTTAAAATAAGGGTCTTTGAATAATGGGTCATTATCATCAACTTTTATCTTTTTGAAGCTAACACTATTAAATAGCAACAAGTAAATAACTGTTAAGTAATCTTCTGCTATAACTTCAAAGAAATTTCCTGCTTCTTTATAACCCATTTCTAAAATTTTGTTAAAAACATAAAGTTTGGCCCAAGGAGTAGGTATTGAGCCAAATAATTGTATTAGATTCTCCTCTTTCGCAAACTGTTTATCTTCTTTCATCTTTTTAATAATATCTTCAAGTTTTAAACCTTTTTCTTGTATGTGATCCAACTCATTTATTGAAAGGATGTCTGATATGAATCTATCTACTTCTTGCTCAACATAAAACAAAGCTTTTCTCTCAGCCATGTTTAGACCTCCTTTTCAAAAATTTTGGGACTTTCTTCTTTTATAGCTTTAAAAAGCTCTTCAAAGTATTGATTTCCTTCTTTCCCTTTACTTCTGAAAAAGGCTTTATTTAACCATTCATCAATTTGTTTTTTATATTTTTCTTTTACCATTTTTATAAATTTATTTTCAAAATCATCCTTATTCTTATAATTTTTATTATTGGAAAACCTAATGCTTATATAATAACTTTCAAATCTACTTTTACAAAAGTTTTTTATTTGCTCTAATTTCTCTAAATTTTTCACTCCTAAACTTCTAATTCTTGTCTTTTCTGACTCATAATCCAAATCCAAAGCAAGAGAAGATAGTAAAAAACTATCCAATTTTATTAAATCATCTTTTATTTCCTCATCATATAAGTTGAAATGATTTTTCTCTCCACCTTTCAAACCTACCCTAATAACTTTACCTTTTAAGCTTTCGCCCTTTTGTATTAAATTTTTGATTATTAAAGCAGAAATGAATTCTAGAAAATGCGGTCTGTTTTTTTGAGAATCCCCTCCTATTCCATAATTTCCAACTATATTATGCTTTTCCTCAGGTAATCCAAGCAAAACTATTGAATCATATGGTAAAACTTTATTTTCATCTTTACCCAAGGTAGAATAATAATAAAGAGATAAAGTAGATTTAATACCAAAAATCTCAAAAATAGGTCTTATATTTTCGCTTTCTTCTGTTCTTTTATCAACTTTAAAATAAGGGAAATAAAATATACCGAAAATTTTAACATCAGGATTAGGATTTATTTTTCTAATTTCTCCTGGTAAAGTGGGAAGACAGGAGGCACCTGTCCCTCCAAAGACTGAGCCACAAATTACAACATTAACATTACTTTGATTCCGTAAGAAACTTTTAAACTCTTGATTATTAACCAATTCTTCACTTGATAATACTATAAGAGAACCTATATTAGGAAGCCCTCTAAAACCCTCCCTAAGTTCAAACTCCCTTTCTTTTTCCGTATATAATAGCTTATATAGTGGGTTATTACCTTCATATCGGGATATGAAATCTCCAAGCTTTTCCTGAGTTGTTAATGATAAAACTTTCTTTTCCTGACTTAATTTTTTAAACTCTGTTGTAAAAATCTCTTTAAAACCAAAACTTCTAATTTTTTCATACTCATCAATAAGACCTGAAACTTCCTTTACATTACCATTATTTACATCCTGATCAATAATGATATAGCTAAATTCTACATCTTTGAATATACCAACAGCAGAAGCATAAACCAAACTCCTAAGAACTCTTATTCCCGTTCCTCCAACACTTATATAAAGAACCTTATTCATAATCTCCCTCCTTTTTAAATCCAAGGAAAGCCTAATATCTTAGAAAAAGGAAGCTCAATAACATATCTAATTTTTAAAAATATACTAGATATGATAACTAAAAAGTAAAAAGCCAAACATGACAAAACCCAAATTAATGTAATAAGTAAAAAATAACCTTCCTCAATATATGTAAATTTTATCATAGAGGTTACGATTATTAGCAAAACAATTAAAATTACAAATGAAATAACAAGAGAAATTTTATATTTTGCTTTCAAAAAATTAACCAAAATGAGAAATATCCCAATTGAAATAAAAATAAAAATATAATTAAAAATTGCAACTGAATGATAGTGGCTTTCCCATTCAGGAAGAGATACATTTGATACCAGAACAACATATCCCGTATTTACAAGTTGCCCTCCAAGGAACCAAATTAAAGCAAGAGTAATAACTGAAAAAACAAGTCCAAGCATCGCTTTAACCTCCTATTAAGTAAATGTTAAAGGTACTAGCCTTCAAATCGTAAATTTTAAATAAAGAAATTATAAATTTTCTTAAATTATAAGTTTTTGAACCATCAAACTTTGAGGGCTCATTAATCCATTCTGGTATTTTCGTTATATCCATATCAAATTCCTTAATCCAATAAGGCTCTTGTAATGAATAAATAACAACATTAACTACATAATTTTTGTCTTTTAATTTCAGATTTGATTCTAGATTTAAAGTATCATAATTTGTATTTATACTTTGGCTTATAATCTCAGAGCCGTTATCACATCTAATAACCTTTATATATGCTTGATTTATAAATGGAGCATAAGAAGGTATTTTTAATTCCTTCAAGCTCAAATTTAAAGAAATGTTTTCAGAAGACAATTTATATATAGTATCATTTATTTTCACTATTCCTTTACTGGATAGTAGTTTAGGCTTAAAATAATCCATTTGTAAATTATTTGATAAAATTAAACCTTGCATTCTAGTTTTTACCTGCTCTGAAATTTCATTCATAATTTTATCAATGAGATAAACATCCTTAGAAAATATTAATGTATATAATGGTCTTTCTCCATTGAAGGAAAATGATAATGCTCTTGGAGATACATCATAAACTATACCCTCAAATTTTGACATTACCATCAAAATACCAAGGGAAACATCAGAAGGTAATGCCCTTACTTTATCTATTATTTTATCTATATCCCCTTCTTGCTGAAAAAGGTCTGTAATTATTACATAAACCTTATTATCAAATCCCCATTTAACAGCACTATCTATAATAACATCCATGTAAGTGATGGGATCACTATAAAAGCTTTCCATCAAAGATTGCTTTCTAAATTCGTCTCTATTTATTCTATATATTTCTTTACCGAATTTGAAATAATCCAAAGATGATTTTTTATGAGATAAACTAACTATATTCTCTATGTTTGAAATTAAATTTACATACTCTGAAAATTGGGATTTTACAAAACCTTTCATGGAAGGTGTTCCATCAATAAATAAGTATATCTTTACTTCTGTATTTAAATCAATCTTCGGAGCTAATTGGACTTGATTACTATATTTTAAACATTCTTTTACTTTTACGCTAATAGGCTTACTACAACCATAAAAAATTAAGGTAATATATATTACAAGTCTAAAAATCAAACCTTGAAAAGTTTAAAGTATAAATAATCTATTTTTACCTCATAACCTCTGAAAAATGTGCCACCTCATATTATATAAATTATTGATTATCAATAACTTATAAAAATGAAAGTTTTTTTAGAGATTAAGAGCGTTTGATAGCTATAATTTAAAAATTCTAATTTGCCAATTTGATATAGCAAAAACTATGCTTTAAAATTGTCGCGCTATGATTTGTAAAGATGAAAGAATGAAAGACGGAACGATGATAGAACTTAGAGAACCTAAAATTCCTAAGATCCCTGAACCCAAATTTCCTAAATTCCCCAAAATATAAAAAATGAGTAAAGCTCACTGCTGAAAATGTTTATTTATAAGCCAAAGGCTTAAATGTAGGTTGGGTGGGTAAAATATAATAAAATAAATAGTTTCAGAATTATTGTGACAACACAGAAAATAATGCTTTGTTCAATAAATAATTTTAATAGGGGAGCTTTGCTTCCCAAAGCCGAAAATGGAGTATTTTAAAAGCAAAGCCTTATTTTTAGGGTGGGTAAAATAAAGAAATAAATACTTTTAGAATTATTGGACAACGCAGAAAATTAAAATCAAAAGCTTTAAAATTTCGCTTATGAGCAAGTTTAAGGAAAAATTAAAAATTTTATACAATTATTATAAGTATGGAAAGGCAAATCCAAAAGAGCTTTATGAAATTCAAAAGAAAGGTTTTGTGAAAGAAAAAGATAAAATTCTAAAAGTTTATTACTATATTGAGAAAAATCCTACTTATAGTATAAATAGAATTTCAAAGAATTTAAAACTTCCAAGAAAGTTTGTCTCAAAGGCACTAAAATTACTCACAATAAATGATTTCTTTGGTGTTTTAGATGATGAAGAAATTGAAATGCTCAAATTTTTATTAAACTATTCCAAAAGGCATGTTATTGAGTATATTAATTTCTGTGGAAAAAGCTTATTTTATAATGCAGTTGAGCTATTAAAGTTAATTAAAAGCTCCGATTTAATTGAATATAAAAGAACATTTCTCATTTATAATGATTATGTAATTTCAGACAAATTTCCACCTGAATATAAAATTGAAAAAATCAATTATTATATCAAGGAGTTTGAAAGAAAAGGATTTATGCTTTCTTATTATCTTTTAACATTTTCAAGATTTGAATTGGAATTTATTGCTTATGGAATTGACAACTTAGTAGAATTTTATTTAAGCAAGGAAAATATCATAAACAACCTTCCCAAAGTTGTAAGGATGGCTTACTTTAATGCATTATTAAATTTACTCCCAAGAAAAGGTTATATTAGAAAGACGAGAGAAATTTTAAGAAAAGTTATAAATTATTCAAAGAAAGAAATGAATCTAAGTGATCGTTATGTTATTTATGACCGCAGAACAATTATAAGTGCAGCTTATTTTAGTATTGGAGATTACAAAAATAGCTTAAAGTGGGCAAATGAAGGCTCAGAAATAGAAATGTTTTCAAAATTTATGATGGGTGAATATCGTGAAGTTATTAATAAAAACTTTGATAAAGCTATTATTTCAAAAAATTGGAACATTCAAAATTTAGTTTTTAATTCATATATTATTCTTTCATTTTTAATGCTTGATAAAATTGAAAAAGCAGTTGAATTATTTGAAAGTCTTAAAGAAAATTATTTAAATATAGGATATTTAAAGCCATTTGTCTATATTTATTATTTAATTTACTATGCCAAGATAAAAAATAAAGAGAAATTTCAAAAGACATTTTTAGAAGCAACAAATGAGGCTATTGAAAATTTAAATAGAGATTTTTATAGGATTTTATATGCCATTTATTATTCAAAAACAAATGTTCTATATTCAACATATCATGAGAAAACAATAAAATGCCTTATAAAAGGAAATTTCCAAGAAGCACAAAAATTAGTTAATGAATATGGGACAAAATTCTTTTACGATCTTTTTCATATCTTAAAACCTGTAATTTAACAATTCAATTTTTTATGCTTTAAAATTTTAGCACTTCACTTTGGGGCGTCGTCTAATTGGCAGGACAGCGGTCTTTGGAGCCGTTAGTGGAGGTTCGAGTCCTCCCGCCCCAGCTTATTTAATTTCATTATAAGGCTTATATTCAAAAAGTCTTTTCCCAATTATTTTATCAAAAAATTCTTTAACAAGTTTTATAAAATTCTCAAAATTTAGCTCATAATTACAATTATTTGGGTCAAAATCATCTTTATAACTATTAATATATTCCTCCATAACTTTTGGATGCTTTTCATTATATTCACAAAGCCATTCCTTTTTACAATTCTTATAAATTCTATCTTTTAAGTCTTTAAAGACATAACCATAATGATGAATATAAGCCTTACTATCAACAACATTTAACTTTCTGAATTTAGAGCCATTTAATAGTCTAAAACCTTGAGCATCCTTATAGGAATATATGTTCAAATTATTTCTTATAATTCTAACTTCCTTACTATACCATCCTCTATCAATTCTATAATATCTAAAACTTCCATAAAAATGCCTATAATTTAACAAAATTCCCTCAACCTCCTTAACTCTGAAAAACTTCTCCATACAATTATAAATTTTTTCAAGTTCCCACTCAGGGACAACTTCATCTGCCTGAATATAAAAACACCAATCACCCGAACACAAAAAATAAGCTAAATTAGTATATCTCGCATAAGTCCAATCCTCACTTGAAACAAAAGGTGCTTGAACAATTTTAATTTTTGAGCTATTGATAGTTTTAACCAATTCTAATGTTCCATCCTCTGAATCACAAACAACAACAATAAATTCATCAACAATAGGCAGAATTGATTTAATAGAAGCTAAAAATGGATAATTATTTAAAAACGCATTTCTTAAAAATGTAAAACCACTAATTTTCATATATAAAATAATTAAAACTATTTTCAGTTATAAGCTTATAAACATTTTTATAAAAACGATAGATAAACTTATATTTTGGCTTTACGATAATCCCTTTATTTAAATCAAAAAGTCCAAAATACCCATCTTTAACAATTCTAATAATTTTATTATCATCCAAATCATCAATATAATCAAATTCAGCATCCAATAATAAATTACCATCTTTTGAAATTAATCCCCACTTTCCAAACTTTCTAAATTTTAAAAAATTCTCAAAAACAACAAAACTATCTATATTTTCCGAAATTTCTTCAAATTTTGTATTAAATAATGTCCAATAATTGCCCTTTTTAGAAAGAATAAAATTATTAAACACTTTAATACTATCGTAGTAAAAATCAAGCAATTTAATGCCATTTGTATCAATAATACCAAAAAATCCATCCTTTTTAGCAAGCAATAAACCATTTACAAATTCCAAATAATTGAACTTTATATTTTTAAATCCCCAATAATCGCCATCATATAAAATAAACTTTCCATCACTATAACTTACATCTTTGTATTTAATATCAATAATCAATTTTCCAAGACTATCAAAAACACCTTTTAAATTAATTTTTTGAACTAAAAAATATCCATCACCCAAATAATTTATATTATCAAATTCATTCTTTAAAATTTCCTTTCCTTTACAATGCATCAGTCCCCATTTCTCACCAATTTTCATTTTAATAAAGTTAGCATTTTCAATTCTACTAATTGCTTCATACTTAGGTTTTATTAAAATTTTTTTATTTAAGTCCATAAGCCCCCATTTACCATTCTCTTTAAAGAAAACATAGGAGCAAAGATAAAATAAATCTTCATATTTAATATCTATAATTAATTTTCCGTTTAATTTCATTAGACCCCAAGCGTCATTTAAACTAACTTCAACAAAACTATCTTTAATCTCACCAATTCCATCAAATTTTAAAGGAACTAAAAAATTCCCATTTTTATTAATAATTCCAAACTTACTACCTTCACATCTGTTAAAAATATCACATTCTCCACCCTTTGTAATTAAAAATAAAGAATCATTAAGCTTTATAAAGCTGTTAAATTGGGCTTCATATAGAACATAACCCTTTGAATTTACTATCCCCCAATTATTACCAATCCTATAAAGAATAAAATTGCTATCAACAATAATAATTTCATCTAATTTAGCAGGAAGAATAATCCTTCCATCTTTCCTTAATAAACCAAATTTATAATCCTTTTGGAAAATCGCATAATTTCCAACAAATTCTCCTATCCATTCCAAATTATTTAGTATTATATTTCCTTTATAATCTATTATTCCCCAATATCCCCCCTCACATTCATCTCTAAAATTACATTTCCCATTTATATTAAACCTTGCCACTCCATTAACAAAAGGTGAAACATAACTAAAATTTTCCTTTTTTACAAATATAACTCTATTCAAACTATCCTTAAAAACCCAAATTGAATCAAAGTGAAAAGGAAGAATAAACAAGTGTATTAAAATTTTAAAGCTTTAAAATTTCTTATTATCAAAACATTCCTTAAAACTGCAATAACTTCTGCTTATATTGGTGGTAATATCCTTAAATTTTATTTTAGAAAGCAAATAGAATTTGATGAAAAATTTTATAATGATTATGTTAGCAAGGCAGATATAGAAAGTGAAAATGCTATTAAAAATTATATTCTTGAACACTTTAAAGATCATCAAATCATTTGCGAAGAAAGTGGTAGAATTGGAGAAAGTGATTATGTATGGTATATAGATCCACTTGATGGAACAAAAAATTTTTTAAGAGGTCTTGATAGTTTTTGTGTTTCAATAGCTTTATCATATAAAAATGAAATTATTTTAGGTGTAGTTTATGAGCCAATTAGAGAGAATTTATATTATGCTATTAAGAATGAAGGCTCATATAAAAACAATTCAAGAATTTGGACATCAAAAAGGAAAACTTTAAAAGGCTCATTTTTAGCAACAGGATTTCCACACAGAGAACTTGACATTCTTGAAGAATATATTAAAATTTTTAGAGAATTTAGCAAATATGCAAGTGGAATTAGGAGAATTGGCTCCGCTGCCTTGGATTTATGCATGTTAGCAGAAGGGATATTTGATGGATTTTGGGAATATAAACTGAATAAATGGGATATTGCAGCAGGAATAATTATCATAAAAGAAGCAGGTGGAATTATTAGCGATTTTGAAGGTGAAAATAACTATTTTGAAAGTGGTAATTTATTATGTTCTTGTAATGAAGAATTTCACAAGGAAATGCTAGAAATCATTAAAAATGCTTTGTAATTTCAAATTTAAAACCATCATAAGTTGGAAGAAAATTCATTTCAATATCATTCCTTGGATAAAATAAAAATGAATGAATAGCTGAAATAATGTGATTAGAAATAATCGTAAAACCAATAATGTCTCTAAATGCTTTTGCTCTTCTATAATTTGACCTTAAATCTTGATAATAAAAATAAGTTTCAATATCTTGCCATTGCCAATTCGCATTTATATTGTTTAAATTTATATAATTTTGCTGTGCCTGTAAATCATCAGGATATTTCCTTCTTGCTTCATCATAAAGGTTAATCAAAAAAAATTCTTTATTGTAAAAATCCTCTATAATCTGATAAATTCTTCTATCAGAAAAATTATCACAATTTGAATAATTATAAGCCCATATTTTATATTGACTTTCAAGAGCATTTATCTCTTTCGTTTTAAATAAATATGTTGAAATTAAAAAAATTTCAGAGGAAATCATCATATAAGCACTTCTTTTGTCAAAATCAAATTGAGACCAACCAGGAATTAATAGTGATTTTAAAATGGGTATCATTTTACAAGCTCCCTTAATTTTTCTTCATTATAAGCGTTAATTGAAATAAACCACTCAATTAATTTTTCTCTACTAATTTTTAATGGTCTTCCTCTTCCATCAAATACAAGCCCTACTACCCCACCCTCAACCTCTTGTATAACTTTCTTATTAGGACCTTCACCAACATCAAATCCAGATTGAGGAATTAAAACAACTTTTGCTTTCATATTAACAGGTAATGGAAAAACTTTCAATTCGCCAAATTTAAGCTCTAAACTTTCAGTTTTATTACCATAATGGATTTCTGCTTTAAGGATAACTTTGCCATCTTTTTCTATCCCTTTTGGAGCGATACATGTTCCAAGCTTTATTAAACAATCTGTTTCAAATACTTCAAATGCCGCTTTTTCATTTATTGTAGATAAAACTCCTAAATGAGGCATCATAAATATACTATCAACTGCTAATTTTGTAATTCCTTCAACTTGAAAAGCATCTATCATCATTAAAAATGATTGGCTTCTTCTTGGAGCATGAGATAAAACACCGCCAGAACCAATTACCAAGTTCAATGTCATCATATTGACAAGTGTTCTTTCAATTTGTTGTTGTAAGGCTCTTGTAATATCACCTCTAACTTGAACACCTTTTAATTCAGTAGCAAATAATTTATGTTGTTCAAGAGCAAGTCTTAATGCTTCTCTTGCAATAGCTTGCTCAATTATCAAATCATCTAAGGTCATAGGAATTGTAGTTGGTCTTATCATTTTATTTCTAATTCTATTTCTTAATTCATATTCATCAATTTCAAAAGGTATCCATCTTTTTATATTTTCAATACCTGCTTCTACCATAACATTAGCAATTGAATAACTCATTCCAAGATTGGCAGAAACTGTTCTATTAAATTTACCCTTGAAAACACTAAAAACATCTGTTGTCGCTCCACCAATATCAACTCCAAGAACTTCTATATTTTGCTCTCTTGCTACTTTTTCTATCAATAAACCTACTGCACCAGGTGTGGGCATTATAGGAGCACTTACAAGCTCCATAAGTTTATTATAACCAGGCGCTTGCTGCATAACATGCTCTAAAAATAATTCATGAATTTTTTCTCTTGAAGGCTCTAAATTTTCTATTTCAAGCTGAGGTCTTATATTATCAACTACATATAAAGCAGTTTTTTCTTTCAAAATTTTTTCAATTTCTTTTACCGCTTGACTATTGCCTGCATAAATTAAGGGCATTTTATAAGATGAGCCAAATCTTGGCTTAGGCTCTGCTGCTACTATAAGCTCTGCTAATTCTACGACATGCTTAATTGTTCCACCTTCTGTCCCACCCGCCAATAAAATCATATCAGGTCTCAATTTTCTAATTAATTCAATTCTTTGATGAGGTAATCTATTATCATTTATAGCAATTGTTTCCATTACAATAGCACCTGCACCAAGTGCTGCTCTTGCTGCACTTTCAGCTGTCATTTCTTTTACAACACCCATTACTAACATTTGAAGACCACCACCAGCAGAAGAAGTTGAAACATAAGCATCAACATTTACTATTTTACCATTTTCTAAAAACTTGTTATTTGTTAATTCTTCAATTTCACTAATTGCATTTCTAACACCTATTGTGACATCTTCAAAAGGTTTTTCAACAGTTGTAGGTGCTTCACCCCTTGCCACAAGTCTATATCCTTCTTCTCGTTTTTCTATAAGTATAGCTTTTGTTGTCGTGCTTCCACAATCAGTAGCTATTATTCTTTTGTGCATCTTTAAAAGTTTAAAGTTCAATGGTGAATTATCTTGCTTTGTCCAATAATTCTGAAATATAGATTATTCCTTATTTTTCCCACCCACCCTATAAATAAGCCTTCGGCTTTAAAAAACCCCATTTTTTGACTTGGGGGGCTTCGCCCCCCTTAAATTCCCCCCAAAAATCTATAATTTCCTAAAATTTTCATAAGTTATTGATAGTCAATCATTTAACGCTGTTTATTGGAAAAAGCAATAAACTAGAGCCTTGTCTAATAATTCTAAAACTACGATTGTTTCTCATTTTTCCCAGCCTATTAAATCAAATTTCTATCAAAACTTTCAAGCTTTCATAACATTTAAAATTTTAGAACTTTATGACAAATATAGACGAATTAACAATAAATACAATTAGATTTTTATCTATATATGCTGTTGAAAAAGCACAAAGTGGTCATCCAGGAACTCCACTTGCTCTTGCTCCACTTGGATATATAATTTTTGATAGATTTTTAAAATTTAATCCAAAAAATCCAAAATGGTTAAATAGAGATAGATTCATTTTATCTTGTGGTCATGCAAGTGCACTGCTTTATTCACTACTTTATCTATATGGTTATGAATTAGATATTGAAGATATAAAAAATTTCAGGCAATTAAATAGTAAAACACCAGGACACCCTGAATATGATTTAAGCATTGGTATTGAAACAACAACGGGACCACTTGGACAAGGAATTGGAAATGCTGTTGGTATGGCTATTGCCTATAAGTATTTAAGCAATTATTTTAATAGAGAAAATTTTAAAATTTTTGACCATAATATATATGTAATTGTTAGTGATGGAGATTTAATGGAAGGTATTAGTTATGAGGTTTGCTCACTAGCAGGACATTTCAAACTGAATAATTTAATAGTTTTTTGGGATAATAATGGAATTACAATTGATGGAAGAACCAATTTAACTTGGAGCGAAGATGTAAAAATGAGGTTTAAGGCATTTGACTGGGAAGTTTTTACAATAAATGATGTAAATAATTTAAATGAAATAGAAGAAACTATTAAAATGGCTTTAAAAGTTAAGGAAAAACCAAAATTTATTGAAGTTAAAAGCATAATTGGATATGGAACGAAAAATAAAATGGGAAGTGAAAAGGCACATGGAGAGCCACTTGGAATTGAAGAGATTGAATATGCAAGAGAATTTTTTAATTGGAAATATGAGCCATTTGAAGTTCCAGAAGAAGTTTTAAATTGGACAAGAAGAAAAATTGATGAAGGTGAAAAATTGGAATCAAATTGGAATGAATTATTAAATGATTATTTTAAAAACTTTCCAGAGATGAAGGAAAAATTTCAAGCTTTTGTGGATAAAAAAATTCCTAAGCATATAACAGAAAAATTAAGAAATATGGAAAAATTCAAGGGTGAAGTTGCTACGAGAAATGCTTTCGGAAAAGCTCTTGAAACAATATGGGAAGATTTAGATTTTATGATTGGTGGCTCCGCTGATTTAAGCACTTCTAATAAAACTTATGTTCCAAAACTTGGAGATTTTTTAGCAGAAAATCCAATTGGAAGAAACATTCATTTTGGTGTTAGAGAACACGGAATGGGAGCAATTGTAAATGGAATTAGTTTATATAATTTAAGAGCTTTTTGTGGAACATTTCTTGTTTTTTCAGATTATATGAAACCATCAATTAGACTTTCTGCTTTTATGAAACTTCCAATAATATACATTTTTACTCATGATTCAATAGGGCTTGGTGAAGATGGACCAACACATCAACCAATTGAGCAACTTGCAGGATTAAGAGCAATACCAAATTTAATAATTTTAAGACCTGCTGATGCTAATGAAACAATTAAAGCATTTGAATTTGCTATAAATTATAAAGAAGGACCAATTGCTCTAATTTTAACAAGGCAAAATGTTCCTGTTATCGAAAACTTAAATGTTGATAATTTAATTTATGGTGCTTATGTCGTTATTGAAGAGGAAAATCCTGATGTTATTATTTTCGCAAGTGGCTCAGAAGTTTATCCAAGTTTAAAAGCATCAGAAATTTTAAAACAAAATAACATAAAAGTGAAATTGGTTAATGTTGTTTCATTTGAGTTATTTAGGAAACAAAGTGAAGAATATAAAAATTCTATTTTAAGAAAAGATTTAAAGAATGTTTTAAGAGTTTCCGTTGAGGCATTAAGTGGCTTTGGTTGGGAAGAATTTGTAGGTTTAGATGGATTGAAAATTTGTATGGAAACTTTTGGAAAATCAGCACCATATAAAGTTCTTTTTGATTATTTTGGTTTTACACCACAGAAAATTGTTAATAAAATACTTCAAGCAATTAAAAATAAAATAAAATAATACTTTCTTCTTTTATAGCCCCCTCAACATTTTTAGTTATATCCCTTTCTATAACATCAATAATTTTAAAACCTTCCATTTGTAGAATATCTGAAATTAAAAAATCGTTTCTAAGC
>Ga0079996_133733_pt1 | contig 19756 bp, 21 predicted proteins | sample PerSpoAPS_AMetaG_FD_69199 | JGI IMG/M metagenome (GOLD analysis project Ga0079996, IMG submission 69199) | Thermal spring microbial communities from Yellowstone National Park, Wyoming, USA - Perpetual Spouter A (PS_A) MetaG (SPADES assembly)... | ecosystem: Environmental > Aquatic > Thermal... | reverse complement strand
GACTTTCGGCAAATTCCGCCGGTCGATTCTCTTTTTCAACACCCTCACGGCGACGTGCAGGCGTCAGGAATATATACTATGCCTTAAACAAAGCCGTGTTGCGCCTGCTCGAAGACGGGTCTTTCCTCCTCGCGGCGGAGGGAGGAGAGGCCAAGTTGAGGATCAGATCTGTGGCCACCGGCGACGACGTGTTGAAGGCTAAGGCCGCAGGCGCCAAGGCCCTCGCGGCTAAGCTCTTCCTCCCCGAGGCCGCGGAGGCGGCGGCCAAGGAAGGCGTCAAGCTGATCAACATCCAGGACATCGCCGATCCCCTGGCCCTAGTCATAAAAGAGCTACTGAGAGCGAGACGGCCCGAGCTATTGACGAGGCTGTTCCAGGAGCTGTTGCCAGACGCCGCAGTGCGTAGCTACTCCTACACGGAATACGCCGGCGTCTTCGACAGGGGGATCCCCTCCTCGGTTAGCTTCAGCGTCGAGACCGTCTTCACAGGCGACGCGGCGAAATACTTCGAAGACGTCCTAGAGCTCCTCTCCGCCATCGCCTCCAAGACCTCCGACCTAGGGATGTACACCTCGCTAAAATCCACCTCAGACCCCCGCTGGAAAGAGCGCAGAGTAGTACTTGAGCTAAGAACAGACCTACCCAAATAATCGCCAGCAGTAAGGTAAGGCAAGTCGCCCCCACGTCGATCCGCCTCTGGCTATCTCCAGCAACTCCAGAGTCTAGGCTTATGTTGCCGTAACTCTCCAGCCTCTCTATGAGGCCAACCAGCCCCACCCCTCCGCCGCCCTTCCCCACAGCCCCTTCTGACACATCTCTAAGCTAATAGTCTACTCGGCAGAGGTCAAGGCATCGGACTCCCGCCCACCAAAACGCGGATAAAGACAACCCTTTAACCCACCTTAAATACGTAGATCACCCTCATCCACAACAAGCAAGCCCCTCCACACATCTACTAGACGCAAGGTTTTTATCGTAGACAACCAGCGTTTTCATATGGCCGTGGAACTTGTAGAGAGGCCGCTTCCCAAGCCCTCTGACGAGGGCTATGTGGAGGCTAGGCTCCTGGAGGCTCTGGTGGAGGCCCGCCTAGCGCTGAGGTTTGTAGGGGAGGGATTGACGCGCAACGCCGCGGGGAAGGCGTTCCAGGCCTGGAAAGCGCTGCTGGCCGCATTGCTACGGCTTGAGCCAGACAAGCTGAAGGCCGTTGCGAAGACTGAAGAGGAGAAAAAGTGGCTCGAGTCTAAGGCGGTGCCGCGGGTCCCGACGACGAAGATGAAACCCCTGGCTAGACTTCTGGAGGCCATGGGCCACGGCGGCCTAGCTCTGTGGACCGGAAACGTGCTCCTGTTGCACGATTATCAGTACCACGGGCCTGACCCAAGCGGCGAGCTGTCTAAATACGCCACGCGGGAAGACGCGGTTGCCGACATATTGTCTGCGGTGCAGGTGCTCGCCAGACGCATTGAGACGCTTAGAGGACGTGTCAAGTGGAGCGACGAGCTGGAAAAAGCACTACAAGAGCTAAAACAAGCGCTACCACGCTAGCCCCTGCAACCTCTCAGCCGCTAGAACAACAAAAGCCCCCACGTCAGCTTAGACGATCCCGCATGATTTTAATACCAAGGCACAACGCTTCATGTGGCCGCAGAGCTTGTGGAGAGGCCGCTTCCCAAGCCCTCCGAGGAAAGCTACGTAGAGGCTAGGCTCCTGGAAGCAGTGACGGAGGCCCGTCTCGCCCTCCGCTTCTTGAAAGAGGGCCTCACCCGAAACGCCGCCGGCAAGGCGTTCCAAGCGTGGAAAGCGCTACTGGCCGCCTTGCTACGGCTTGAGCTAGACAAGCTGAAGGCAATTGTAAAGACAGATGAGGAGAGGAGATGGCTTGAAACAACGGCGGTGTTGAGAGTACCAACGACCAAGATGCGCACCCTCACCAACATGCTCGAGGAGCTGGGACACGGCGTCCTGACGGGCACCCTGCTGGCCCTCGAGCTACACGACTACCAATACCACGGCCCAGACCCAGACATGGCCAACTCCAAATACACCACACGAGAAGAGGCAACAACAGATATAATAAGGCTTACAACCGAGGTGGCAAAACATGTGGAAGCCCTTAGAGGGCGCATCAAGTGGGGCGAGGAGCTAGAAAAAGCAATAAAAGAGCTAAAACAAGCACTCTCCACCTAACCCCAGAAACCCCTCCAGAAACCGCCGTAGACACAACCCCCAGATGCGCACCCCACAGACGCCGCGGCGGCGAGGAGACGATGAAGCCCTCTACTGCAGATGCCCACACCCAGAAAGACGCGACAAAGCGCCCCAGCCGAAGGCCTCCCACACCCCCACAGACGGCGCCGCCACCTGAGGCTTGGGGAAGACGGGTCACCAGGGCGCGTCCTCCCCAGTACGGCGTGCCCCACGGAGACGAACCACCGAACTGAACACAGCGGCGGCAAAAGACAAAGCCCTCTAACCCCCAAGGCGCAGAGACGCGCCTACGAGAAATATAAAGATCAACAAGAGGCAAGACGCAGGCCGACCCGTCTACGCGCCCCCGCGGCCTCCCCCGAGAACCTCCTCCAGCGTTACGACCTCTCTCTTGCTCTCTATGAGCCACACCCCGAGTTCCTTTGCCTTCTGGACGGCGAGGGGCTCTGCGACGAGGGTGTAAAATACCGGGACGAGTTTTCCGGAGATTTTGTCGGGCCACCTCCTCTGGAGTTCTTGTATTCTTTCTAGCGTCTTTTCTACGTCGCGGCCGCCGGTCCTGACCTTCGCCTCGCCGACTGCAGTAAGCACGCCGGCGTTGCAGTAGATGTCAAACTCGTAATCTGAATCAACACGCAACCGCTCCGCCGAACATTTGTAACCCCTCTGCTCCAGCAAATACTGAACCATCTCACGCCCACTATCCTCCACGCTGATAGTTATAGACTCGATCTGCTCCTTAGTGGCCATCTTGTTCTCGATGCGCTTTAAATCCTCCTTAGTGGCCATGATTTCTTTCAACTCTTTTATAACTGCGTCGAAGTATTCCTTAGTCACATACCTCTCAAGGTCTTGTTTTGTGGCTAATTGTTTCACATCTTCTTTGGTGGCGAAGTGCTTGAGATCCTCCTTGGTGGCCATTTGGTCTTCTAGCCGTTTTATGTCTTGTTTCGTGGCTAATTGCTTGAGGTCTTCCTTGGTGGCCACGTTGAGGGGTATGGCGACGCTTTCGGCCACGGCTTGCGCCAGCCTCAGCTTTGCCTCCGGGTGCTTCGTGAAGAGATCCAACAGCGCCTCGGCGACGCGTCCGTCGACCCTCAACACGTCTAGAAAGAGATCTCTAAAGAATGTGGGCTCCCTCTCCACAAGCTCTCTCAACGCCCGCTTAAGAATTTCAACATCCACGGTATAATGTTTACCCTTTTTAAAAAGCTTAAGGCCTGCGGTGGATCGCCGTGTAGGCGAGGACGGCTCCACCTAGTAGACACACTGAACCAGCTTGTTGGCGGTGTGCATATCGCCTACGCCACTTAGGTTCTTCATCTTACGCCGACGGCAAGCGTCTCTACGTACGGCCTATAGCCAACTCCTTGAACTACCCCCACGGCGTGGATCCTAAGCCTTCACGGGCCCGCACGGCCTATCGGAGGACCTGCCGAGTCCCCGACGCGGCTTCGCTAAATACGCCAAGTGCCGCGGCGTTCACCAAAGCAAACTCACTATTCGCGTCTCCACCTCGGCGCTCAGAGCCGCAAGCCCCGGCGCCGAAAACGGCTCTGACAGGTGGCTGGTCACGATGTCGCCATACCGCAACTACCGCCTGTCGTGTAGTGAAAATAATTGCCAGAGGAGGAGAAGCCGGAAAAAAGAGGGGGTTTTATTAATTAGCTACGCGGTTTATGTCACTGTGAGGGTGGCTGTGCCGTTGAACCTCTGGAACCCCGCCGTGCCGAGCGGCTTCACCACGGCGTAATACATGCCGTTGTAGTACTTAATCTTGATTATGGCGTTCCCCGTATATATGGTTAAGCGGGCGGCGTCTCCGCCAAGGAAGCCCGCCACAGACTTCGCCGTGTATGAGACGCCGCCTAGCTCCACAGAGCCTGTGCCGTACACCACCCGGCCAAACTTAGTCACGTTTACACCCACCACATCTACCGTAAGCACCGCCTTTATGCCGTCGCCAGAGATAGTGACTTGTCTAGTGGCTACGCTCAACGTGACGTTAGCATAACCCGCCCCCCGTCCCCAGCCGTCGGCGCCGTCTTTCCTCCCTTTCCGCCGAAGTCTTTCCAGCCTGCCTTTGAGCCCCACCAGTCGCTACCCCGCGCCCCGTGGCCGTGTGCAAACGCCACCGCGGCGACCAACAACACCGCCAACACCCCAGCCGCAACCAACCACTTATTCATGAAAAACCGGCACACCCCCACTATAAAAAATAGACTCACCAAAGGTGAATATCGAGCCGCGTTACCTACGGGGCCGCGCCGCCCTCCCGGCCCTCTTCCCCCTCCGGGGCTCCGCGGCTTTGAAGTATAGGTAGAAGAGGTAGACCAAGGCGCCGAAGACGGCAAGCCTGCCGAACCAAGCCGCCATGGCCTCTGCGCCGACGCCCTGGGGCCTTGCGACCAGGGGAAACACGCCGACATAAGGCACAGTGAACAACACCTTGCCCACAATGTTGCTAGACACCGGCGGCTCCCCCACCGCCTGATCCGGCATAGGGTTGTTGTCTCCCCAAGTTATCAACCCGCAGTTCCCCTCCTTCTGATACACCCTGTGGATAATCCAGCTACCGTACCACATGGGGTTCCTAGCCACATACACAACCACGTCGCCCACGTTTACAGACTGGCAAGAGGCGCCTGTCAGCACGATGAAATCCCCCACCCGCATCGTCGGCTCCATAGAGTAAGAAGAAACCACCGCAATAGGCCACGGCACACCCGCCAACACCCCATATACCACAAGAACCACCACCAACCCCACAAACCACACCAAATCCCACACCCAACCCCTCACACCCCCCAACCAAACCCCAAATATAAACATTAAAACCAACACAGCCCCACGACTCCCCAAGCCGCAACACGTCGAGACGCCCCACCCACCACCCCAACGACATCGCTTCGCAACGGCCACGTTGATCCCCACTAGCCACATAACGTCCCACTACCGCCGACGCCGGGCTTCGCCAACTAGAAGCTCCAGCCAGAGCAACACTAAGCCCTCTCCAACGCCCTCCTCACGGCTTCTCTGTGTATGGGGGTCTGCCATGCCACGTTCTTCCCAACGCCGAGTTCGGGGTCCCTCTCGGGCGGCGTGGCGTCGACCCAGAAGCTGGGCCTTCTGTCGTACATGTTGTACACGATTAGGTTCCGCGCCTCCAGCTCTTTGATAAGCTCCTCCGGCGCGCCGCCTGTCCAAAGCGCCTCCGGATCCTCCACCGCCGCCTCAAGCCACCTCCCCCACCGCCTAACAAACTCCGCAGTCAGCCTCTTCTCCCGCATCAGCCGGTGAACTACCCCCTCAACATCCCACCCATTTTCATAAAGCCTCCCCAGCATTCTCGGGTTTCCGCCGGTCCACCCCCACACATCCTCGAAAGGAGGCTTCGGTCCTGGCAGTTTCTCGTACAGTTGCTGGAAGCCCTCCCTCGGCATGTTCCACATAGGTCGCAACTCAGCCCAGAGGTGTCTCCCAATCTCCTCCCGCGTCACGCCTTCGCTGGTGACGGCGATGGCTACGATTTTCTCGTAGCTCCTCGGCGGGTATTCGATTAAGTTTAGGAGGCTCTTTACGTATATTCCTGCTTTGTCCAGCCCAACGGCTTGAAACACCTCGTCCACAAGCACCGCTACCTTCTTCTTGCCCCACCGCCCAATCAGCTCCTTGGCCAGGTCCACGGCTAGGTAGGCCAGCTTCAGCTGGGGCAAGCCAGAGACGTCGGAGGCGGCGTCGAGAAGCCGCCTGGCGACCTCCGCCACGTCTGTATAAGCCACGAAATCTCTATGCGCCGCATCCACATACACGACATCGAAGCCAAACTCGCCCAACGCCTCGGCGGCCTGCCGCAGAAACGCAGACTTCCCACAACCCTCCGGCCCAAACACGACGACAGGAAACCTCGTACTCCTCTCAGCCCACTCCGCTATCTGCGCCAAGGCGCGGTCTCTATCCACAAACTCCGTCTCCACGCCAGGCGCGAGCTTAAGCTTAATTCTCTTCACGGCGTTATCTATATCTGCATACTTAAGCCTTAAAGTGCCGAGAAACCGTAGAGGCAGGGCCAGCGCCGCGTGGTGTAAACCCCAGAGGTCGCTCGTCGACGCCGGAGGATGAAAATGAGGCCAGTCTCCGCAAAGCTGTGATCCTGCGCGGCGTCTAGGACAATTAAAGACCAGCTAGGGGCAAGTAGGCACAAGCCGAAGAGACGCCGAGGACCGGACTAGAGCTACACACAGCCCTAGCAACGGCCCCGCCCACCGGCCATAAAATTCGAGAAACGTCGCGATCAGACAAACGCCCAGCAGACTAGTTTCAACACGGCGCCACATACGACATGGATATACCAAACGCTCTGCCCTCCGTATGCGGTGATCACTATGTCTCGGCGGAAATGCGCCAAGAGACCGCCGATGACAACCGATGTATTGGAGTTGTTTTTGAGATGTATAAGCGCTAAATGGAAGGCGACACTTACTCATCTATTCCGTGCTATCCCAACTGGCGGAATTCTCAGAACCTGAAGGCGTCGGCGAGCGCTAAACTTCGGCTCGCCAGGTGCCAAAGCCGCAGAGACAGAAGTCAGAGTCGCCGTCCAGCGAGTCCAGGTAGTGGTGCGCAACCCGCCGTAAGATTGAGCACCGGCTTAAACTTAATTAGGGGCATCAATCCCTGATTGTGAAGGTTACTGTAGCCATGGCGACGTACATGTGGGCGCGGGCATTGCCTTACTTGCTGACCAGCGTCGCCAGCCAGACGAGAAAACCCGAAGAGGAGGTGATAGCGCTGAAGCCATCCGGCGAGAGTAGCGAGGAAGTGATGAGAAGCTTCTCCTCGCAACTACCCATAAAACTCGTCGTTCAAGTAAGGGGGAACTTCGCAGACGTGGCGCAGATGGCGATAGACAACGCCAAGGGGGATGTAATGCTGTTTCTCGACGACGCAGTAGCAGAGGAGAGGTGGGGAGAGAATACGAAAACCTATTCGACTCCCTGCCCAACGTCGGCGGAATCGGCGGAAAAATACACAAAGCATATCAAGAGCGGTAAGGTTGTCAAAACTCATGAGCCCTTCTACGACGAAAAACCGCCGAGAAACGCATTTCATAGAAAGCCGCTACCGGAATACGTAAATTACTGCGGATAGGTTGCGATATGTCTTCGCCGAGCGTTGTCATCCTAGGCAAAAACAGCAGGTGGATCCTTAGATACAGCCTCCGCGCCGTTCGTTTTGCGTTGCGAGAGGTGGGGAGAGATGTAGAGGTGGTGTATGTCGACGGAGGTTCCACAGACGGCTCGAAGGAACTTGTAAGAGAGGTTCTGCCGCAGGCGAGGATAATCGACGCGCCGGGCACCAACATTCCTGAGGCGCGCAACATAGCAGTGAAGGAGACCTCAGGCGAGTATTTGGTCTACTGGGACAGCGACATCTTAGCCCCGCCGTCTGCGCTTAAGGTGCTTCTCCAGCAAGACAAGCCGATAGTTGCGCTGACGCGTCGAGACGTCTACATCACATCTGAAGAGGATATCCAAAACATCATGGCCAACCTAGGCGACGACCAAAGCTCCACGCTCTACCCAGCCCCCTTCGTGGTCTTCAGCGTGACGCTTTTCCACCGAGACGTATTCAGAAAGGTGGGGCTCTTCGACGAGAGGATGACGCAGGCGGAGGACCGAGACATATGCCTAAGGGCGTACTGCAGGAGCTTCCAAAGCTTCTACATCTCCACGGCGGCCTACGACATAAACAAGAAGCGGCTGAGCGACGTGCCTGTAACTACGCCGCTTAGGCAATACCTCCGGGGCATACACAAAAAAGCTCTCATATACGCCTACACACCGTCGCGCCGCCAGAAGATAAACACCGCCATATTCGCCACAGTCCACGCAACGGCTGTACTGGGTATGTTGGCAACTCCGCTCGCCCCAGTAGTCGAACTTCTTCCACTAGTCTACCAAATGATGCGGTACGGAAGCAGAAAGGGTGCTGAAATGTATATCAAGGCCTTAACCCTCTACACGTTAACAGCGCTTTTCATGCCTCTAAGACTAAAAGACATCTGCGCATGGATCTAGCATGGCTGAGGTAGCCTACCTCACGGGCTTTGACCCACGTATATTCCCACGCCCCATATTCTTCGCACGAGCAACTGGGGCGAAGGTTTTTAGTATCAGAACCTTGGCCGGCCATCTGAGGAATCCCAACAAGCGGCTGGAGGATTTTGCAAAACAGAAACTGATAATAAAACTAAAATATATAAATTTCTTTGATTTCGATCTATCAAAATACATAAACAATTGTTATAGACAAGATAAGACATATATCATCGGCGCATTGATAAAGGAAGCCAGCATTGCGGGATTCTTGAAAAAACTTAGCTATGAATACGGCTTGGCTGTTATAAAGAACTTGGTAGGCGTGTTAGCTGCCAGACTCGCCGGTATGCGAGTGGTGGTGGATCTCATGGATCTTTGGCACTGCGACAAGGACTACCTAGTGTTTAGCCCCCTTGACTTCGCCGCGTTGAGAAAGGCGGAGTGCGTCATTGCGTGGTCCAGGGCCATTGCGGCGCTTCTGAGAAGGGCAGGGCTTAAGTGCGTGGAGTACCTCCCCTTCGGGGTAGATCTTGACGTGTTTGACCCCTTGAAGGCGGATCCCAGGCTTATCTATGAGCGCTACCCACAGCTGGAGGGTAAGGTCGTGGTAGGCTACAGCGGCGGCGGGCACATCTACCACGGCATCCATAAGGTGTTAGCGGCGTATCGCCTGGTGGAGAAGAAGAACAAAGACGTGGTCCTTGCGATCCAGACATGGGGGCAGAATCAACTAGTCAGAGATATGATTAAGAGGTTCAATATAGAGAGAGCGGTGTTGATAGAGCCCACGAAGCTCTTCAACGACCCATTGCGGCTCTCCTTCCTGAGAGCCGCCTCGATCCTCGTGCTACCTGTCTCCAAGACGCCAGGCGTATACCTCGCCGAGAGGACCACCATGTATCAGTTCATGGCGGCGGGCAACGCCATAGTCGCAGAGTATTCCCCCGGCGTCGCGGGCGTACTAAAAGATGGACACACCGCAACTGTTGCGAAATACGGCGACGTCCACAGTTTAGCCGAGAAGATAGAGCTCCTCATCGCCCACAGTGATGAGGCGGAGGAGTTGGGCAGAAACGCCCGTAAAGAAGTGGAGGAGAAATACAGCTGGAATGCTCTGGCCCCGAAAGCCCGCGAGATTATAAACCGAGTAGCTAGGTAAGGAGGACCTCCTTCACATACACCGGAGACCCAACTCCTTGGTGCCGGTCGTCAAGCCGCGCCGCGGGCTCTGCTCGCCAAGGCTTCTCATGACTACGTCAGGCAGACCCCTCCACCTGTAGCACATCCCTGTGCCCGACATAGGGTGGCTTATAGGCCCCCTAAAGCCGGCGAGCGAGATGGGTCACTGTAACAGCTCCTTTGCCTTCTTCCCAAGCGCCTGCCAGGTATACTGTTGCTCCAGGCTCTCTCGCGCCTGACGCCCTATGTATTTCCTCAGGCCGTCGTCCCGCAACAGCTCTATGATGCCCTCCGCAAGTTTCTCTGGGCGGTCTATGGGGACTAGGTAGGCGGTTTCCCCGTGGCGAGCCGCTCCGCGGACTCCAGGCGTGTCCTCGGCTAAAATGGCGTTGCTGGAGGACATGTACTGAAACATGGTGGTCCTCTCGGCGAAATACACCGCGGGGTACCTAGACGCGGTGAGCACGAGGATGTCTGCAGATCGGAACATGGAAAGTCTCAGAGGGTCGTTGGGCTTCAGGGTTCGCTCCACATAGACGAAGTTCCTCACGCCGACCCTCTTTGCAAGCTCCACAACCTCCCTAGAGGTCTGCAACAGCAAGACCACGTCCCTCCGCTTCTCCTCCACCATCTTAAACGCGAGAAGTAGCTTTTCAACTCCCAACGCATCCCTCCCACCGATCTTCCACATCCCTCCGCTGTAAACCACCCTGAAGGTAGAGGGATCTATGCCGTAGCGCTCTAGGAAGATGTGCGGGGAAACCGTCAAGGGGTCGAAGCTCTCTAGGTCAAGCCCATAGGGGAGGTACTCCACGCGCCGTAGCCCCACGGACCTCAGCAACGCCGCAATGGCCCTAGACCATGCAATCACCAGATCAGCCCCTCTAAGCGCGTGGAAATCAAAGGCGTTGAGCGTAAACACGTCGAAATGGCAACTCCACAGATCCATTAGGTCCACGACGACTTTCTTACCCACGGCCTTTGCGGCGTAGACGCCGTGGGGGTTCATCACAATTATGCCCTCGGCTTCAATCTTGGAGAGATACGGCGCATATAGCAGCTCGTACAGAGAGGCGTCTAGCAACACAGTTCGGTTCTGTCTAGGACAATTATACACCACCCTCAACGGGTCGCCCCTGGACGCCGAAGTGCCTTGTTGCCGCCCCTCTCCGACCTGAGGTCTTTTTTGGGGGTTCCTTAGATATCCAATAAACGTCCTTAGGAAGTAGGTGGGGATCCCGCAACACTTAAAAAAGAAATAAGGACGTGGATAGAAGCCGGGGTCTAAAACGGTGATGTAGAAATACCTCATAACCCGCTTAACAACGCGGTGGCCCGCCCGAGAAACTCCTCAAACGTGAACCCGGAGATCCGCGCGAGCGACCTCTGGGAGAAGAGGCTCCAAGCCCTCCCGTCGGTGAGGAGCTTGGCCGCGGCCTCCGCGGCCTCCTCGGCGTTGCTGTAGCCCACGCCGAACTCGCCGAAGCCAGCCAAGTCGCTCCAAGCGCCGCCAGATCTGTGCACAACCACGGGCAGACCCCGCGCCATGGCCTCCGCAACGGCTATACCCCAGTGCTCGTTGATCGTGGCATGTAGAAATACCCTACATCTCCTGAGAGCCTCGTCTATTTTACTCCGCGGCACGCTTCTAAGGAGCTGTACACGCCCGCCGAACCTCCCGGCGAGGTTCTCCACATATTGATAATAACGAAGGCTAGAGGGCGTGGATGCGTCGCCTACGATAATTAGCCGGGCGTCCGCTACCTCTTTAAATATGAGGGGGGCCACCTCTTCCACCACCCAGTGATACCGCTTCTCCTGCGAAAAGCGGCCCAGCATCACGACGCAGATCTCCCTCTCCTCAAAGCTAGGCGGGCCCTCGGCTATAGACGTCGTCGGCGGCAGAGGCGGGTTGAGGACCTTCGGCTCTTCTCCAAAGATCTTCTTCACCACTTCGGCGGTCCACCTGGAGTTCGTCAACACGAGAGCCGCCGCGGTGAAGGGGTTGTCTCTGGCGAAGTGGGGATACAGACGGGTAAAGACCTTGGCGTAGAGGCTCATGGGAAATCTGCCGTATCTCTCAGCCGCGTAGGGATCGTCGGTGTAGTAGAAGCCCAGATGTCTGTATCTGGGGTTGAACGTGGCGTCCAGCGGGAAGTGTATATACTCGACGATGGGGACTTTGCCGACGAGCCTCCGGTACGTCGGCATGTCTATAATCACGAACCTCGGCTTGTACTTCTTCACCGCCTTCTCGGCGGGCCACCAGACGAGAAGCCTCATGTAGAGGCCGAACCTCTTTAGGCTGAGCCTGCCCGAGACGGCGGGATACTTGGAGAGGTCTATGCCGAACCACTCCCTATACCTGGACCCGTCGAAGCGCGTGAGAGAGGTCAAGACCGGGGTGAGCCCTATCTTCTCCACCGCCGCGGCTATGCCGGCCATAACCAGCTCCCCACCTCCCGGCCTATCCCAGAAGTGATGAGCAACTACGACGCTCACAACGCAAAATAACAACAGTTAAAAAATATATTATTCTCCTCGCCGTGAAGGTTGCAGTTTTGGGTTTCGGCTGGGCTGGGGTGTTGGCGGCTGGGTTTCTGCTGGAGAGATTTCCCGGCGCCGAGGTGGTTGCCTTCGAAAAGTCGCGGCGTCTGGGCGGCCTTCTATCCTCGGCCCAGGTAAACGGCTTCACCTTTGACATAGGCGGAAGCCACGTGATTTTCTCCAACGACAAAACCGTGCTGGCCGAGGTGGTGGCGCTCCTCGGCGGCGAGGCGCTGGAGCATCAACGCAAGGCCTACGTGAGACTCGGCGATTTGTTCGTGCCCTACCCCTTCGAAAACGGGCTCTACGTCCTCCCGCCGGAGGAGAGGGCGGAGCTCATAGGCGACCTCGTGGAGGCCTCGATGAAAATCCCACCCGGCTGGAGGCCTAAGCACCTCCTCGACTGGATAGAGACGACGTTCGGAAGCGGCATAGCCCGGCGTTACCTAATCCCCTACAACGAGAAGATCTGGAAGAGGCCTCTCGACCAGATCTCGGCGGACTGGGTCTACATACCGGGCCGCCTGCCCGTGCCAGACGTCAAGACGCTGATTAAAACAGCCGCCGGCATCCCGACGGTAGGCTACGCCGAAAACGCCCGCTTCTACTACCCCCGCAGAGGCGGCATACAGAGGCAGTACCAAGCGGCGCTAGAGAGGGTTAGGGACAAAGTAGCGATCCGCGCCGGCGAGGCCGTCAAAGAGGTGCGTAGGAGAGGCGGCGGGCTGGTTGTGAACGGGGTGGAGGTTGACCTAGCCGTGGCCGCCATGCCGCTTCCAGACCTCGTGGCGGCGTTCAGCGACGTGCCTGAGGAGGTGGTCAAGGCGGCGGAGAGGCTTGACTACAACCAGGTGGTTGTGGTGGGTGTCGCCCTGGACAAGCCCGCCCCCGACCAGCATTGGATCTACGTGCCCGATAGGCGCGTTGTCTTCCACCGCTACGCCTGGATCTCCAACTACAGCCCCGCCAACGCGCCGCCGGGCAGATCAGCCCTCATCGCCGAAATCACCCTGCCCAGAGGCGTAGAGCCAGACTTGGAGAGGCTTAAGGCAGAAACTGTGGAGGGCCTTCTGGAGCTGGGCGTGGCGCAGGAGCGGGATGTGTTGCACGTGGAGGCTTGGCTCCACAGATATGGCTACCCCCTCTACACGCTAGACCACGTCCAAAACCGCGACGCAGTACTACGGTGGCTGAGGGAGCAGGACGTAGTGGCGGTGGGCCGCTGGGGCCAGTGGCACTACTGGAACACAGACAAGGTGTACAAAAACGTGAAGGAGACCATCGCCGCGTTATGAAGCTGACTGTGGCGGTGGTCGCCTACCGCCGCTACAAATACCTAGACGAAGCCGCGGCCTCCATCGCGAGGCAAACCAGGCCCCCCGACGAGGTGCTGGTCTTTACGGACAACAGAGAGGCCGTGAGGCCCATCTTCCAGAAACACAGCGTAGATGCGGAGATCCTCCAAGAGCCAGACTTAACCCTCTGCGCCACCTACTCCAGAATCGGCGAGGTCGCCTCCGGCGACTACGTCATGCCGCTGGAAGACGACGACGTCTTCAAGCCGGAGAGGCTTGAACGTTTAGAGCCGGTTTTGAGGGAGGGCAGGTGGACCCTCGTCAAACACGCCGCAGACTTCATAGACGCCGAGTCAAAACCCACCACATGGATTAAACAACCAGAGGAACCTGCCGTCATAACTCGGGAAAACGCCTGGCAACTCTACCGCAGGTTTCCCTACCATATCTGGCCCTCCACCTTCGCCGTAAAGACAGACCTCTTGAAGAAACACGGCGAAATCCTCAAACGCATGCTCCTCCATGCAGACTTCGCCATATTTACCCTAGCGCTAAAAGACGGCAAGGTACTCTACCAGCCAGAAAAACTGACCTACTACAGAATAGGCACAGGGCATTCACAAACTACAACTTGCAACGACTTACCTAAAGTAGTCTGCACATGGAATAAATATACACATGATGATTATGTTTTATCAAGATATATAGATAGTAAGGAAATAAACAAGCTTATAAATTATGTATATATTTCTCATCTTGTTAAAATATATATACTCAATACTAAGTTTGACTGTATTTTTAAGTATAAAATTTCCTATCTTTCGTTTGTTAAAAGGTCATTCACGGCAGTTGTCAAACGGGTGTATCCGCTGAGGAAGTCTGTGTTGCTTGCTTGGGTGTCTCCTCTGCTGGGTAGTAAGAAAGTTGCCGAGATTTATTACAGACGCTGGTGTAAAATGCTCCAAAAGCCCGCAGAGTAATAAACGGGGAACGCGCCGGCAACGGCGCACGTCAACCCGGCTTAACTTCCACACAGAGGCAGTGGCGAAGGCGTTCCCAGAAACCTGAAGCATTTAGCCAGCGAGACTATCGACATGTTGAAACATCACGACAAAACGCTGGAAAAGGCCGCGCACCACGCCCAGTTTAGTTGGAAGGAGGTACCAGAAACGAGGCAGAAGACACTCCATTACCGTCCCTAAGGACAAAGTCTTAAATTTCCTATGGGCCATGAAATCTACATGAAAACATCGACGTTAACGACGTCGTACCCCAACTCCCTAAGCATGGCGGCCACCAGCCGCAGATGGCATCCACTTAATAGGATGACGGGGAGCCTCGTGCTCTTTTCAGCCTATCTTCGCAAGGGCACGGCCTCTGTCCATGAACTGCATCTCGACGCCAGGGACAAGCTCAAGCACAATCTTCCTCACAGCATGCACGTACTAAACGCTTGCCCGCACCTCTCCGCCGTTGCAATAATTATGCTATGCCGATCTAAGTAGCTTAAGACGTCGATTGAAAGTGCCAGCTCAGGCCTGAGACTTAACTCGTCAAGCGCCAACGCCACAAAGTCGCAGGCTAGCTGGACGCTACCTGGCGAACCACAGTAATGATGAGGTGTGACGGATCTCATTGCTTGGCTAGAGTTGTTAATATCTTCCATTCGGCTTGCGCGACGCGATCCCATGTAAACATCGAGGCGAAGTTCAGCGCTTGATTTTCGAGACTTTCCCACCGCCCCTCCTTTAATACGTGCATAGTAGCTTGCACCAGCCCTCTTATATTTAGCGGTTCAACTTTTAACACCGCCGGAGTACCAAAGTTAAGTCTTACTGCAGGAATCGCATAAGCTACCACTGGTGTTCCACAACTTAACGCCTCCAACACCACGGTAGGAAACGCATCTGCACGCGTAGGATACAACAAGACTTTGGTAGAAGCCAATAGCCTGAATTTCTCTTCACGCGTCACATTAAATCGAAGCTCAACGCTTAAATCAAGCGCTCTTAAAGTATTCACTACTTTTTCCATATTCTTATTATCAATTGAGCCAGATATAAAAATCTTTAAATTTGGCAATATTTTTCTCAAAATTTTTATAGTATTTATAAAATCGAAAATGCCCTTTTCAGGAACAACTCTGGCAAAAAACCCAACATCATATTCTCTATCTAAATTCCTAAATAGACATTTATCAGAAGCATTCCCAGGCTCTACCACTTTAACATTTACATTAACACCAAGTCTATTAAGTTCATATGGAATAGATCGCGAAACAGCAAGAATAGGCGTCTGACCAACAGCATATTTAAACACCTTTAAACGCAAATAGCCCTTTAGTGCTTTTAAGCTAGAGCGGCCATGCAACCTGAGATTTTCAGCCAACAACTTAAAACCACTACCATCCTCCTTCAGTAGCGAACCTAGTACTGGAGTCTGCTGGAGAAGCTCTGTCCACATAACTTTATATCTCATAGACCCCAGCCTAAACCCAATTGGAAAGTATGTATGTTCATGGGGAAAATACACCAACTCACATCCAAGTTTTTTCGCTACTTCAACAACATAAAAACCATATTCAATGTAATCCAACCTGTTTCCTCCTCCGAACTCTTTTAACTCATAAGCGTTATTAACTATATGGTAAATATCTTCACTTATTTCATATTTTTTTATAATTTTTAACATATCTTTTTTTCTATCTTTTGGCATAGCAAAAATATATTCTTCCTTTGGAAAATATTCCAACACACGCAAAAGCCTATAATTTCCACCAGTTAGATCACTTGCAAGCGAGAAGATCATTACTCGTGACATACACCAGTCAACACTGAGAATTATTAAAGCTATAGCATATACATAGACTGCAGCCACCTAGGCACAGCACCCTTCAGCAGACCAACTAATATTGTTGCTTCGCCCATGTTACACACAAGCCGCGTTGACTATGCTAACGACATTTCAATAGCTTCAAGACGTTCGGCTCCACAACCGTACACATCCGACGTATTTGCCAACAGCCAAAGCGCTACGCCGAGCTAGCCGGGGTTGGCATAACTTTACTCATGCATTGAGGGAGGAGATGGACCGTGGAGGGCATCGTGACGGGCACCGCCTTCCTCTCCTCGACCATCCTTCTGGCGAAGGCTATTGTGATCCACCAGCTGGCGCTGAGGGACTACCTCCTCTATGTCCGTCGGATATCACGTGGCCACCGCCTACTACGCCGAGTCGCGGCTCGCCTTCAGGGACGTCAAGCCCCACGTGGCGCTATACGTCTGGATCCCCGCTGTGGCCCTGACGGCGTCTCTCTGGCCCGCCGCGCTTATAGCCGCCGCGGAGCTACAAATTCGCGGCAAACATCAAGAAGAAACATCAAGTACTCCCGCTATCAAGACATAGCGAGGATGGGCCGGCGGGAGCTGGCGAGAGGCGCCATCTTCACGGCCCTCCCGTTCTCTACTACATCTGAGGCCCTTCAAGTCGGGAAGGGCTGATCTCCAACGATGCAAGGCATTAGACGCTCTAGGCTGTGAGATGGCGAGAGGCCGGCCGACATCGGTGCTACGGCGGCCTCGACGGCGCTATCGCCCCAGGGCACCCCTTAACTCCGCGAGCGCCCTATCCAGCTCGTCGGGCCGCTTGACCCTGCCTCTAAGAGCCTCGACGCGTCTCGCCACCTCGCCCGCAAGCCTCAAGACGTACTCCACAGCCTCCTCCCTACTCCCGAACTTCGAAAGAGCCATGTCGGGATCCGGCCCGTTGTACTGATAGTCGTGAAGGAGGAGCGCGCGGTCAGTCCAGAGCGATATGCCCTCATGGCCGGCCTTCTCGAGCACGAGCGAAAGCGCGACCATCTTGGTCGTGGGGACCCTAGGCACCGCGGTAGATTCAAGCCAGCGGCGCTCCTCCTCGGTCTTGACCAACGCCTTAAGCCTCTCCAGCTCTAGGCGCAGTAGGGCCGCCAGAAGGGCCCTCCACGCCTGGAAGGCCTTGCCGGCCGCGTTCCTCGTAAGGCCCTCCTCAAGAAAACGAAGCACCAGACGAGCCTCCACGAGAGCCTCCAGAAGCCTAGCCTCGATATAGCCCTCGTCGGAGGGCTTGGGAAGCGGCCTCTCCACAAGCTCGACAGCCATGAAAACAGCTACATCTCTCTTTAAGAACTTTAACACAGACGCCGCTGAGGCGGCGGATGTCAAGAAGACGCCCCCAGCGCCATTCTCACCGCCTCTCTGTGTATGGGGGTTTGCCATGCTACGTTTTTGCCTATGCCTAGTTCTGGGTCGCAGTAGCAGAGGAGAGGTGGGTAGAGAAAACCTAACACGCCGTCTGAAGGACATTCCAAGACATATGGATTTTGTAAGGGAGAGAGGAGGATGCCATGCGGTCCCTCCTTAAGACCTTACGTCTGGAGCCGTTTTTCCTATTCGTAAGTCTCGTGGAAAGCCACACACTCGCTAGGACAACAAAAATATGCATCTGCGGTACAAAAATGGGTACGGGGAGCATAAATCCCCAAGGCCGAAGAGTTTGGCGCACCTATCGCCACCGCGCAGAAACAAGGAGGGCCGTGGAAATAGCAACCACAATACTACAGAGATAACCCTACTCGCCCTTTAGGGCGAGGCCTCTCGCTCGTTTTGTCAGATCGCTCCAACGCGCTCATAGTCGTCACGTCAGACTACGGCAAATTGCTTAACGACATAGGGCTAAGGTTGCCCTTACCGCATTGACACACTGCACCTGGTTTTTCCATATTGTGATCTATTGAGGTGGGTTGCCCTGTATTGATTCGCCTCTGGAGACCTTCCTGGCTATCTCCAGTAGCTCCCGGGGGCCTAGGCTTAGGTCGCCGTAATCTCCCGGCCTCTCCCTTAGGCTAACTAGGCCTACCTTCTCGGCTACCTTACTCATCCTCTTCACAGCCCTTACCGCCTCATCTCTGGTTATTTCACCGATCTTAACCTCAAAGGCCCATATCGGCCTCTTCCCCCTAACTATGACCACGTCTATGTCCTCCTTTGGCGAATAGTACAGTGTTCCCCTGAAGTACTTGGCCAGCATTTCGCCTACGCTGAATTGAACCTCCCAGCCTAGGGGTAGGTCTGGGATTTCCACATCCCTCTCGCCTACGGCGTATTTGGACTCTGCGTATAGGGCGAGGGACAGCGGCGGGGAGTCCACCTTGTAGTAGTTCTCCCTGGATAATGTGGGTATCTTCTTAACGAGCCCCATTTTAACGAGCTTATTAACCATAGAGGAAACCGTAGCCACCCCTCCCCTCGGCTGTATTATGCCTGCAATCTCCGAAGTCCTCCACACGCCCTCGCCCAGGAGCAGCAGTATCTTGTAGTACGTATCTGTGAGTTCCCTATCCTCCTCCCTGAAGACCTCCCCCACCAACCCCTTTGATATCAGCGAGAACTCCTTAATCCTACGGGCGAAGTCCTCGTAGCTGTCGATAAACGGTATAACCCACGGATCCCTTAGGAGCACCGAAAGGAGCGGGTCCCCGACTTGGCTCAGCACGTCCTCGTAGGATATTATGCCAACCTCCATGGGTGTGAAGAGCCCCAGGAGGGGGCTATTCCTATCAAACACCCTGTTGACTATGCCGTAGCTTGAACCCACGGCCACCAAAACCCCACTGCCGGCCCAATTGCTAATCATGCTCCAGTACACCTCAGGCAGGCGTTGAAACTCGTCGATGACCGCCACACCGCCTCTGCGGAGGACATCCCTAACCTCCCTCATCGCCACGTCGACCCTGACCACCCTGTCGTCAAGCGTTATTACATTACCTGGATCAGCCATCAAGACATAAAGATCCATACGCAGGTTCCGTTTAACCAAGGTGGTCTTGCCGGTCTTCCTCCTACCGTATATAAGAGTCCAATTCCCTATAGCCCTAACCGCATCCTCCTCCTTCCTCCTAATATATATTCTCATCAGACTAGTCCTATAGGACTAGTTTAAAAAGACTACTTAACTGAGGTTGAGACATTCGGCATATACGCAAATTAAGTAACAAAAACAAAACCTTCCTACTCACCAAACACAAGTCGTGGGAATGAGGGATCATGGGATAGGAATTTTGCGCATATACAACACCGCGTCCAGCGACGAGGGAAAACGCCTACCCAAGGCGGCCTTTTAAACGGTTAGGCCGCCTGCGGGGGGGATGACCCACGGCGCCGGCTCGGCAGTCCCATGTTCCTCACCAATAGGCTGGCGAGGACGCCCCGCCGCCTCGGGGGTGGATCGCAACCCGGCTGCTTGAAGCCTCTTCACATCTCCTCCAACGCCCTCCTCACAGCCTCTCTGTGAAGCGGAGTTGCCAGGCTACGTGTTTCCCTATGCCGAGTTCTAAATCGCGCTCTGGAGGGGGCTGGTCTATCCACAGCGGCGGGTCCCGGTAGG
>Ga0079996_114548_pt1 | contig 19986 bp, 16 predicted proteins | sample PerSpoAPS_AMetaG_FD_69199 | JGI IMG/M metagenome (GOLD analysis project Ga0079996, IMG submission 69199) | Thermal spring microbial communities from Yellowstone National Park, Wyoming, USA - Perpetual Spouter A (PS_A) MetaG (SPADES assembly)... | ecosystem: Environmental > Aquatic > Thermal... | reverse complement strand
ATTAAATTCTTTGTTATCTTGTATATCTGTTCCATATTTTTGCAACTTTATTAATTTCCAATATTAAAGGATCCTTCAAATTCCATTCTACAACCATTGAATATTTTCTAAGTAAGCTAGCTATGTTTTCCCTTTCAATTTTTAACAATTTTTCTTTAAATTCATCCAATTTTAAAGGAGGTAAAGGAGAAGGTATTACAGTTACAATTTGATATCCTCTAAAGTAAAGCTCAATAATTGAATATACTACGGTTAAATCTATTGCAGGAGTAATTATGAATATTTGGGTAGTTATTGGGAACATTACTTTAACATATTCATTTAATAGTCTTATATCTACTTGGGAACCGCTTTTTGCTTCAAGAGTTACTAGAAGTATTTTATCAAACTGTCTCTTACCAAAACCAGAAGGAACTTTGTAAGCTGAATCTCCTAATATTAACAATCCTAATCTATATCTTTCTTTTAAAAGATTGTAGGAAAGCAGAATAGCAGCTCTTTTTATATAAGAAATTAAAGAGAAACCATTTATTTCTATATCGTTTATTTTTCTCAGATCAACTATTATTAATGAATCGCTGCCAAGTTCTGCATGATAAATATTTTTCATTATTTTATTTGTTCTTGCAGTAGCCTTCCAATTTATCCTTCTTGCATGTTCGCCAGGTAGCAATTCACTGATACCAAAGAATTCCAGTCCGCTTCCTGTTCTTTTTGATAAACTTTCACCAGGCCAAAATCTTAGATGCTTAGGTTTTATGTTCAATTTTTCGAAATATTCATAGTAAGGATAAACTTTAATTTTAAATTTTTCATCGAAAGTATAAGCTTTAAAGTAATTTCCTAAGTAATCGAAAATTTGTATGTTAATAGGACCGACCTCAAAGCTTCCTACATCCAAAGGAGTTACAAGATATTTCATATTTAATTTTTCCTTTCCTTTTAATTCATATAGCATCACATTTGAACCTTCACTTAATCCCAATCTTTCATGAATTAAATCATCAATAAGAACTAAGAATGATGTTTCAGAAGGATTTTCTATTAAAGTATTTATTAAAAAACTATTTCCTTCTTGTATTAAACTTTCTTCATTTTCTCTTTTAATTTTGATATCAGAAATTCCTTGGGAAAAGATTAAACTTAAGGCTAAATAAGAGAATAAAGGAAGTACAGATATAATAAATAAAGGCTCTCTAAGAAAAGTACCAAATAAAATTAAGAGAATAGTTATTGAAATTAATGAGAAGAACTTTAAAGAAAACATTAATATTTTGGGACAGGAACTTCTTTAAGTATTTTATCTAAAATATGGTCTGGCTTTATTCCCTTTAACCAAAACTCAGGCTTCAAAATTAATCTATGTCTTAAAGCAGGTATAGCTACATACTTAACATCATCGGGAATTACAAAATCTCTTCCCTGCATTAATGCTCTTGCTCTTGATAATTTTAATAACGCTAATGAACCTCTGACACTTGCTCCTACTTCTACTTCTGGAGCTTTTCTTGTAGCTGTTACAATTCTAACAATGTATTCTTTAATTTCATCTGAAACATAAACATTCTCTACCATTTCTTGTAAATATAATACATCCTTTGCACTGGCTACTTTTTCTATTTTAACTTCATCGCTTTTTCTTTCAATTCTATTTGTTAATATCGCTACCTCATCTTTAAAGCTAGGATATCCAATGCTTATCTTCATAATAAATCTATCAAGCTGTGCTTCAGGTAAAGGATAGGTTCCTTCATATTCAATTGGATTCTGTGTAGCTAATACGATAAAAGGTTTTGAAAGCTTAAATGTTTCATTTTCCACTGTAACTTGTCTTTCTTGCATGCATTCCAATAAAGCTGATTGTGTTCTTGGAGGTGCCCTGTTTATTTCATCAGCTAATATTACGTTTGCAAATATTGGACCTTTTCTAAATTCAAATTTCGAAGTTTCTCTGTTAAAAACAAAGGAGCCGATAATATCTGAAGGTAAAAGATCTGAAGTAAACTGAATTCTTTTAAATTCTAATCCTAAAGCAGAAGCAAAGGATTTTGCCATCAATGTTTTAGCCAATCCTGGATAATCTTCAATTAGAACATGCGAATCTGTTAATAAAGCTAAAGCTACCAATTCTAAAACTTCCCTTTTGCCTATAACTGCTTTTTCAACTTCACTAATAATTTTATTAATAAGTTTATGAGCCTTTTCAACTTCTAATTTTTCCATATCAATATTTTGTTAAAAATTCCTTAAGAATGTTTTCATATTCAACTTTACTTTTAAAATACTTTTCGTATTCATCATAGAAAATTAATGCAAGGAATTTTTCTTCTTTGAGAATTTCTTTAGCTAAATCCTTGTTCAATTTAATATCATATTTCAATTCCAAATAGTTTTTTAATAGTTGAGCTAAATATATTCTTGCAAACCTTGATCCTTTTATTGCATTTTCTATAATTTTTGCCTTTCTTTTATAAGGATTTTCTAAAATTTTTTCTTTATTTAAAGAAATTATTTTAAAGTTAAAATTGATAAAGTTTTTTAAAATAAAAATTAATAAAATAAATGAAATAAAAAATAAAAAGTTTACAATTAAAAAAGTAGCAAAATTTACTTCAGATAATATTGATATTAAAAATGAAATAAAGATTAAAATTGATATTAAAGTTAAGTAAAATTTATTTTTCATTTTTTAATTCTTCCTTTATATTATTTAACAATTTTAGAGCTAAATTATAATCTTCTTCTCTCAATTCTTCTTTGCTATATCTTGCTATTTCAAACAGCTTTGTAAGATTGCTTAAATTTTCAGATCTGAAACCTATCAAATTATAAACATGTTCCTCAAATTCCCTTGCTGTTAAATATTTAGGATTATCCACACCATATTTTTCAAGGAATTCACACATCGATTTATAACATTCAGTAATTAGCTCTCTTAATCCAGAAACCTCTTTCGAATACTTTTCTGCTATATCAGTTATAATTTCTTCCAACTCCTTTCTTGCTTTTATTCCCATATCTATTTTGCCTTTTTCAACCCTTTGATAATGAAATTTAATACCTAAAGAATATATTAAAGATGCAACTGTAATTACTAAAGCAAACAACAAGATAAAAGTTAATAATGTTGTTATTTCAAAAATATAGGGAGGAGGACTTTTTACTGCTCCGCTTTCAGATGGTGGAGAAGAAAATCTTGCTAAAAAGAATACTGAATAAAAGAAACCAAGTACTAAAATCGTTCTTAAAATAGCCATTTTTATGTTATCTCTTTCAAGATACAAAATTAAACCTACCATTGCAGTTATTACAATTAATACAATCAAATAAGCATTCTCATTATATCTTTCTTCATAAAAGAGGCCTGTCTCATTTTTCATAGGAGATGTGTAATTTGTTTTAACAACGTGAAATTCTGGAAATTTAAGATTACTTATATTTATAACTTCATAATATAAACTTATTATTGAAAAAATAAAAATAACAAGAAAAATTAAAATTAATATTTTATTGTTCATATTTTATTTTTTAATTTTAAAAATAAAAATAAAATAATAAAAGCAACAATTAATATTAAATAAGTAAATAAATTAACCAGATGAAAATTATCAATTTTTCCCTCAATTAAATTAAAACCATTTACCATAATTTTATAGTCTACATTATTGTATATAAAATAATCATCAATTTCAAGATAATAAAATCCCTCTGCTTCTTTTAATTGATTATTATTAATGAAAATTTTAGCGTTGTGAACAAAGGAATTATCTGAAGCATAAAATACCTTTACTATATATCTGGTTTTAAAAGGATAATTCTCAATATGCATTTCATAAATAATTTTATCAAATATGATCGTTTTTCCATTTTCTTTATCTTCAAAACTTGTTATATTTGTAGCTGAAATTATCTTTTCAACTTTGACATAAACTTTTCCTATTTTATTTGAAGTTAATTCAATATAAAATTTACCCTTTTCAGCATCAAATTTTGCTTCTAATCCATTAACTATTACAAGAGAATCTTTTTCTAAACTCTTCAATACCCCATAATAATATTCGAAAGCATAAACTATATCTAAATATATTCTAGCATTTGAATTAACTTCATATCTTTCATTTTCTGTTTCATACTTAAGAACTATTAACTTGTTGAAAATTACCGATATTGTTTTGTTAAAATGCTTTGTTATATTTATGTTTCCCCAAGTTATTTCAATTATTTCATACTTTAGAAGAGTTATATTTCCAGGATTTTCAACTTTTAGTATATAAGAATCAAAATGAAACGGAAGATTTTGAATTTTATCTTTAAACTTTACTTTTACGATAGCATCCTTTACTATTCTATTATCATATTCACTTTTTACTACAATTTTAACCTCAGCATATTCTTGTTTATGGTCGACCATCACAACATCTGGCTTTTCAACAATCAATCTATCCCAAATTAATTCAGGTTCCTCTTTAATTAACACATAATTTATATTGTACTTATTATCTATAACATTAAAAGACAAATTAACTTTTGAAGGAATTTCAGGAGACATGATGGCTACCCAATAATAACCATATTCGTATTTAGCTTGTATACCGTTTACTTTTACTATTCCATCAAATTCAGATTTATCATAATAATATCTTAGCTTAAATTTAACAAGAACTTGGGAACCTAAATTGAATCTTCCTTTTAAAGGAGAAATATCATAAACCTCTATCGCATCCCATATTATTTTTAGTGGAGAAGCATTAAACAAAACAGAAACTTCATTATATTTTAAGTCTGTAACTGTATAGTATTCCTCTCCTAATTTAACTCCCTTTACAAGAAAATATGATATGCCTTTATTGTTTGTTTTTGAATATAGAGAATTGTTTAATATTACTGTAATATTTTGTACAGGATTTCCTAAGTAGTCTTTGACATGAGCTGTAATATTTGCATAAGAATTAAAGGATATTCTAACATCTTCTGTACTTAATTGAACATTATATCTTTTGCTAGAATAATATATGCCTATTAAGAATCCTTCACTACTTTTCCTTATAATATTAACTGAAAGGTTATTATCTACAAACTTATCATCTACTTTAAAATACGCATCATTTAAAGTACTTGTTAAAGGTCTTGAATCAATTAATTGAAAAGGCCCTTCGCCGCTACCCTTTGTTTCATCAACGTAATAAATTAGCACACCTTCATTAGGTAAAAATGAATCAAAACCTAATTTTGTTCTACTCTCAACTACGTAATAATTGGTATCAGTGATTTTTATTTTTACCAAATAATATCCTTTGCTTAATAACTCATGGAATTTAACTTCTTCTTTTGTAACAGTTTCTAAATTAACATTTAATACTTGCTCATCCTTTATCCATCCTAAAAAATATTTCAATAAAGCATTCATATGAGCTGGACTTGATCCTAAAGTATCGCCGTTTAGGAAACCTATATCCATTAAATCCCATACTCCCATTTTACTTTCAAAAGTTCCATACATATAAAGATCAGGTAAACCTAACGCATGACCAAATTCATGAACATAAATTCCGAAGAAATCATATTGTGAAACTACACTTATAGATACGTATACTTTTCCATCATTTGTATAAATCTCCCACTCACCTATACTAGAAAAACTCCATATATCGCTACTATTATTTGTTATTGCCTCGTTTCGTCCTGCATGAATTATAAGAATTCTTTCATAAAGTTTGAAGTTAACATAATTGTCAACCTTATCTATTATTTCTCTTATAAACTGAGCTCTATAACAATCAACATTACTACCACAAGGAGAACCATAATAAGTAGAATTCTTATTCATCAAAACAATATCATTATAAACTGAAAAATTCAAATACGTAAGATTAAAGGATACTTCTCTATAATATTTATCCATCTTATTTAAAATTTCATAAATTTCATCATCTGTCTTTTTGAATTTAATATTTGGAAATTCTACCTTTATAACCAATACCTTTTGTTCACCAATTGCTGGATGTTTTAATGGAACTATAAATTTAGGATAATTTAATGGAGCTTGTTCAATTATTTGATTAACTATAAAAACATCATTATTTAAAAATCCTATAGCTTTAATATATGATAAATCTTTTAGATCCGATTTTGTTTCAACTTTTATAATTCTTCCATCATTTAAACTTATATAATATTCTTTCTTATTGCTAACAATTACATTCAAATATCCTTCAATATATGTTTCATTTTTTGCATATATTTCCTGTAAATTAATAATTAAAAAATATATAAAAAATAAAGCAATAAATAACAAAATCTTTTTCATATTCTTCTTAAATATTTAATTTTAGGAAAAGTTAAAATTTCATAATCAACTACAATAGGTATCATTTCATCAATATCTATAATTTTTAAGAAAGGCGATAATAATTCTTCCTTTGGTATGAGGTTTATCTCCGTTCCTTGAGCATAATAAGAAATCGCTGGCAAAACAAGAATTCTTTTATTTTTATACTTTCCATAAAGGAAACATTTAACCTTTGTTTTTGCTCCTACTTCGCTATATAAACCTATTGAAGGATGTTCATGGGCAAGAATTAAAAAATTAGCTTTATCTATTAAATCTTTGCTTGGTATTTCTTCTCCATGGAACATTAAATAATCATTAATGATTAACTCTTGCCTATAAACCTTCAAATTTAAAGATTTGGCGAAGCCATCAACGTAGTTATCATGATTACCTTTAACAAGAATCATTTCAATTTCCTTCTTAAATATGTTATTTCTTGTATAGTATACAAAGTCAAAAAGCTCATCGATTTCTTCTTTAGCTATTTCGTCAAATTCGTTTTTAATGTCTCCTAAAATTATCATTCTTTGAATTTTATCCCTTCCTATTTTTTTAACTGCCTTTTCTATTTGCTTAAGAATATTGCTTAGGTTTAATTTTGGTAGATAAACTCCTTCTTTGGCTGAAACTCCTTCGAAACCTAAATGCAAATCTCCCATAACTAAAGCATTAAGACTTTTTATAAAAACTAAATAGCAATCTTCAATGAACTGAATATCTTTTAATTCATCTTCCATAGGTAGCAACAAATTCTCCATAAGCTATAACATGATTACTGATCTTATTAATAATACTTTTAACTTTTGCTCCTTCAGCTAATCCTGTAAATGTATCTAATGCATATATTCTAAAAACATATCTATGTTTTCCTATGCTAGGACAAGGTCCATTGTAGCCTATTTTTCCAAAATCATTAATTCCTTGTTTAGCAAAATACAGCTTACCTTCTTTAGGTATATTTTCAGGAATCTCTTTAACAATTGAAGGGATATCATAAATAAGCCAATGAATAAAATTTTTCTTTGGAGCATCGATATCAAAAACAATAATTATAAAGCTAACAGTATTTGCTGGATAATTTTCCCATTTAAGCGGTGGAGAAATATCTTCACCGTCGCATGTATATTTAACAGGTATCTCATTTAAGAATGCTGGGCTATATATATTAATTGTTTTATTTAATCCTTGAATAGGCTGATCAAGTAAAGAGACTGAAGATGTTGAAAAATAATATAAAATTGCAGAAAGAATTATGAGCCCAACAATTACTATAAGCATGATTTTCTTTTTCACAATAAATAAATGTAAGGAATAGGATTTTTATTTTAACCATAAATTGTTTAATTAATTTAAAGCTTATATAATATTAGAATCTAAACTAAGCAATTTACTTTTTCCAAATTTTCATTAATTTTTAGAAGAATTTGTTTCTTAAAAAATATTAAGAAGAAATTTTCAAGTTAATAACCTCTTCTTTACTTAATCCGATTTTCTTTAATATTGCTTCATGGAGGTCTCTTAATCTTTTTCTTCTATCTTTCATTAATACAATATCAGCCTCACCAAAAGTAATTAATATATGAGAAAATGGTGAAGGTAAAGGAGTCTTTATAAATTCAACTTCAATTTCCTTCTTTCTTATTTTATCCAATACAAGTTTAGCCTTAGGTAAATCCATAACATCTTCTAAAATCTCTCTATATGTTTCCTCTATTATAGGAAATTTAGGATCAATTTCTTCGCATGCTTCCAATAGTACTTGGGAATTAATTTGTTGTTTAGATACGCTTATCTTATGACCTTTATAATTTCTTAAAACTAAAAAACTTCTTGTAGAATTATGCCTGAATTTTCTTTTCATAAGCTCAGTATATTTTATATATTGAATAAGAAGATCCTCAACATTTTCTTCAAAAATTGTTCTAAATATTTCTTCGATTGTTCTTTTGTTTATTTTTGAATAAACTTCTTCAGGCAATATTAAAACAAAACCGTTATCATGAACCATTGTACCAACATCTACTTCATACTTTTTAGCAATAGTTATCGCAAATATTCTTGAAAGTGCATCATTTGTTCTTCTTCCATATAAAGCATGAAATATTAAAAGTCTTCTCCCTTCAAGATCCTGCGTTTTTTCTATTAATAGTAACTTATCATTAGGAATAATTTTACAAAATAGATATTGTTCAATAAAGTATGAATGCATAGCTTTTTTAGAATTTTCATCTGCGGGAAGCTCATCTAATATATCATAGAAATCCTGGTTATTCTTCAATCTTTCGTATACTTTTCTCCTAAATTCACCTATTCTTAAAGCTAGATCAAAGTTTAAAGGCAATTGTTCAGAAAACCAAGGAGGAATTGTAGGAGCTTCATTTTCAGTTTTTTCTACATAGCATCTCATTCCTTTAGCATAACTAAATTTGTATGTTTTTCCTCCTAGAACAAAAACATCTCCTTTTTTCAATCTCATCAAAAATTCTTCTTCAATGTTTCCTATCCATTTCTTTTCAGGAAGAAGGAAAACATCAACAGCAACTTCATCTGGAATTGTACCTATATTTAGCATATATATTGTTCTAACATATTTTCCTCTTTTGCCAAACATCATATCAGATTCATCAAACCATATCTTACCATATACTTTTCTATCTTTAAGTTCAACGTAATGTCCAGCTAAATATTTTAATACCTTTATAAAATCTTCCTTTGATAGATCTTTATAAGGATAAGCTCTCCTAACCAAATTAAAGGCGTCATCTACATTCCATTTTTTATTTATAGCCATTCCTACTATATGCTGGGATAATACATCTAAACAATTCTTTGGCATATGAAAACTATCAAGCATTCTCTTCTTTGCATAATAAAGCATTACTGAACATTCTATTAGGTCATCTCTATTCATAACTATTATTCTTCCAACTGAAACATCTCCAAATCTATGACCGCTTCTGCCTATCCTTTGAATTGCTCTTGTAATAGATTTAGGTGAGCCAAGCTGAACAACTGTGCTAATATAACCAATATCAATTCCCAATTCTAAACTTGTTGAACATACAACAGCCTTTAATAATCCTTTCTTTAGTCTATCCTCTACATCAAGTCTTACTATTCTTGAAAGAGAACCATGATGGGCTGCAATATCATCATCTGTATAATTGAACTTTTTCTTTAAGTTAAAAACAACCCTTTCAGTTCCGCTCCTTGTATTTGTAAATATTAAAGTAGTTTTATTTGCCTCAATAATTTTATGAAGTAATTCATATGTTCTTTTTTCTATTTCTTCATCAGTTGTATATATTAGATCATCTATAGGTGAAAGAACTTTTAAATCATATCCTTTCTCCCATGAAACATCTACTATCCAGCAATCCCTAAATTCTCCATTATTTAAACCTACTAAGAATTTTGCAGCATCTTCTAAAGGATGCAAAGTAGCTCCTAAACCTATTCTTATAAATTCCTTACCACATAAATCCCTTAATCTTTCTAAAGATAAAGACAAATGAACTCCTCTTTTATTATTAGCTAACTCATGAATTTCATCTACAACAACATATTCAACATTTTTGATCTTTTCAGAGAATTTAGGAGAATTTAAAATTATTGCCAAACTTTCAGGAGTTGTAACAAGAATGTGCGGAGGCTTTCTGAGCTGTTTTTGTTTTTCATGTGGCGAAACATCTCCTGTTCTTACAGCAACACGTATTTCATTTATTTCCTTTCCATCTTTCTTTATCATTTCAGAAATTTCCTTCAATGGTACTTCCAAATTTTTATAAATATCATTATTGAGTGCTTTAAGAGGAGATACATAAATGCAGTATACTTCATCCTTTAGCTGATTCTTTAGAGCCTTGTCAAATAGCTTGCTGATTATTACAAGAAAGGCACTTAATGTTTTACCTGATCCTGTTGGGGCTGTTATAAGTAAGTTTTTCCCTTCAGAAATTAATTTAAAAGAATAATATTGAGGAGGTGTTAGATCTTTAAAATTCTCCTCAAACCATCTTCTAACATAAGGATTTAAACATGATAAGCTTTCTTCTTTTGTGAATGGTCTTAAAGGATAGTAAAACATTACACTATATTATCTTAAAAAAGCCTTTTAAAGCTTTTGTGGAAAAACAGGTTATTATACTTTTTATTTAAGCTATTTCATATGTATAGATATTTTCCATTCTTTATTTTATAAGTCTCTGTAAAGTTATTGTTATCATCATTGTATTTGGTAAAAATGAATAGCCAATCAACTCCCGTTTTACTTTATTGTAGAAGAAATTAAAATATGTTGTAACCTTTTAAAATATAGATGTTACTTTTTTTGAGGATTGTAGGCTCATTAAATTCTAGCTCTTTCTTGTATTCTTTTATCTAATAATCAAATGTCATCTGTAGCTTCTTTTACAATATCTTCTTCAGTTAAGTCATACCAATATTCATAAGCGTCTGCTACAGCAAAGGGATAAATATCTCGAATATTTAAAACAAATATTTTATCGCATTTATTTTCAAGAAGGTTTAAAGCATATTTTGAAGCTGTAGGTGTTGCAATGCTTACATTTTTAGAATATCTTTTAAGCATTTTTAAGGCAACAAGCATAGTATATCCTGAAGCTATACCATCATCAACTAAAATTGAATTTTCAGTTTTTTCCAAAATTGTTAGTTCTTTCGGTAATAATTCAAATCTTCTTTTTATTTTATTTTTAGTTTCTTCAATACCTTTGTTTATGACTTCTTTGCTTAATCTTAAAAATCTTACAAGACCTTCATTTAGCTCAATATCTCCTTCTATGCTAACAGCACCATAGCCTACTTCGGTATTCCAAGGTAAAACAATCTTGGAAACCAAAGCTATCTTAAATTTTAAATTTAAAATTTTGCATAAAGATTTAGCAACAGGTATTCCTCCTGCAGGTATGGCATAAACCACTTCATTTCCTTGAATATGATCCTTAATAAAATCAGCTAATTTTTTACCCGCATCATGCCTATCTGTAAATATGTAGAATTTATTATACAATTTATGATCCGTTATTATCATTGATTCTAACCATATTTATGAGCTTTCTTGAAGTATTGTTATTCCAAAAATGTTATTTTTGCCTTTAGCTTTAAAAAATGAAGTTAATGAAAAAATGAAAGTAAATTCTATAATTAAGCTCTCTAAAATATTTTCAAAAATTAAGAAATTTAATTTTTTATACACATAAAATATATAAATTAAATACTAAATAAAAATATGGTAAGAGAAATTATATATGCTTTGCTTGCAACCATTCTTTTTGTTCTTTCTTTTTTGTTTATACTATCAATAATAACAAACACCTCTATGGCTACTATAATAAACTATAAGTTAAGCGAGCTAAGAGAAATTTCAATGCTTAATATTATAATAGCTACAACAATAGCACTGATTATATCTCTAACTTTTGTTTATTATACAATTCCTAAGATACAAATTAAAGAAGTTGAAAAGCTTGCTGAAACAACAACGGAATCTTTTAAAAGAATTTCAAATCAAATTATAGTACTAGAAGAAATTGATAGAAATTTATCAAGAAGGATCAATTTAAATGAAGAAAATAACAAAAAACTAGAAGAAAGAATTGTAGCATTGGAGAGGCTTGTATTAGAATTAGCTGAAATAAAAAAGAAAAGCTAATACCAAGGAAGAACGCGAACTTTAACTTTTTCTCCTTTATTTATTTTTCCCTTATCATTTATTACTATACAATTGGAATTTAAGAAATCTGAAAGCGTATAATCTCTTTTAACTTCAACGTAATATTCATTATCAAAAAACAATCTTCCCAGCAATAATTCTGTTATTCCAGCTTCTCCCTCTAAACTTGTTGTTATTTCAGCTTCGATTTCTTTTAAAAATATTTCTTTAAATCCGCTGGCTTTAAACAAAGCGGGTCTTACAAATTCATAATAGCAAATTAAGGCTAAAATAGGATCGTCAGGTAAAACAAAAACAAATTTATCCTCATAAGTACCGAAATATAATGATTCAGCTGGCTTAACATTGATTCTCCAAATTACTCTTTTAACATCAATATTTTCTAAAAAATGTTTTGTATAATCCTTATCCTCTGCAAAAACACTTCCGCATATAATCAAAAAATCTGAATACCGCAACCCATCATCAATTACATCTCTGAACTTTACTACATTTCCTCTTACTCTAAACCATTTCACTTGAGGAAAACCATCAAGTTTCAATGCTGTAAATAAAGGATATGATATTGGATCCCAAATCAATCCGATTTCTAATTCTTTCCCTGGAGTAATTAGCTCTTCTCCTGCTACTATTAAATAGATTTTAGGTTTTCTGTAAACTCTTATCGAAGCATAACCTACTTTTGCAATCATACTTATTAAAGGAGGAGTTAAAATTTCGCCAGTTTTTGCAATTAGTTGATTCTTTTTTATTTCTTCACCTTTTTCCTTTATATTTTCTCCAAATTTTACAGATTTAAAAACAATTATTTTGTTTTCTTTTTCCTTTACGTTTTCAATCGCTACAACTGCATTAGCTCCTTCAGGAACATAATATCCTGTGTAAACCTTTACTGCTTCATTTTCACCAATTTTGATTTTAAAAAGATCTTCAATTTTTTCGTATCTTATCAATTTTAATTCCTTTGGATTATTCTCACTACAATCCTTTAAATCTTCGCTTCTTACTGCATAGCCATTCACTTTTGAAATTCTAAAAGCAGGAATATCTTCTTTAGAATAGATATCCATAGCTAAAGCGTATCCCAAAGTCTTGAACAAGCTTAATTTTTTTATTGATAAATTATCAGGTATATTTTTTAAAATTATATTTATAGCATCCTTGTAATTAATCATTTTTTATCCCAATTTTTTTAATTTTAAAAAATAAAATAATTAATTGTATTTCTAAATTAAGCTTTAATTTCACTATTCCTTAAATTTAGGAATTACTCTAAATTCTTCAGATAATTCTTCAGAAACAAGGAAAGGTATTAGTCCTTTTTCAAGAGCCTTCCTTTCTTCTTCCTCATTTGTTACTCTAACAACGAGATCCTTTTTATCTTCGATTTTTAAATGCTTCAATATGCTATTTAATAATCCCTTTGGAAAGTGATAAACAAAGAGATGTCCTTCAAATATTGCAAAAATTGGACTAAAATGTATTGAAATCTTATTATCAACATTCTTCACTATTAACATTCCGCTTTCTATCAGTTTTTCTACAAGCTTTTCCCTAGCTTTTTCTGATAATTCAAATATTTTAGATACTTCTTTAAAAAGATTTGGCATAGAATAACTCATGAGTTCTCTTGAAACATCTAATCTAAACCACCAAATATCATAACTAAATAGAGATCTTCTTCTTGCTACTTTACTTGTTTCTCCCACTAGTATATTTCTAACATAAAATAAATTGGGATAATCATAGATAGTATAAGGTTTTGGGAATTTGCATTCCTCTGATGCTACATAAACTTCATCTATTTTTCTTTCATAAACTTCTTTATTATTGAAAATCACTATTTTGTTTAAATTCCCATCTTGAGGATAATAATCCTTTATTAAAACGCTTGATCCTTCAAATTTTTTATTTGATTTACCTAAAATTACATAGAGTTTCGGATTTTCTTTATCATAATATATGAACCTAAAAACATTTTCATTAGTAAATATATAAACAGGTTTATTTAATGAAAGAAAATATCCTGCAGCTATCTTTAATCCTTCTCCATAATATCCCCTCATCCAGCATTCTTTATTGCTAAAGCCAACTAAAAGATCCTGTAATTTTATTCCCCTTCCTTTATCAATTATCCACGTACCGAGAGAATCTTTCCTTATTTCTACAAAGGGCTTTCCAAATGTTAGCTCATTTTCATCCAAAGCATTTTGAATAATTTCTCTTAAAGCTTTTAATTCGTCAAAATTCCTTTTTAAAATATATTCTTTTGTTATTCCAATTAAAAATAACGAATCATAATTTATTAAAATTCCTTCAAGATTTTCGCTTTTAATTTCAAAATTCTCAGGCAAAGGAATAACAAAATGTCTTAAGCTTTCTGTAACATTATATTTACTCATTGTTATATTTTTATCCATATATTAAAAATATAAAAGAGAAAATAAAACTTTATTTCAAATTTAAAATCATATTTTTAAATTTAATATCTTAAAAAATGAATTTTTGTAATCTAAAACCTTATCCATTAAACTGAATAGAGCAAAACATTTTGAAAACATAGCCAAAATTAAAGGTTTAAAATTGTTCGATTATTTTCTTGAAAATACCAGCAATGCAGATAAAATTATAAAAAATGAACCTACAAATTGCAATATCTCAAAACTTTCATAAAAGATGTAAAAAGCTAATATAGTTGATGTCAACGGTTCTAAAAGGCTTATAATTGATGCTTTTGTTGGACCTATTATCCTTAATCCCATGAAAAATGTTGATATTGATAAAGCTGTGCTTATCGTTGCCATTGCAATACAATATAAGAATGCTGGATAGTTAAATTGAATGTTACCATTTATTATTAATGAAGCAAAAAAGAAACTCATCATAGATGAGACCATTACAAAAAGGAAGCAAGTTCAGCATGAATATTTTTAATTACTCTTGAACTGGTAACAATGTATATTGAGTATCCGATTGCAGCTCCAAGTGCAAAGGATACTCCGAAAATGTTCAAATTATAGCTGGGATTTGCTATTAAATAAATTCCAATAAATCCTAAAATTAAAGCAATAATGATTTTGAAGGTTATTTTATCTATTTTTAATAAAAAAGCTATCAAAGAAACAATTGAAGGATAAGAATAAAGTAATAGAACTGCTACAGAAACAGGAATATAATTTATGGAACTAAGATATAAAAGAGACTGGGAAAAATATCCGATGCTTCCTAAAAGAACTAAACTAACTAATACATTTAATTTAGGAATGTAGAATTCTTTTCTAAAATGCAAGTACAGAAATATAATAAGTGATGCAATTAGGAATCTATAGAACAGCATATCATATACATTCATTCCATAAATATACACAAATTTTGCAAAAATCGGTAAAAAGCCAAACGATATAGCTGAAATTGAAACTAAAAAGGATCCTCTTAAATTTTCATTCATTTCGATATATAAATAGTTTTAAAAACAAAATCTTTTACTTAAAATGTTAACCTATTAAAGAATATTTCTAAAAAAATGAAATCACTTAAAATTATTTTGTTATCAAGATTCAACGAATTATGGTTCAGCTTATACCTATTAATATAGGTTTTTATTATATTAATTACGTAAATTATTAAATGAAAAAAGTAATAATAATTGGAGGAGGTAAAGTAGGAAGAAAATTAGCCTCATTGTTAATAAATGAAGATTATGAAGTGATTATAATAGAAAAGAATGAAAAAATCGCTGAGGAATTATCTAAAGAATTAAATGCTACTATTATTTATGGAGATGGGACTTCTGAAAGAGTACTATTAGAATCAGGAATTAAAGAAGCTGAAAGTGTGATAGTTACTACTAGTAGCGATGAAGTTAATCTTTTAGCATCTTTAAAAGCTAAAAAGTTAGGAGCAAAAAGAGTAATAGCCAAAGTTTCAAAGCCAGAAAATTACAGTTGCTTTAGAGATTATGGAATAGAAGCTGTGGATGTTACAACAAACATTGTTCTTTCAATGCATGAACTTGCAAGATTATCAAGCGGAAATATTTTGCTTTCTTTAGCTAACGGAAAAGGCTACATAATAAAAGTTATAATTAACGAAAATTCAAAGGTTGTTGGAAGAAGGATAGGTGATTTGGAATATGGGAAAAATATAATTTGGATAGAGAGAAATGAAGAGCTTTTGCCTATTAATGAAGAAACTTTTTTAATGCCACATGATGTCGTTATTGCATATGTAAATTCTGAAGAATTAAAGAACATTTTGAATGAATTAAGCTAAATTAATGAAGTTAGAATCTTCTTTGCATTATTTAGGAATAATATTACAATTTAATGGTATCATATTAATTTTCCCTACCATAGTTGCCTTAATATACAATGAAAATTTTGGAATATTTTCATTAACTGCTTTAATTTCTTTTATTTTAGGTTTTATTTTCAGTAATTTTTTTAAAAAGAAAGAATTAGATACAATCTCAGCTTATCTATTAATCTTTTTAGCATTTATTTTTCTATCAATTCTTGGTTTAATACCTTATCTAATGGCAAATATATTTGAAAAAGATGCTGTTATAAATAGCATATTTGAATCTGTTTCAGGTTATACTACAACTGGTTTAACCTTAATAAGCAACGTCGAATCTTTACCCAAATCTTTAATATTTTATCGCAGCATTATTCAGTGGATTGGAGGAGTAAGTATAATATTTCTTTTTTTAGTTTTCTTTAGCACAACAAGGGAAGCAAGAATATTAATTGAAATAAGCGGCTTTGAACAAATAGGTATTTCTCCAAGAGAAACGTTTTTGATCGTTATGCGTCTTTACATATTTTATACTTTACTTTTTATACTTTTGCTTTACACAACAGGAATAGATGTCTTCATTGCAACGAACTTAGTATTAGCAGGAATATCTACTGGAGGTTTTGTTCCTGTAAACGATTTAGATTCCATTACAAATCTCCCATCAAAATTTATAATAATGCTTATGATGTTTCTTGGTTCAATAAGTTTCTTTATTCATTATAGATTTTGGAGAAAGGAAACATTTATGTTAAAGAAAGTTAAAGAAATTAAAAGAATTTTAAATTATGAATTTATTGGTTTTATTTACTGGATATTTTTAATATTTTTACTTACATTAATTTATTCTTTAATGTTTAATTTAGATATTATAAAATATTTATTTAATATTTTAAGCACAATTACTACTACAGGATATTTCTTAGGCAGTTCCAGAGAAATAGGTGAAACAATGAAGGTATCTTTATTAATGTTAATGTTCATAGGAGGATGTTATTTTTCAACAGCGAGCGGCATAAAATTCCTAAGATTTATGATTTTATTAACATTTTTACCATGGATTATTAAAAGACAAATTTTACCTTCTAGAATAGTATTACCAATAAAGTTAGGAGATAAAACACTAAGCGAAAGAGATTTCGTTTTTTCTTCATTTTTGGTCTTTTTTGGTATCGTTTCTATATTTTTCTTTTCCATATTTTTCACATTTCATGGAATTTCTTACGAGAATGCGTTGTTTGAGCTAACTTCTGCTTTTACAAATGCTGGTCTCACTTCTGGTATTACAAATGTTGATACGCCTTCAGCTTTGAAATTAATTTTAATCTTTCAAATGATAATAGGAAGAATTGAAGTAATACCTTTTTTAGTTGTAGTTTTTGAAATATATAGATGGATAGCCGCAAAAGTTAGATAAATAATCGAACTGGATGTTGCGCTATTGCCAACTCTCTATGAAATCACCAACTTTATTATTCTTAATTTCTAAATTGAACTTGTTCTTAATTTATTATTTTATGATAATTTTATCTTTGATATGAAGCTACAGTATAAAAGCCTCTTTTTTGTGCTTCTTCAGTCGCATCAGGATAAATAACATAACCAAACAAAATTCCTACCATTTTTGTAGGAATCACTTTTTTAATTTTATCTATCTTCTCACTGAAATCTTTAACATCGCTTCTATGTATTCTAGATTTCGATTCAACTAATACGATTATTTTCTCGTTATTCAGAACTCCTTCTGCATATAAGTTAACTTCGATCATTTCATTATCTATGAAAAAGAATTTCCTTTCAAATTCGTTTACTTTAATTCCTAAATGTCTTTCAATCCATGATGGCAGTACAACTCTTCCTATATCTTCTAAACCAAAACCTATAGTTTCTCCCAAACCTGCAACTATTTCACTTAACTTTTTAACAGATTGGGTTAATGTGATTACAGCTTCTTCTAGTTTTGTTATCCTTTCATCAAATCTTTTATTAATCTCTATTAAAGTAGCTACAGCATCTTCTAACTTTGTTACTCTCCCAGATAATGCTATCACTGCTTCTTCTAACTTTGTTACTCTTTCATCCAATCTCTTAGTAATTTCTATCAAAGCAACGACCGCTTCTTCTAGTTTTGTTACCCTTTCATCTAACCTCTTAGTAACTTCCATCAAAACAGCTACAGCATTTTCTAGTTTTGTTATCCTTTCATCCAATTTCTTAGTAACCTCTATTAAAGTAGCTACAGCATTTTCTAATCTTGTTACTCTTTCATCCAACCTTTTAGTAACTTCTACCAAATTAGCTACTGTAGTTTCTAGTTTTGCTACCGCATTTTCTAATCTTGTAATTCTTTCTTCAGCTTTTCTATTAGCCTCGACCAAATTGGTTACCGCTATTTCCAGTTTTGTAATCCTTTCCTCTGCTTTTTTATGCGCTTCTATTAGCTCATTTACTCTTTCAGATAGCTCTCTTACTGAAACGGTTAGCTCGTTGACAGATTTAGCTAATTTTTCATATTCTTCTCTAGTTACTTTTATTTCCTTGACTCTTTCATCTACAATTTTTAAAATTAATTCGTATAACTCAGGAGTTAAAGATGATTTACCCACCTTTACAAAATATTTATGAAAACATCTTATTATAAGCTTTTTGTTTCTAATTTTTATTATTTCCCATCCACAAATATGGGGAGTTTAATAAATTAAATATAAAAATAGCATAATGTTTTATTGTGTATTTTTACAAAAAACAAAATTATTATACAGGTTAAAACTACCTTAAAATTGCTGAATTTAAAAAAATTAAAAACATATAATTAAAGACGAATAATAAAAATAAATAACTTTAAGCTTATTATTTGTTATGAAAATAGCAGATCTTCATGAAGATATTGCATATGCATCTAAAACAGGAGGTTTCCAGCCTGAATACAATAAAAATCTAATTCTTAACTTTGAAGAAGATATTAAGGGAAGACATGCAGATATTCCCAAGTATATCAAAGGAAATGTTTGTCTTGTATTCGGAGCGATATTTCCAGCTCTAAATACTTTTAGTGAAATTGAATCCAAAAGACTAGATGAGCTTTACGGTGATTGGAAAATACCTTTAGTACCACATATTAGTAATTTTGAAGAAATTATAGATCAAGTGTTAATTTATAGGCATCTTATAAAAAGGTATAAAGATAAGCTTATGTTAATAAATAAGCAAAAAGACGTTGAAGTTCTTAATAAAAATGGAAAAATAGGAATTTTGATCAGCCTTGAAGGTCTTGATGCTTTGAAAAAATCTGAAGACGTTGAAATTCTGTATCTTTTAGGTATAAGAAGTGTAGCATTAACATGGAATTATGATAACAAGTTTGCTTCATCTTGTACATCTAAAAAAGACTATGGTTTAACTAAAGCAGGTGAAGATTTAATTGAAATTTGCAACGATTTAGGAATAATTGTTGATGTTTCACATGCAAGCAAAAATTCAGCATTGGAAGCTACAAACGTTTCTAAACTTCCTATAATAGCAAGTCATTCAAATTATTATAAGATAAAAAATCATAATAGAAATTTAGATGATGAAGTTTTGGAAGGAATAAAGAGAACAAAGGGAGTCATAGGATTTACTTTCATAACTTCAACAATAGGAGAAAAAGCAGATGTAAATGAGC
>Ga0079996_101201_pt1 | contig 20046 bp, 20 predicted proteins | sample PerSpoAPS_AMetaG_FD_69199 | JGI IMG/M metagenome (GOLD analysis project Ga0079996, IMG submission 69199) | Thermal spring microbial communities from Yellowstone National Park, Wyoming, USA - Perpetual Spouter A (PS_A) MetaG (SPADES assembly)... | ecosystem: Environmental > Aquatic > Thermal... | reverse complement strand
TCTACCTGTATCAACTGTTATTCCTCCTATTAGTTTTGCAACCTCTGTGATCCTGGTTTTCTCCTCATAAGTGTTTACGATGGATGTTTGATTCCCTTCCAGAGAGATCTTATTCGCTGCGATCATAACACTAAGGTCTATCGTGTGATTCATAATATCCCTCCTAATGTGCTGCCCTATATATATGTTTGTATCTGCAAGGGCTGTGATTCTTATAGTATATAGATCTGATCTCGTCATTACCTGTTTCGAAAGCCTTACCATGAGATCTGATGTACTATTAATGTTCAGAGGTATCGTTACGGTTGCTCTACTAGAATCTATAGCTATGTTTCTTTCACCATATTTCTTTACCCATCCGTCTGGGTGTACTAGGTATATTGTGATCCTAATGCCTCCCCTAGCAATCCCTTCGCTGACCGAGTATGTGTAGTTGATCAGGAGTAGCTTTATCAGTGATATGTATATTGGTTGCGATAGGGCCTGTTGAATAACTTCTGTCTCGTAGATCTCATTTGGCTCTAGTAGATATGTTAGGTTATATTCGGAAAGCCTATTAAATCTATATAGAGTCCTCTCGCTAGATATGATAGGCTCCCTTGTGAAGGCGCCGAGGGCTATGAAGGCGCCGAATCCTATGACTGCTAGAGATATTAGAGCTATTACCATGGATATCCTCTTGATCTTCTCTGACCATCCAAGATCCCGTGCCCTTATTCTTTATAAATATAAGCCCTATAATAAATATCACCACTGCTATGAGAATCGCTATAACCAGTGCTGGGCTTTTTATTGAACCAGCTATGCCAAGGATCTGGGCTATGTTTCCAAGAGATTCAAAGCCTGATCTCATTATAATAGTTACCCAACCGATCTTCGGTATTGTGCCAACCACCTTGCCTATGACCAGATCCCTACTAACTATAGAAGGATCCTCGTAGGGGTTTGCATCACCCTTAGTTATATACCCATTACCAGCGATAGCAACGATCCTATGGATAACTATCTGATTCTCATTCCAGAAAGCTATCACATCGCCGACACCGAGATCCTGGGATCCTCTAACCCTGGCTACGAGAGCTATATCCCCAATATCTATTGATGGTCTCATGCTACCACTAATAACTACTAGAGGCACTATACCAGCGTATATGCTATACGAGATAAGAACTATCATGGCAATTACAAACACATCCCCAACTATTGATATCACATCCCTAATAACGCCCCTCCTAAAGGCACGCCTAGCAAGACCCCTGATCCTCTCATAACCTGGCATAGATGCTAGAAGTGCTAGATACGCTAGCGAGATCATCACCGGCCAGAGTACGCCGAGGACACCGGTGTTAGGAATATATGGTGAGAGCCTCCAATACCCATCAACAATATATCTAAACGCGAGGGCTGGTAGAAAGCCTCCCATGACATGGATCACAGATATCAATATATTATAGACTATCTGGGGGATATATGAAAGTATATTACGGCCAATGCTAGCCAGATCCTGATAGCCTAGGAAAGGTAATAACCTATAGCCGGCCGAGAGTATGGTGCTTCCAAATAATATTCCAGCAACTACGCCTAACAGGATCTTAAGCGATCTATTCCCTATAAGCATCATCACAAACCCCCTAAAGACCTCTGCAGCACCCACACTAGCAAGGAGTAAAACTAGATCTATTAATAGAGAGGCCAGAGATAACCTCCTATATAGAAACCCTAGGAAAAAGCCCAATAAGGTGAATATAGCAACTAGCAATAAGCTATAGAAAATAGAATCCCTAACACCTATAGAGCCCAAACCCCTCTGCATTATAAATGGTGTAAGAAGCACTATCGAAAGGATCCAAGCTAGGTACGTGATATATGTCCCATATAGATTTGGGGAAACAAGAACTATATTTGGTGAGAGAAAAAGAATAACTACTAATATGTAAAAAACAGATCTTATATTCTTTGAAGGAGAAAAAAAGGATTTCAACCTGGATCGATTAGCTAGGGAACTCATTCCACTGTATCCCTATTATTAGCAGCTTCACCACAAAGGTAGTGCTCTCGGGCGCTCCCTGCTTCACATGTAGGTCGACTGTAAATGTCCTTATCCCTCCTGGATCTATCTGGGAAGTGTTAAGAGTCAGGAAGCTCCCCCCTATATTGAGATCTAGATCCCCATCGTTGTCCAGATCGCAATCGTAGACGTTATAAACAACGTTTAGCGTGCAACTAGCGCCTGGCGGTAGCAATAGCTTCACCAGTACCTTTACAGGTATTGTGCCGGTGTTCTTGACAGCTATCTGATCGACTTTACAGAAGTAGCTTGGATAGGCATTGGTGACATTTATCTCAAGCTCTAGATCGTTATTTCCAGCACTGATGCCGAATTGTGGGAGATGCTGTTAGTTGTCTCTTCCTCGTTCTGGATCTCTACAAATCTGGCTGTGCAGTTCCCCACATTCTTGTCATTAGTAGTGTGTGGGAAGGGTGGCTCGTTATCTGTGACCATGGGCCCGCCATCCAGACCTATGAACTCTATGTCCACATCGCCCGTATTTATCACTGCATGTATCTTAAGACTATCGTTCCACATGGCAGCAGCTATAGCCAGCACGGCTAGTAGGAGGATCGCCGGCGCCGCCCTGACGAGCTTCCTCGTGATCAAAGCATATCAGCCTTGTTGTCCTTAGCCTCAGGCTATGATGGTTCCTCGTTCCACTGGTGGAACATCAAATAGATCTGACCACTATATATTTGATTCTCCCCTGCAGCTTGTAGTACATGGCAGCTTATCTCGAACCAAGCACTCTCTCCGGGGTCTATAGTTATCTCTGTAAAGTTGCCTATACACATCACATATGTGCCATTCCAGCTATTGAAGTTGCCATCAGTAGTTACATGTGGTCCTCTAACCGGTATTGTGCCTATGTTCCTCACCTCGAAGGTTACTGTGCAGTTATAGCTTGGATATGCATTCACAATCGTTATGTTTAGGTCTAGATCGTTGTCGCCAGTTGGATTCCCATTATCCTCGTTCTCAATTTGTAATTTGTTAGCGTAGCATGTGGCGACATCTTTGTCATAGCCGGGATCGTTTGAGCCCTCGGGATCGTTTGTCGAAGGGGTACCGAACTCTACGTCCACGTCCCCAGTTTCTATAGTTATGGCAACTTTAAGGCTGTCGCTCCACATGGCTGCTGCGGAGCCTATTATTGCTAGCATCATTATTGCAGCTATAGCCTGTATAATTCCTCTCTCACCTAATATCCTACCTATATCCTCACCCTCATAGTTTTATTGCCTTTTCCGTAGTTATCCCTTTTCATGCATCTGTCAATGTTGTTTATAATCTGTTGTTGCATCTGTCTATATATAGACTTATGTAGGCTCGCTAATATGTTGATGGTGCTTTGCTAGGTGCTTATCAATAGAGCTTTCTACCCCCTCTATAAATATCTTCTAATGATTATGCTGCTAGCCATGATCCCTGCTGCGGCGGGGCTGTGGAGCGATATGCTAGAAATCTCTGTGAGGGTAAAGACTGGCGCAGCTGTGATATCCATAACAAGCTATAAGGCCTATGGATTTAAAGAGCTTAGAGATGGTAGGTGCATAGCTAGCGATGCCTCTGTAAATATCGGTGATAATGGGAAAACCCTCCAAGCGATCTTCACCGGCGTGGGGAGAGGGTGGTTCGGGTGGATTGGTATAGTGATCTCTAACGATGGGAGCTTTCCAAGATCTCTCCCAAAGCTAAGCGTAGCTATTGTGCCAGCCACCAACTTCTCCACATCTATATTTCTATATGGGCCCTTCAGATCCCCTGGAAACTCAGGGGTGTGGGATAGTGTTGATATATGCTTAATGAGGCAGAACATGCTAAGCAGTGGCAACCCATTCCCAGGTAATATGGATCATTATAGCGTTTATCTAGAGCCTGGATATAAAGCCATATCATGGATCTTTATAAACTACACAGGATCAGAAAGCATAGAGCAGGTAAAAATCACTATAACACTCAATAGCCCGTAAAACCCATACCTATAGAGGAAATTATCTCCCCAAGGCTCTACAAAGACAACCGACCCATGCTTAATAGCACAGCAAAAGATCTATTCTCAACAATACCTAGAACCCATAGATCTCCTCACACCGCCCAAGCCTTGTAGAGGCTCCCATTCAAATCCGCTTGTCCCTCGATGGTCATTGATTTTCTTTTGTTTGTGTTGCTTTGCTTCTTGATCCACAGGGTTTCTAGCCCTGTGGCATCGGGGGCTTCCACTTCCCCAAAGAGATCTTGGGATCTCTATGGGCTCGCTGGTGGCTTTTAAGCCCAACAGAAAGGGGCTCCCATCTAGGGTTGAAACATAGAAGCCCTTCTGAGCATAGTCCTTATGCAGGACCTAGCCCCGAGAGTTCCACCTATCCCTAGAAAATGAGGTCGAGATCTATAAGCCTGGGAATATTGAGCCTGTTGATGTTAATGAGAGCTCTGTAGCAACTCTATACGAGGCATTCGCATTAATCCTAGAAACAGATCTTGCAGAGACAACTCTGGGCTATAGCTATAGGAAGGGGGGTATCCAGAGGAGAAATGGATCCAGTAGCAGAAAAGTTAGAAAGGCTATGAAAAAGCTCAAGGAGGGGAAGAAGAAGGGGGATTATAGATGGAAGACAGCAAACTTAATAGTGAAAGATGCACTGAGGATGAGAGGAGTAATAGCTATTGAGAGGATCTTGGGGGAGGATATAAGGGTTATGATTGCTAGGTATAGGGATAGGCAGTTGAGGCATAGGATATATCAGGGTGCTTTGAAAGGAGAGCTGAATGCGATAATAGACAAGGCTAGGAAATATAGTGTGCCAGTATTAATGGTTGATCCCAGGAATACATCTAAGATCTGCCCAATACTCAATGCTACAATAGAATATGGAGAGGATAGAAAAGGGATCTGCAGCAAAGGTGGCAAGAAATGACATAGGGAGGTAGCAGCATTGATTAACCTCTATTTAAAAGCCCTCGAAGCCCTATATGAGGACTATGCCCAGAAGGGCTTCTATGTTTCAACCCTAGATGGGAGCCCCTTTCTGTTGGGCTTAAAAGCCACCAGCGAGCCCATAGAGATCCCAAGATCTCTTTGGGGAAGTGGAAGCCCCCGATGCCACAGAGCTAGAAACCCTGTGGATCAAGAAGCAAAGCAACACAAACAAAAGAAAATCAATGACCATCGAGGGACAAGCGGATAGGTGAGAGGATCAGAACTCTCCCAAGGACCTATCATCCCGGGCTCCAAAAACCAAATGCATAGATAGCTCAGGGGTGCTGAGGTGCGGGGGGTGGGATTTGAACCCACGCAGGCCTACGCCATCGGGTCCTGAGCCCGACCCCTTTGACCTGGCTCGGGCACCCCCGCCCAATAAATATATCTATATATCGAGCTTATAGAGGTTATGCTTCCATGATTAGATTTCATATCTCTCCTAAGGATCTATGGGCTATGCTGATATAACCTCTATCTTTATTTTTTATTTCCTGTGTATCCATTTGCTTGGGGGTTTAATGTTTTCCCAAAATGTTTCGAGTCCTGGATATAGGATTAGGGAGGCTATGATGAGTGATCTTGATAGGGTGATTGAGATCAACCTTAGGAGTCTTCCAGAGCATTATCCAAGGTATTTTTGGGAGCAGCATCTCATTGAATGGGGCAGGATCTTCCTCGTGGCTGAGGTTGGCGGCGAGGTTGTTGGATATATGATGAACAGGATTGAGGAGGATGAGGGCTTCTTCAAAGGGGATTTCGTGAGGAGGGGTCATGTTGTCAGCATAGCTGTTCTCGAGGGCTATAGAAGGAGAGGCATTGGGAGGGCTCTGATGATCGAGGGTATGTCTAGGATGAAGAATCTCTACAATGCTCAAGAGGTTGTGCTAGAGGTTAGGGTTAGCAATGAGCCTGCAATAAACCTATATAGATCCCTCGGCTTCAAGGTAGTTAGGATTTTAAAGGGCTATTACTTAGATGGAGAAGACGCATATCTAATGGCAGCCCCCTTATAAGGGCTAACTATCCATAAAAGCTATAGAAATTTCCAATATTTAGTTCTAGATATAGGGCTTAGGCCAAGAAATATATTTCTCCTCAGAGACGATGGGTTGGTGATCCCTTGCACCCAGATCTCCTAGATCCGCAGAGGTTCCTCGAAACATTCAGAAGGTTCTCCGAAATAGGGTGGGATGGTGAGAGGGGTATGTATAGGCTCTCCCTTAGCGAGAGCGATCTAGGTGCTAGAAGGCTCTTAATAGAGATCCTTAGATCCATAGGAGCATCAATATCATATGACGAGGCAGGGAACATAATAGCTGAGATAGGAGAGGGGGAGAAGGCTATTGCAATAGGCTCACACCTAGACTCTGTACCGGGGGGCGGAAGATATGATGGGGCTTTGGGGGTTATAGCCGGGCTAGAGGTTCTAAGGATATTAAGTCTCTCCCGCCTCAAGATGAGGCACAGAATCATGCTTATAGATTTTACCAATGAGGAAGGCTCTAGATGGACCCCATCCCTCATGGGTTCAGGCCTATCCACAGGTGTCTATGACGCTAGCTATATATATTCCAGAAGAGATCGGGATGGGATTAGCTTTGGAGAGGCCTTGGAGAGATCTGGGTTTAAAGGGGATAGAAGGAATAACCTTGTGAATAGACCCCCTAAATACTATTTAGAGCTTCACATAGAACAAGGCCCCGAACTAGATTCCGAGGGGTACCAGATAGGGATTCCACTGGGGATAGTATCGATCAGAAATTGGGAGTGCATGTTTAGAGGAGAGAGCAACCATGCAGGTACAACCCCTATGGAGGCTAGGAGGGACCCGTTGATAGCGTTTTCAAAGCTCGCCCAAAGGGTTAGGGAATATGCTTTGAGGAGAAAGCTTGTGAGGGCTACTATAGGAAGGGTAGACGTATATCCTGGGATACACAATGTGATCCCGGGCGAGATTAGATTTAGCCTAGAAGCTAGGAGCCCCGAGGGTAGATATTTAGAAGACTTCGAGAGATTTGTGAGGAGGCAGGGGGATGCGATAGCTGATGAAGAGGGCGTTGAATTCGAGTTAAGAGAAGCCTTCATGCTGAGGGGTGTGAGGTTTGATGGGGATGTGATCTCTGTTATAGAAGAGGTATGTAAAAGCCTAGGGCTTCGCTATAAGAAGATGTGGAGCTGGGCTGGGCACGATGCCCAACATATGGCTAGGATCTCTAAGACAGGCATGATCTTTGTACCATCTGTTGGAGGCAAAAGCCATAGTAGGGATGAATATACGAGAGAAGAGGATATGATCAACGGCTTCAGGGTTCTCCTAGAAACTGTTTTGAGACTTGATAAGAAATAGCCGTGGATCTACGTTTTGCCGTGGAGTATTGTGGGGAGAATAGTGTAGATCTTTGCAGCTCTAATCACATCGTCTATCTCCACATATTCATTCGGTGCATGGGCCATCCCCAGTACTCCTGGGCCATATGTTGCTGTTTCGATACCCTTTGCAACGTAGTATCTCATGTCAAGCCCTCCTATACATACTATCTTCCTCGGCACCGAGCCTATCACTATTTTTGAAGCCTCCTCTATTGCTTTGAAGATCCTTGCCTCTGGATCGACTATCACAGGCTCCATCGTGTGAACCAGCCTCACCTCAACATCAGCTCCAACCCTTCTAGCTGTGTTCTCAACGAACTCCTTGATCTCTTTCCATGCTTCTTCAACCCTCTCCTCTACAGTGAGCCTTCTATCGAAGCTGAAGACAACCTCCCCGGGTATCTGGTTTATCTTCTCACCACCCCTTAGATACCCCCCGATCATTATTGTGCCTCTATTGCCCTCCTCAAGATCATAGGTGTATCTACTCCTCTTAGCCTCTATAGATGGTACGAGCTTCTCGAACATCTCCTTAGCTATTGCTACTGCCTTTTCAAAGGCATTTACACCCAGCCATGGCGTAGATCCATGGCCTGTCTTTCCCTTCACAACTACCTCACCCCATACAGCCCCCTTATGCCCTATATAGATCTGCGAGAGGCTGCTTGGCTCAGCAATAACCACATATCTACCTCTTACAAGGCTATTCTCAACTAAATATCCAGTACCCGTGCCCCCACCGATCTCCTCGTCAGGGACGAAGGCAGCTTCAACACCGATTCCCAGGCGATCGGCGTAGCTAGATAGAGAGGCTAGGGCCCCTGCTATCGCTGCTATGCCTCCCTTCATATCAGTTGAACCTCTGCCGAAGAGCCTGTTATCCACAATCCTCGGTTTGAAGGGCTCGGTAACCATCCAGCCAGGCCCCCCTGGAACCACATCGTAGTGGCCGTTGAAGTGGATAACAACATTATCTCTAGAGCCTACCCTGGCAAACACTATATACCTAGCCTTGCCCCTACCCTCAGGAGGAACCCTAGGATCTACATAATCCTGTGGAACCCTGTGGATCTCAACCGAAACCCCAACACTCTCCAGCAACTCCTTAGCAACCCTAGCGAAATCCCCATAATTATCTCCCCAAGGCGAAACAGTTGGTACAGCCACGATCTCCTCTAGAAACTTCACAACAAACTCTCTATAGCTATCAACGCGGGAAACCAGATCCCCATAGCCTTTCAAAGACATCCTAGCACCTCAACCTAGAATACCCAACCATGATTATAAATCCTCTGAAGCCTCAGGATCCTCTCAGCCCTATTAGCGTGAAGGGAGAGATAGTTAAGGAGATCTCTCTGACAACCGAAAGCCTCGCCCTTCAGGGCGGGGAGGAGGTCAGATGAGTGAGAGGATCTCCCTAGATATTGCAAGGCCCTGTTTAAGCTGCTTCTCAGGGGATTGGTTCTCCCATAAACCTCCAATTCCTGCTAGGAATATCCCCGAGGATCTCAGGTAGTCATATATGTTCTTCAGAAGATCTCTATCTGCTGTGATTGGCTGTATATATGGTATTGTATATACCCTCTCAGACACTACTGACTCCCTAGAGCTCACAAGCTTCGCCCACCTAGCTTCGGCAAACCCCCTTGAAACTTGATCTGTGGGGGGTGGGTGTTCTCTGCAATAGCTCATGAGCATCTCCACTAGATAGTGCTCCGGTGGAGACGATGTTGGATCTATGTTTGACCATATATAGAATGTATGGGTTCTAGAGGCTCTGGTGCCGTGTAGAACGATCTCGTATTCAGGCGGTTTCCCCCTCACCCCCAGGGATATGTTGAGCATGTCAACCCAGTCTAGGCTCTGCATCAAACCCCGGATCTCCTTCCCCTTCTCCTCGCTATATAGAGACTCCAGGAGGATCGGTAGTGGGAGCGATGATACCAAGAGCCTATATCTTATAACCCTGCCATTTCTAAGGACAGCTATCCTCCTAGCTATATCCACCTTTCTGGGGAGATAGAATGTGTATTCGGAGCATTTACCGGAAACCATGGATCTTATTGCAGATCCCCATCCCCTTCTGGGGTAGCAGAGTCTCTCACCCAGCTCGGGATACCACCAGGGCTTTAGATCTGATTTTTTCCAGCACATAGCCTTGGGAATGTGATCGCCATGCTTAGCAATCCAAACCCTTATATCTCTACACGTCATCTCAAAGCCGTGTTTCTCGAAAATCTTCGAGGAGCTCTCAGGGATTAGAAGGGGTAGCTTCTCATATCTAAAACCCACGCTATGTTGTGTGCCTAGATACCCGCCAGGCTCTATATGGGCATCCACAACCAGGATCTTGCCGATGCCAACTAGGCATAGCTCTCTAACCAGGGTAGATATCGGTAGATCGCTTCCAAGGATCAGCAGGGGTCTATCCTCCATATCTACCGCGATATACAATGGCATCGCTGCGTAATATCTATGCCTAGAGTCGATCTCCGACATATTGTTAAAAATAAGCATGGCTAGTAGATATCAGTTGGTGGCTATTGTGGGAAGTGGATCGATATATCAGAAGTCTCTAGAGGCTATTAAGATGATCAGCAGCTATATACATAGAACACCTGTCGATAAGAGCACTACATTCTCCAAGATGTTTGGTGGCGAGGTCTATTTGAAATATGAGAACCTCCAGAAATCAGGATCCTTCAAGGCTAGGGGAGCTCTCTACAAGATAGGGGAGCTCGTCTCTCAGGGGGTTAGAGAGGTTGTCGCTGCATCCTCAGGAAACCATGCCCAGGGTGTTGCCTATGCAGCCTCGATCTATGGTGTTGAGGCAACGATCTATATGCCTGAGACAGCCTCTATAGCCAAGATAGAGGCTACGAAGAGCTATGGGGCTAAGGTGGTTCTCAAAGGCAGGCTCTTCGACGAGGCATATCGAGAGGCTCTGAGATATTCTGAGGAGAGAGGGGTCCCCCTTGTCCATGCATTCAACGATCTAGATATAATAGCTGGACAGGGAACAATATCTCTCGAGCTTATGGAACAGCTAGGTGAATTCGATTTAATCCTAGTCCCAGTAGGGGGTGGAGGGCTTATCTCGGGGATAGCCTCCGTGCTTAAGGAGGCTGGGAGAAGGGTAAGGGTGATAGGTGTTGAGCCCGAGGCGGCCCCAAAATTCTTTGAATCCCTCAGAGCCGGCAGGATAGCTGATGTGGAGGTTAGGCCTTCCCTAGCCGATGGCCTCCTAGCTAAGAGACCTGGGGATATAACCTTCGATCTTGTGAGGAGATACGTTGATGAAATCGTAACGGTGTCAGAAGACTCGATAGCCAGGGCTGTTTATCTCCTCATGCAGAGGAACAAGGTTATTGCCGAAGGCGCTGGGGCTGTTGGGCTCGCAGCCCTTCTAGAGGGTAAGGTTGATATAAGGGGTAAGAGGTGTGTTATTGTTATAAGCGGTGGGAACGTGGATCTAACAGATCTATATAGAATCATTGTCAGAGGCCTGACAGCTGAGGGGAGGATGGTTGAGCTATCTATAGAGCTTATCGACGCACCGGGGGAGCTTAAAAGGGTGCTTGAGGTGATCTACGAGTATAGGGGAAACATTGTGGAGATTACACATAGAAGAGGGGGTAGGGAGATACCTCCTGGAAGGGCGGTTGTAGATCTCCTGATCGAGGTTCCCACCAGGGATATAGGGTCTGCAATGGTTAAGAAGCTCGTTGAAAAGGGCTACAAGGTGTTCTAGAAATGCATATCAGGGATCAGGAGGGCCAAGGGGTTTTCAGATTATCATTTGAAATCCTCTTCAACATACCGCAGGAGCTGGTGGATCTCCTATCGGATCTTGATAAGAGGATCAGGGATAGATGGGGGGGAACCTCTCTACTCACATCATCCTCACTAGTATGGGGAGGCTCTAGCGAGATGATTAGAATAGCCTTTTCAGAGCCCCTCGAAAGAGGGGTTCTCCCACAGCCCGGAAGTCTCCTCAGAGCCCTCGGATCTATAGAGTGTTCTAGACCAAGCAAATGTGTCGAGCTATATAGCGAGGTGCATGAGAGCACCAGGATGAGGGGTCTCAGAATCAGGCTGTTTCCGATTTAATGGCATATCCGAATATTCTTAATCGCTTCTAATTACTCTATAGAGAGGAAGTATCCTCTAGATATGCTTATAAACCCTGGAAGGCAATGGATCATATAATCTCTAGGGTTTAGCGGTGGTTCAATAAGATCTAGGACTGAGGCTGTGTAGGCTGTCAGACCTGGCAGTGAATATGCCGCTGCTAGGAAGGCTGTTGCCGGTTTAGCGATAAATTTAAATACTTTCAGCTACTTCTAATTGCTTGGTTAGTATTGGAGAAGCTCTTAAAGACCCTTAAAAGAACAATAATCCTAGAAGGCTGGACTAGCAGTATTGGTAGAGAGGCTCTTAGAGAGATTGAAGATGCATATAGGGAGATGCTTAGGGAGATGACAGACTACGCTCTAGAGCATAGAGCTTCTCAACCCACTTTACACAGGATCTTCTACAGTAGGTTTAGAGAGGAATATCCATGGCTCCCAACTAGAGTAATTAAAGGTGCTTATAGGGATGCTGTTAGAAGGGCTAGGTCATTCAAAAAGAAGAAGAGGAAAGGAGAAACAGAAAAAGATAAGCCTGTGATAAGGAGCATAACATTGATCTACTCTGATTCGCAGGATTAGAGATTGAGGGAAGGAGCTATAGAGGTTAGAACACATAGGGGGTGGATAAGGATAGGCTATAGAAATAATAAGCATCTACATAGATATCTCTATAACAATTAGAAGCCATCAAGCGAGTTAAAGCTGAAGCTAACTGATGGAAAGATCCTCGTATATCTAACACTAGCCAGAGAATTCGAAGTATCTTATAACCCTGATAATGCTGTTGCAGTGGATATAAATGAGAACAATGTTACACTAGCCGTGTTTATAGATAGAAGGCTACATGAGGTCTATAGGGTTGAAACTAATATTGGCAGGATCGTTATAGCGTATTCTGAGAGGAGGAGAGAGATAGCGGAGAATAGATCCACTAGGGATAGAGATGTTAGGAAATCGCTTAGAAGGCTTAGAGAGAGGGAGAGGAAAGAAGATATCATCTATAAAACAGCTAGGATCATCGAGGAGATCGCTAAGAGATATAACGCGGTTTTAGTTGTTGGGAATGCTCATAGGGGTAAGAGTAGAATGGCTAGCAATGCTAATAAAAAGAGACTGAGGCATAGGATCCACCAGTGGTGCGCCTCAAAACTAGTGGAGGTGTTGAATAACAAGCCATTATATGTTTTTGAGGAGTCAGAGGCATACTCATCATCAAGAGACCCGTTTAGCGGTAAGCCTATCAAGAGATATACCTCCTCTGTGATTCGCATTGCGTTGAGAGGGGGTAGAAGGGTAAAGGTTATAAAAATACAGATGAGGCTGGCAAGGCTGAGCAACGGATTAACCATGGATAGAGATGTTATAGGAGCTATAAACATCGGCTTGAAATATCTATCCACAGATGGGAGGGGCGTGGCGTTCCCCTCTACAGAGCCCCATGCCGCTGGGCTCGACAGCCACCTATGAACCCATAGGGGTATCCAAAACCTGTGGATCAAGAAGCAAAGCAACCCAAAACAAAAGAATACCAGTGACAATCAATAACCATTGGGGGACAAGCGGAAACGCTATTGGCATAGCTATATATTTTCTAGAGCCTCTATATCCTCCCTAGCCAGCCTCCAACCCATGGCACCTCTGAACTCCTCTATCCTCTCAACCCTCTCTGACTTCGGTATAGCGGCTACCATGGGTCTCGAGATCAGGTAGTTGAGGGCTACCTGCACAGGTGTTTTGCTATATTTAGATGCTATCCTAACCACAACATTGTTTCTCGCAACCCCTCCCCACTCTAGAGGGGTATATGCTTGTATCAATACGCCGTTCTTTATAGATATATCTAGGAGATCCCTTTCAACCTGTTTATCTAGAACGCTGTATTTAACCTGGTTAGCCACTATCTCGTGCTTCTTAACAGCGTTGAGGGCTCTTGAAATACTCTCTGGGCCGAAGTTGCTTACACCCATATACCTCGCCATCCCATTCTCAACTGTTGCCTCTAGATATTGGATCTGCTTCTCAATAGGTGTCCCAGGTCTGGGCCAGTGGATAAGCACTAGATCCACATAGGATGTGTCAAGCCTTCTAAGACTGGACTCGAGGGCTTTGAGCACCTTAGAATGATCCGAAAACCTGTCTGGAAGTATCTTTGTTATCACAAATATATTCTCCCTCCCAACAGCCCTTATAACCCTTCCCACAAGCCTTTCAGCCTCTCCATTGGCATACATCTCTGCAGTATCTATCATATTCATCCCAAGCTCAACAGCCCTTATAAGGGCTGCCTCAGCCCTTGAATAGTCGTTTATCCTCCAAGTCCCCACCCCTATAGCCGGAACCGTCTCTCCAGTTCTTCCCAGAGGCTTCCGATCGCTATAATCTATGGAGAACCTCATCGGCCCCCACAGATCATAATACTCACAAGATATATATTTTACAACTGAAAGTCTCGCCCCTTTAGGGTGGGGAGGAGGTCAGAGCCTAGAAAGATCGCGGGCGATTCTCAAGCTCCTTCCTAATCCTTCTAAACATTGGTGGGATGAGGGCGGATATAGATGCTATGATCATCGATGAGGCTTTAGCCCCTAGGAGGGAGGATATAAGCCCTATTGCTATCGGAAATATAGCACCCCCTAGATCTCCTATGAGCTGCCATATAGCTAAGAATATAGCTCCTCTACTAATCTCCATTCTAGACCCTATATCGGCTCCAACTGTTATCAATACCCCCGAACCGAATCCGTTTCCAAGACCTATCACCAGGGATGCTAGGAGGAACATATACTCGATGCTTGAGAATGCTAAAAGGGTGAAGCCTAGAGCCATTATTGAGAACCTTATCGCAACAGCAGCCCCCCTCCCCCTTCTATCCATTAGAACCCCGGCTGGATATGAACCTATAACATCTAATGCTTCTGAGATGCTTGATGCAAGGCTCACATCGCTATCGCTTAGAGAGAGGCGCTTTCCGATCAATGCTAGAAGTATGTTCCTACTAGATCTCACGCCCTGGATAGCTATATTCGCTATCGATGCGGTTACGAGGAATAGGATCCCGGGCTCCTCACCCTCCCTCCCGCTATTTTTAACATCTATTCTAGAGGGCTCTTTATTGTTAACCGCATTTGGGTAGTATTCCTTAGAAGAAAGTATATTTGGTATAATGGCTATGGAGGCTAGAATGGAGCATGCTATGAAGACCAGTTGATATCCATAGCCAACGATCATAGAGACTATAGCTGGCCCGATGAAGCTTCCAAGTCTCTCGCTCATCCCTATGAAGGAAGATGCCCTCCCCCTATAGTTGTAGGGGATATAATATGTTATAACATATCTCCTCGAGAGAAGCCACATGCTCCTACCAGCACCAAAGGATGCGGCGAAGAGGATCACAGCCCATGGGTTTGACAGCAATGCCATGCCAAGGGACGAGAGTGCCACCACAAGTAGGGAGATCCTCATCAAGCGCTTCTCACCCATAGCCCTTAGGAGATACCCGCCTGGCATATCCATAACCATGTTGCCTATAGAGACTGCAGCAGCTCCTAAACCAACATATAACGGATCTAGGTTGCTTGCTATTAGAAATAGGGGGAGGGATATGGAGAGCATACCCCTAGCTATGGCAGCTATAATCGATGGGAGATATATATCGACGAAGAGCCATGCCCAGACGGAGGCGCCCCCACCCCTAGCCGTTAGATACACCATATATTTAAACCCTATATAGAGATATAAGCTTGGTATCTCAATATATCTTGAGGGCTCTCCTTCTTATGTTTAGCTTTCCAATGACGTCTTTATTAGCTTAGAATCCGTGTCCAGACATCTTAAGCCTTCTATATCCGATCTCGATCATCTTTGAATCGCATAGCTGGCATTCAGAGACTGTATTAACCTCCTTTAGATCTTCTCTAGCGACTGCGTATCCAATCCTTATTGTGAACTTAATGATCTTCAGTAATGCCTTCCTAGCCCAATCCTCCAGAACGTTGCTAGCCTTCCTATGATAAGATCCAACACTATTTAATATAACGCTATCCCCTTTTAGATCGACTCTCTATTTTTAGTCCTATCGACTATCCTAACGGCATTCTCAAGGGTTGGGTGGAACAAAATCCTTTTATTTTTTATATCTAGCTTTATTCTAGCAATACTCTTAGCTCTGGATCCATGTTAATCAGCTATAGATGGTACTATATAATCTTAAGCTCAAATCCAACCCATCTCCTACAGGTTGCTATCCTAGTTCTATTGAGGAACTCCGCCTCAACGATTCCATAACCTCTTTTAAGCCCGTACCTCATCTTATTAACTAGCCTTCACAGCTGTTGGTCTAGCCATATCGCTATACCCCTAGCCTCTGGAATTGCTATGCCGTCTAACACCTCTAGATCTACCTAAGCCCTTGCCATGTTACATGCATGCTCTGAGATAATATCTCAGCTCTCCATAATCTAGATCCTCCTTCCCTAACCGCTTGTCCCCCGATGGTTGTTGGTTGTCGTTGGTATTCTTTTGTTTTGTATTGCTTTTTTGATCCATAGGGTTTCTAGCCCTGTGGCTATCGAGGGACTTCCACCTCCCCCACAGGGTTTTGGAGACCCCTGCGGTTTCATAGGTGGCTGTTGAGCCCAGCGGCACCGGGCTCCCATCTAGGGCTATGCCTAGAACCCCGAAGCCCTTCTGGGCAATGCTCTCATACAGGGCTTCGGCCTCGGGTGCTCTGAGCATCAACGCATCTCGAGGTCTCCCAAGATCTAGCAGAGATACCTCATCATCAAAACAATTATGGATTAGACGCTCATAAGCTTAAGTTGGAGAACATAGGCACTAACAACACGAATGCTATGAATGACTATGAAAACTGAAACACCCCCCAGACATTCTACTAGTTCCTCGAAATCCTCTTCTGCTATCTTTTTAACTCCCTTCTTATGGGCTAATCGTCTGAAATGTATTAATACTTATATGAGCATAGTGTGATATAGCTGATTTGTATTTCTCCCTTAGCTCTCTGTATAATTTTCCTCTTCTCCATAGCTTGGTATATGATATACTGTTAGAACACTCCTAGGCCTTTAGCTATTGAAATTCTAGAAAAATATGGAACTAGCTATATAAGAGTCTCTCTTGAAACGTTAAGTTGCTCCCTAGATAATTGCTTCAAAAATATATAACGGCTCTAGCTATTTCATATTAAATTTAACATTAAAGTTATTAACAAAAACACATGTGTAATATGTAAACTAGTATATAAAGCTAGCTATACATGTGTGCAATTGTGTTTATAAGCTACTGTGTTTTATTTTAATGGTGATAATTACGGGTAGTAGGAGAAAAAGCAGTGATAGTAATATGATAGGAAATAATAACAGAAGCGATGCTAATTCTTTGTGTGATGAATTTAAAGGATTTGATATGGATATAGTATCCAGGATATTCCTCCTACATAATGATGATCCGAGAATTAGAATCATTAAGCTACTAGCATTAAATGAAAATGGACAGTCATATGCCAGCTTCAGAACTATTGCTAAGAGGATAGGCATTAACTATTCAAAGCTGAAGCTGTATTTAGAACAGCTGGAACGCATCGGGATAATAGAGAGTGTTAAGATAAACATCAATAATAGTTTGAGTAGAAGATATAGCTACTATAGATTAAGAGAAGAGGTTAGACATCATATTGCTAAGCTTCTTCGAAAAATGGATCTATACACTAAGCTCTATATCTACCCAATTACAACTGAAAGCCTCGCCCTTCAGGGCGGGGATGGCTATGGCTTATAAGCCTTCTAGGGTTTAATCTTTATGGAGCCCGGGATGACGGGCTCCTGGGGGATCTCTGGCCACCCCCACTGCCCCCCAAATGACAGATGTAAACCCGAATAGATGGGGGGAACCTATGATCCGCCTGAAAGGAATGACGATCAAGATGATGACCTGAAGGCGGGAGAGGAGGTCAGCTTTTCCCTAGGATTTGTTATAATATCAATACTTTATGTCTAATAAAGGGAAGTACTACTGCTCAAGTACATCAAACATTTGTTTCTCGACGTTGATTAGATATTCTATTTATGATTTATAGCCGCACTACTTTCAACCTCTAATCTGCCTGTGAAATCGGGGAGATCTGCTGTTCTAAAATATTAATATAGCTTTAGATATTATATATCTCCTAAACCTCTTTCTACTCTCCAACCTGAATTATCAGGTCATGACAACCCAATATATTAGGGTTTACACCTTACTTTTGAGAGCAGTCTGAGGTCGAAAATCAAGATCTATCAGGATGCATCCTGAAACTGTTTTTAGTTTGATATAGATTTATAGGGTATATGTTAAGTTTCTTGGAAAGAGCTATAAACTAATGCCATATATGCAGGAAGGCTCGCTAAAGACCCTTAGGCTGTGAGGATATATCCTATCATTAAATATAATAGGGTCTCGAAGCTTATAACATGGTATGTTAAAGCTCTATAGAAGGCTATAGATCTAATCTCAGATAATATTGAATAGAAATACAGCTTCCTAAAGATCGTTAGGAGGGATAGAAAGCTGATCGTAATCAAGGGTTTGAAGAAACCAGGATGCGGAGGGTGAAAGCCCTGCGCGATGCGGTGAAGCCAAGGAGAGAGGGCTTGCCAAACACCTAGCCCAATGAAACCTAGGTCTGTAACATTTTTATGTAGCTGCTTGTTATTTTTAATCCTTTTAGGGCTATTAAGTAAGCTGAGGCTGTATGCCTAATCAAGATTTATAAGCTTTACTTACAAAAATTAATCGGAGGGTGCTACTATGAAGTCTATGAGCAGTCGTGAGGTGGAGGAAGGCGCCCAATGAAACTCCCCATGTCATGGCTGGGAGTCCATACTCCCTAACCTAGGCATGGGGAGGGAAAAAGAGTGATGAAGCCGAGTGATTAACAATCACGATGAAGGCTGAATTCTCTAATATTTCCTCTACTATAATATTTTCCATGGTGTTCCACATGGATCTAGATGTTCTATTCTACATAGGCTATGCAGCAGCTTTAGCAATGCTTGCGATAACCTCTTATATAGATGTGAAGACGAGGGAGATAGATCCGAGGATATGGCTTCCCTTCATACTTGTTGGTGTAGCGCTAGCTATATATAGGGTGGAGCTTGATCCAAGGACGGCTCCTCTCTACATAGCTATAAGCATGATCTCCCCAGCTGTTCTCCTAGCAATGAGCCTCGTAGGGATGATGGGCCTAGCAGATCCAATAGCAATGGCTATTGTGGCAATCCTAATACCCCAGCCCCCAGGGAATCTAGTTCTGCCCCCATCCCTTGTTATCCTAGCCATCTCAACGGTCTTGATGCTGGTGGGTCTGGTGATCCCCATATCGATCCTGAATCTGAGGAGTATAGGTGAGATAAGGAGATACTGTAGAAGTCTCTATAAAGCTGCCATAGTGTGTATGACAGGTTTTCCAATCAAGGCTGAGAGGTTTATAGCTACTAGATTTCTATATCCTCTGATCTATCCGAGCCTTGAAAACGAATCTATTATCTGGAGATGTAGAGAGTCATTCGATATAAATGAGGATCCAGGCGTATATAGAGGAACTATTAGAGAGCTCATCGAAAAGAGCTTCCTAAAAGGGAGCGAGAGGATCTATGTGACGTGGGGGGTGCCATATATATTATTCATATTGCTAGGGACAGCGCTATACCCACTATCGGCGGGCTATGTTGAGGGGGTATTCGAGTCTCTTTCAAGGATTTTCTCCGCAGGTTAGAAGATATTTTGTTCCTATATCCTGTTCACAGGTTGTTCACCTCTGTTCAAGTCTCGGTTCTTCTAAAACATATAGATCTTTAGTGATCTGTTCCTCATGTGTTCCACAGATGTTAAAACTCTATAGCTAAACCTATAGCAAGTCACTAATCATATGAAGGCTCTATGACAACAAAGGGCAAGCCTCGCCCTTTAGGGCGGGGTATGTTTTTATAGGGTTTTTATTGTGTTATTTAGTGGGGGTCGGGTCTCGGTGGGCAAATATGCTGGCAGAATGTCCGGCGGGGGGAATCTCCGAGGCGTGCCCGCCAGAGACTCCGACCCCCTAGAAGCATTCAGAAAAGAGATAGAGAGGAGGAAGAGGAGCAATAAGAGAACAGTTAGGTTGAGGCTATTCCCAAACAGATATGAGGAAGAAACACTATTCGATATTGGCTTGGCATGTGCTAGGCTGTGGAACGAGCTTAACTATGAGAAGAGACAGACATTCTTCAACAGAGAGCTATCGCCTGGGAAGAGGGATGAGATTAACAGGAGATATTATCATAAGTATAAGGGGGTTCTCGGTGTTAATGCTGGCCAGGTTGTTAATAAGAATGATGAGGCTTGGAACGCATTCTTCGAGCTCCTAAAGCATAAGAAACAAGAAAAAGGTAGGCTACCTCCGCATATCAAGAATGTCTCTCCACCAGGTTATTGGAAGGACAGGGATACAGGTGAGAAGAAGATACATATAT
>Ga0079996_116103_pt1 | contig 20178 bp, 23 predicted proteins | sample PerSpoAPS_AMetaG_FD_69199 | JGI IMG/M metagenome (GOLD analysis project Ga0079996, IMG submission 69199) | Thermal spring microbial communities from Yellowstone National Park, Wyoming, USA - Perpetual Spouter A (PS_A) MetaG (SPADES assembly)... | ecosystem: Environmental > Aquatic > Thermal... | reverse complement strand
AGAAGGGCTTCAATTAGAGGAAAAGGAAACAGCCCAGCCAAGCATAGTAAATTATTGGAGTAAAAGATTTCTGACCCTTTTAAAAGAAGCAGTAGAAAGCGGACTTCTTTTGCATACAGATATTTTTGATATCACAAAGCTAAGCCTGAACAGATTTTTCTCTTTGCTTTAGGGCAAGTCTGACCGCCAAGTTTAGCATACCCAAAAAGTCAAGGGCGGTTAACTAAGTCAAAAGCAAACAAATAACGCTTGGTTAACTCCCTATTGACATTCTGGAGAAAATAGCTAATATTTTTCCCTGAAAGGAGGTGGTGGCATGAGGACAGTTTTAGAAAAGAGGTCTTTAGACAAGGCTTTGGCGGTGCTTAGCAAGGTAGTGGGCAAAAGGAGTGCTTTGCCGCAGTTAACTTGGTTAAAGGTAGCAAGTAGCAATGGGTATAGCGAGCTTCAGGCAACGGATTTAGAGAAGTATTTGACTGTGCGGGTGCGGTCCATTACGGATGAGGCGGGAGAGGTGTGTGTGGCTATGAAGGAGTTTGCCAAGCTTGTGAAAGGAAGGGAGAAGGAGATTGGGCTTTGGACGGAGGAAGGAAAACTTGTGGTGGACGCTGGGAGTGTGAAAGGTAGGCTACCATTGGAGGATGGGAAAGGCTTTCCAGATTTTCCAGAACCTACCTACGAGGCGGTGTTTCCTACCAAGCTTTTGAAGAATGCTATAGAGAAGGTGGATTTTGCGGCGGCTTCTAAGGAAAGTGATTGGGAAAAGGTTAAGTATGTGCTAATGGATGGAGAAGGGCAAAGGGTCAATTTTGTGGCAACGGATGGGTATAGATTGGCTGTTCTGAAAGTGGATGTTCCTTTTGCTATGAGGTTAAAGTTTCCTCAAGGTGGGTTAAAGGTTTTGATGGAACTTTTGAAAAGGGAGAAGGGAGAAAAGGTAAAGCTGGGTAAATCTGAAGACTTTGTGTTTGTTGCTGGAACTGACTGGGAACTGGCGCTAAGAGTTTTAGATTGGGAATATCCTGACTACAAAGTGGTGGTTCCCAAGGAGTTTAAAACAAGGGTCTTAGTGGATGTAAAGGAGTTAGACAGTGCTTTAGAGAACTTTTCCAGTTTAGAAAGTGTAGTTTTCCAAACAGGAGAGGGACTAAAGCTGAGGACAAAGTGGTCTGAATATGGAGAAGAGAAAGAGATAACCGCTGAGGTGCCCGCAAAAGTAGAAGGAGAAGGATTTGTCCTTGCTTTCACTCCCAAGTTTATCAAGCAGTTTACAGAAGTCAATAAAGGGACTGCGGAGATGCTATTTACAGGAGATGAGGAACTTCCTGTGCTGTTAAAGCTGAGTGAGGACTACTTTTACTTGGTGATGCCAAGAAAACTAAGATAGTGTCAGAAATAGGGGGAGGGAGTGGTTATATAAACAATAAGGAGGTGAAAAGAGATGCTTAACAAGGAAGAACTTAAGGCTTCTCTGAAACTCTACAAAGATGGTTTAGGAGAGGAGAGGTTAAAGGTCAAAGAAAGTGCAAGGGTTCCTGTTCAGGTCGGACAAATTAGAGTTCTCTTTTGGATGCCAAATGAATATGTTCTTGTTTATCACATTGAAGAAAGCGGACTTGTTCACGCAGTCCCTCTAACTGTGTGGGTTAGCCTCACAACCTGTTCTATCAAAATTCACCTCCCCGAGTATGTGGTAGGATTTCCCAAGCTTTATGCACCGCTTCCGTTTCATGTGTATATCAGAAGGGAAATCTTGGAAGAAGAGGGAGTCCCCGTCTACATAGTCCGCCCAGATACAATAGAAAAAGTCCTCAGAGATGTAGACAGGTCTCCCACCTGGTCCGCCATAAAACCCATAAGGGACTTTCTAAAACTCGTCTGGAAAAGATACGAAGACCTAACCCTGAGTTCTCTCTTCTACACGCATAGCCTAAGGGAGAAGAAAGATGACGAAAATCATAATCAGACCACTTGACGTTTCAGGTAATTTTAGCTAAAATAATATCCTGAAGGAGGGTTAAAATGGAGTTGAGGTGTCAATGGCTGGCTACCTTTAGGAAGCAGTCTCCCGAGTTCAGGGAAGTGTGTTGGTTCAGGCTTGTGTTTGGTGATGAGGTTAGCTATTTGGAAGTCAGGGATAGGGGCATTTTTACTTGGCTACATTTTAGCCCTGACAAGGTTGAGGCTTTGGTGGAGGAGTTGAGAAAGGAAGGCTATTCTGAGGTGTGGAGTGGGTGCTTTATAGAACCTGTGGAGAATTGGGTAGAGAGGCTAAGGAAGAGAATTGAAGAGGTCTACGGAGAGGGCTACTTGGGTGATAAGTGGGCTATCAAGCTTTCTGAAATGCTTGAACATCAAAAGAGATACTATGGCTGGAGTTGGGTAGGCATTATGGGAATTTGGTTTGAAAGGCTTGGAATTTGGAGAGGGCTTTTATCTTGGGAACAGGAGGCTTTAGCAGAGTTGATTGTAAAACACATAGAGAAGCAAAAGCAAGAACAAGAGGAGGAAGTGCTATGGAACAGTTGATAAAAGAAATAAGACAGGTCATTCAAGAAAACAAAGCCCATTTAGAGGGCTTGCCTGCCAGAGATAGGTCGGCGTGGGTTTTGCTTAGCATTGCCAACAGTCCCACCTTTAGGGAGAGTGCCCCAAAGAGTGAGGAGTTTTTGACGGAGAAAGACATTACTCTTGGCTACATCTACACTGTAAGCAGTTTGATAAAGAGGCTTTTGAAGGAGGAAGGGTTATGAGTGAAAAGCTTTGTGAGGCGCTTCAAAAAGTTCTGAGGGTCTCTCCAGACATTACTCCCTTTTCTCTGGACTGGTATAGTGAAGTCCTCACATTCATAGGGGACATTATCCTTGAAGACAGGGAAGGTTTAAAGGTTGTGGTGGAAGCTATGGAGGAATGGCAGAAGGATGTTGATACTGAACTAAAAGAGAAACTTTGGGAGATAAAAAAGAAGATATGGCGGGGAAGGGCAGAAAAGTATGGCTGGGACTATGTATCTACCGCAGTGGTAAGGGACTTTACAAAGGAGTTGGCAAAGGTTATTTACGATGGGAACATTGGAAAGGTGGCGGAAATCTTTAGGTTGCTTGAGTTGGCACTTGAAAAGAATAAAGGGGAAACTGTCCAGTTGCTAATAGAGTATATAGAACGCCTTCATGGAGACATAGAGGTTTTGATGGGTAGATTGAGGGAGATAGTCTCAAATCGCTAAAAAGGTGGATGGGTGGAAGGGTGGCAGAAGGTGGCAAAAAGGTGGAAAGGTGGGGTTGGTGGGCTTAGGCTGGTCGGATGGGTGGACAAGGTGGGAGGGAGAGGGAGTAGCTGTTATCCAATAACTGAACTTGGCTTTTCAAAAAATTTTAGTTAAAATAATTTCCTGAAGGAGGTAAAAGCTGTGGAAGACAGAAAAGAGGAGTTGGAGATTTTGGAGAGGTTAGCAGAGAGGATGCGAAGGGATATTAAGCCTGTGGGATTTGGGAGGGTTTACGAGTGGGTGCTAATTTGGAGGGTTCTGTTTATTTCCTGTATGGATGAGGGATATGTTGAGGTATTGGGTTTGTTGAGGGATTATTTGGATGGGAAGGTGGATATGAAGAGGCTTAGGGAGAGGTTGGAGGAGATTGAAAAGGCCTATGAGGAAAGGCTAAAGCGAGTGAAGGTGGAGAGTGTAGCTGTCCGAGAGTGGGAGGAAGAAGGGTTGCTGTTCTAATTCCTTTGTATTTCGTCTTTGTTTGGTAGAACTCTCCTTAAGCTTTTCTCCCAGTCAATGTTTTTGAGTTTAGTTAGTTGTCGGTATTCTTCCTGTGAGAGGGCGATGCTTATTCTTCTTTTTGGGTCTTTTTTGCAAACTGTGTTGGTTTTGATGCTTTCAAGTATTAGACTGCGGATGTATGAGGAGAGAGGGAGGCCTTTTTGTTTGGCGGTCTCTGAGAGGGCATCCAAGAGGGGCTGGCTTATGGAGATGTTGATTTTTTTGTTCCTTCTCATGGGATTATTTTAGTGGTGTTCGTGATGGGTTTGTTGGTCTTCTAAGCTGAAGAGAAGTGGTGAGAGGTCATCGCTTACTTCTGGTGCGAGGATTTGTCCTCCTTCGTCTCCCTCTACCAACTGGCTTAGTATTTCCCTTGCCTGTTCTTTTTTCTCCGCCACGTATTTTACGGTTTCCTCAAGGAATGCCTCTTCTCCGAGGGTTTCCCTAAAGGTTTGCAAAAGACAAAGCCCAAGGTCTCTGTCCTTCCACTCATCTTTACAATCTGAAGATATGCAAGCAAGGAGTTCGTGTTCTACCTTTGAGGGTTTTTCATCCGCCATGTAGTAGAGTTTGCCGAAAACTCCGAACTTGTCCTTGTCTCCAGAAACCACAAGGTATGCAGTCCCTGGGCTCATGTTAAGCAGTTCCTCAGGGCGAACCCTGTAGTCATATCTCTCTTGGGCTATATCAGACCAAGTGGGAAGCATGGCATCTATAGGGTCCTTCCAGATGTTTGCACCCGCCTTTGTGTATGCCTTGAAATACTTTACCTCTTGACCAAGATACTCAGATAAAAACTTGGCGGTCTCTGGATCGCCCGCACCCAGTATAAGCTTTACCGCACAGTTGGCAAAAATGTTTTGGAACATGCCCTTTTGAATTCTTTCAAACTGGTGGACTGACTGGTGGATTACCACAACGCCTATGCCAGCACCTCTGGCCATCTCAAAGACCTGCTGGAATTCTGGAGGTAAAACCTGAGGTGCCTCATCCACAAACACAAGGTCTGGCACATTCCAACGCACTCCCGCCCTGTATTTCCACGCCGCATAAGACTGCAAGTCCATTAAAACCATCTTTCCTATATCCAAACTCTCTCCGCTTGGAAAGTCCAAAGCCCTGAGGGCAAAGTAGGCAAGCTTGCTGTCCTTAAATATCTCCGCCAGCCTTATCTCAGGATAATACGAGTTCAAAAGTCTTGGGTCAAAGGTAAAGGCATACAGGGCCAGATGCTGCTGAAGACCTCTCAGATAACTCCTAAAGTCCCTGTTTATCTTTGCCTCTCGGGATATGGTCTTTAGCCAAAGTTCTGCCAACTCGTCTTTGTCCTTGCTGTCCTTTATCAGGTCCAAAAGATACTCCACAGACCTTGGCAAATAGGCCAGCAATGCGTAAAGGTCTATAAAGTTTATCATCTTACCCGTCTGAGGGATGATGGAGAGTAGCCTTGAGAGTGCCCTGGTGACTTCCGCTTGGATTTTTTCGTAGAATGTGGCGGTTCCACCTACCTTTGGCATGGTGGCAACAATGGTAGCCGCTATTTGATGGTAGTTTCTGGTTCTGATGGCGCCATAAAAGGGATTGTATGACCTGCTTATCTTTGGCTTTGCCACGTCAAAGTAATAAAAGTCCTCTGGGAACCTGCCCTGTGCCTTCAGTTGGTTTATAAGGGCACTGATAACCTCATTGTCTCCCTTTGGGTCTATACACATTACTCCCATACCCTTTTCCAAAGCTTGGGCTACCAGAGGAGAGAACACGCTTTTAGTTTTACCCGCACCCGTCGGTGCTATCACATGCACATGCCTGTTTATTGCAGACATGGAAACCTTCACTGGAGGGTCGTAGAAAATCTTAAAGCTTGCATCTATAGGTTCCATCTCATAGGGGCTTTTAACAGAAGGTAGCCGTTTCAAGACCCACGAAAACAAATCCTTGCCAAGCATAAAGGTGCTAAATCCAAGAAACGAAAGAAGAAGCCCTGTTATCAAAAGAGGCGAATAAAGAAAGGCATAGGAAAAGAAAAGGAGGAAAATCACAAACAGCACGGGCAAAACAAACCAAAAAGTCCTCATGTAAACCTGAGGGTTGGGAGACTGCTGCGCCTTCTTCTTCACATACTCATAAAGACGATAAAAGGCATAAAGCACCGATATGCCCGCAAAAATAAGCCCAATGTAAATCATCTCTCTCCTCCCACAAGGAAAAATTTGTCCAAGTTTGGGCCTTCTGCCAGAGGGAAAAGTTTAGCCCTAATGTGCTTGTTGCATACAAACCCAAAATACCTGCTGTAGTAAGACTTCTCCGCCTCACCCATTACAAAATAGCACCCATTGGGAATTTCTCCCTCATACTTAAACGGAACAACGGGTCTTCCCTTTGAATCTTGAGTTCTTGCCCTGCCAAGGTATGCACCGTCGCAGTAATAGTTAAGCCCAACAGTCTTCAGGGTTTCCTTCGGCATGCACACCACACGCTTCACAAGGATTTTGCCCTTCGTGTATTCGTTCTCCACAGGAGGCACAAACTCCACATAGTCTCCCTTTTGAACTTTGAAAAAAATCTCACTCCATAGCCACCACTTGTAAGGCAGGGAATAATCCATCGTATAAACCACCTTCACAGGAGAAAGCCAAAAGAAAAGTAGCCCCAAAATTACCGACGCAAAAACCCACTTGTATTTACTTTCCCAGAACCTCATGGGTAATGTCCTCAAAGGGTCCTTTAACTACACACTCCTTAAGAAGCACTATTCCGCCTTGCTTACTAAGTTTTTCCTGAATTTGTTTTAGCTTTTCCATCTGCATCTGCTGGAGTTTCTGAGGGTCCTCTCCCGCCTGAATAGCCTTTGCCAGTTCATCCACTCCTATGGTGGTTATCTCCATAAAACTCACCACTTTGATGTTTTTGACTATGAAAACTAAAATCAGGGCATTGATAAAAACCTGAAGGGCAACGATGAAAAACCAGTGATACCATTTCATTGCGACTTCTCCTTCCTGAGGATTTCTATGGCTTCCTTCCAGCTGTAGCCTTGCTTTACAAGTTCATAGCGTCTCCTCCTTGTCTCAGGGTCTGTAAAGAACAGCGCCTTCATAAAGTCATCAAGGACTATCCGCACCTTCACCGCACCCGCCTCAGAAATCAAAAGCATTTCTCCATACTCGCCCGCAAGAGGGTGCACGCTTTCAAGCAAGTTCCACTCGTATTCCGTCAGAGATAGCCTCTTGGAGTTCCGAATAGCATTCCTTGATGTGGAGGAAATCATACCAAACAGCTTCCAATAGGAGTTTTCTATGATTACCCGACCTGCACGGGAGACCTCTCCTGAACCTGCCATAAAGTCTTCAAACCCTTGAGTTCCCAAGATGATGCTTGCACCGTGCTTTCTAAACCTTCTGTATGCCTGTTCAATAAAGAGGTCTATCTTAGGATTGCCCAAGAACTTGTGGGCTTCGTCTATGATAACCAAATGCTTGTAGGTGGAGGTATGCTGGTTGTAGATGTCTTTGGAAATGAAGAAGGTCAAAAGCATGATGAGTGGGTCTCTCAGATCTGGGATGTTTTCCAGAGTGTCGTTTTCAAAGACTGTGAGTGAGTTGTTAAACTCAAAGTGAGACCATCCGTTGAAAAACACTCCGTATTGTCCCCTGCTTGAATAGGGAGTAAGCTGGATGATAAAGTCATTCACCCTGCTGTCAGTGGCATACTTTTTCAGATACTCAATAAGCGTATCCACACAGCTTTCAGGACCATAACGGAGATAGCTTTCTTTGATTGCCTCCTCAAGAAAAGCCCTAATAAACTTTTCGTTCTCCTCGGACTTTCTGATTTCCTTGTTTGCACCCATCATATAGTAGAGGTTTATCAAAAACTCCAAGTAATCTTCCAACTCCTGCGTGTTTTGAATGATAGAGAAGGGATTTACACACTTGGGACTGTCAAAGCTAAACTCTATAAAGTCTCCTCCCAGAACTTCCGCAAAAGCCTGATAGGACCGTCCTATGTCTATTATCCACACCCTGTTGCCACTTGCCAAGTAGTTAAAAGCTATATACTGCAAGGCTACCGACTTGCCACTGCCCGTCATTCCCACCACAAAGCTGTTGTATCCACCCGCTGGATTGGAAAAGTAGTCAAAGCCAATAAGTTCTCCCAGACTGCTTACAAAAAACACCTCTGGCCTTGTCCCACGCCATCCTCCATAAAAGGGCACAAAGGTGGCCACATTGTTGGCAAACATCCCTCTTATTCTTTGCTTTGAGAGAAAGTCCGCCATCTTCTGGTCAAATCCAAAGGGCATAGCACTCATAAAGTCCGCCAAAACCACATAAGCGTTCCTCTCTATATCAAACCCAAGATTTTTAAAGTGAGATATTATCTTTGAAGATTTCAGTTCCAACTCCTCCTTCGTCTTTGCCCAGATGAAAATCAGCAAATCCACTCCATACACTCCCTCTCCACGCTCTATCCTCTCCATAGCCACAGAAAGGTCTTCATGCTTGAACTTAAGCCGTGGAACAAGATTGTATGGAACCCTTTGAGATAGCACCATTAACGCTGAGGACTTTATCTTTCCTAAGACCTTGTCTGAAAACCTCACCACATTCAAACATATCATGTAGGGAAAGTCCAAAGAAGACCCAGTTATCTCAGAACCCACATACCCCACCGCATCAAAAAGCCCCCACTCCTTCGGATAGTTCCTCACCGAAAAGCTTCTAATAAACATCCCACCAAGCTCTATACAATCATCGTGCACCCTCAAAACATTGTCATTCCTCACCACCGCCCTCCTAAGTGGTATCGTCCCATCATACTCCCCTACATCCCGCCAATCCGCATTAAAGTTTATCAGCTTATACATATACTCATACAAGTCCTGCGCCTTCATGGGACGAGGCTGAAAGCCCACACCCGCCAAGTGTCCCGCAAGCTTGGACTTAAGCTGAGTAATAAGCGTCAACTTGTATTCCAAGGTCTTTTCCTCAGGTTCCTTGTCCTTTCTGAAGACAGAAAAAAGAGTAGAAAACAGCTGCTTTTCCTGTTCCTTCCCTCCATACTTTACCGTAATCACAAGACGCTTGCGATTGAGGTAGGAGGTAAAACTTCTGGTTATGGGCTCGTGTCCCTTCTTTTCCAAAAACTGTGCATAGCTTTGCACCGCCTCCCAAAGCAAATCTGCATGCACTCCCCTTAGGTTCACAAGCCCAGCCCTCTTGTTGGCAAGATAGTAATCAACCAAATGTAGATAATCTGGAGTGGAGGTGAGGATAAACTGGGCTGAGGCAGAGGGAGGCAGGTCCTCAAGGAAAAGCTTCAAAGCATTCTCCACAGCTTGATTTACATACCAAAGAGGCACACACTCAAAGGCAATGCCTACTCCACCATCCCTTAAGAAGAATACCTCATTCTCCTCCCACTCGGGCATCAAATACTCAGAAAGACCCTTGCGTTCTAAAAGGTCATAAAAATCACTTACTTTCATTCTGTCCCTCCGTCTTGAGAGGAGTGAATTCCCTCGGAGGTTGACCCTTCTTCAGAAGATAGTCTCCCAGTATCCACTTGCCCTCGTCCACCTTCAGATACATATAATGCTGGGTTATTAGCCTGCCCTGGTCATCCACATAGGGAAGAACAAAGACCCTCAAAACAGTGGGAGGCAGTGCCAAAGGTGTGGGTTCTTCCCTTACCATCTTCATAAGCTTTTCCATCAACTCACGCCGATAGAGGCTTTCCTCCTCCTTCTCCTGCTTTGCCTCCTTTACTTCCACCTTAGGTTCTATATGCCTGAGACTTACCTCCTGCGTCTTTGTAGCACATCCCACAAGCAAAAAACTCAAAACCAATGCACCCTTTTTCATCTTACCTCCTCCTCTTCTCAATTCCATAAAACTCTGGGTTCTCAAGGGTGTCCCTGTAAACATCCGACAGAGAACCGCACACACCATAGCCAGAGCCCTTGTTGCAAAGCTTCTCCTCCTCATAAGGAAGAAGTATCTTAGAACTGCATCCACTCATAAACAGGGTAAACAAAAGCAGTAAAACCCACCTCATCTTTCTCCTCCGGGTGGTATAGGTGCGTTTAAGTCAGGAGGCGGTTTATTAAGCCCAGTTTCGGGCTTTATCACCTTGTCTCCCTCCACATCATCCAAAGAAAAACTCTGCAAAAACACCACATCAACCCGTCTCCCTGCGTTTATCTCCACCACAGGATAGGTCTCGTCCGCAAGCTTCTTATACTGCTCCACCAAAGTCCTCGCCGCCTCAGAAAATCCTCCAGCTATACCCGCTCGGAATGCCCGATTAGGGTCTATGGTAGATAGCGTCCCAGTGGGAGATACAATTACTGTGGTGCTACTTTGCTGGAATATCCTGCTTATACCCTCAATGAACCCTGCCACAAGCATACGGGCTAAAATGGCGCCCTGCTTGGTGACTACCCTACCCAAAAGCCCAACCTTGCCATCCTCTCCAGCCACATAGCCAGAAACCCTCTTCTCCACAACCTCTCCATTCTCCTTCACGCAAGATATAGCCTCAAGCCGTATGTAAGCCCTCTCTGCCGCCAAATCCCCATACCCACTCCCTATCACAAAGCAATCCCTAATATCAGACTTGTAAAAGTTTGGCAAAATGGCTTTGTCCACAAGTCTTATAAGCACTGGATGTGGAGAAGTCTGGGCTTTCCCTCCAGTGGGTGCATCAAGTCCAGAAAGCAAAACGCCCTTAACAAAAGCACCCGCTGGAATTAAAGCCTTTGATTTTTTCTTATCTGTCTTTACTTCTTCCTTCAACTCCTCCTTCTTCTCCTCCTCCTTCTTAACTTCCTTCTTCTCTATGGCTATCAAATCCACAGGGCGAGAAACCGCTGGAGGTTTTGAACCTCCCTCTGGAGGCACAGGTGGATACTGCTGTTGAGGAGGAGGAGGCGGTGGTGGAGGAGGTGGTGGGGGCGGCGGAGGCTGGGGAGGAGGTGGTGGTGGAGGAGAAGGTGGTTGCCCTAAAGGACCCGTAGCTTGCTGCTGTTGCTGTTGCTGCTTTTTCATCTCCTCCAACTGCTTTTCCAAAACCGCAAGCCTCTCTCCGTATTCCTTTTTAAAGCTTTCCTCTTCAATTTTTTGTGGAGGTGGCGTCTCTATTTTGGGAGGTGGAGGTTTTTGTTCTTGCTTGTTCTTACCCGAAGACAGCATTTCACTAATAAGCAACACACCGCCACCCAAAAGCACCGCAGCAGCGCCCAAAAAGAGAAGTTGTTTTCTCCTCTCTCCTTCAAACTTCTTAAGCATCAGAACTTCACCCCCGTAATAAGTAGTCTCCCACCCCTAACCTCATAGTTGAAAGAGATTACCTTGTTGTTTTCCTGCCCTACATAAACATTACCAGTCATCTTCCTCAAAACTCCATAAACATCTATTCTCTTCTGTTTTTCATCCACTGCGACCTTCATAGGATAGAACGACTGCCACCAGTCATTTTCCTTCACCGCCTTTGCATAAGCTGCAAAACTGTCCCTTATCTCCTTCACCTGTGCTGGGTCTGTGGTTAAGAAGGGTATAACCCTTGAGAGGGCTTTGTCTACATTGGCAGGAGACACAGAAAGCAAACTGTCCGCAAGATACACCGCCACCTGTTCAATGTATGCGTAAGACAGGTTCTCTCCAGATACCCAAAACTCTTTGTCCACCTTAGGAGGGATTACAACTACCACCTTGTTGGTGGCCGCCCTATAAAGCATTATCCCTTCCAACAGAACTATAAAAAGCAGGGCATAGATGATGATTGCCTGAAAACGCACTTCCTTTACAAGCCTCTCAAAGTCAGAGAAGTATTTGAAGTTCCTCATCAGTATTTATTATAGTTATTTCTCCCCGCCGTAATCTTTGGTGTTCTTCACGCTGTTAATCCACCACTGAACACGGTCATTGACTTGGCTTGCTATATTCTGAACAACTCTTTCTCCCACACTCTGTGCCATCTGATTTGCCCACATCTCTATAGCCTGCACGCAGCTTTCACTGGTAAAGTCAACCCTTGAAAACTCATCAATGGTATACCCAGAACAGTCGGGATTTTTGGGTGCACCCCAACCCTTTCCTATCTGAGGTCTTCCACACTCTTGGAGTATCCTCGCCAATCTGGAGTTAAAGCAGCAGTAAGAACGCTTTTTCTCAACGCATATTTTTACAAACCCTATCTTCCACCTCTTTGAACAGAACTCTCCCACATAGGTGCATAACTCCGCCTGTCTCTTCTTCTTGAGTTCCTTCTCTTTGTTATTACACACACTCTTAAACATTCCAGATATACCACAGCATGAGGCACCTAAGATGGTAAGACCACCAGACCTACAGAACCTTGCCTCACCGCTGAAAAATCTTGGGTTTGCACAGGTGGGATTTTCTGGACCGGGTGGTGGTTGAGGTTGTGGAGAGGGTTCTTGTTCCTCTTGGATTTTTGCAATCCCTCCGCTAAGACCCTGCGTGCTGTTTGCACACAGTTTACACCTTTTGCCTGTTTTGTCCACTCCCAGTCCTACCGTGCTTATGTTGTTGGGCCGTTCAAGAACCACTCCCTGAAACTGAGAGGTAGAAGTTGGTGTTAGGGTTTCAGAGGTCTGAGAGCTTGACTGGGTAAGGGTAGAAACAGGACAAGACCAATTGCTATCTATATCCCAGCTTAGTTGGTAAAGCAAAGAGTTTTGAGAATCATAAACGCTTTCTGAAAAAGAGGTGCATAAAACCAGCTGGGCACCGCTTGCTTCATCCATTACTGTGGTGCTATTGGCACACTTTAGGTTAACTTTGTAGGTTTTCCCTCCCACGCTAAACTGCTGGGTTTGGTCAAAGTTATTCTGAGGTAAAGGAATATTCCAAGTAAGTTCTACAACAGAGCCATCCTGAAAACGAATAGAATGCTTCCATGAAGTGGCATAACACTTGGTTCCTATCTTTTGCCATACCTTGTTTGGGTCTGAACAGGTATTGTTCTTAACCTTCCACCGTGAGCCATCGTAAGCTATGTAAGAACAATCACTGTAGGAGAACCAGCCATCCCGATAGAGAACGCCACCGCACACCCAAGTGGGAAAAGTAAAGTTTTTGCTTGCAAACTCATAAAGCCTGTCTTGGGTAGACTGGGGCACGGGAAAGCAGTCAAGGGCATACTGAGAAAGAAGGTTTTGATACTGGGCAAAGTCTATGGAAGAGTTGCCTTGGTATACAGCCCATACAGGTGCATCAAAGTTGTTAGGGTCCGTATCATACAAAGTGGGACCCCTCCAATCCGCAGAGGTGCAAAGGCTGTCTCCCAAGTCCGCAGGGCACACATACCTTCCGTTTACCTGTTGGCAGGCGGGCAGTTCAGAACAGCTGTCTATCTGTCCATTGCCATTGCTGTCCACACTACACCTGTAAGTATCAAAGGTAAAATCTGTGGCCTCTGAGGAACAGTTGGTAATGCAAGACCAGTCCCCACAGGTATTATCACATATAGGGCAGTTAGCAAGAGCTGCAAAGAAAACTCCCAAAACCAATAAAACAACCCACAACCACCTCATGGTCCGCATGTCCTATCCTTCAAAGCAGAGTATATTATTTCAAGCATTCCCGCAGTGTAGCCAAAGCCCATCTTCAAGTCCTTTCCGCATTTGCAGTCCTCTACCACCTGTCCACCGTCCGCAGGACATACCCACGAAGACCCAGACATAGTGCACTGAACGGTATCAAAGTGGACTTTCCCATCTACCCTTTTCTTTATTATGCAATACTTTTCTCCAGTAGCACACTCAGGGTCATATCCAGCGGTGCCAATAAACATCTCTTGCTGAGATATTCCTCCCTGAGAACTTCCCTGTTGGTAGGAGGCACAATTCTGAGAAATGCAGTTTTGCTGGCATGTATTGTAGTCTCCATACTCCAAAAGGTTTAGGTTGCACACATACTTCTCAACATTGGCATTCTGAAGTATGCACTGGACTGGTGTCCTACAGGCAGAAAGGCACGCCGAAGTAGACGGGTATACCCTTCCATCCAGAGAACACACGTAATTGTAAACAGCATTACACGGTTCATTCTTATAACACTGGCTTGCACAGGTCTCCGCTGGATAAATTCTGCCATCTGTTGTGCACTGACCTTGCATTACACAGCAGTTGGGAATTGCCCTCACACAGTTTGCCATACAGGTTCCCCGATCTCCATAAGTCCCACCAAAAGAACAATCCCAGTAAACATCAGGGTTCCGCACACATTTCCCCACAACCCCATCATACCGACTCCCAGCAGGACAGCTAAAGAAACTGCTATAACACATGGAACCGCTTGGATAATAGCCAGAGGGACAGGCGGGTCGCTGTTCCATGTAGGCGGTGATAGTTAGTATATCCCCACCATCTCCGAAAATGTCAAACGTTTGACTTCTACTACTGCAAAATGGTGAAGTTCTGGAACCCGTCCTATAAAAACCCCGAGTGCTATAGGAAGCCTCATAACGATAAACAGAAGAAGTATCCACATAACACTTGGCAGTAATATAAGTATAATGCCAACCGTAAAAAACCCAATAAGCATACCAAGTGTCCTCTCCACGACAGAAACTGCCGTAACATGTTATAGGAATGTATCTATCCCACCCATACCAATCCCAATAAAATCTGTAATAACAACTTGCCGACCTTATCACACACTGCCAGCCAGTGGGATAAGCCACGCATTGTCTTATGCTTGGGTTCCAGTAGCCTCCTGAAGGGCAAATGGGAGTGGTTTCACACCTTCCTGTGGAGGGATTGAAGGTATAACCTGAAGGACAGACACGTCTATCAGTGCACCAGCCTTGTTTCAAACAGTTGTTGCATCCTGCTTTGCATGATTGATAGTCTGGGAAAACTCCGTTGTTCAAAGGACAGGTGTAGACAGGATTGCAGGGTGCTGGGCTTTTGCATGAGGAGGTGCAGGTTGCTTGGTCTTGATAGCGGGCTTTCGTGACTGGGCACTCATAGCCCGCAATGGAAGGGTTGCATTGGTGCTGTTGGTAGCAGTTTGCGTCGCATGAAGACTGAGATGGGTCCTGTTTGCCGTTTAAGGGGCAGATAAACATGGGCTGGGTTTTTGTGATGCTGTAGCACTCTCCACTTCCGCCCACACAGGAAAAGCCCTGAGAGGCGGTGTCTATAACCGTATACCTCATCTTGCCCGTTCCTCTGTAGTCCCACTCAAGGGTGTTTAAAATGCCAAGGGTTTTTTGGTTTAAAGCGTCAAACTTGTAGTTGCTGGTTGAGGTTTGGCTGCACTTATACTCCCTTATCTTCTTCCACCATTGCCTGCATTCTGTCCTTGTGCCTATGGTTTTGCAGGTTTTGGGAGGCCAGTTGCAGTTTTGGGCGGGTGCTTGGGCGGTTTGCCACTCAGATGTCCAGACTTTAGCATTCTCATCCCTCAAAATTTCCACACAGCCAGTGAGTTGCTGAACAGGATGCCCATCTTTAATCACCTGAATTCTTTTTCCGTTGGCATCCTCCCACCACTCGTTAACAAGCTTGCAGTTATCCTTTTCATACTGGCTACAGTCTCCCACGTATTCTCCCACAAGCCCGCCTATACTTGACCACTTGAAATAATTACACGCAGGTGCATTGTCCACCTTTACCTCTAACACGCCGTTTACATTCCTCATCCACACCTTCATGGGTGCAACATCTGATATGCAGGTTCCCGGGGTCAGATCGTCAGAAGTTCTTTTGTTAACAGAGAGCCTGCCTATTTCCACCCAGTTGGGAATTTGAGCTTGAGGAACAGTAAGGCTTACCTGAGACATTGGAGGGTAGATGTCCGTTGAACCGCAGGGGGCACCTTCCCAATAGCCCCAGCCCTTGAGGGTATAACCCCTCCCATCGGGATTGCACTCAAGCCAAAAAGATGAGGAAAAGTCAAAAAACTTATCTCCAGAGTAGCAAACAGAATACGTGGAGTTGTATCCATCAGGGAAAAGCTTTTGCCCAGGGGTGCATACTCTCTGGTCGCTTCTGAGAACACTTTGTCCAACAGTCCTCTCTATCACACAGGTTTTTATGTCTGAAGACCTCTCCTGTTCCATAACCTTTTTAGCTGCCCTGCATGTTGGGTCTGTTGCTGGGTCGCAAGTAAAGTAGTAGTAAAGTGCGGCGTCGTTCATGGTGTAGGGATTGTTAAGATACTTGGTTTGTGGAGGGACTTTTGGCTGTCCCTGACAGTTCTCCACCTTGCCTCCCAAATACTCCGCAACGCCATTGGTATCTTGGTTTATCTTTGAAGTGGTAATGGGTTTGCCGAGGGATTTGTAGTATTCCAAAAGGTCAGAGATGAGAGGTCCTGCAAAGTAGGAGGGAAGCTGTCCTTGATTTCTGGGATTGACGCATCCATCTAAGGTGTCCACCGATTGAGTGATTACTTGCCCGTTGATTACACGAAACCTTGTGCACAAGGTAAACCTTTTATTTACATCATCCCAATTCTGACACATACCGCCCGCACACAGGTAGGTATAGTTTGTGCTGAAGGTCTTGTCTAAGATGCCGCTGTAAGGGTCGCTGGCATAACTGAAGGTAAAGGTGCTGTCTGAAACCACCACCCTTGCAAACACTTTTTCATCTTTTACACTTCCCTGTCCACACATCACCGCAGGAACATCAAACTGATAGCCACCAGGTCCAATAACCTTCTGATTGGGTGCAGTAAGAGGTTTCATAAGCTTTGTCCTTGTAGGGTTGCTTTCTCCTTTGGGTCCTTCATACTCCCGCCTTGCCCTTTCTCCATACTCCCTACCCTTTCCTCCGCCCGGGTTATTCTCGGGATAACGAAGGTCTAAGCCAAAGACCAAACCTACCAAAACCAAAGCTAAAAGGACCCTACGCATGGCACCTCTTTTATCAACCTCCCATCCTTATAAACCTTTACCGCACCCTTACATCTTATCAAAACATACCTCCCTTTACTCTCATCGCAATTGGAAAAGAACGGATTTCTGTGAAGCTGGACAGTCTCTCCAGAGACACTCACGCTGTAGCAGTAGGGCACCTCCACTTTAGCATAGGGTGGAGACATCACAATCGCAGGGTCTTGAAAGTCTATCACACCCATGGCACCCTCCTAAAAGGCACAGCAATCACGCTTACGATAGACCATCCAAACATTGTTCAGTTGATTGAGAACGGGCACATTTTTGCCCCAGCCCCATAACACAAAGGCATGCCTGCCTATAGGGAAACGCTTTGGATAGAGGATAGGCCATATGGGATAGATGCTGTATTGACTTTTGAACATGATGGGCATGGGGTATCTTCCGCAAAGTCCTGCCTTTCCAAAGGAGCCCCAAAGGACAAGTTCTCTGTGAAGTTTAAAAAGCATCCTTGCCACCACGCCCGCATTTGCTTGCACATTGTCCAGAGGGATGCTTTCACTCATGGGATACATGGAGCCCCATGCACCCATGCACCAAAAGAGTGGGTCTAAAGGAAAGCCCGCCGTGGAAGCTAAGGCATCTATGGCACACGCCCCTTGGGCCACAGGATTTGCAAACAAAATAGCCTCAGGTCCGAGAATGCTTGCCAGCATATCACTTTGCCAAAGAGGGTCAAGCTCTGTCATGTATGCCAAATCAAAGGGATTGTTGGTCTCAAGACAGGCAAAGTCTAAGAAAAGACCTATGAGTGCCCAAGGCAGGGCTTTATAGTAATGCACCTGAAAGCTTCTCAGTTCTCCATCCTTCTGGTCGTCGCTGTTGGCACCTCCTATAGCTTGGGCGTTAAAGGGAATTTTCCCAACCAAACCTCCGGGTATGGGAAGGGTGGGCGTGCACCAGGGAATTCTCACAGGTTCCATAACCGCTATGCCCTCCCATATGCCAAACTTTATGCCAACTCTCGGGAAGGGAGTGTAGCACACACAGAGGGGAATACCGCCCCCGAGGGAATTTACATCCTCAAGACTGAACCAGAAGTTAAACTTTACACCTCCTATGGTTATGGGAAAGGCATTATAGGCTGTGCCGATGATGGTGACGATGATGGTCAGGGATGTGTCAGGTCCTGCCCTGCAGACCAGTTTAGCCGCAGGGTTTGCGGGCACGCTTTGAACCAAAATCAAAAAAGCCAAAAGAACACTAACGAGCCTTCTCCAACGCATCCCTGCCATAGACCTCCTTGATTATATGCCCTGTGCGGAGGTCAAATTTAATCACAGACACACCCTCAGTTATACGGGCAACCTCACGGAGTTTGGGATGCAAAAGATAGACCCTTGCATTGAAGCCCTTCATCAAATCAAACACCGCACCATCGGAGGCAATTAGCATGCTGTTTGGATACTTGGTAAGAAGCTTTTTGACTATCTGGATTTGTCTTTTGTCCTTTCCATCAAACACTATCAACGGAGGAGGCGTGGTAGGCCAATACTGAATGGGACGGAAACGATACCCTTTTGGATAAAGCACTCCCACCACATTTCCCTTGTCATCCACCCTCGGTATATCAAACTCCAAAGTATAGACCCAATCTATCCTCTCGGTTTTTGACTTTTCCGCCAAAGGAAGACGCACCCTCCAGTCCTTCATGATATTGTTCTGGATGTAGTTCTCATCGTATTTTTTGGAAAGTTCTTTGAACTTTTGCACAGCCCTTTCCTGCCGTGCCAATATCTCCTCCCACACATCAGGCTCCGCTATGGGATAAGTCCTTCCCCCCTGTGCAAAGGCAACCGCACACAAAAGACTAATAAACAACAAGCTTCTCATCGTTTATATAGCCCTCCATGTAAAGGGTCATAAAGAGGCTGTCCTCAAGCTGGTTCAGGGTCATGTAGCCACTGCCAATACGGATAAACCGTGGATAGCCCTTCTCATTAACCACCAAGAATATATCAGGATAGTTTTGTGTGCCAAGACGCTGAACCAGATTGGGATGGTTCTCCGCATACACAATCCTGTAGTCCCAATTCCACTCCTTCTTTGCAAGCTCCAACACCTGCTGCATACCAGGGCACTCAAAACAGTCCTGCCTCATAACCGCCACAATACCCATCTTATCCGCAAACCTGTCCAAGACTTTCTTTCTCTCCCTCTCCCTATAGACCAGCAACGCATCCTTCATAGGCACGGCGGTAGGCTTGTCGTAGGAGAGTATTGGGTCCTGACGCATGTAATACTCACTAAGTTTGGCATATTTGACGGATTTCTCCCTAATCCAGCGAATAAGACGCATGTGTTCTAAGATGTTCTCCCTCGTGGGATACATGAGGGCTATGTATCTTGCTTCCTGTTCTATCTTCTGAATGTCCTCAGGAGAAATCCTGTCTAAGATGTCCCAAGGTATCTGAACACGGGTGGGTAAAAACTTGTATTTGGGCTTTTCCTCTTGCTTTGCGGTTTCCTTTGGCTTTTCCTCCTTTTTCTCCTCCTTCTTCTCCTCTACGCACACTTCTTTCCAAAACCAGCCTCTTTGCCTGTCCTCATAGAAATTCTTATACGGTCTGCACACCTGCCCAGAAAAAGCCACGCCAATTAGCAAGAGAAGGGACAAAACCCACATAAAGGAAATTTTATAATGTTTTCATGCACGAGTATCCCTTAGCCATATACTTTGCGGCCTTTGTTCTTTTGATTTGGTATTCTGGAGACCTTTCACTGATGCTTTTTACCTTTCTCACCTTTCTCTCTGGGCTTTATGCCCACAAGTTTTTCTCTCTGCTGGGATTTGAAAGGTATAGCTTTGAGGAGTATCCCTATGTGTATGTGGTTCCCATGCCCTTTCAGTCCGCCTTTGCCATTGGAAATGCGGTGGTGTTAAGCAAAAGATTAGTGGAGGAAGTGGATGAGGATGTCCTCAGGGCAATAATCTATCACGAACTCGGGCATATAAAGTTTAGGGACTTTACCACAGTGTTTTTGCTTGTTTTTGTCTATTCCGTGATAGCCACCTATAGCAAGGCAAAAATTGTGCTTCTTGCTTACATGCTTTTGTTTGTGTGGATATATTGGCATATGGAGGCAAGGGCAGACCTTTATGCTCTGAGAAAATCCGCCAACATAGAAAAAGCCCTTGAACAGTTCAACCTCAAGTGGAGGCTTGCATTTCTAAGAGGTGATAACAACACCCAGCAACAGGTCATGTGGGTAATGTTGACCATCCTCTTCTTCGCAGGCTTCTACCTCGGAACGCTTTTCATAAAAGGACAGTAAGGGTTAACTAACTCCACCTAAAATGAAAAAGACTTAGTTAACTCTCTTTAGTCAGTTAACTAACTATCCATGATTTTAGCCATTGTTAGTTAACCCGCTTTAGATGGTTAACTAAGTCCCTTCCTTTTGCATAGCAGTTGGTTAACCCGCCATGTGGTTAACTAAGTTTCCATCCCAGCCCGCAGGCATAGTTAACCCGCCCG
>Ga0079996_102953_pt1 | contig 20269 bp, 19 predicted proteins | sample PerSpoAPS_AMetaG_FD_69199 | JGI IMG/M metagenome (GOLD analysis project Ga0079996, IMG submission 69199) | Thermal spring microbial communities from Yellowstone National Park, Wyoming, USA - Perpetual Spouter A (PS_A) MetaG (SPADES assembly)... | ecosystem: Environmental > Aquatic > Thermal... | reverse complement strand
CAACAAGCCCCCGCAAGAAACCCACACACGCCGACACAAAAACTTAAAAACCCACAAAAACCAAACACAAGAACCCCCAGCATCTCCAATGGAGTATTGAAAGGCTCTGCCACATCGATAGGGCCGAATATTTCATCATAAGTCGGCATCTCCAATGGAGTATTGAAAGTTACCGGGGGCACTGAGCCAGGGGGGAAGTAGATTACGTCCAGCATCTCCAATGGAGTATTGAAAGGCGTATCTGCCGCGGTCGTCGACAATCTCTACGTCATACCACTCCCACTCCGCATCTCCAATGGAGTATTGAAAGCGTACGCAGACGAACACGCGCTTGTGGTATTTCGTGTCTAGACGCATCTCCAATGGAGTATTGAAAGTGCGGTAGCTCATACAGATCCATGCAGTGTAGCTCATCTCCGCATCTCCAATGGAGTATTGAAAGACCACCACAATTATGTCGCCAGGGCTGTAGACGCGGAGCCCCGCGGCATCTTCAATGGAGTATTGAAAGTGTCGTCGGAGTGGCGTCTTTAGTGGAGTGTTGTATTGAGGTTTGAGGTGTCGGTTAGGGGGGTAAAGGGCATACACACACCTTAAAATTGACAAATTAGTTTAACGAGGGGAATTCGGCCTCTGGTGACTGCGGCTGTTGCTACAACCTACTTGAAAGGCGCCGTATTGCTACACGCCGTTGTTTTAAGCGCTAGAAATATAAACCAGCACCAGCTCGAGGACAGCCCCCACAGACTGGACACCCAAACCGTACCTCCACCCGGCCCACACAGCTCCTCCGCCTCCTCTTTATGGAAAGGCTAATAGAGGCCATTGCCGAATACTTGTGCCAGCACAGGGGCGTCGGCTTGCTCCGCCTCACCCTCGACCTTACGCGGCGTAGGCTTGACCTCTTCGCCGAGATTGGCGCCGTGGAGGTGGTGAGAGGCGTCGTCGCCCCGCCGACGCCGGGAACAGACGCATGGTGGCGCGCAGTCGCCGCCGTCAGAGAGGCGGTATATGCCTTGCGCAGTAGGGGGCTGGTTCAGTACGTGAAAGAGGCGGAGGCCGTCAACTGGACGGGCCCGCCCTGCTGACAGACCCGATGCCAAACCGCCAACTGCGAAGAATGGCGTTCTTTTTCGCTTTTTTCTCGTCTTCGCCTTCGCGAGACGCCGAAGAATGGCGTCTCGTCTCTACCCAACGCCGAGTGAAATGAATGTAAAGCGTGGTTCCAAGCCGACAAACCCGCAAGAACCGAACATATGAGCCCTAGAATCTCAAGAAGGGTTGAAACAGTTGAGGTACTTCAGGCAGTGGCTGGATCCCGTTTCGTAGCTAGAATCTCAAGAAGGGTTGAAACAGAGCGCAAACGGAGGAGCCGCGCCGACCACAATGACGCACACGTTGTTTACAACGACCGCCATGCGGACGGCGGCGGAAACTACAAACACGACAAACACAAAACGCTTCACGATACGTTGTAAGTCAACGTTAAGCGCGTTGGTGAGCCTCGAGACGGCCGCGGCGGGAGGTGTTGCGGAGGCGAAGACGAGGGGGAACACGGCCGAGGGGTTTGCGTTGATTATGTCCGCGACGATGGTGGTGGCCTCCACGCCGAGACCGGCGCTGACTATGTAATACGTCGTCAGAGCGTCAAGAAGCGTCAGCAAAAAATAAGCGTTATGAGGGTCTTCACGTATCTATAGCTTTCAACGCTTCTCTTATTTTCTGCGGGGCCAGCGAAGACAGGCTTACTCCAAAAATTGCCGCTATCTCTTTCTTCGTCACGTCCCTGCCGTTTCTCCGAGCGACTATATACGCCGCAAGCGCGGCGGCCACGGGGCTCCATAAGTTCAGCTTCTTCTTAATTGCGCGAGCCACTTCAACTACCTCTCCAGTCAAGTCCTCCAGCTTCGTGCCGCGTAACTTCTCGACGACTAGTCTCTCCATGTCGCATTTAGGTGCGCCGTACTTCTCTTCAAACTGCGTTAAATACTTCCTGGCCTTCGTTGTCAGCTTCGCCGGTGGTGGATAGCACGGATCTTGTGCCCACTTTGCGTAGTAGTCTGCGGCGTGGATACATGCGATTGACCTGCCGCATTCTCTTACCAAGCTTTCTCTCTCAGGGAACATGGACACCCGTTGTTGCCTGTATAAAAAATCTTTCGTTTGAAGATGTCCGAACAATTAGTTTCAACCATTCTTGAGATTCTAGCTAGTCCTGGCGTAGCCTGCTGTTTTGTTTTTCTTGCCATGCCGTTTAAACCCTTCTTGAAAGAGAGAAATTCTTTGCAACGCCGAGCGCCGGGCTTTGGGTTTCGCCTCGGCGGTTGACGCGGCGGGGGCCGGGGTAGGCGTTGCGGAGGTCGTAAAGGGCGCCGTACTGTTGCTCACGCCGGGCGTAGAGACGTGACGGGTCGCAGTCAGAGAGGCGGTGTATGCGCTACGCGAGAAGGGGCTTGTCCAGTATGTGTGAGTGGAGGTGGTCAACTGGACGGGCCCGGCCTGTTGAAAAAGCTAGGCGGTTTTCAGCTCCTCCAGCGGCTTGACCCACCTCTCCTCTCTCCGGTCGAACCTAAAGCCCAGCCTCCTACACACCTCGGTGTATTTCTTGAACTGCCTCCTGTCCATAGGCGCCGTCCTCTTCACATAGACGTAGCCCTCCTCAACGCCGACGTACACCGGCAGGCCGGAAAACTCCCTCCTCACCTCCTCCAAAAGACGCTCCACCGCGTCGCCGCGCCCCGCGGCGCCTCTACGCTCAGCGCTCAACGCCGCGCCGGCCGCCGCCTTCTCCGCCTCCTCTCTCCCGCCGTCTCTGCGTTTGACGTCCTCTGCCGCGTCGGCGTCTGCCGTCTTGCCCGCCCGGGCCGCCTCTTCAAGCCTATAGCCAGGCGCTACGCCTTCGAAAACAGCCTCTACGCCCAGGTCTAGGGCCGCTCTACACCTAACGGCGGCTATCTTTCCCTCTCGGTCCACAGCCGCCTCTATCTTCAGCAGAGGCGCCTCCACCACCTCAAGCCTAAGGCCGTATAGGCGCCTCTCAGCCGCCTCAAGAAGCTCGCCAGCCTTTCCATCCTCGACGAACTGCCTCTTGACTTGGGCGTAGACAGCCGTCGCAATCCTAAACCACTTGTCCTCATACAGGATGTCTCTAACTGCAGTCAGCTCCCTCGTCTGCGCCTCCGCGCCGCCGCGTCTAGCCCTCCTCTCTGCCTCCGCCAGCTCTTTCTCCACCTGCCTAATCTCAGCCTCCACCTCCTCAACCACGCGCCGCAACAAGCCCCTGAGGTCAAAATCCATGGAGGAGAGGGGAGGGGAGTTAAAGACTTTCATCCCGTGCACGAAAGCGGCACTGCGCCAGGTTGCTGGCTATATACTTTCCAACGTATATCAAACTCCAAGTCTCTAGGCATTGCCCCTCCGCCTCGCCAACGGCAAGGCCCTTAAGGCAGTCTACTGTAGAAACGCCGAGTCTCCCGGCAGAGACGCAGACAACACAGCCCTCTCTCTCATAGAGCTGAATACCTACGCCCTGTCCCTCGCGGACAGCCGCCGCATCTAGAGACGGCGCAACGGCGGGTCCGGGGCCCTCCGGGAGTACAAAGCCGGCGCCCTCTGGCAAACCCCCGGCGAAGATGCTACGGAGCGTCGGGGAGTTGCTAGACTCCTCTGTGCCGCGTCTGGGGCGGCAGAGTTTTGAAGGTCACGGCATGCGTCCTGTAGACAAAGCTCTTCGCCACGGCGACTCCGCTCTGGGCGTAGGCCAGCTCCCCGGCGTATTCAGCCATGTCTACGCGTTCAAGCACCTTAGGCTCGCTCCTCATGGCTATTTTAGTGTTGGTGAGCTGAATCACCAAGTCGTTGAGGTCGGCGGGGCTGTGTGTGGCGAAGACCACGCCCATCCTCCTCACCCTCCCCAGTCTGGTGAGCTTGTTTATCACGGCCTCCACCACCTCCTTATTGAAGTCCTCCCGGGCGCCCTCCTGCGGGAAGTAGTAGTGGGCCTCGTCGATGAAGATAAACGTGGGCGAAGGCGCGGCGTCCCCCGCCGGCTCTTTGACGGCACTCTGTACACCGCCGCCGCCTAAAGCCTCTCGCCGTACATCACCCTACGGCTCAGACGGCGGCCTGAGGGAGTGAAGAGGGTGAAAGAGTTGTAGGGGGCCTTGTCGAATATCTCACATCTTAGGAGAGAGGTGTTTCATGCATTCCTTGGCGGCGCGTCGAGGGGTTGGGGGCTATCCAAGAAAATGTCTTACGGAGGGATGGTGGATATATAACCCCTCTGCGTTGTTTATTTGGTGGATTTACAAGGAACGTTGAGCGTCGTCTGTGAACGGCTGGCTCGGCGTGGGGATGGGGTTTATGTCTTGGCTCCTCCGGGGTCTGGGAGACGCGGCTTGGCTCAATGCCTGGCTAGGCGGGGCTTCAAGGTGTTTGTCCCCAGAGGCTACGGAGTGGAGGCGGCCGAGAAGTACAGAGACGTGGAGGATTTGACGAGGCGGCTGGAGGAGGCCAGGGGACCGATCTTCGTGGTGGTGAGTAGCTCTTGGGAAGCGGTGAAGCTGGCCGCGTCTCTGCCCGGGCGGCTTAGGCTGGTCTACCTCCCCGCCCTCTATGAGAAACTCGTAGAAGAGAGTGGCAAGAGGAGGCTCGCCTGGGTTAGCCACGACGGACTCTGCGCCGCGTATGAAGGACGCGTCGTGGGTGGGGCCTGCGAAGGTCCTGCGCCGGGTTTGTTGTCGTTGCCGCCTGAGGAGCTGGAGGCCGTCGTCGAGGCGCTGGAGACGCTCCGCAGAACGCGCAAAAGCCTCGGCGAGGCCGCCTTGCGTCTGTTGCTCGACGCGGCCGGCGTCATAAGCCACTTCGGCAACTTGGCTACGGCCGCGAAAGCGATTTACGACTTCTTTCAAGCCGTGACTCGGCAGAGATACGGCGAGGTCGCCGACTTGTTGAAATTCGTCGAGGCGGCGGAGAAGGCGCGGGCATACGTCCGGCGGCCTGAGTTTGAGGCTTTGGTGGACTCCGTGGCTCTGGAGTGGGGCATGGAGACCGGAAGGTTCAAAACTCTTGTCGAGGCGCTGGGCGACCCCTCCCTCGTGGACTGGCTGGCGCACGGCAGGCATGTGGATTCTCTGGGCAAGTTCGGCAAAGTCTACGCCAGGTACAACGCAGAGGAACTCGGCGTGACAGATGAATACGTCGTTGAGACAGGAGTGCGGTACCCCTTAGCCAAGAGGGTGTTTGTGGAGAAAGCCGAGGAGGTGATGCGTCTCATGGGAAGTGATAAGGCTGTGGTCTTGAAGGGGCCCAGGGGGGTTGGGAAGTCTACCCTGGCGAAATACGTAGCCTACTCCATGTTAATGCAAGAGCGGGTAGACTATGTGGTAGTCCCGGAGGGGCCTATAAACGTCAACGAGCTTCTTACAACAGTCGCCTCGTTGCAGAGACGCGTACTGCTTCTCTTCGACGTGCACCCCCGCGAAGTCTACATGCCGAGGTTCCTTCCTGGAGCCGTCGAGGGGGCGGAGAAGCCGCTTGAGGCGGCGGCTAAAGTCGTCAATTCTCTACTTGCGGCGGCTGAGCTCGACCCCGTGGGCAGACTCCGCGTCTTGGTGACGGCTTCGGACGACGAGCTGAAGGCGCTCGGCGTTAAGCTGGACCCCGCCGCCGAATATAGAGTGGATCTCGGCAATGTGGAGTTCCTCGCCGAAGTCGTGAGGAGCTACATGGGGGAAAGTGCAAAGAGTTGCCAAGGGGTTGAGAACTTAGCGCGTATAATCAAGGAGCACCACCCAGACGGGGCCTACACTCTTGTCGCCAAATACGCCGGCCTCTGGCTGAAGGACAACGGGTGCAATGCACGTGACGTGGAGAGGGCTGTGGAGGAGGCTAAGAAGGAGCCGAAGCTCTTTCTCGCCAACTACATCTGGCACGTGTTGCTTCGTGGCAGTGGCGACTTGGCTAGGAAGGTCGCTGTGCCGCTCCTACTCCACGCCGTCTTCGGCCCGGTGCCGATCGGCGTGACGTACATCACAAAGGCGGTGAAAAACGGAGTCTGGCGTTTCTTAAAGCCGGAGGAGCTGGAAGGCGCCAGCCTGGAGTTCTTGAGGGAGGACGCACTGGAGCCCATAGCCAAATGGCTCGCCCAACCACACGAAGACCTCGTGGAGGAGACGCTGAGAGACCTAGCCGGCCTAAACGGCGAAGAGGCGAGAAAGCTCTACAAAGAGGCCTTAGGTGACTTAATCAAGGTGCTGGACTGGTCCCGCGATGAGGTGTTGAAAGAAGGCGACCAATTCATCATTAAACTCTGCATTATTGGAGAAAGGCAGAGATCGGAGACGGCTCTGCTTGCTTTTGTTGGCAGGAGACTTGCTGCCGTTTTCAAGGGTGGTGAGAGTAGGCGTTGTTGGCGTAGGGTGGCCCTAATCGCAGGTTATGCGCTGGCGGGACATATCGTGTTGCCTAAAAAGGAGCGGGTGCCGGAGGACGTCATAGAGGTTTTGGGAGATGCGTTGAGGCCTTGTGCTGTGGATGCCTACTTGACGATAGACGGCATGATACCGCCGTTTTCAATAGGCGTAGCACAACTAATGCCGATAAGAGAGTTAAACATTACCTCCCCATTCGCCGACACGGACACCATAAAAGATGCGACGGAAACTGCAAGGGAACTTACAGCGAGATGGAGGAGAAGAGGGGACTTCTGGTCACCTGAGGTCTTTTACGCCTTGGGTTTGGCAACGTTGGCAGCCGGGGGTGAGGTGGATGAGGAGACGGCTGACCGGCTGCTCTACGCAGCGTCTTTTGCGGTCCAACAAGTGTTCCATCCGGCAGCTGTGTTGCCTATCTTGGAGTCGTGGAAGCCTCTGGGCGAAAAGGCGCCACATAGATTCGTCAATGCGTTGGCAACTGTCTCACAGCTGGAGAGACTGGACCCAGAAACGGCGCCATGCATCTACTGCTTGTTGCGACAACTCAAAAGCCACCTCCTTGAGGCTAAGCGAATTTGGCCTCTAGTGGAGGCCATTCACGCCTATTCAAACTTACTAAGAAAAGACTTGATACCCATCTGGGATCGCTGGGAGGTTGCTGTGGCGGATATGTGCCTACTTTACAGAGAAGTTAAAAAAAGTATCGCTACAGCGCCGGACCGCGGCGTCTCGGTGAAACGCTTGCTTGACGCCGTGGCTAAGGCATTTGTGCTAGCCGTAGCGCTGGAAATTGACGACTTGGCGTCGCTTGTGAAGGAGCAATGCGGCTTAGGCGACCTCGTAGAGGAGGCTGAAGCCGTGAGGACGACTCTGGAGGAGGCGGCGGCCCATCTAGACGAGCTGAGAAAAATTATGGAAAACGACGCGGACTTCGCCGAATGGGCGACGGCGCGCAACGTCACAGGCGACGTCGGGGAAGTGGTTGAGGATTTTAGGGGTTGGTTCACGTATGTGCTGGCCCTCTACAAGCTGGATCACGCCATTGACGAAAAAGGCGAATTAGACGCGGAGAAGCTAGAAGAGGTGGCGGAAGAGTTCGAAAAGGTGGCGGAGATACACAAAAGACTGAAGCATTGGGGCAGCTACCTCATCGCCCGCGGTCGGGCTCTTAGAACCCGCGTCCTCGCCACAAACAGCTGGGAGGAACTTCTGGAGAGAGCTAAAGGCTTCTGGGAGCTGTGGAAGGAGGCGGAGAAACACCTTGAGCCAACCGTCGGGTATTTAGCAACGGCGGCACACGCACTCGGCGAGTATCTAGTCTATCTGGCGGCCTCCGGCGACAAGAGGGACGCAGAGGAGTTGCTGAAAGAGTGGCGGTGGTTGCTGGACTACGACGGGGAGGTCTCTGTGGTTACTCGGCTTATGCTTAGGCTTTTCGGCGTAGGGGAGGGGGCGAAACTGGAAGAGGTTGTGGATACGTTTGGGCCAAAGCTTTCGCCAGAGTATCTGCCGGCCTTATGGATGCTGGCCGGCCGCCTCCAGAAAAACCAAGCTCTTGAGGAATGCACTATATTATCCGAGCTTGGAGACTGTGTTTTTATAGAATGCACTAAATTATTCAATCCCGATGACTGTGTTATTGCTGTGATGGCTGCCGCAGATGATCGGGCGGCTATCGATCGGTTGAAATTATTTATAGAGAAAGTAGTGCCGAAGGCGCGTCAGTTGCCTGAGGTAGATGGGAGAACCCTAGTAGAAGTCCTGGCGCCTAGATCATCTCAAGCATGGCTTGCCCTCATGTTGCTGGCAGCTGTAGAGGGCAGAGCCGACACAGTTAGACTACATGGCTTGCTGGGCTCTGCGGCATTTATGGGATCCATATTTCGACATCTATTCTGCAGTGTCTGCAAGAACTGCGGCGACTTAAACAGCGAGAGCTGTAGGCTGGCTCTGTTGAAGCTGTACTACATCCACTACTAGCGGTATCTTTTGCTACTAGGTTTCCTAAGGTTTGACGTAACGGATAGTAGGCTGTTTGGCGTAGAATTTGCAAAAAATACGCCAAAACGGCATCTTGAAAGTCTACCCCCTTAGCAACTCGACCTTGACAAGGAAACCTTCAGCATGTATAGCGCCATAGCCACGGTAGTATCCCCCGGAGACGCATGTCAACGAGTAGTTAAACTTGTGATTGCTAGATTAACTTCGCAATCCACCGCCATCGTTGGGCCCGCTGAAGAAAGCTGCAAGCAGACTTCAAGGCGTTAGAAAGTCTGAGGCGCTAGCTGAAAGGCGGGAATATAGGAGTTCACCTGGCTTTACTGCGTAGAGTGATCAACGGCTAGGAATGCCCAAGTTATTCTCCCAACGTTGTGTTCTGTGCCACTGACTGTCTCCAGCACAAATTATATTTGGCATGGGCAAAAGGCTAGCAGGTTAGCTACGCTTTGTCACTCTTCGTATAGATGGTGCAGGCTATGTAGCCGCTGGGAGGCTGAGTCTACTGATGTGGGATTTAACGTCGTGTTATCTGCCTTCCTTGGCGCCACCTGCTGTCTCCTTCCATTTCTTCGCCTATACAGGCACGACGTTGATGAGCCAGACGAGGTTGCGTAAAAGATTGCCGTGGGTCTTTGGGAAATTCTACTATCGTAACGCCTCCAGTAGGCCTAGCAGCTTCTCCGTCAGCTCTGGCTTCACCGTCTGTACGCCAGGTGGTTTCTTCACGCCGAGCTCCTCCAGCCGCTTCTTGTCCGGACACCAACTGGCCGTGTCGCTGGGGCTCTCCACCACGCCTTCTGCAGCCTTCTCTGTCTTTATGGGGAAGGAGGTAGCGCCACTCCCCGGAGGGCCAGTACCTACCCGAGAACTTCCTCACTTCGAGGAGGCGGCCGTAGAGAACGAGCCCGCCCTCGTTGTACTGGTTCTTCGTCAAGTAGAGAAACACGCCGAGAAAAACATGCCGGCCCCATACGGAAATGTACCCGCAGGTAACTGCCTAATAAGTTCAGAACGCTCCTCCACGAAATCCCCCAAGCTATGGAGAAAGTTCTCAAGTGACCCCCTTAAGAAGGAGATAACTCGGTGCTAATATTAACGCTTCTTGTGATCGCTATGCCGCGCACCCCAAGTTTTGGTGGTGGCTAGGCTCATGTTGAGCTCTTGCCATCAAAGAGTTAACAAAGGGAGCATATAGAGAGGTTTCCGCAAAGTTTTGAGAGGAGCTTTTGCTTGCATCAAGGCCGAAATCTATCGGCATGAAAAACGTTCAACTGTATTGACACGTGTCCGAGACGTAGGGCGAAAAGGTTATTATATCAAAATTCTAAGTAAGTTGTTTAACTGAATCTCATCTATTTTCTTGTCAATGTTTTGAATTAAATAGATCAGAATTGCGTCTCTAATGGCGTCGGCTGAATCGTAATATGTCTCTGCATCTCTGAGATATAGCTTCGGGGCTGTTTTTACAGACTCCACGATCTGCGCCCTTATTCTCTTATATCGCGCCAAGGCCTCCATAACCACAGACCGCACTTCGCTAGTAGTCTTCACGTAATTCCACATCTCGACAAGAAGCGCGTTCCCCAGCAAAGAACTTAAGTAGAAGTTAACCACATACATGCTAGAACGTGTAGCAACGCCGTGTAGAAGCGCTTTAGCCAAGGCGGCCCCCATCCCTGTCAGTACTATAGGCTTAGAGACAAAGCCTCCGCTTATTGATAACTTTTTCAAAGTAGGATATTGGGCAAAAACCTCATCAGCTGCATGCGACACCAAATTTAAAGCCGATAGAAACGCATAAAGAGCTGGCGCAATATGTTTAGTAATTCTTTTTTCATGAAGTTCTTCAAAATCTTCACCCTCTTCCAACATTTTTTCCCTTAACGACATGGCCTTTGAGCGAAACTGCGAAGAGCCGTAGAGATATACGTGGGCAGCTGCAGAGCGCAGAAATACGAACTGAGTCATAATAGCCTCAGCAAGGTCATAAAAAGTCAACGGAAGTCCTTCTACTACGTCATATATCTTAGTTCTGAGTCTGTCCCAATGTACGACCGGCGAAAGCGCCAAGACAAATATGACTTGTCTAGAGGCCGTATCTATAAAAATATTGTAGGACTCGTCAGAATTTATTAATGTATTTGATTTGATTTTTTCTAAAATTTTACTAAGAAACTGTTCGAAGTCCAAAAACCTTTGAAACAGACCACGCATATGGACAGAATACTTATCACTAAGTAGCCTAGCCACTTGGTGAACCTTGTCGTCATAGGAAAGCAAGCAACAGATCCGTTCACTTGGGCGTTTGCGACCAAAGCTTTTCCAGCCCGTAATTACCTCTGAAATCGCAGGTATCAACGCCCTTCTGGCCTCCTCGTACAGAGCCTCACTCACAGAATCTACGGAAGAGCCGTGACCATAAATAGTTACTTAGATATTTCGACGTAACCATGCGAACTTCTTCGTATAGCGTCTTGAGACCTACCATGTGAGGTCTGAGACCTGAATATGCAGCGAGCATCAAACGAAAATCTATATCTAGAGGTTTGCCATCTATCATAAGCTTCCCATCTTCATCTCTTGCAATACGTATTTGACAATCGCCAATCACTTCTAAGTTACTTTTACGTGATCTACTCTCTCGTAAGTCTATACATAATTTTACCGTGATTTCCTTAACATTTTCATGTCGTTTTGGACATCGCATCTGGAATTTTAATTCATGGACATATACATTTCTCCTGACATCTCCAAGAAGCTCTTTTGTTTCCATTATTGTAATATTTGTAGTTTCTTCTAAGTTCTTTTTTAATCTATCCAAAAAATTCTCAATAGACTTTCTTGTCATTTTATTACGTGGATAAAGTATTAACCCTTCGGCGACATCCTTTAAAGAATTTAAAGCATTTTCAACATCGTCAGCTGTTTTGGCGTCATAGAATATACTAAATACGAGACGTGGCGGAAGTTTTTCTAGCTTTTTCGCTACCTTTTTCAACACATTATCATTGCCTTTTATTCCGATTTGATGCATAATTTTTACATAGTCCTCGGCAGTGTACCCTCTAAGTGGTTTAAAAGATGTAATGCCTTGACCTGCCGGCGATGATTCACACGGCAATTTACCCTCTAAAAATCCAGGTAAAGACTGGACAACCATAGCTTCTTGAAGTAAGAGATATATCCTTATACGGTCCTTCAGAGCAGTATCCAATTGTTTAGCTTCGTTGCATATATTCGTAAATGCGCCACTCAGATCAGGCGCAACCTGTTCAAGCTCATCAATTATCATATATAGTCTTTTCTCTAAAATTTCTGGAAGAAATTTACTTATTATTGAGCCTAAGGGAATCTCCGTGTTGTTTATTTCATCTACAATTTTAGCTAATCTTTCTTGAATTTCCGGTATGTTTGTATCAAATATATTATTTCTTATTAATATTTCTGTTGGATATTTTTTATCTACCAATGTGACGACAAGAGACTTTAACACGTCACGCAACGATAGCGGCTCTGTTTCAAGCTGTGTTGTGCTTTTAAGTTCGCGCAAATTTACGTAAAGGTAGAAGTTGTTCTCGTTTCTAGCTTTACATATTACAAATCCGCCGACCCCAATAGTTTTTCCATATCCATAATAGCCTGTAACTATATTCAAAGCAAGAGCTACCCGAATTATCTCCTTGGTGGTCTCTGTTTCGAATATTCTTGTGCCAAGTGCATAACATGGCCCACCTATCTCCACTTTTTTCATAGAATCTACCTCTTCTGTGATATCTGCCACTTCACTAATCGCATCAGGGCGCAAAGACAAGTTCATAGTTTTAAATCAAGTGGTGTATTTAAAATTTCCTGTCTGATTAGATTATATATGTGTTGATAGTGGTAAATCAGATTATGGATTGCTGGATTACTTGCAGAATACATCCCGGACTTTCCTTCATCTGTGATAAAGGCTACTTCAAAATATTGTGTTGAGCTACCAAAATTTGCCACAAGAAATTGAAGAAATCCTATAAACTTTATCGCATCTTTAAGACTAGAAAGAAAGCGCTCACCTCCTAGTACCATATAAGATTCGCTCAGTTGTCGTTTAACGGAACCCGCAAAGATACATATCCGCCTAGGTCCTCCAGAGCTGCTTGTTCCTCCCAGTTCACATTTCCATTTCTCATTATGTTTGTAACAGTCAAATTTTATAGCATCTCTATATAATGTATCTCTAAATTTAAATCCGTATATCATTGCTATTTCAAGTTCGTTTGTTGTATTATTACTTATTTTTTCAATTATTCTATTGATGTAGTTTGCTATTATTTCTGAAAATTTAGATGGCCCGTGTTCTATGAGTGGCATTCCGATTTCAGCAATAACTTGTTGAAGCGCTTGAGAAAGTCTAACTATAACATTTTCATCGCCTGCCATAGCCACATATGCAATCGGTTTCTCTTTCACTTTAAGGAGAGTTATTTTACCAATGCCGCTATGTAGTAGACCGTTTTCTCCGCGGATATAGCCGGTGTCTGCTGAAAGCACTACGCCATCAAAGGTGCTACATGCAATTATGGAGGTCACAAGAAATTTATATGTGTTATTTATTTGCAACTATACATGGATCTTTCACGATGTCTAGAGGGATTTTCCGAGAGGCCGTTATTAATACCTGCTAAAACCATAGCTCTTGGCGCCTCCTTCTGTGTTAAGAAGGCATATCTCTCGTTGATGGTAGATGGGACTCCCTCTTCTCACGTTCCCTACAGCCCGTCGTTCCATGCCCAAAAGGTTCATGACCTATTGACATACCTTCTGCCACATGTTACATATAATCTGTTGGATGGGAATCAAGACCTCAAAGAAGCTGTCGAAGAGGCTTGGGCGTCTATACGAGACGCCGTGGAGCAGTATGGGAACCTCACGGCAAGCGACTACGAAAAGTACAGGTATACCGTGCTGGGGTTTCTGCAGATCTACGCAACATTGTTGAAGTGGTTGCAAAAATATAAGGGGTTCTCACCCGACAACACGTTAGTCTATACGGAGCGTATGCTTGTTAGCATGCCGCAGAAATCGCTTCTGGAGGGATATACCGATTTCCTACCTATGGTGGGGATTCCAGATGTTATCCTAGTAAATAGTAAAAGCGGATATGTTGCGTTAATCGACTGGAAGACGTCGTTGGAACAACGGAGTAATCAACTGCATTATTACCAGCTGATGGCATACCGCTACGTCTTGCAGAAAGTGGCGACAGACGTCGACGTCTTCCTTGCATATCTCACTCCGAAGGGCAAAAAGAAGCTTGTATTGTTAACACGACCTCTAAGAGACATACCAGAAGTTGAGACGGAATATAGGGATGTTGGTGATATGGCCGAGAAGATTAAGATTACTGCATCGCTGTTGTATGGCTTAACATTTTGCAAAGGGATGCTTAAAGTCGCCGTGGAGATAGGCAAGCAGTACGGCTTACGTGCTTTTAACGCGCGAAAGGAAAAGCCGCCCTGTATATACTGTAATTACCGCGATGTGTGCAAATACCGCTTTGCGAAAAAGAGCGAACTACAACCAGAAGAGGCGAAGCTGAGAAGCGCCTTCTACAAATTGTATAGAATAGTGCTTAAGAAAAAAAGTGAGGAATATAAACATTTCATAGAATTTGAGAAATGTGTAAAATTTGATAGACTTATATTCGAGGGACCCGCCACAATTAAGCTTTCTGCAACGCTAACTACGAAACAACCGCTGTCAGACGAGGTCATGAAGTATTCATTAGGCAAAACCACCGTTTATGTGTTTAGTGGGAAAGATCGGTTAAATAAATTTGAAAATGGTGTTTATTCGCCGATATTATTTGGAAGATACGAAGATGACGAGGTTGAATATATACGCGACATGAACCGGCTTGAGGCGAAGATACGTATGATTTCCCCTACCTTTGCAGTACGTTGGCTACCTGTGTACATACTCTACCGTTTAAGGCCAAATGCAGAAATCTTCAGCAATATCGTTGCGTGCCCTGGGAGGGTGCCGATGAACATAGAGCTAAAGGCTATCGCTACAATAGAAAACGCTATAGTAAGATTTCAACAAGCAAATATTGATGAAAATCAAAAATGGATCATAGATACTTTACGTACAATTGTCCTTAGTACTACAGATGAATATGACTAATTTTTACGACATTGGCGCTTTACTCAATAGAAACTATGTCAGTCGTGGCCAGCAGAACTACGAAATGTTATTTGGAGCGTCTCCATACAAAGAATTGAAAGATAGGGTAGAAGAGATTCTAGCAGGGAATCAAGCTGTTGTCGTAGCTCCTGGAGTTCCAGGTGCAGGAAAGACGACGTTTTATGCATATATATTAGCTAAATATCTAAGGGATGATATCTGTAGAGAAGGTATAAGTTTTAACTATCTCTATATATACATAGCTCCTACTAATGATTTAGTTAGAGATTTTATAGAGAAATTCCTTAGGTTCCTTAGGAGTATATTCGGCGTTGACTGCCGGCCGGAGATACTTAGCAGAAGAATTCGTGTGTATGGTTCTAAAGTCTCGGCGCCGAATTATCCACAGCTTCTAAAGGGCATAGACGATGAGGTGGTTTTGGTCGCTTCAACAGATTGGCAGAGGGTAGCAGCGCGTATTCTCGCGCGGAAGGAGCAGGTCTATCTAATAGACGAGGCGAGCCGTATGACCTTTACGCGGTTTTTTATATCTATCGCAGATGCAATAGCCAAGGGTAACGCTAAGGGCGACATACGCGGCTTTACCGTAATCGGCGACGAGAACCAGGCAATAGGCCTCAACGAGGAGGAGCGTAGATACCTTCTATTAAGTTCAATCAGGGAAATGGCTGAAAAAGGTAGTGACCGTGTTTACGTAATTCCTCTCAATGTGAGTTGGCGCCTGCCCGAAGATACGGCAAGGCCCATTAAGGTTGGCTTTTACAACGGCAACCTCATAGGAATGGGAACCCCCCTCAAAGTCGAACCAGATTATGCGATAATACAAACGTTGATGCGCGAAAAACCTTGTCAAAAATATTCAAAATACATTTGGGATATTCTACAAGTTGCGTCAAGTCATCCGTTAGTTCATATTGAACTCAGCAAACACTTTCAGATAGGCGAAAAGTACGACGAAAAACGTGCCGAGCTTGGCTGGTGCCTAGCGTATATACTTTCAAATTTAGTGGGTAATAGGCAAGTCTCTGTGGTTGTGCCCTATACTCAAATGGCCTTTGCAGTCCGTATACTGAGCTCTGTGATCCGTACGTCGAGACCTCCTCAAAATGTTAGAGTGGCGACCATCGCTAGCTACTTGGGTCGGGAAGATGATATTATAATCTCTATTTTTGGCAAAGAGCAAGCCTCGCAGTGTAATACATACTACCTCAGAGATCCGTATACCTTCAATGTACAACTAAGTAGGCAACGGAATGCGTTATTTACAATAGGTTCTGCAGACATATTAAAAATATCCGCTGAATATTGTATAAAAATTTCAGAGAAAAAACCTAGGAAGAAGATGTTGATTGCATGTTGGGAAAAGTTGGCAAAGACCTTAGATGAGCTCCAGGCGATAAAGAGCTCCGTTACCGTTAACCTGGCGTAAGCACGAAATTCTGCATGTCTTTTCTTACATTACGCCTAACGACCTTCCAACCGTTTAGCAAGTCTAGGAGCTCGTCCACTGTATAGCTTATTGCTTCTCTGTGGTTTACGGCGTACGTCTCTAGGACCAGATATTTTCTGATAATTCTTGCCGCCTCTTTAAGGGCGCTGGGCCAGTGGCTTTTGCTTTCTAGGAACATGAACACATGCGTGTAGAGGACTACGTCGAAGGCTTTGTCTCTGAAGGGGAGGTGTGTGGGGTAGGCCACTACGTCTGGTCTCGTGTTGGGTGTCGCGTCCATCCTAACGACATATGCCCCGAGCGACTCCAGATATTTCGAGTTTCTCCAGTTGCCGCACCCGAAGTCCAGAACGCGCCAACTCCTCACGTCCGTCACGCCCAATAGTAGCTTGACGCCTGTGCTTCTAGGACTCCTCTTCACTATGGGGCAACGGGCGCAGTAGTGATCGCGAAGTATCTTAATCCTCATAGATCCTCACCACGGCTTGGAACTGCGTGTTGCCTAGTCTCTTCACCACCTTTGGGACTCCCCACCGTGACGCTATTGAGATAAACTCCCTAAAGGCTATATATCTGCCGCTCCCCGCGTTGTAGGTTGAGAACACTACCTCTCGCCGCGTCACGCGTCTTATCTCTTCCACCGCCTCGTCGGGGCGGGCTAAGAAGTTTAGAACGTTCCAGAACACCGCCACGTCTATAGATTTGGTACGGAGCGGCAACATGTGGGCGTCGGCGACAACCTTGTCTATCAGAAGGCCGTTGCCTCTGCTTTTGAGCACCTCCATGTCTATGTCAAGGAGCACCGCGTATTTGGCGCCCCATCTAAGCGAGGCTGCCCCCTTTGTGCCAAAGCCGCTACCGACGTCGGCGACCACGGCGTCTTTGAAATCGGCGTGGGCGAGGAGCGCCGGTATGGAGTAGCGCGCCGCTTGCGACCTCACAACCCTCACCCCGCGGGGTAAAGACCTGAGACCGGGAAGCACGAAGCCCCCTCTGACGAACTTTCTGGCCTCCTCCCAGAGCAGATCCGCCGGGACGGCCCTCCCCACGCCCCACCTCGCCAGCAGTTCGTTAAACGACACAGCGTTGTGCACCTCAAGGAGGTTGGGGAAAAGGAGCCTCAACAAGACGATTGCATCTACAGCGGCGGCTTCCGGCAACCCGGCGCATGTGGCGAAAGATGCAACGCCCCGCGCCCCGCAGATGCCAAGCGAGTCAACGACTCTCTTGGCCGCGCGGAAGAGCGGATATCTCAACAGCTTGTCCACATCGACATAAACGCGGCTTTCCGCGACGCGCACTAGGCCGTATTCTTCATATCTGGCTAGAGGAGACATACGCCTTCTATCTACGGCGCACGGGATCTGCCCCCTTCTGAGATTTCCCAGCTGCGCCTCCACCACAGCTACCCTGTCGCCAACCCAGTAGTTGGCGGCCAGCTTCCCGTCTCCACAACAGAACTTACGCAACTCGCCGCAGTCGGCCTCTGCGCGGTTCGTCAAAAGAGGAAGTAGAAGGAGCCGGAGCGCTCCCACTAACAATTTTACATCATTACCCAAAATCTTAGATATCGCAGGAAAGTCTATGAGTAATGTGTTTTTATCCTGGTTAATGTTGATACGTGGAATTTCAATTGACGTCCGAGGCATTTAGGGTTTTTGATGAGGCGGCTTTAAAGTTTAGAACATTTGTACTTGCGTTTTCGGGAGGCAAGGACTCCACGGCGGTGGCTGTCCTGCTGTATAGATGGCTTGCCGAGAGGGCTAGGCGAGGCGAGAAGCTCCCCAACGTAGTTCTGCTACACAACGACACGTTGAGCGAGATACCTGAGATGGAGGAGTGGGTAGAGTACTTCGTGAATCAGTTTAGGGAGCGCGTGGGGAAGCTTGGCGTCAGGCTCCGCGTGGTCTTCGCGAGGCCTAGGGCGACGGAGACGTGGTACTGGAGGGTATTCGTCAGAGGGTATCCAGCCCCGACGTTTAACTTCAGGTGGTGTGTCGATATGCTTAAGATAGAGCCTACGAATAGCTCTTTGAGCCGCTATAAGAACTACGTGTTGGTGGTTGGGGCCAGGGACGAAGAAAGCGCCGCTAGGTCTAAGTCCATGAAAGAGCGATTCGGCGTCTGCACCGGAGGCGGCTCGTGTCTCGGCGCATACTTCACGTCTAATAACGACATTCCTAAGGTCGCGCCGATTAGGTTCTGGAGCTACGAAATGGTGTGGGCTTTCCTCAAGGCACAGAAGGACTTCGACGTGGGGAAGCTCGTGGAGCTGTACAGAGGGCTTGCCTCAAGCGGCTCGCTGGGCGGTAGATACGGCTGTTGGCACTGCACGCTGGTGGTGAGACAAGCCGCCAACTACTACCGGGAGGAGTACCTATACGCCGAGGCCGTCCGGCTGATGTACCGCGCCGTGTCAGACCTGGCCGAGCTCTTCAGAGAGAGGAAGGAGGGCGGATACAGCAGATGGGGCCCCCTGAACCCGCTGGGGAGGGCCATCGTCTTCAACGCGCTACGGACCGCGGAGGAGTTGGCCGGAAGGCGCATCTTCTACGGGCTGGACAAGGCCAAGATTAGAAACCTCACCCTGCGCAAGATCTTCTACGAGATGGACCCGGAGAAAGCCGATAGAGTAATAGCGCGGGCGGACCCCACAGAAAGACGCGTCCCCGTGGCCGCCCTCCGGGATCTGTCAAGACATGAGGGCTTGAGGACGGCCCTAGACATGCTCAACGCCTACTTCGCCTCAAGAAACCACCGCGGAGAGGCGGCAGACAAGGCGCTCAGAGAAATACTGGCGTCGCTAAGACGCTAGAAAGCCGCGACCTCCACGTCGTGGCGATGCTTAAGGAGGGGGGCAGGGATTACGTGGAGGAGCAACTGAGGCTGTACAGAAGGGTTCTTGAGGAGTTCGACGCCGCAGGCGGCAGACTCGCCATGCTGGCGAGGCTGGGCAAAAGCGTTGCGGAGAAGACAGGCGAGTCTCTGTTGGAGAGGTTTGCAGAGGCGGTGGAGGAGTTCGCCAAACTTCTGCTTCCCCTCCTCCTCGGCGGCGCCGCGGCAGGCGCTGTGTTGGGCGTCGTCACGTTCTTTCTGGCGGGCGACAGGGGTGGGGCGACTGGATAAGGCTGTTGGCCGACTGGTCTAGGCTGGACGGACGGCTTAAAGACCTCGCGGCGGCACACATCGCGCTGAGCCTAGGTCTAGACAGAGACAGAGTGAGAGAGGTTCTGGACGGTCTCGCCGCCGCGGACGGGGAACTTAAGGCGCTGGAGTCTGACTTCAGCCGCCTCCTCTACGAGGTTAAACGCGTGGCGCTGAAGGTCGCAGCGCTGGAGCACGGCGTCAACGTCCACTTCCTCCCCGATGTAGAGAGGCGAGACCTATACGTAAACTCGTGAAAGAGAGGCCGTATCTCGAAAGCCGGGAGCCCTCGGGCCTGGCCGCCGTGTAGCTGGTGGAGGGAGGTTCGGCGAGCTGGCGGCTGAGGCGTCGCGGCGGCATGAGGAGGGGGCGTTGTGGTTATTGTCGGCCCCAGGGGGTGGGGAAGTCCGCTTAGCCGCCTACGTGGTCTGGAAGGCGTTGAGAGAGGGCAGGGTGTGCGGCGTGGTGAAGGTGGCTGGCGGCGTCCCCACAGAGGCAGTCCTAAGGGCCTTGGCTGAGGAGGCGGGGCGTATTCTCTCCGCCGGTCTTTACTTTAGCGCTAGGGCGGCGACTCTGCATCTACGCGACGGCCCCACTGGGAGAGACACTTCACAAAAACTATCAAGCCACATGTGATACATTTCTATATTTTGTTTTTAGAAAGTTTTGGGGGAGTGTGTCTTGTCTGTGTCTGATATAACTAGTGTATTTTTTAGAGAGCATCTTCTTTGCGTTGTGTATGTTCATGCGCCGCGGCGCGTCTGCGCTGGGGACAGCGAAGCCAGCTGTGTTGCTGTCCGGCGTAGCAACGCCGCGCACAGGGCCATGGCTTGTAGGCCGCATATAGACCCGTCGGTATTGATCCACCGCGACCCACGCGCCTGGGAGGAGCTGTTAGGCTGGAGGTGCATTGAGGCGTTTTTGGAGGGGGCGAGGTTTGTGGGCGTCGACAGCCTAGACTCTCTTGTGGATTACAGCGTGTCTTCTCCCTCGGCTATGCGGCTCGTCCTGGCGGGGGTGGAGTTCGCCGGCCGCCGCGGGCGGGAGTGGG
>Ga0079996_123915_pt1 | contig 20364 bp, 21 predicted proteins | sample PerSpoAPS_AMetaG_FD_69199 | JGI IMG/M metagenome (GOLD analysis project Ga0079996, IMG submission 69199) | Thermal spring microbial communities from Yellowstone National Park, Wyoming, USA - Perpetual Spouter A (PS_A) MetaG (SPADES assembly)... | ecosystem: Environmental > Aquatic > Thermal... | reverse complement strand
AATGCCCCAGATGCGGGTATGTTGTGGAGACCCAAGAGGGGCAGATCTTCGAATGCCCTAGATGTGGATTAAAAATGAACAGGCACAAGGTTGCATCTATAAACATTAGGAGGAGATATCTAGAAGGCAAGAGGAGAAGGAAGAGGAGAGCCAGGATGCGGGGGTTTCCCCACAGCAATGAACCTGAGGAAACTATGAAGGTGGAGCTGTGGGTCGGGGTCACCCCGAGCGGGAGGAGCCCAGTGATATGGATCCCGATGAAAAGAGGTCCTGAGGGTCGTGAAGCCAAGGGAAGAGGGCTTGATCAAGGGATATCAAGTTCAGTGAAACCCGAACCTCCTACTTTCTTCTTAATTCCATAGTGGATCACTACATCAATAATCTAGGATATTCTACCGTTCAGGGATCTCGGGGACCTATGAGTTCAATAAGACTCTCAAACACTTAGGAGAAGACTCCTACCATGTACAGGATTATTCTCTTGTAGATATGCGGATTGATTCTTAAGAAAGAAGAAAGATATAGGGGTCATATTTATGCAGAAAGATAAGGAAAAAGATCAATACTGATCTGAATGCTGCACGAACAATGCAGGATAAGATCGGTATTACCGTTTAGGGGTTAAAAACCCAGGATCTGAGGCCGTATTATTGATATTCAATCTCTTAAACATAACTTATTTCTTATTATTTTAATATCCAAGATCTCTATGGGTGCTCAAGAAATATCTGAAGAGCCATTCTTATCTCTTTTTGCATATTTAGATAAATTCAAAAACTTACCGAATAATACGAGGGATCTCTTATTAAGGCTTGCATGGAAGTTATATGATCTGAACCGCAAGAAATCGATATCAATTAATCACAGCATAATGGAAATACTTGTTGCTTCGTACTTACTCGAGAGAGGCTACAGCGAGGTCGATGTTGAAGCATCTGTCGGTGAGCTGGTAGCCGATGTAGTTGCTAGTAGAGGTGGGTTGAGGATATTAGTTGAGATCGAAACTGGGTTCACGCCAGCAGATCACTCGGCAGATCCTATCGAATATCTAAGGGCAAGGATAGCTAGTAAAATTGCCAGGTATAGCCCTAGGAGTGATATATTTGCTTTAGCATTTCCGATATACTATATACCCCCTATACCTTACACACTGTTAAAACCCCCTTCAAAGAGAAGTGTAGAAGAGCTGGTAAGGCTAGTAGATATGATTAATCAATACTATAAAAATCCGCCCATAGATATAGAGGATCTGACAAAGGCAAAGATAGATGAGCTATATATTCTCTATGTAGATAGGGGGTTCGTTATAAGAATAAATCCAGAGGATATTATCTCTTCACATGCTTCTCTCTGTAATGGATTAGATCTATATAGATATCTATTTGGAGAATAACTCTGTAGAACTCTGTAGAGCGTTAAGACGTATCAACATTTAAGGTTGATCATAGCTATTTTATAGATCAACGAGTTGGTAGGGAACATTACATGTATTACTTACCTTTGCTGAATTGCTCAGAGCCATTCAGAAATTCTCATAAAAATGCAGTAAGTATGAAAAGTAGCGCTAAAGCGAGGAACATTAAAGAAATAGAGATCATCTGGATGAAGGCAATCCGCTCTTGACATCTAGTATTAATGATCCTACTCAATTATATCGCTATTAAACTATTTCTACTCCCTACTTCTCTCCCTTAATTTCTCCTCTTCCACCATTATGAGGGCCTTCGCTATATCTCCGCCAGCTTTTCTCAGAATCTCCCTAGCCTTCTCATAGCTGATCCCCGCCTGTTCTGCAACAAACTTTATATCTTCCTCAGATATGCTAACTATTGTTTCATCTTTCTTTGTTTCTTCCTCCTTTATCTCTTTAATCTTTACTCCTATCACTTGAAATATTTTTTGATCCTTTAGAGTCATGACAAGAACCTGGGGTTCTTCAATCATTATCTCTTTGTCATTCATCTCTATTAGAACTAGCTTCACTCCTCGTAACTCTTCAATCTTTAAGCCCATTTTTCTAAGCTGTCTCTCAAGATCCCTAGGCAGTGGGAACAATATTCGGCCCCACTTAATATGGCTTAAAGAGGGATATATTACCTCCAATGCAGCCGCTTGTTTCTTCATGCTCATTAAATGTTGCTGTTAATCTTTCGTTTTAGAGATGCAATGCTATTGTTTTTTCTCTAGAGGGGTGTTATTACATTCCTGCAACCACCTTCTCTCCGCCCTGAAAGGACGAGGCTCTCAGTTGTAATTTTAACTCAGTTGTGATTTTAACTATGGATGAGGTTGAATCAGAAGATACATATCCTGGGCTCGGGCAGGGAGGTGGGAAGGGCTGCTATAGCCATTGAAAAAGCGGGTAGATATGTTCTACTAGACTATGGAGTGACTTTCGACGAGAAAGATATACCTATGCTCCCCCTAACGATCCCACCATCTAGTATTGATGGTGTTATTATAACACATGCACATCTAGACCATGTGGGGGCGGCTCCACTGCTATATGTTTCGTCAAAGCCTAGATCCTATATGACACCTATCACTCGAGATATTTCGAGGCTCATGCTATATGATTTCCTGAAGATCTCATCGTACTATTTACCATTTGAGGCGAATGAGGTTGAGAGATTTATTGAGAGCTCCTCATCAATTGGGTACAGAGAGGAGATCGACATGGGGAGTTTCAAGGCGCTTTTCAGAGACGCAGGTCATATACCGGGCTCAACATCTGTTCTCCTAGATACAGGGGGGAAGAGGATCCTATATACAGGAGATGTAAATACTCTAGAAACAAGGCTAGTTGGTCCCGCAGATCTAGATGGCTTAGAGGCTGAGGTTCTGATAATAGAGGCCACATACGGAGATACGGATCATGCTGAGAGGAGCCTCGTAGAGGAAAGATTCGTAGAAGCTATTCGAGAAGTAGTTGATGGTGGAGGCACTGTACTGGTTCCAGCCTTTAGCCTTAGCAGATCTCAGGAGATCCTGGCTCTACTCGCTGAAAGGCTGGATAGCTATATGGTGAGCTATGATGGTATGATAAGACCTATCACAGAGATTATGCTAAGGTACATAGGCTATATAAGAAAGCCGGAGCCTCTTAGAAAGGCTAATAATATATTTATACAAGTCGATGGGTGGGGTATGAGGAGAAAGATCTGGAGAGAGCCAGGAGTAATAGTGGCTAGTGCCGGAATGCTTAAAGGAGGCCCAGCCCTCTACTACCTGAAGAGACTTGCCAGCGATAAGAGATCAGCTATCTTCCTGGTTAGCTATCAAGGAAAGAATACACCCGGCAGGATGATCCTTGAGAAAGGCGTTTTCATGGAGAACGGCCCCAGAGTAGTAGCTAGGGTTGAATGGTTCGACTTCTCAGCACATGCTGGGAGAACCGGTCTTCTCTCAATAGTGAAGAGTATAAAAGGTCTTGAAAAGGTTATCGTGATCCACTCAGATCCTGAGGTGGGAGCATCGTTTGCTAATAAGGTAAAGGAGGAAGCCGGAGTAGATGCCATATTACCGGGAATAGGTGACGTAATTGAAATTTAGTCTCTACACAACAATTCCAAATATTCTACCCAGGTTATTCAGCTATTTCTATCCTTAAGGGCACAGAAGCTGTTTCAAGTTTTATTAGTAAGGGTTTGGCTTTAAGTACTGGTTTTACCCATTTATTAGTGCTAGCTATTCCATATGCTTCGGAGAGGATACTGAGGCCCAGGGATAATGGCTAAGAGGAAGAAAGACGATGAAGAGTATAGATGGGTGGTCAAGCCCTGTGATAGGATTGTTGTCAGTATAATTATTGTTCTACTGTTATACCCTCAAAACAATTATCTAGGGGGTTCAGGGCCCTAGAAGAGATCCTCAACATATATAGCAATATGCTTGAGAATATGCTAACCCACGCATCCAGGAATATTATTGGGAATTACTATAGGCTTAAGTGGGAAGTATCGAGAGCTAAGGAATATGTATCCCAACATACCATCCCACTATGTTCACGGAGTGTGCCAGGATGCTGTTGAAAGGGTATCCTCTCTAAGGAGGAACAGGGCTAGGCAATACTCTGAAGAGATCTTCGATGAGTTGGTTAAGCATCTAGGTCTAGGGAAAAGGGATCTTAGGGGTAGGAGGATCGTGAAACATCTCTGGAAGAAATCTTGGGAGAATGCTCAGCATCAAGTAGATCTCGAGATAATGGAGGGCATACTAGTGCCGAGGATCAATAGTGCTGGTCTATGGATAGTTCATGATCATATGTGGAAATTGACAGATGCTACGAAGATCAGCATAGATAGACTGAGAGCATTCTCTTTACAAGAGTTGCTATTGATGCTCATAGGATTTGGGTATATCTAGATCTTAAGCCTACTAAGGAGTTCCACAAGCATCAATGACCATCGAGGGACAAGCAGTAATATGAAGGTAAAATCACAGCACTTAAGAAGCTTTACTCTTTAGGAGGGGGTATATGCTTATGTAACCTCTTTGTGATATAGTACTATTGTATTGAGTGTGGGCAAGCTTACCAGGCGATGAGCCCACGCTTCCCCGAAGCCGACGGCGGGATCTAATATGGTGATATTAAAGCTTAGCAAACCTCGCCAATAGATGTGTTTTATTCTTAATAGAACTAGCTGGCTCTGTGAAGAAGGCAACCGAAGAAAACAGAGGAAGAAGAGGAGCGGGCAATGACCTCTCCCGCCCTAATGGGCGGGTTTTCTATGCTGGGGTCTTGGGTGTCACCCCTCTAGTGAGGGTTATTGTTCCTACCTCTATGATCATTGGGTTGGGGGTACGCTTTGAGCTGTATCTTTTTTCATGGTAGTGGGAATGCTTTTATATTCGTTTGTTGCCTAGGCTTAAGATTATAAGTATCCAATCCCTATCTATTTTGATGATGAGGTGATATCTCTGCTAGACCTGGGCGTGCAGAGACCTCGGGAAGCGATGACCTTTGGAGCACCCGAGACTGAAGCCCTGGATGAGGGCAATGCCCAGAAGGGCTTCTGGGTTTCAAGTATAGATGGGGGCCCGGTGCCGCTGGGCTCCACAGCCACCAATGAAACCACAGGGGTGTCCAAAACCCTATGGGGGAGGTGGAAGTCCCCCAATGCCACAGGGCTAAAAACCCTGTGGATCAAGAGACAAAGCAACACCAAACAAATTAATGTCAGCGATAATCAACAACCATCGGGGGACAAGCAGATACGGATGCTCTTGGAATGTGGTTATGTTCAGAGCCATGTGGTCATAGATAGGATGATCTACCATAGAATTAAGAGAGGGATAGGTGTATGTTATTGAAAGCAGCTATACTGGCTGGTGGATATGGTAAGAGGCTGAGACCACTTACTGATGATAAGCCTAAACCCCTTGTCGAGGTTGGTGGGAAACCTATTATAGTATGGCAGATTGAGTGGCTTAAGAGGCATGGCATCAAGGATCTGGTAATTCTAGTAGGTTATAAGGGGAACATGATTATAGACGAACTAGGTTCAGGAAGCAGGTTCGGGGTTAGAATTTCATATGTGGTTGAGGAGAACCCACTGGGAACTGGAGGAGCTCTAAAGAATGCTGAGCACATACTAGGCAGGGAGGATCTCTTTCTTTTAATAAATGGCGACATAATAACTACTCTAAATCCTCTGGAACTCGTAGAGATACTTAAGAAGCATTCTAAGGCTGTTGCATCAATAGCTGTAGTTCCTCTCAGAAGCCCCTATGGGATTGTAAAGGCGAGTGATAATGGAAGTGTGACCAGCTTTGTCGAGAAGCCGGTAATTCCTGACTACATGATTAATGCTGGTGTATATGCTATGAAGCCCAGTATATTTGAATATCTACCTGAGAGGGGGGATATAGAGAGGACATGTTTTCCTAAACTTGCTTCTGAGGGGAAGCTCTTAGCAAAGATCTATGGGGATAATGTGTATTGGAGATCCATAGATACTATAAAGGATATCGAAGAAGTTGGAAACGATATAGCGAGTGGCAAGCTTAGCTTTTAGGGATCGATCTATATAATGACTTCTCATAGTTCTTCCAATGCCATGGGAGATCTTTAGAAGATATTTAGAATATATTCAATAATTTCAGATCAGACATGAGACTCTAAGGCTAGATCATCGATAAGGTTAAGAGTTCTTCTATTACCTAATTCATTATGGGAAAGGACTAGCTTTTACCGATAGATAGGATCTCTGAGATCTTTGTATATATATGCATGTCTAAATCTATATACTCCACCCCCTCTACCTGGTGCTTCACGGTTTTTCCACATACTATTCTATCAATACCCGACTCTTTTAATCTCTCAACAGAACCTTTAACAAATATAGGGTGAACGCAGGCTACATATACCTTGGAGGCTCCCCTCTCGATTACTAGTCTAGCAGCGTTGGCTATAGTGCCTCCGGTACTTATGATATCATCTACTATTAAGGCGTTTTTGTCTCTGAGATCTATTTCCTTGCTGATGGAAGATCTGACCTCTCCTGTGTATCGATCTCTCTGCTTCTCAATATAATATACTCCATATATACTCGGTAGCTTAGATGCTAACCTCCAAGCTCTTTCAATACCTCCAAGATCTGGGGATATTATCACTAACTCTCCCTCATCCTGGAATCTCGATGCGAGGGGCGTAACTCCGTCTATTTCGAAGAACCCTTCTCCATAGATCTTTCTTGGTATACTTGAGTGCGGCTCTACTACGAATACCTTATTTACACCGAGATCCTTTATGCTCCTGAGGATCGCATTAACAGATACTGGCTCCCCCTCTATGAAAACCTTATCCTGTCTAGCATATGCGAGATAGCTTATCAAAAGATCTATCTCAGAAGCCCCTCCTCTAATAGCTGCATCAATAGCCAATAGGAGCTCTACAAATCTTCTATCCTGCATAGGATACATTGATTGAACTATCAAGGCCTTTTTACCACTCATATTTCCCTCTAATCTGAGATACAGCTCTCCATCCGGGTGATCCTTCGTGAAGACCCCTACTATATTCCCGCCCATGAGCCAAGCTATCCTCTCCCCGATCCCTGGGTCCCCGCTTAACGGGATTATACTATACAACTAGAAGCCTCACCCACTAGGGTTGAGTAATAAAAGCTTATAAACCGGATGATCCATAGCTCTGCTGATGATACATAGGAGCGTCAATTAGCTGCTATGGGCGTAAGTTTATTTCGAGCATTTAACTAGATCTTTTATCCATCTATGCTTTAAAAGGGGAGGTTATAGTTATAGCTGGAGCTAGATATATATGGGTAAAGATAAGTGCTTCTTACAGGACATCATGGGAGCCTCTATCTCTTCGCTTGAATATGTACCGCTTACCCTTTATAAACCATATGGGCTATCACTAATTCTATGGATATGGTCAGGCGATCTAGGGATAGAGGGATGTAGGGAATGTCCATGGTCAGAGGCTTATGGCTCAAAAAGCTCGCTTGATCTTGTGGAAGTATCTATTGATAAGATCTTAGAGAGAGGAAAGGATCTGAAGATCGACCTGATCTTTCTTCACGGGGGCGAGCCTATCTACAAACAGTGGTTCCGATGTTTCGCAGATCTACTTGTCAGAGGAGGCATAGGTCTAGGAGTTAAGGCTAGGCTAGATGCCATATCTAGATATGGTGCTAACGGATTATCGGAAGTGAAAGGGCTGGGAGCTGTTTTAATAGAGCTTCTATTTAGGTTTTCTGAAGAGATCGATAAACTACTGCCCAGTATACTTGAGAAATTGTTAAGCCGAAACACATATGTGGAAATTCTAGTAACAGACCTTTTTTCACCCCTAGAGAGGGACATAAAGGCTCAGATCAAAAATTTGCTAGAACGATATAGAATCATTGTTAAAGATATATACACATCGAGACCGATACCATTAGGAGTCTACGCAGCGAATCTCAGCGAACAAGATCTACTCAGCATTAGAAAAATTATAAGGGACTCATGTGATAAAAATATAATATGCTATATAATTGAATCAAATCGAAGGATCTATCCGGATCATATTAACTGCCCTACATGCGGTATAGAAGTAGCTAAGAGAAGCGATATACTTGTCATCCCCACGATCTCCAGCAATGTTTGTCCATCGTGTGGTACTGAGATCTTTGTTTATAGACCTCTAAAGATTAAGAAGAGAATTCCTGTACATACATATATACATCTCTGAAATAGAATCCAGCCTTTATTAATGCCGTAGTGAAACTGCTTTGAGTTTCTTATATGCTTATAAGGGTTGATAATATCTCTTTTATTTGGAGTGGAGATGCCGAGGCCATAAGAGGTGTTTGAGGGTGCAAGGAGACTCGTTAAAGATCCTTGAGCTTGTGAGAGCATATAGCGTGCCTATTAGGGATGGGAGAGCCTCTGAGCTTGTAAATGGTATCTTAAGGCTCTCCAGAAGGCTTTAGACCTGATCTTGGATAATATGAAGCAGAGATACCGCTTTCCAGAGCTTGTTAGAAGGGGGTGGAAAGCTGATCGTGATCAGAGGTTCTAAGGTGCATGTCCCAATAATTCCGAAGGATAGGGCTTTCAAGAAAAAGCTTAGAGAAGAGCTTATGAAGGATACCCCTATGCTGCGCACTGAGTAGACTCTGTTATTAGGAAAGCTTACTCGATTATGAAGGTTGAAGGAAGAGATATCTGAGAGGAAGGGCAAGAAAGGTTATGCCAGATCAGGAGGAGGTTCGCTAAATGCAAGGTAACACTCATGAAGATCGATTATGAGGCTAGAACAATAAGGATAACTCTGAGGCAAGGAGAATACCTCTATATATCCTGGGGGATCAGCATAGTTCGAGAAAAGGGTCAGGGATGGGGTGTTGGTGAGGATATATCAGGGATGACATGGTAATAATACCATTAAAAGCTCTGAGGAGATCGAGGTTATGGGGATTATTGGATGGGATAGCAATGAGCTTTCATTGGATGGCTACGAGCCATCGATAGATTTCATACATGTTGATCTAAGGCCTCTCCAGAGCATAAAAAATGTGTATGAGCGTAAGAATACCATTGCACAGAGTAAGGGTAAGAGGGATCTCTATGAGAAGTATGCGGCTAGGGAGAGGAGTAGGGAGAGGGATTTCAGAACAAGCTCTCAGCAGGTCTTAGAGACTATTACCAAACTCTATATATGTTTCCAAGGATCTTGATAAGGAGGATCTCATGTCTAGGAAAAGGGCTAAGAAGAGTAGGAAGAGGAATGCTAGAACACTCTGGAGGAGGATTCATAGGAGGATGTCAGAGGTAGCTTTAACAGTTATGTGGATCCGAGGAACACATCTAGAGAAGCCCCAGATGCTGATATGTTGTGAAGACCCAAGAGGGGCAGATCTTCGAATGCACGAGATGTGGATTAAAAATGAATAGGCATAAGGCAGCATCAATAAACATCAGAAGAAAATACCTGGAAGAAGAGAAGAGGAGGAGAGCCAGGATGCGGGGTTCCCCACAGTGATGAGCCGGAGGCTTCTATAATGGTGGAGCTGTGGGTAGGGATCACCCCTAGCGGGTGGAACCCAGCGATATGGATCCCGATGAAAAGGAGTCCTGAGGACTGTAGAGCCAAGGGAAGAGGGCTTGATCAAGGGATATCAAGCCCAGTGAACTCGAACCTCTTCATAGTAGTCCTAGTATTTGTCTTATATAGTGATGAGCATGTGTTCCATGTCTCTTATGTTAAGGGTATATTGTGATCCACTATATCTTCATCTCATATGCCTAGGAACCTTAATATATATTTCTCGCCTCTAGCTATATTCCTGGATGTGTGGGTTTCGATGAAGCTTGTGCTCAAGATCAGTGGAAAGCTAGTAAATCCGGAAGAACCTGAATATATTTCGAAGTTAGCGGAAGTTGTGAAGAGCCTCGTTAGCGAGGGTCATAGAGTGGCCGTGGTTGTTGGGGGAGGGAGTATTGCTAGGAAATATATAGATGCCTGCAGGTCTCTCGGAGGTAGCGAGGGTATATGCGATCTTGTAGGGATAGATGCATCGAGACTCAATGCCCTTCTCCTCATAATAGCTCTGGGCGATTTAGCATATAGGAGGGTGATTAGAAATATTGATGAACTTCTAGATGCATGGGGTACAGGGCTTGTGGTTGCTGCAGGTGGTTTCCAGCCGGGTCAATCAACAGTTGCTGTCTCTGCTATTATAGCGGAGACCATATCTGCAGATCTTTTGGTCTATGCGACGATAGTTAGTGGTATCTATGATAAAGATCCTGCAATAGATCCTAGCGCAAAGCTACTTAAAAGGGTGTCGGTTAGCGAGCTCAGAAAGATATTAGTCCGTCAGAACATCTCTGCAGGTAGATACGAGCTTATAGACCCCATAGCTCTATCAATAATAGAGAGAAGCAGGATCAAAGTTACTGTGATAGATGGGAGGGATCCTACCACAATTCTGAAAGCCGTGAGAGGAGAAGATGTGGGGACTCTCGTGATCCATGATCACGATAAGTAATATTACAGGCTAGACAACCTCTTCCATTTAGGGCGAGGGCTGTTTCAGATTTCATAGTTATTCACGGTATTAGTATTCGTTGGTGTCCAAGGCCTCTTAATGCTAGAGGTATGCTGTATAGTTTCACCATGTTCTCCAGAGTCTGTTGTTCCCTCTGAGTCTAGTATCCATGCTCTCCTTTCCACGATAGCAGAAATGCTTTTATATCTGTTAATATTAATTAATGATTGGAGTGAAGGTTTAGGGGCGAACAAGGTTCTATGGATAATGGCTAGGAGAGCAAAAAAGCGATAAGAAGTGGATGTAGGTTGCCAAGCCGAGCAACAGGATCTTTGTTAGTAGAACCGCTGTTCTGCCCTCAAAGCAATTATCTAGGAGGGGTTCAGAGCCCTAGAAGAGATCGTGAACATATATAGCAATATGCTTGAGAATGTGCTTTCCCACGCATCCAGGAATATTATTGGGAATTACTATAGGCTTGAGAATGGGAAGTATCGAGAGCCAAGAATATCTATCCCAATATCCCATCCCACTATATACATGGAGTATGCCAGGATGCTGTTGAAAGGGTTTCCTCTCTTAGGAGGAACAAGGCTAGGCAATACTCTGAAGAGATCTTCGATGAGCTTGTTAAGCATCTAGGTCTGGGGAAAAGGGATCTTAGGGGTAGGAGGATCGTGAGATATCTATGGAGGAGATCTTGGGAGATTGCTCAACATCAGGTAGAACTTGAGATGGATGATGGAATACTAGTGCCTAGGATCAATAGTGTTAGCCTATGGCTAGCTGATGACCACGTATGGAACCCCAGTAAACCCTACGAAGATCAGGATCAATGGTGTTGAGAACATCTTCTTCACAAGCTTTGCTATTAATATCCATAGGGGCTGGGTACAACTAGAACTAAAGCCTACAAAACAGTTCACAAGCTTCTAGCAAGAGGCTTTAAGCCAACATCCCACGCAAAGATCAAGCTTGATAGGAGGAATAGGAGAGTGCTTTTCCACCTATTCCTAGAGAAGGAGGTCGAGATCTATAGGCCTGAGAATATTAAGCCTGTCGATGTTAATGAGAGCTCAGTAGCAACAATCTACGAGGCATTAGCAATAATCCTCGAAACAGACCTTGCTAAGACTACTTTAGGCTATAGCTATAGGAGGGAGAGTATTCAGAGGAGAAATGGATCCGGTGGCAAAGAAGCTAGGAAGGCTATGGAGAAGCTTAGGGAGAGAAAGAAGAAGAGGGACTATAGGATGAAGACAGCAAATCTAGTAGTCAAGGATGCCATGATGACTAGGGGTGTTATAATTGTTAAGAGAATATCAGGGGATGATATAAGGGTTATGATCGCTAGATATAAGAATAAACAATTAAGGCGCAGGATATATCAGAGCGCATTGAAGGGAGGGCTGAACGCAATAATAGACAAGGCTAGGGAATACAGTGTGCCGGTATTGATTGTTGATCCTAGGAATACATCTAAGATCTGCCCGATACACAAGGCAACAATAGAGTATGGAGAGGATAGAATAGGTGTCTGTAGCAAAGGTGGCGAGAGATGGCATAGAGAGGTAGTCGCACTGATCAACATTTATCTTAAAACCCTTGAAGCCCTTTATGAGGGCTCTGCCCAGAGGGGCTTCGGGGTTTTAAGTATAGATGGGAGCCCCTTTCCGCTGGGCTCAACAGCCATCGGCGAGCCCACAGAGATCCCTAGATCTCTGTGGGGGGTGGAGATAATCGACGGTCACAGGGATGTTATAACATCCCTGTGGGTCAAGAAGCACAGCAATCCAAACAAAAGAAAATCAATAGCATCAACGATCATCATGGGAGCAAGCGGTTTACCACCAGCTAATTAAACAGCTTGAGCCGTAGCCGAAATCACCGTTCAGTCAATCCCGGAGTCAGCGGTGATAACAACCTCCTCGCCAGGCTTTACGTGCAGAATCCTATCATCAAGCTTTATAGAGGTAGCTCTGGAGTAATTAGTGGGATTTACTAGGTGGTGGACCGGCCGGGATTTGAACCCGGGACCTCTGCCGTGCGAGGGCAGCGCTCTTCCAGACTGAGCTACCGGCCCCGAATATTTTATTTATGACGCAGGGTTATAAGAGGCTAAATATGGATCTTCAATCGTTATCGCTTAGCTTCTTAGCTAATGATATTTAATCTAGGCAAACCTCGTCCCTTAAGGGTGGGGTAGCTTGTTTTGTTAAGAATCTTTTACTATAATCTTCCTTTCCTGAATTCCTCTAATAACTGGATGAATCTCTCAACGAAGGTTTTAACAATGACATCACCCTTATCGGTGGAATATTTTCCTGGATCTCCGAAAGCCCCTATCTCTAGGTATTCAGCTTCTCTGTAGAAGAAATAGAGCCTAGGCCTTTTCTCGAGGGAGAGGCTGTGCCATGTATCGCTATATGGTCTTCTAATATCTTGATAGGGTATATCCCTACCCCCTATCTTAATAGAGATCCCTAGAGAGCTTGCTATGGAGGTTTCAGCCTCGTCTGCATGGAAGAAAGGATTACTAAACACCCTATCTATTACATCGCCTACGAATTCCCAGTAGTTGATTAGATATGCTCTGTAACTAGATTCGAAATTACTTGTCGCAGCCCTAAGCGCGATCTTAAGAGGATCTGAGTTACCTCCGTGCGCATTAACTACCACAGCTCTCTTAACGCTATTCCTAAAGATTGAGGATATATAATCCCTCACATATGATATGAAGGAATCTATAGAGACCCAGAGAGTACCTGGATTTCCGGACCACATATCAGAAACACCTATTGGAATGGGTTCAGCAAGTAGAACCCTATAACCAGCTCTCCAAGCTTCACTAACAGCCCTTTCCGAGAGTGAAACAGCTATTCTTAGATCCGTTCCTAGAGGGAGGTGTAAACCATGCTGCTCGACAGAGCCGCAGGGTATTACCGCGACACAGTCCTTCTCCGCACAGAGGTCTCTGAACTCACGCCAGCTGAGATCTCTCCACACATAGCTTGGCATACTAACCACTAAATATTATCCCATGAGCTATTAATGACCTTCTCGCAGCCCTGAAGAGCGAGGCTTGCCCTTTTATTTAATTGCCAAAGAGACAGTCCCGAAGATGCATTAGCATGCGATCAGCTACTGGCTAGGAGGGGTGAGCTTTAGCATAGCTTCCTAGATCGTTCTTTAGAGACTCAGACGATCCTTATAAGGAGGTGGAAAGCTGCTGTGGGCAGCTGGATAACCGCTCTATATAGGTCCAAGGGCTGTGAGAGGAGCTCCCTATTCGATACAGTGCTCCGCCCACTCAGAGAGGTCAGGGATGCTGAGATACTCCTTCTGAGGGTTGTCGGAGACACCAATGGGATTAGTAGATCTGGAGTTAAAGATCTTACTCTTCAGATCAGAGGCTGCTGGTTCCAAATACCTAAATATAAAGTTATAAGGTTTAGAGGTATGGATAAATCTGGGGAAAGGGCCCGTAGCTCAGCCAGGATAGAGCGCCGGCCTTCTATTCCTGGTGTAGGGGAGAGCCGGCGGTCCGGGGTTCGAATCCCCGCGGGCCCGCCACTATTTAGAGCTCCTGATGATGCAGCCTTCTAAGATCTATAATTTTGACAAGCTTGTAATGTTTCTATTAGTTTTTAACCCCTCTAGAAAAATTTAGCCTGGGCTAAAAATTTTGGATGAGGCTAATAATGTGTTTAGGGGTAAAATATATAGTGTTATACGAGGCTCTAGGATTGCTGTGTTGCTGGGCCCTGCTACTATAGTATCCGTAGCTTATATAGATCCCGGGAATTTTGGGAGTAATATAGCTGCTGGTTCTAGGCATGCTCTCAATCTATTATGGGTGGTCTGGATCTCGGGTCTCTTAGCTATCATGTTTCAGTATCTCTCTGGGAAGATCGGGATAGCTACATCCAGATCTATTGTGGACATAGTCTCAGAGGCCATTTCCAATAGATTCCAAGGTATATTGTATTCCTTATTTAGACTTCTATATTTCTTGGCACTCTTAGCTATTATTATAGCTACTGATATGGCTGAGTTCCTCGGCATTGTGCTAGGCTTATTTCTTCTCTTTGACTTGCCTCTAAGCATCGCCATGTGGATCTCTGTAATCGACGTTCTGATCCTGATGGTGATAACTGATAAGAGAATAGGGTTCGAAACAGTGATCGGCTCTTTGGTTGGTGTAGTAGGATTCAGCTTTCTATATGAACTGGTAATTGTTAAGACCGATCTTGCTGAGATCGTGAGATCAAGCTTTATACCAGGGTCTCTAAACTCTGACGCCCTTCTCATAGCTATAAGCATCCTAGGCGCAACTGTGATGCCCCACGCTGTGACACTACACTCTTATTTAGCCGCAGATAGATGGGGATCTAAACCAGCTAGTGAGAGCCTAAGAAGACACTTATGGGAGACTGTAGCATATCTATCTATAGCAAGCTTGATCAACGCATCAATACAGATATTATCATACTACGCATTCTATAAAAACGGTTATCACGACGTGGATATGGAGTCTGCGCATCTAATACTGCAACCGCTCTATGGGTGGAGCTCAGCCACTATATTCGCGATAGCCCTCATGGCTTCCGGGATCTCTTCCTCAATGGTTAGCGTGTTAGCTGGTCAAAAGATCGTTGAGAGCTGGTGGGGAAAGAAGCTGGAAGCGTGGAAGCTAAGGTTATTGGTCAGGCTATTTAATATGATCCCCTTAGCGATAGCACTCCACTTAGGTGTTAAGCCTCTCGATGTACTCGTCTACTCCCAGGCAGTGCTATCCCTTCTCCTCCCCGTAGTAGTTATTCCTGTCGCGATTATCAGCTCGAGGAGTATTTTCATGGGATCTATAAAGAACTCGTTGTATATGAGCATAGCTGCATCCATAGGCGCCATATTCATAGTGGGCCTCAACATGAGCTTCCTAATATTCGGAATAGCTGGAGGCGGTTAATAAGCCAGCCCCCATCTTTAAAAGCGTGTTCCACAAATGACCTCCCAGCCCTGAAGAGCGAGGCTGTTACAAGGCAAGCAATAGATTTAAATGCCTCCAATCCTTAATTATATTTAATGATGAGGTGATACCTCTATGTGCTTGGCATATAAGTATCCTCGGAGAGCGATGATGCTTGAGCTCTCCCAGAGGAGAGCCCAATGGCGTTGGGCTCGACGGACACCCATGCAGCTCGGGCAAAGCTGGTGAACCCGGACCTAGGCCCAACCGCTAGCGGAAATACAAGTATTTAGAAATACCATCAAATACCGTTAGCGGGGAAACGCTTGTTCTTATATCTGATGTCGATTAGCTTCCTTACATCTATATCTTCCATCTTCATTGTTTCATAGTCTATAATTTCGTTATAGGTGTTTCCTATGTTAATGAACCAGTTTCTCCTGGAAGACACTATACCTTAGTAAGAGTAAGTAGTAAGTTACTTATTGTAGACAGCAAGTCCTCGGTTATATAGATAGCATAGATAGCTATATTGAGGCACTCGTTTTAAACCCTCAAAGCAATCATTATATTGATAGGGGTCGGAACTGGTACTAGATCATATAGCTTACGCTGAGGACAACATGGGTGATGAAGAGGTCATGGCACTTCTAAAACCATATATAGCTAGGTGGTTAAGGAATAAATACGGATCTCTTACCCCTCCTCAGAGAATGGCTATACCCAGGATAAAAGCTGGAGAGAATGTGCTGATCTCTAGCCCCACAGGCACAGGTAAGACGCTGGCAGCCTTCCTAGCTGTCATAGACACCATATACGAGATGTGGGAAAAGAAGGAGCTGGGTGATGGCGTCTATGCTCTCTACGTCTCTCCCTTAAGAGCTCTTAACAACGATATAAGAAGAAATCTCCTTGAACCCCTGGGTGAGATAAACACCCTGCTATTAGGAGACGGGGTAGACCCCCCTAGTATTAGGGTCTCTGTGAGAACTAGCGATACTCCTCCCCATGAGAAGCAGAAGATGTTGAGAAGCCCACCCCATATACTTATAACGACGCCTGAGAGCCTCGCTATATCGTTATCAGCCCCTAAGTTCAGAGAGCTTCTTAGAAGCATTAGATGGATAATAGTTGATGAGATCCACGAGCTAGCGTCTAGCAAGAGGGGCTCACATCTAATGCTGAGCCTTGAAAGGCTAGTAGATCTAGTGGGTAGAGAGCCCCAGAGAATAGGTTTGTCAGCTACAATCTATCCCTTAGAAACTGTTGCAGAGTTCCTCGTGGGGTTTGATGACAGCGGTAAGCATAGAAGATGCACCATCGTTGATGCAAGGTTCGCTAAGCCTGTTGATATAAGAGTTATATGTCCCATGGTAGATCTTGTAAGGGCGCCGGCCGACGAGATCAATAAGGCTATATATGATACGCTTGCGGATCTTATAAAAAGGCATAGAACTACGCTGGTATTCACCAATACTAGGCATTCTACTGAGAAAGTTGTTTATAGGCTTAAAAAGATCTTTGAGAAAGATCCTGAGATAGGTGTTGAAGAGATAGAAGCGCACCACAGCAGCCTTTCGAGGGAGGTTAGGCTCGATGTTGAAGAGAGGCTGAAAAGAGGGGATCTAAGGGTCGTTGTCTCATCAACAAGCTTAGAGCTGGGAATAGATATAGGGTATATAGATATAGTAGCTCTACTATCTAGCCCAAAAAGTGTGACGAGACTGCTTCAGAGAATTGGGAGGGCTGGACACCATATTAGACAGACGAGCCTTGGTAGGCTTATCGTAGTTGATAGAGACGACCTGGTTGAGTGCACTGTTCTAGCTAAGGCGGCTATGGAGAGGAGATTAGATAGGGTGAGGATCCCTAGGAACCCCCTCGATGTGCTAGCACAGCATATAGTGGGTATGTCTCTTGAAAAGAAACGGAGAGTTGAGGAAATATATAGGATCATGAGAAGATCATACCCATACAAGGATCTAGATTATCAGCTATTTGAGAGCGTGTTGAGATATCTTTCTGGGGGATACGAAGTTGATAGATATGCCAAAGTATACTCAAAGATCTGGATGGAAGACGGGATGATTGGGAGGAAAAGAAGTGCCAGGATGATCTATTATCTCAACTCAGGCGCAATACCCGATGAAGCTAAGATAAGAGTGATCTCAGAGGGGAGGGGATACGTTGGTGATCTGGACGAGGGCTTTGCAGAAATCCTTGAGCCCGAAGATATATTTGTGTTAGGGGGGAAAGCGTACCAGGTTATAAGGTCCGAGGGCGATAGGATCTACGTGAGACCGGCTGATGGACAGAGACCCACTGTCCCAAGCTGGTTCTCTGAAATGCTCCCCCTAGCCTTCGATTCGGCTCTGGAAATAGGTAGATTTAGAAGGGAGATCGCTGAAATGCTTAGAAACCATCTAGATGATCCAGAACCGGTTATTGAATATCTTATGAAGAACTACGTGCTAGAAAGACATGCAGCAGAAAACATAGTTGATTATTTCCTTGAGCACCTATACTACACAGGCTGGATCATGCCATCAGATAGGCTTATAATGGTAGAGAGATGGATAGACCCGGAGGTTGGGAGTGAACACATAATCTTCCACAGCCTCTTTGGAAGAAGAGTCAACGATGTTCTTGCAAGGGCATATGCCTACCTCCTTGGAGAGCATTTTGGCGAGAATATAAGGATAACCGTAACGGATAATGGTTTCATGCTCACACTATCAAATGTCGCTGGGGTTAATGAGGAACAGATTACGAAGATAGTCTATGCGGTAGCGCCTGAAAACCTAGAAGGGATGCTGAGAAAGGTTGTCAGGAGAACCGAGATGTTTAAGAAGAGATTTAGACACTGTGCAGAGAGAAGCTTCATGATACTGAAGAGGTTCAGGGGAAGGGAGATAAGTCTCCAGAGCAGGCAGATCAATGCTGAGACCCTTATAAAAATAGTGGAAGAGATGGATAGATTCCCTGTGATAGAGGAGACTTACAGAGAGATCCTAGAGGATCACATGGATATCGAAAATGCAAAGCTAATAATAAAAAGAATATTGGGAGGAGAAATAGAGATCAAGTACTTCAATAACCCGGAGGGCTCGAGAGCACCGTCACCCTTTGCACACTCAATAGTAGCTGCTGGAATAAGCGATATAGTACTTATGGAGGATAAGAGGAAGATCCTGGCGAAGTTCCACGAGAGCATAGTCGATATGCTGAGGGAAAGAGGGATAGTGCTTAGAAAAGCGATCTCGACACAAAAAGCCTTTCAAGCTAATCCATCACCTGAGCAATACAGCCCCTACTCACCATGAGAGGGCGAGGGCAAAGCACCATGCCTAGAAAGAGTGAAAGGCTTCTACTCGCAAGGGCCCTGGTAAATATAAGCATGTCCATCTCTAGACTCAGATTCCTCTCCGAGGTAATGGATAGAAGGATACTGAGGCATAGAGAAAAGGGTTTGGAGGATATAGCCAGAGATATAGAAGCCAAAAAGAAGATCGTGGCTAAAGCCTTAATAGAACTAGAAGCTGTATCTGAGAGACTACGAACCCTAATAGATCTTGGCATAGTCTCTAAAGACCTGACCGGGATAGCTTCCATAGTCAAGGATATAAGAATAGCCGTGAAAGATCTGCAGCCAGAAATTGCTGCCTCATTAGGAGAAGCAATATCCTATATAGAAGAAGCGCTGGAAGAAGCTCATCCCTAGCAGAGCGTTCCACATAATATTCTTCCTCAACAAGTTACTGATAACTATCGATACCGGTTTTCTTTTGTTCCAGGCTCGATAGTTTTCTCCTCAATAGAGGCTAAACCCATGTGCTATGTTTGGTTGATGCCCCACCGTAGGGTTTAAATATAGGGCATATACTGATAGGCAGCCATTGGGGGCTTTAAAAGCCCGCTGATGCTAGCATGTGAGATCTATAACACCCTGCGATGGGCAGACACATACTTCTACCAAAGAGATGGAAAGGGGCTAACACTAACAGAGATGAGGCAACTAGCACTAGATCTAAGAAAGCATGATAGGGATTATCAGCAGATCTATTCGCAGGCGGTGCAGCAGATCGGGGATCGTTTCTACAAGGTCGGGCAGAAGTTTCTCAACGGCTTAGCAAGGTTCCCCAGGGAGAAGAAGCCCCATAAATACCGCAGCCTAGTCTATCCGCAAAAGAGAGAACCCAGGGTCAGAGAAATAAGGACGAGGAATAAGAAGAATAGGAAGAAGCACGTGCTCCTGAGACTATCCAAGCTATGCAAGATATAGATATGTGAAGAAAGACCTATCTTTAGCAGACCACATACTCACATGCCCAAAATGTGGCTTGACCATGGATAGGGATTACAACGCTTCCCTAAACATTCTTAGGAGTACGGGGTTGGAGCCACCCTTGGTGCCTGTGGAGCTCCGCCCACTACCCGTAGCAACTGGCAACGGGCATAGCTGGGCTGTGATGCATGAAGCCCAGCCCTTAAGGGCGGGGTAAGCTCGCCTCTACATGCTTATTGGGCATGGTTTATATGAATCTAAATCTAGTGGAGAGTATGGGTTCCGAGACCTGCAGGGGGTTCGGGTTTCATCGGGCTTGATATAGCTTAATATCAAGCCCTCTTTCCTTGGCTTCATCGCCCTCAGGATCCCATTTCATCGGGATCCATATCACTGGGCTCCACCCGCTCGGGGTGACCCCAACCCACAGCTCCACCTTCATTGAGATCTCAGGTTCATTGCTGTGGGGAAACCCCCGCCTCCTGGCTCTCCTCTTCCTTCCCCTCTTGCCTTCTAGATATCTCCTCCTAATGTTTATAGATGCGACCTTATGCCTGTTCATTTTTAATCCACATCTAGGGCATTCGAAGACATGCCCCTCTTGGGTC
>Ga0079996_113475_pt1 | contig 20793 bp, 24 predicted proteins | sample PerSpoAPS_AMetaG_FD_69199 | JGI IMG/M metagenome (GOLD analysis project Ga0079996, IMG submission 69199) | Thermal spring microbial communities from Yellowstone National Park, Wyoming, USA - Perpetual Spouter A (PS_A) MetaG (SPADES assembly)... | ecosystem: Environmental > Aquatic > Thermal... | reverse complement strand
CATGCGGAGGGGATGCTCGCACATGCGGAGGCGCTGGCGGAGGCCGAAGGACTCCCCCTGCGGGTCCGGTGCCTTCGCCCGCCGCCGGATCAGACCTTCTGGGTCCTGGTGCTGGGGAAAGTGGAGGGGCTCTTCCGCCCACATCGATGGCGTTCTTCCGGCCTCCTCCCCTCAGGCCAATCTGACCCATCCTGATACATAGCACGAATCCTTATAGGAGGCGAGCGATGATCGCCATCGGCATTGATCCCGGCTTCGGCAACTTCAAGATCGCGGACGCGGAGGGCCGCGTGGCCGCGCTCCCCTCCACGGTCGGGGTGGGGGAGATCGCCCCGGCCCTGGAGACGGGGCTGGGCCGTCGGCGGCGGGAGGCCTCCCGCCTGCCGGATCGGGTTCGGCTGGGCAATCTCTCCTACCTGGCCGGGGAGGTGGAGCGCTACGCCCGGCCGGCGGACCGCCTGGACATGGACCGCTTCGGCGGCGGTCCGGAGATGGAGGCGCTGCTTTTGGCGGCGGCCTTCCGGCTGCTGGGGGAGGGGGAGTTCGAGGCCGCCGCGTCGGTGGGGCTTCCGGTCCACGTGCTGCGGGCTCCTGACGCCGCCGAGACGGTCGCCTCCGTCCGGCGCTGGCTGATCGGGGAGCACCGGGGGGAGGTCAACGGGCGCCCCTTCGCCCTGCGGATCCGCGCCGTGCGGGTCCTGGCCCAGCCCCTGGGGGCCTTCTTCGCCTGGGGGCTGGACGGATCCGGCCGCTGGGCCCGGCCTGCGGCGGACTTCAAGGCCCGCGTGGCCGTCATCGACGTGGGCTTCAACACCCTGGACATCTTCGCCGTCGAGGCCGGCGAGGTGATCCAGCGCTTCACCCAGGGCGGGGCGCTGGGGGTCCGGCGGGCGGCGGAGCGCCTGGCGGACCTGATGCGGGCGCAGCGGGGCTGGGCTCCGTCCCTTCGGGAGGCGGACGCCTGGCTGCGGGGCAACGTCGAGGAGGAGATCAGCCGGCAGGCCCTGGAGACGGCTGCATCCGAGATCGTCACGTTCTGCGAGCAAGCCCTGGGCGACACCGCCCCCCTGCTGCGGGCGGTGCTGCTCACGGGCGGGGGGGTGGCCTTCGCCCCCATCCGGGAGCGCCTGATGCGGCGCTTCCCCAACGCCGTCGTCCCGGCCGATCCGGTGACGGCCAACGCCCTGGGCCTGGCCCGCTTCGCCGTCCGCTTGATCCGGGAGCGGAAGGATGGGCCGGCGGGGGCGGAGGCCTAAGCCGCAGCGGCCGGTCCGGGTGGTGATCACCCTGTCCCTGGATCCGCTGCGGGACGTGGACCTGGTGGAGCTGCTGTCCCGGGTCCCCTCCGGAGCCCGGGCGGCCCTGGTGAAGGCCGCCCTGCGGGGGGCGGACCTGCGGGCCTTCCTGCCCGTCCCGGAGGAGGAGGCCATCGAGGCCGCCCTGGACCGGCTGGGGGAGATCTTCGAGGCGTGAGCGGTGAAGCCGCATTTCAAGCAGCCTGAAAATCCATGCCCGAATTTCCTGCAGCCTGAAATAGGGGCGCTTTCCCGCCGCCGCCGGGCTCTCCGGCGCTTTCCCGCCGGGATCGCCCGGCGGGCCGGGCGCTGGCGCGCCGGGAGGGAGGGATGAACGCGGCGATCCTGAGCGGCGTGGTCCGAAAGCGCCGGGCGGAGATCATCCCGGCCACCGGCCGGCTCTTCGCCCGTCTTGTAATCGAGAACGAGGACGGGGTCTTCGTGGTCGTCGGGTACGGCCCGACGGCGCTGAGGCTGGCCGCCGCGCCGGAGGGGCGCCAGGTGGTGGTGCAGGGGAGGCTGCGGCAGCGGCGGCCCAATGGACGGACCCTGTGGGAGATCGTGGTGGAGGATCCGGGCGGGCTTGCCGTGATCGGGGGAGGCGAGTGATGAAGGGCCATCCGGCCGTCCTGGCCGCCGCGGCGGCGATCGTCCTGCTGGCGCTGGGCCTGATCGGCTTCCTGTCCTCTCCGACCGGAGAGGATGGGGAGCCGATCCTTCTCCTTCCGGAGGTTCGCGCCGCGATCGATTTCGAGCGCGCGGAGGCACGCCTTCTGGGCCGTCTGGCCGAGGCGCGTCGGGAGGCGCGTCGGGCGCTGGAGGATCGGGATCCGCTTCTTTCCCGCTCGGCCCGCTTGGAGCGGGCCCTTCGGCTGGTCTTTGACGCCCGGGAGGAGGCGGCCCGCCTGCGGCCGCCGCTGGCGTACGCCGAACGGCGCCGGCGGCTACTGGAGGAGGCGGACCGCCATGCGGAGGCGGTCCGTCGGGTCGCCATGTGGCTGGGCGAGCCGTCCCCGGAGCGGAGGCGGCTGGCCCTGGAGGGGCTGTGCGCGCTGGAGAGGTTCCCGGAATGTCCGTAGAGTCCCTCTGGCATGACCTGCTGGAGGCCGAGCGGCTGCTGCGCCGCTCGGCGGAGGAGATGGCCCGCCGCTGGCGGGATGCCTTCTTCGCCGTGGCCGCCGCCGCGGCGGAGGAGGAGTACGAGTCCCGGCTGCGGTCGGGCGCGCTGCCGTCGTCGCCCGAGGAGGCGGCGCGCTGGCTGATCTCCGTCCTTCGCTCGTCCTGGGGCCGGGCCCCCGCGCTCCCCGCTCCCCGTCCCGGCGCGCCCGACGCCGACGGCGAGGCCGCGCGGCTGCGGGAGGAGATCCGGCGGCTGCGGGAGGAGGTGGAGCGGCTGCGGGCCCGGGCGGCGGAGCCGCTCCCCCAGCCGCCTCCTGCGGCCCGTCCGACGGCTCCGGCGCCGGAGCCGGAGGCCTGGCCGGAGACCCATCCGGCCCCTCCGGCGGACGCGGGGGAGCTGATGGAGATCATCCGCAGAGCGAGCCCCCCGCCGATGTTTCAGAAGGACTTCTTCCAGAAGGACGCGCTTCTCGTCGGCCTGATCGGCCGATACGGCTTCAGCGGCCGACCCAGGCTGGCCAAAGCCCTGGGGGCGGCCCTGGGGATCAGCCCGAAAAGCGGCAGCATATCTCGGGCCTTCGACCGCTGCGTCCGGCTGGGGCTGTTGCGCGTCCACCGGGATCCGGCCGCGCCGTTCTCGCTCTTCTCCCTCTCCCCGCGGGGAGAGGAGGCCTTCCGCGCCGTCTTCGGGCGAGACCCCGAGCCCTCCGAGGCCGACCTGCTCCTCTCCGCCCACCCCGGCGCGGTGGCCCACGCGGCCTTCTGCGTCTGGGCACGCGAGCTGGCGGAGGCGGCCGGATACCTTGTCTCCATCCCCGGACGCCCCGCCGTCCCCGGCCCCTCCCCGGACCTGATCCTCCGCTCCGGCTCCCTGGTGCTGCCGGTGGAGGTCGAGCGGGCCCTCGCCCACGATCCGGACAAGTGGCGGGCCATCGCCGCCGCCCGGGGGCTGATCGCCGTGGTGGCCGTCGACCCCGAGGCGGCCGAGCGGCTGCTGGCCGTCATCGCGCAGATCTCCGCGCCGCATGCCGTCACCGACTTCTCCTACCTGGTGGAGCGCCAGCCCCGCGACCCCGCCGCCTTCTGGCGCGTCGTCCGGGGGATCCCGGATCTGGAGCCCGGATCCGGGGGCGGAACCGCCGCGGGATCCGGGGGGATCTCCGGGGGGATGGGGGGATTCGGCGCTTAGGCGCCGGGGGCGGAACCGCGGTTGACAGAGGCGGGGGACGCGGGTAAACTTGGAGGCGAAGAAAGCGCCCTGCGGGGGGATCGCCCCGCGGGGCGCTTTTTGCTTTCAGGAGGAGCGATGGCCATATCTGCCACATCTCGGTGGTCGTTCCTGCTCCCCGCGGCCGGCCTGGCCCTGACCGCGGGGCTGCTCGGCGGGCTTCTTCTTCCGCCGGGCCGGGCTCCCGCGAGCCCGGACCCGACGCCGACGCCGCGCCGGGTCTATCTCCCCATCGTTCTCAAGGACTGCGGGCCGGGGTGCGGCTCCGGGCGCGTGGAGGCCGTCGAGGTGGAGGTCTGGGACGAGGGCTGGGGGAAAACCTTCGTCGGCCTCGTGGCCAACGGCCTCTCGGAGGCCGTGTCCGGCGTGCGGGCGGTCATCGAGCTGCGCGACGCCGGCGGAGGCCTCGTCGAGACCCTCACGGCCGACGCGGCGGCCTGGCTCCTGCGGCCCGGCGAGCGGACGTGCTTCAGGGCCGTCTCCTTCTCGTCCTGGACGACCTACACCGTCCGCGTCGCCTACGCGCCGGCGTCGCCATCGGCCTGGCCGGACGTGCGGGTCGAATCCCTCTCCCTTTCCGCCTCCGGCTGGCCGACGGCCTCCGGATCCGTTCGGAACGCCTCCGGCGTTCCGGCCTACGATCCGCAGGTCGCGGTCTGGCTGCGGGACGGCGGGCGGCTGGCGGACTGCGTCTCGGACATCCTCTCCCCCAACCCGCTGCCGGGCGGGGGGACGGCCTCCTTTTCGCTTCCGGCCTCGCGGGTCCTGTCCGGATCCGCGGCCCTCGGCGGATCTCATGCCTCCGGGAGGCCTGCGCCGTGAGGGGAGCGCTGGGGTGGATCGGCATGATGATCCTGGCTGTCGCCCTGGGGGCCGGGGCCTGGAGCGCCCTGGACGCCGCCCTCGGAGGGCCCGGGCTGATCGCCCGCTGGGGCCTTTCCGAGCCGGCCGCCGGGAGGGGGCGGCCGGCCCCCTCCGCCGCTCCCCGGGCCGCCCCGGAGGCCCGCGCGGCGGGGGGGAGCGCGGCCCGTCTGGCGCGGCGGCTGGCGGTCTATGAGGCCAACGGGCTGCTGGTTCTGGCCTACGCCCTGATCGACCATGCCGCCGCGGCGGCGGCCGCCCTGATGGCCTCGGCGGCGGCCCTCCTGGAGGCCCGCCGGGACGTCCCGATCCCCCAGCGGGCCTTCACCGGCGCGGCCCTGGCCGCCTCCATCGCGGCCTCCCTGCTGGTCCCCCCGCCGGTTCCGGCCCTGATCGCCCTGATGTGGTCCCTGATCCCGCCGGCGCTGCTCCTGGATCCGGCGGGCGGGGAAGGGCTGGGATGGCGCGCCAAAAGCGGCATCCTGCTCTACGCGGGAGCCGCCGTCCTCTACGCCGCCTACGCCCGGATGACCGCCTCCATCCCGCCCGAGGCCTGGGCGGCCCTGGCGGGGGGCGTGGAGGAGGCCAGGGCCGTGATGGCGCAGTCGCGCTCCTACGTGACCACGATGGCCAACATCGCGCTCTGGTTCGTGCTGCCGGCGGCGTACGTCTCGCTGATCGCCCAGGCGCTGCTGGCCCATCCGCTTCCGGAGGCTCCCTTCCGCTCCATCGCCGAGCGGGTGAGGATCCTCCGCACCCGCGGGGTGGAGTGAGACGGAATCCACAAGAGAGGAGGAACGGGATGAGCGCGCGGGATCGCATCCTGGGGGCGGTTTCCTGGTGGATCGGCCTGGTGGGCCTGGTGGCGGGCCTGATGAGCCTGGACCCGCCCATGCACCCGGCGGCCCGGCGGCACTGCCTTCTGGGCTTCGCCGGAAACGTCGTCTTCCTGGCGCTGCGGTGGTGGGTGAGCGCCGTCTTCCCCCGAGGGGACGCCGCCGCTCTGCTCATGGGCGCCATCGCCTGCGTGTGGCTGCTGATCGTCCTGGCCAACACGGCGTCGGCCGCGATGGGCCGGGACGTGTTCTTCCTGGACGCCATCGCCGGATCCGAGCCCTCCTGGCCGGGCATGCGGGGCATGTGACTGCGGGGCATGTGACATGGATGCGGGGATCCGGTTCAGCCCCAGCGGGGTGGAGTACCTGTGGTTTCGGGACGGCGGACGGCTGAGGCTGTTGCGGCTGTTCCGCCTGTCCTACATCCCCGTCTCATATCGGGAGGACCCGGATGTGCTGGGCAAGGCGTGGGCCATGCTGCGGGGCCTTTACGCCGCGCGGGTCGACTTCGCCTATCTCGCCGCCGGCATCTGGACCCCGCGCCCCATCGGCGTGGTCCAGTTCTACGGGGCCGTGGCGGAGGGCGAGGCCGACGAGGAGGCCCTCCGCGAGGAGCTGACCCGCCGCAGCGCCGCCGTGGTCGCGGCCTTCCGGGCCGCCTACCCCCAGAGCCGGCTCGTCCCGGCCGGCACGGAGGACCTGCGCTGGCTGCTGGAGGCCATCACGAGCTTCCCCCACGCCGTCGCCCTCCTGGGCCAGCCGTCCCCGCGGGCGGCCCCGAAGGGCCTGGGGCGGGACGGCCAGACGGGAGCCCGGGATGAGGAGTTCGCCAGCCAGCAGAACGAGATCCTGTTCCGGGGACTGGCCGCCCTGCGGAAGGACTTCCTCTTCGTGTTCCTCGCCGACCGGATGGAGCGCGGCGCCCTGACGCGGCAGCTGGAGCGGATCGCCCGGGAGGCGGGGATGTGGGCCTCCCGGGCCCGGGGGCAGCGCGCCGTCGGGTTCTCTATCGGGATCCCCATCGTGGGGGCCGTGGCGCGCGCCGCCAGCGCGGCCCACGCGTACGGCACGGGCGAGACCGATTCCAGCGCCCACACCGTCTCGCGGTCCCACACCGAAAGCCAGGCCCGGTCCTGGGCCGTCACCGACTCCTACGCGCGCTCGGAGGGCGGGTTCGAGGGGTGGGGGCAATCGGAGTCCTGGGGCAGCTCCTGGTCGCGGGCCGTCTCCCACGCCGACTCCCGCGCCGAGACCGTCGGGACGGCCGACACCGTCTCCAGGTCGGAGACCACCTCCTGGGCCAGGACGTCCGGCAGCAGCACGTCGACGACCACGTCCGTGACCCATGTGCCCGAAGTGCGGTCCGTCGCCGTGGGATCCGGGTGGACCTCCGGGTCCCAGCGCTCGGTCGAGTTCAGCGCCGGGACGGCCCACACCGCCGGCTCGGGGACCTCCTTCACGGTCGGGCGCACGGAGTCGACGTCCGGCTCGACGACGCACACGACGTCGGAATCCCTCTCGGCGAGCTTCGACGCCGGCGTCCAGATCGGCGTCCCCGGCGTGGCCAGCGCCAGCTTCGGGGCGGGCGGCTCCCGGACCGTCGGCGCGTCGCTGGCCACGTCTTCCGGCTGGAGCGCGGCGAACTCCTCCTCGTCGACGGCGTCGACATCCAGCAGCCACACCGTGAGCTCCGGATCGAGCCACGGCTTCTCCCAGTCCTCCTCCGTGTCCGGATCCCGGACGGTGACGGTCGTGCCGGCCCACGACATCGTCTCCACCAGCACATCCACCTCGTCGTTCTCCTCCGAGACCGTCGGCCGGGCCGAGACCGTCGGGACGGCCCGCACCGAAAGCCGCGCCGAGACGAAGGGGGCCACCGACGCCACGACCGAGGCATGGGGGACGTTCCAGGCCTACAGCCGCTCCCACAGCTGGGGGCGCTCCTGGTCCGAAACCTGGGGCCATGCGGTGACCCGGGGGGAGACCCGGGGGACGGCCGACACCGTCGGGACGGCCGACACCACGGGCCGCGCCGAGGGCGTCTCCAGGGGGCAGCAGGTCGGCGGCGCGGAGACGGGGGCGTGGTCCTTCGGCCTGGTCCCCTCCTGGAGCGTCTCCCGGACCTGGCAGGTGGAGGAGGACCAGATCGATCAGGTGGCGCGCCTGCTGCGGCTGGTGGAGGCGCAGCTGGAGCGGGCGGCGGCGGAAGGGGCGTATCGGGGCAGCGCCTATCTTCTGGTGCGGGAGGAGGAGGCGCTGCGGGCCGCCGCGGCCCTGGCCGTGGAGGCCTTCCACGGCGCGGACGTGCCCACGCCCGTCGTCCCCGCCTTCGGGCGCTGCGCGGCCGAGCACGCCCGCCGGCTGGAGCCGTGCCGCTGCCCAGATCCCCTTCAGCATCCGCTGGCCGGATCCGCCGCGGGGACCGTGCTGACGTTCGAGCAGGCGGCCGCCTACGCCGCGCCCGGGCTGTTCGAGGAGGGCGCGGCCGTCACGATGCAGGAGGCCCTGCCGCCCCTGGCCTTCTACCCGCCCGAGGAGGACGGGATCCTGGTGGGGCTCCAGTACAGCCCGGAGACGGGAGACCTCACGGACACGCCGCTGGTCATCCCGCGCGCCCGCTACTCCCATGCCGCGTTCCTGGCGGACACCCGGTTCGGAAAGAGCGTGGCCGCCATGCGGATGGCCCTGGAGTCCACCGCGGCTTGGCATATGCGGACGGTCGTCCTGGACTTCGGGGCGGGATGGCGGGCGCTGCTGGTCGCGCCCCGGCTGGCCGGGCGCGTCGATTTCTATTCCCTGTCCCCCGGAGGGCCGCGGCCCCTGCGCTGGAACCCGCTCCAGGTGGGCTGGCGGATCCACCCGGAGGTGCAGTGGCGGGCCTTCTGCGATGTCTTCGGGGCGGTGGCCCGACTGGGGGTGAGGCGCCAGATCGGGGAGCTGCGGGACGCGCTGCGTCGGGTGTATCTCGCCGCCGGCGTCCTGGTGGACGACCCGGACGTCCGGGCCGATCCGGTCTGGGGGCGGGTGCGGGACGAGGAGGCCGACGTCGCCGCCCCCGGCACGCCCCTGGGGGACCTCCCGCCGGACGTCCGGCAGGCCCTGGCCGTCCGGCGCTCCCGGCGGGTGGGGCTGGCGGACCTCTACGCCGCCCTGGAGGAGCGCCTGCGGGCCGTCCCGCCGCGGGACACCATGCTTCGGGGGGTGATCGAGGGAATTCTTTATCGTCTCCACCCGCTGGTTCAGGGGGCGGCGGCGCGCCAGTACGCGCCGGGCGAGGACACGGTGGAGATCGAGGAGATCGCCATGCCGTGGGGGCTGGCGGTCATCGAGGGCGGGGCGGATTTGGACGAGTTCAGCAAGGCGTTCCTGCTGGGCTGGATGGGGTGGAGGCTGTGGCGCGACATGGTGGCCCGCCGGCAGGCCGGGGGCGCGCTGCAGCCGATGCAGATCTTCTTCGAGGAGGCGAACAAGGTCTTCAACGGCCCTCAGGCCCCCGCGGAGGAGGAGGGCGGCGGCTCCTACGTCGCGGAGCAGTTCGCGGTGATGTGGCGCGACTCGGCCAAGTACGGCTGCTACCTGCACGTCATCGCGCAGTCGCCGTCGCTGCTTCCCAGGGGCATCCTCTCCAGCTGCTCCCTCGTCTTCATCGGGCAGCTCAAGGACCCCGAGGACGCCCGGGTGGCGATGGCCCTGCTGGAGCGGTCGGAGGCGGGCTTTGTGGACGAGCCGTACCGGCGGCTCATCCGCCGCCTGGGGGTGGGCCAGTTCCTGGTCCGCCTGGCCTACGGCGAGATGAGCCGGCTGGAGCCGGTCCTGACCCGCCCGCTCATGGTGGTTCTCCCGGAGCCCACGGACGAGGAGATCCTTTCGATCTTCGGGAGGCGGGCATGACCGATGCGGAGCGCAAAGGCGTCCTGGATCCGGAGCTCTCCCCGGAGGAGATCGCGCTGATCTACCGCGAGGAGGAGAAGTATGAAGAAAAACCGCGTGCTGTTCCTGGGGCTGGCGGGCGCCCTGGCCCTGCTGGCCTTCGTCCTGGTCAGTGAGTCGGCTTCCTACGCGTCCCGCCGCGTCGGCGTGGTGGCGGCGTCCCGCCGCATCCTGGCCGGATCCGTGATCCGGCCGGAGGACCTCCAGGTCCTTTCCCTGCATCCCGACGCCGTCCCCGCGGGAGCCCTTCGGGATCCCGCGGAGGCCGTCGGGAAGCGGGCCCTGGCGGAGCGGCTGCCCGGAGACATCCTGGTCCGGGAAGCCCTTGGGGAGGCCCAGGTCTTCCGGCTGGAGAAAGGCGAGGTGGCCGTCGCCGTGAGCGTCGACCGGGTGACCGGCCTCTCCGGCCTGCTGCGGCAGGGGGACCGGGTTTCGGTCATCGGCGTCATCCCGTCGGCGAGCCTTCCGTCCGCCGCGCCTTTCCCCCTCCCGTCCGGGGCCGCCGGCCCGGAGCCGGAGCCTCCGACGCCGTACGCCCGGCTTTACCTGCGCGGGCTTCGCGTCCTCTTCGTTCACCACGAGTTCGCCTACGCGCCGCCTCCTCCGCCTTCCGCCCAGGCCGCCGGCGGCCTGGTGCCGGTCTCCCCATCGGCGCAGCGGCAGGCGGAGTCGGGGGTGGTGGTGCTGGCCGCGCCGGTGGATCCCATCCCGATCTCGATCTACGTGGGGATGCGGGAGGAGACGCGCTTCATCTCGCCGGCTGAGGCCCTGGCCCTGATCAACGCCGTCGGCCGGGCGCACCTGGCCCTGGATCCGCCGGAGGCCGCCGTCTCCGGCGGCTATGGGGTCCGGCTGATCGATCTCTTGCCGTCCGTCTCCGCGACCCGGACCATCACCACGGAGGTGGTGCCATGAGCGACGGCGCGCCGGTCTCGGTGATGATGGCCGCCCCCCGGCTCGACACGATCCTGCAGGGCATGTATCCGGCCCTGGCGGGGGATCCGGGTCGGTTCGCCGTGGTGGGGCTGGCCACCGAGTGGGAGGACTTCAAGCGGAAGCTGGAGGCCCTCCGGCCGGAGGCGCTGCTGATGCAGGGCGAGATCGCCCCCAGCCCGGACGCTCTGGTCGACGCGCTCAAGCGGTTCCCCGGGGTGGCGGTGGTGACGCTGATGCCCTCCTCGGCGGCGGCCGAGGGCGTGGTGCGCAGCGCTCCATGCGTGCGGGACGTCTTCGTCACCCAGGTCCCGTCGTGGCCGGAGGCGGCCCAGCGCCTCTACCAGGCGGCCGTGTCCGAGCGCGCCCTGCGCGCCCAGGCCGCGCCGCCGGCCTTCGCGCAGCCCGCCCATCCCGGCCGTCCTCCCGTGCCGGTGGGGCTGAGGCTCTTCGCCTTCGTCTCCAAGAAGGGCGGCGTGGGCAAGTCCACCCTCGCCGCCAGCTTCGCCTACGCCCTGGCCCGGCGGGGGATCTCGACCCTTCTGCTCGGCTTCGACCGCCCGGACGACATCGGGGTGTTCTTCAACCTGCCCCCCTACCCGAACCAGTCCATCTTCTTCGAGAACCCCTCCCTGGAGTCGCTGCGCGCCGCCGTCCAGAAGAAGGACGCCCTGGATGTGCTGCTGTGCATCCCGGACGACGTGGCGGCCGAGGCCGTCGCCCGCCGGGACCCGGCCGACCGGGGCTCCATCCGCAGCCTGGTGATGACGGCGGCCATGGGGGGATGGGCGGCCGTCGTCATGGATCTCCCCCCGGACCTCTCCTCGGAGTGGGCGCTACAGCCGCTGCTGGTGGCCAACACGGTGCTGCTGGTGGCGCAGCCCACGCTGGCCGACGCCAACAAGATCCTGCAGGCTTACAGGCTTTTGACCGGGAGGCTGGCCGCGGAGCATGCCATCCCCCGGGAGAACATCTTCATCGTGCTCAACATGGTCACGAAGGACGACAACATCTCCCCCGCCGCGTTCTCTCGCATGCTGCAGGAGGTCTCCGGGGACTCCGCGCCGCCGGTGGCGGCGGTGGTGCCCTTCGACCCCCAGGTCCGGGCGGCGGAGAACATTGGGGAGATACCGCTCCTCAAGAGCGACCCCTTCCGCAAGGCCGTCGAGGGGCTTGTGGACCTCTTCTACCGGGGCGTCGCCCCATCCGGAGGGGGCGAGCGGAATCGGTGGCTGAGGATCCTGAGGAGGTGAGCGATGCCGCTTTCCCGTTACGCCCGGGACGGCATGGAGGAGCAGGCGCGCGAGGAGATCCTCCGGGCGGTGGTGGAGCAGCTGGCGTCCGAGTTCGATCCCCTCTCCGCCCGCTCCCAGCGGGAGCGGGTGCGGGCCCGGGCGGCGGAGGCCCTCTCCGCGGCCGCCTCGGCCATGGGCCTCTTCATCCCCACGGCCCAGCGGCTGGACATCATCGAGGCGGCGGTGTCCCGGATCGCCGGCTACGGGTTCCTGGACGAGCTGCTGCCGCCGAAGCGCAGCGATCTGATCGAGATCGCCGTCAACCCAGACGGCACGGTCTGGGTCCTCCGGAAGTCCGGCCAGCGCTTCGAGCGGCTGGACGACGTCCGGCCGTCCCCCGAGGAGGTCTTCCGCGTCCTGGACGCCATCCTGGGCCCGCAGGGACGCGCCCTGTCCGAGGCCACCCCGGATGTGGACGGCCGGCTGCCCCGCACCCCGGACAACCCGGGAGGCGGGCGGGTCAAGGCCCTCCACCCCGTTCTGGTGGGGGGCGGAAAGTATCCGGCCCTCTCCATCCGGCTGTTCGAGCCGCGGCCGGTGCGGATCGAGCAGATCGCCCGCTGGGGGGCCGCGCCCCCGGAGCTCCTGGAGGAGCTGACGGCGGCCGTCCGCCGCCGCCTGCGGGTGATGATCGGAGGGGGGACGGCCACCGGGAAGACCACGCTGCTTTCGGCGCTGGCCAACGACGGGCTGGACCGGGAGGAGCGGGTGGTGAAGATCGAGGATCCGGAGGAGATCTTCCTGGATCTTCCCAACGTGGTGACGATCGAGGCCCGGCATGCCCCGCCCGGCTCCGTGGTGAAGCCCTACACCATCGCCGACGGCGTCAACGCCGCGATGCGGATGCGGCCCGACCGGCTCATCGTGGGGGAGGTGCGCACGGGGGACGCGGCCCTGGCCCTCCTCCGGGCCCAGATGAGCGACCACCCCGGCCTCACCACCTTTCATGCCGAGAGCCCTCAGGCGGCGGTCCACCGCCTGAGCGTGATCATGTTCGCCGACGCCGGGGTGCGCATCGAGGCGGCCAAGAACTTCTTCTCACAAGCGGTGGACGTTTACGTGCAGCTGGGATACGACGCCGCCGGCCGGCGCCGCATCCTGGGGGTCTGGCAGGTGGAGCCGGAGCTGAAGGGCGGGGACGTGGCCTTCACGCCGATCTGGCTGCTGCAGGCGGAGGGCTTTCGAAAGGTCGGAGAGCTGACCCGGAGGAGGGCGTAGATGACGGCGGGGCTTCTGGCGGCGATGGCGGTTCTGGCGGCGGCGGCGGCCCTGCTGGGGGAGCCCTCCCCCGGCGGCTTCTGGGCCCGCCGCCTGCGGCGGGCGGCCGGACTGGAGGAAGGGCCGGCTCCGCCTCCGGAGCCGGAGTTCGGCTCGCTGGCGCACCGGCTGGCGCTGCTCGGGCTGCGCGTCCCGCCGGGCCGCGAGGCGGCGGCGTATCCGGCCGTCCTGGCCGCCGGCGGGCTGCTGGGGCTGGCGGGCGCCCTGGCCCTGGGCCTGCCGCTCCTTCCGGCCCTGGGAGGGGCCGGCGTGGGGGTCCTGGCCGCCCGGGCCTTCGTGAACTCCCGCGTCGCCGCGCTGCGGCGGCGCCTGGAGCGGGAGCTGCCGGCGGCCCTGCACCGGATCGCCGCCCTCATGGCCCTCTCGGCCAGCCCTGTTGAGCTGCTGCGCGCCGCCTCCTCGACGCTGCTCATGGCCGATCCGGACAGCCCCCTGGGGCGCGAGCTGTCCGAGGCGGCCCAGCGGGTGGCCTCGGAGGGGCCGGCGGCGTGGGAGAGGCTGATGGAGCGGGCGCGGCTCATCAGCCCTTCCCTGGAGCTGCTCTACTACCAGCTGTTCCGCTTCAGCCAGGCGGGCGGGGCCCAGTTCGCGGAGGCCCTCAGGGCCTCCGCCGCGGCTCAGGCGCGGCTCCTGGACGCCCGGGAGCGGGCGAGGGGGAAAGGAGACGCCGCCATCTCCAGCCTGCGCATCATCGCGCTGGTGATGGTGGGGCTGCTGACCTTTCTGGTCGTGGATCCGGTTTACAGCCCGGTGGTCCGGTCCCTTCCGGGCCAGATCCTGGTCGCGGCGGCCTTTCTGGCCATGGCGGCGGGCTACTGGCTCATCAGCGGCATGGTGGAGGACGTGCTGTGACGGCGGGGCTTCTGGCGGCGATGGCGGTTCTGGCGGCGGCGGCGGCCCTGCTGGGGGAGCCCTCCCCCGGCGGCTTCTGGGCCCGCCGCCTGCGGCGGGCGGCCGGACTGGAGGAAGGAGGCGGGATCCCCCTGGACGCCCGCATCGGGCGGCGCGTCCGGGGGCCGGCGGCGCGGCTGCCGGGGCTGCTGTCGGGCGTCGAGCGGGACGCGGCCTGGATCGGGCTGCAGGACCCGCGGGGCCCCCTGGCCTCCCCCGAGCGGGTCCTGGGCCTGATGGCCCTGGGGAGCGTCCTGGGGCTGGGGCTTTTCCTGCTGGCCTTCGCCGATCCGGTCCTGGCCCTCCTCGGCGCCCCGGCGGGCGCCTTCGCCGTGCGGCTGCTGCAGCGATCCAGGGCCGGCGGGGTGAGGAAGGCGTTCCGGAGGGAGCTGCCGGAGATCACCCAGGTTCTGGCCATGGAGGTGGCGGCCGGGGCGGGGGTGTTGCAGGGCCTGGAGCGGGCCGCATCGGCGCGCACGGTGACGGCGGCCTGGATCCGCCGCGCTCTGGCCGCCGCCCAGAGCTCCGGCCGGAATCCGTTCGAGGAGCTGCTGGAGTCGGCGCGGGCCCTGGGGCTTCAGGAGGCCGTCTCCTTCGCCACCCAGCTCGATCTCATCCACCGCAAGGGGGTTGGAGGCCCCGAGCTGCTGGCCGAGGTGGCGGAGCGGGCGGCGGCCGACTACATCGCCGAGGTCAACCGGCGCATCGACGCGCTGGAGCCCAACATGGCCGCGCCGACGGTCGTGTTCTTCTTCGTGCCGTTCTTCGTGGTCATCCTGGGACTCACGTTTCTGGCCCTTCTGGGGAGCGGACTGTTCTGATGCCCGAGCTGGCGCTGAAGGCGGCGATCTTCGCCGCGGCGACGGCCGCGGCGGCCTTCGACGTCCGGCAGCGGCGGGTCCCGAACCGGATCTCGCTGCCGGCCCTGGCGGCCTCCCTGATCCTGATCCCCCTGTCTGGACGGTGGGAGGGCCTCCTGGCGTGGCCGGTCCTCTACGCGGCGTGGTCCGCGGGGTGGATCGGCGGCGGGGACGCCAAGCTGCTCATTGCCGTCTCGGCGGCCTTCGGGGTGGAAGCGGCCGCGGCCTCCCTGGCGGCCGCGGGCCTGGCGGCCTGGGCGGCGCGGCGGCCGGTCCCGGGCGCGGCCTTCGCGCCAGCGGCGATCCTCATCCTGGAGGCGGCGGGTTGGCTGGGATGGCGCTGATGCGCGCCGCGCGCGTCCTCTGCGCCGCGGCGGCTGGGGCGCTGCTGTACGCCGTTCTGGACAGCCGGCTGGGGACGGCGGGGGATCTGGAGATCTTCCTCGCCGCCGCACGGGCGGATGGACCGCGGGGCCGCGTTCCTGCTGCTCGCGCTGCTGAACGCAGGCGCCATGGCGGCGATGGCCGTCCGGGCGCCAGCGGCGGCGCGGCGGGACTTCGTGATCCTGGCCCTGCCGACCCTCGCGATGAACATCGTCCTGGGCCAGGTCAACCTCATTCTGGCCGCCATGGCCGACGCGGGGCTGGCCGGCCTTGCCGCCTCCTGCAAGCCCTTCGCCCTGGCGGGCGCGCGGCCGGGGCGCCGGATCCGGGAGGCGGCCCTTCTGGCGGGCCTGCTGGCGGCGCAGTGGGCCGCCTTCGGGGATCTCTTCCGGGAGTGGCTGTCCAACCTGCCGTGCCTGGAGCGCCTGGGGGATCCGGGCGGCGCAGTGGGGGCATGGCAGGCGGGCGTGCGGGCCTTTCTGCCGCTGCCCGCCCCGCTCGCCCGCTTCGCCTGGGCCGCGGGGCTTCTCGCCGGCGGCCCCCTGGGGCTGGCCGCGGCGGCCTTCCTGTCTCCCGCCTCCTGGATCCCATACGACGCGTTTTTCCTGCCGCTCCTGCGGGAGCGGCTGAAGGAAGGGGCCTCGCCGGTCCTCCCGGCCGCCTGGATGCTGATGGCGGCCGGCGGCCTGCCCTTCCTGCCGCCCGCCCTGGCCGCTGCCGGGCGGCTGGCCCTCTTGACGGATTCGGCGCTCTGTGGCATAAAGAAGGGGAAAGGCGCCTGCGGGGGGATCGCCCCGATCAGGCGCCTTTTTTCATCTCATCCCTAAAGGAGGCTGCGATGGCTGAGCTGAAGCGGCTGATTCTGGATGAGCGCGGCGACATCACCCAGAACGCGGTCTTCCTGGCCATCATCATCATCCTGACCATCGCCGCGCTGCGGCTTCTGGGCGGCAACGTCCGCGACCTCTTCAACCGCATCGCCGGCTATGTGGCGAACCCGTGAGCTGGAGAAGGCCATGCGCGTTCTTCGCGACGAGCGCGGGGAGATCGTGGAGTTCGCCCTGGTGGCCCCCCTGATCCTCCTGGTCCTCATCGGCCTGGTGAACTTCTCCCTGGCCGGCTACGCCGCCGCGGCCGCCCAGCAGGCGGCCTCCTACGGCGCGCGGCGCGGCTCCGTGGCTCAGGCGAACGCCGGGGCGGTGGCCGTGGCCGAGGCGGAGGCGATGCTGCGCCGCATCCGGGTCGGGACCTACGAGGTCCGGCTTCTGGCTCCGGGGGGCGTCCCCGGGTCCCTCCTGGCCGTGGAGGTGCGCTGGCGCGTCCCCAACTTCTTCCGCCGCTTCCCGGGGCTGTTCAACCGGGATCTGGAGGGGCGCGCAGTGGCGTTCTTCCGTCAGGAAGGATGGTGAGATGCGGCGCGGCGGCTCGCTGGTGATCTGGGCGCTTTTCCTGGCCACCGTGGTCCTGCCCCTCATGCTGGTGGCCATCGAGGGCGTCCGGCTGCTTTACGTTCGCGGCGAGCTGCAGAAGGCCGCCGACGCGGCCGCCGAGGCCGCGGCCCAGCGGCTGGACGTGCCCCGCTTCGAGCGGCTGGGGGAGATCTCGTTCCTCCCCGACGCCGCCGCCGAGGCGTGGACCATCGCCTCGATCAACGCCTCGTATCTGTTCCAGAGGGGCGTGTACGTGCAGCCGGAGGGAATCTACGTGGACCGCGACGGGCGCAAGGTCCTGGTCCGGCTGCGGGCCAGCATGCGGCCCCTGCTTCCCGCGCTCTCCCGCTTCCCTCTGGTCGTCCGCGCCCAGGGGGAGGCGGAGCTTCGCGTCCGACGCCAGTGAGGCAAAGGAGGTCGAAAGATGCGCCTTTCGTCCGTCATCTGCGCGTTCCTTGTCCTCGCGTGCGCCGCGTGCGCGCGGCCCGCCGCGCAGCCTGTCTCATCCCCGACGCCCGCTCCCGCCGCGTCCCCGACCCCGCCGCCGAGTCCGACTCCGCCGCCGAGCCCGACGCCCGCGCCGTCGCCCACGGCCGCGCGGCCGTGCGTGGAGCCGGAGCCGGCCGGGGCGGCGGGCGCGCTTCCGGGCAAGGACGGCGTCTTCAAGATCGAGGCGGACCGCTGCACCCGGGAGCTGGCCCTGAGGGACTTCGAGCGGATCTACCGCTTCTGGTCCAACGTCGAGGGCAATCCCTTCAAGCGGCGTCCGGGATACGGGGAGCGGGCGGAGTTCTTCGTGGAAGGCCAGCCCGCCGGGGAGATGTGGCGCTGGCGCATGGAGCGCTACGCCCGGGACGGGGTGTATGCGGTGTGGGACCCGCGGGGCTTCCGGGCGGACCTGGTCCGGGCGGTCTATCAGGATCCGGCGGGGGGGATCGTCTGGGTGTTCTATGAGCGGGGCGCCCTGACCTACCCGCTCAAGCGCCTCTCGGACGACGGCCCGGCCGGCGAGGAGTTCGCCGACACGGGGATCATGATGTGGAGGCTGGAATGGGACGGGACGGCGAAGCGGTATCGGGCGGTGTCTTACAAGGCCCGCGCGGAGCTGCCCTGAGGCGGTGGGCCGTCCTGGCGGCCGCTTTCCTGGCCCTGGCGGGCCTCTTCCTGGCCTGGTCCGCCAGGGCCCAGGGACAGGAAGGCTCCGGCAGCAGCTGCCCGCCGGGCTGCACGTTCGTCTGCCTGTATCCGGACCCCCAGTGCGGGTGCTACGGATACTGCCGATGCGAAAACCCCGGCACTCCCCCTCCCACGCCCACGCCGTCAACGAGCTGCGGGGTCGGCGGCAGATGCTTCTGCTACCGCTACGTCTCGCGCTGCGCATGGGAGGGGTGCGGGGATCCGTGGGTCGGGCGGCTGCAGCTGATCCACCAGCTGGTCGACTGTCAGAGCGGAGCCGTTATCCGGGAGGTCGTGGCCTCCGAGGCGCCGTGCGGCTCATGCCGGCTGAGGAGGGACTGCCGCCAGCCGGGGGCCTGCACGCCGACGCCGCAGCCCTTCGTCACGCCGACGCCGGCTCCCACTCCCCGGCCGTGCGACTGCCCGGGGCCGCAGGAGATCCTCGGGGATCCCGCTTACCGCCTGTTCCAGGATCCGCCGCACCCGGTCGTGGTGGGCCAGGGCGGCAGCGGCGTCACCGTCCGGGTGCAGGTGACGATCCCGGACTGGATCCTGAGACGCTGGCATCGGGAGCCCAAGAAGGTTTGCCTCCCGGGGACGCCGGAGCCGGGCGGCATCGCCTGCACCACCGAGGACGGACAGCCGGGGCACATCGAGTGGCGGCACGGGGAGTGCCAGTCCTGCGGCGATCCTTCATGCCGGGGCGGATGCCCCAGCGGGATGTGCTTTGTGCCCTACTGCGCCAGCGAGGACGAGCGCTACGCGGAGTACGCGACCGGCGGGACGATCCGGCTGTCGCTGCGCCCTTCCTCAATTGACTGGATCCAGGGAGAGCTCGCCGCCCGCTACCCCGGCGCGCGGGTGTATCAGGCGGTATGGGAGTCGCCGGCTCGGGTGGCGGGCCTTTACGATGTCGGGGGCGCGACGGCCGCGATCCTGGAGGCGCACTTTCCCGTCCGGGATCCTGGCTACTACGACGTCCAGGTCGTGGTTGCCACGAACAAGCGGATCCTGACCTGGACGTCGCCGGATCCCGTATCGGCGTATCTGAAGGACACCAGCATCATTCGTTAGCCGCCAACCGGGTGGCCGCTGCGCCCGCGTCCGCTCCGGCGCTTCCCCGGGGACGCCGGAGCGGCGGGGACTTCCCTCGCCTCCGGGTCACACCGACCGAAGGAGGCGGGGATGAGGGGACTGGCGGCTGCAGCGCTGCTGCTGGCGATCTACTACGTCGCCGCTCGCGCGTGGGCCATGGTGCAGGCCGTCCTGATCGCCCGCGCGGCGGCGCTCATCGGCGATCTGATGCGTTAGCCGGCCACGACCCGCAGCGGCCACTTCGGCCGGCGGGAGGGAGGCGGCAGATGAACCAGGTGGCCGCGATCGTCGAGGTGATTAAGGTCTGGACGTATGACTCCGACATCAAGGCTCGGGTGCGGATGCGCAGGCCGGGCTACGCGCCGCCCAAGTCGGAGGGGCCGTTCGACTTCATCACCATTGCCTTCCCCGGCGGGAGGGCGATGCGCTTGGACATCCGCCCTGGACAGCGGCTTTGGATTGCGGGAATTCTGACCTCCAGGGACGAGGACATTCCCCTGGGGGACGTGCTCGATGACGTTCCCCGGGAGCTGCAAGACCGGAAGATCCGCTTCAACTTCAACGAGATCCTGGTGACCGCCTGGCAGGATCTGGGCTGATTCCGGCCCGGGCGGTCCTTCGCGTCCCCGCGTTTTCAGCCCGCGTCCTTCGCGTTGAAGGCGCGGGCTTTTTGCTTCCGCCCGTGGCGGCCAAACCGGGTTCGACTCCCGGACGGGCGAATGGGAGGCCGAAAGGCCCCCGTGGGGCGCTCCTCGTTCCTTAACAGCCGAATACGTGAATCTCGCGTAGTGATCCCACCGCGTGAGGAGGCTTGCCATGACCGTGAAGACCGCGTCCGTGTCCGCGGAGGCCCTCGAGGCGGCTCGCGAGAAGCGCCGCCAGGCGGCCCGGGAGGCGTTCGAGAAGAACGCGTATCAGATCCGCTTCTCCGGGAAGGACGACCAGGGGCGATATGCCTGGGAGGTCCAGAACGGGGAAGGACAGACGTATATCGTGTCGCTCGCGGATGGCCGCTATGCCTGCACCTGCCCGGACTTCGCGAACCGCGGGGCCCAGCTCGGGCTGTGCAAGCACACCGAACTGGTGCGCCTGCGTCGCGAGGCGCTGAAGCAGGCGAAGGCCGGCGGCGCGCCCGCTCCGACGCCGAGCGGGCGGACCGACAGGACCCCCGAGGCCCCGGCCGCGCCTCCTCAGGCCACTCAGGATGGGGAGGTTGTCGTGCACTGGGGCAAGCACAAGGGGAAGACCCTTTCGGATCTGGCCCGCGAGGCGCCGGGCTTCATCGCCTGGCTGGCCTTCAAGATGGAGGCGCGATCTGACGAAGATCGCCGCCTCCAGGAGGCGGCCCGCAAAGTCCACGACCGCCTGAAGCTGAAGGCCGAGAAGGGCGAGAAGAAGGCCCGCCAGAACCGGAGCGCCGATCCCGCCGCGGCTTTCATTGCCCAGGCGGGCATCGAGCTGCTCAAGGAGATCTGGCGGGCTCAGGGGAACGGACGGGACATCGAGGATCCCGCGATTCAGAAGGCCCTGGAGCTCCGCGTCCAGGCCATCCGCCGGGTGGCGGAGCTGCTGCGGCAGATCTGAGGAGCCGCCCCGAAGGGAGAGGGGAAGGCGTCATCGCCTCCCCTCCCTGCTCCGGCGTCATCCGGCTCCGGAGCGGGGAGGGGAGGAGCCTCCCCTGGGAGATGGAGGGATGTCTGCGCGATGTGACCGGCGTGTCGCTCGACGAGGCGGCGCAGATGGACGGCGTCGCTCTGCAGTGGCTGGATGAGGAGCAGCCCTAAAACAAAAGGCCGAGGCCGCAAGCCTCGGCCTTTTTCTTTGCGCGAGCCTCAGGCACATGTCGCCCTTCCCATGCCCCGCCCGCCATCTTGAAAACACTTGACAAAAAAAGAAAAAAGTGCTATGATAGGGGGCGGAGAGGCAGTCCCCGTCCGATGGGGTGGGGCCGATCCCATATCGCAACGCGGCCCCCGCCGCAGGGATCGGAGGCCTCTCCGAACAGAGACGTGGGAGACGGGGGCGGCGGGGGAAATCAAGAAATCAAATGTGCGCTCTCACCTGCTTTGAGTCGTGCTGATCACCTGCTTCTCTCAGGGTCTGCGGGCGCTGTTGTGGGGGTTCTGCTGGGTGGGACCTTCAGTCTGGGGCTGCTGCTGTCCCGGCGGGGGGCGCTGAAGAC
>Ga0079996_112244_pt1 | contig 21006 bp, 14 predicted proteins | sample PerSpoAPS_AMetaG_FD_69199 | JGI IMG/M metagenome (GOLD analysis project Ga0079996, IMG submission 69199) | Thermal spring microbial communities from Yellowstone National Park, Wyoming, USA - Perpetual Spouter A (PS_A) MetaG (SPADES assembly)... | ecosystem: Environmental > Aquatic > Thermal... | reverse complement strand
TTTACATCGCCGTAGATTACGAAAAAGCCGAACTCCTGCGAGAAGAGCTCCCTAAGCCTATCCCTCAGCCTGTTCAAGTCCCGACTCTTCTCCTCCAAAAGGTCCTCCGCTTTCTGCCCCTGGGCGCGGCTTCGGCTGAGGTCTAAAACAAACAGCCGCTTCCCCGCGCCGACGTCCACGGGCAACAGTAGGCGGAGGTCTTCAGGCGTTGAGACGTGTTTGGGCTCGGGGAGGCCCCCAGACCTAACTCTGTAGATCTCCCTCAACACACGCTTCAAGAACTCGATGTAGCCGAAGTCTGTGGACCTCGCAACGATTACGACGGGTCTCTCGGAGATTACAACGCCTAGTCTAAGCAGAGGCTCTGAGTAGACCTCCTCAAGCTCCTCCAGAGAGGCCTCAGGCGCATCCGGCGGGCTGGGCTGGGGCGAGGCGGTTGCGAGGGAGGGGGCGGAGAAGTCTACGGAGACAGAGACCTCCCTCGGCCTCTCGAAGGACGGGCCTATCTCCGCCAACTTGAGCCGAAGCGGGGCTATACGAGGCGGCTCAAAGGAAAGGTCGAGCCAGATATGAGGGACCTCCTTAAAGGAGATTGTAATGGGCTTGAGAGTTGCGGCGAGGGGCTTCACCGGGGGGGCTCCGTATTCGAGCTGGAGGGGGATCTGCCTAGGTCCCTCGAACGAGGGGGAGAGGGGTCTAAGCCTTAAGTCGATTTTGGCGATTTGCGGCAGGGAAAGGTCTAGTTGGTAAGAGAGCGGCCGCGGCGTCTCGAAGACGGGCTTTACAAGCCTCAGCCTAACCTCCACCGCCTGTCTGGACACGTCTATATGGGCCGCGTGGGGCTTTCCCGACGGCGCTGGCTCTCTACGCCTTAACACCCTAACGACGTATAGGAACTCCTCGGGAGAAGCCCCGCCTTTAACCTCAATTGAAGCCATACGTCAGCATCTGCGCCGTCTTGTTTCAACAATTCCAGCTAGGCATCTGTATTCATACACCGTATATGTCGCGCAACCCGGTTGATAAGAGTTGAAAATATAGAGGGGCTTGCAACAAATCCAAAGGCTATTAGAACCTGTTGGAACGAGTAACCCTAAGAACGCTAACGGTGCCGCCCTTTCTAAAAACTCATGATAAGCGAGCGATACACTCTCTATCTTTTTATAGTCTCCGTCTATCTTGTGCATGCGTACAACTCCCCCTACAATCTCTGCTTCCCACAGGTAAGCATCCTCACAGAAATGGGCCGCATGTTCTCGATACCTATCCACGAAAGCTTTAAACTCTTGTCCTCCAAAAACTTCGTAAAGCCTTGCTATGATCTGTACAACGAGATCTCCAACAGTATCCTCTAAGTGTCCGATGAATCCCAGCTCTTCGTCTAGCTCTTTGCCTAGGCCGGGCGCGATTCTTAGGCCTATCTTCACGCCGTATTTCTCCATAAGCGCCACGGCGCCGTCGAAAAGCCTCTCGCCGTACGTCAACCTGAGGTAAAGCTTCGGCGTAAGTCTAAGCGAGTTTAAGAAGAAGGTAAAGGGGTTGTAGAGGGGGAGGAGCCTAAGCCCTGCGTTTAGAACCTCCTCATACGCGCTCACGAGATCTCTAGCGTCTCTCACCTCGTACCTCTTCGGCACCACCTCCACGGGTATGCGCCTATACACCTCGTCGAGAAGCCTCTTGACCTCCTTGAGGGTTTTGACCATTTCCGTCTCCCGCTCCGCGATTTTGCCGAGCTCTTGCGGCATCTTGCCGGCCTTGAGCGCGTTGACCAGCTTATTAAGTGCGTCGAGGCTCACCTCGAAGCCCAGCTTCTCTCTGAAGAACCTCGCCGCCGAGCCCTCGGAGAAGCAACTTTCTTCGATCACGCCTCTGTCTACGCATTCTTGCCTTACGCCGCCGAGGAGTATCTGGAGGGCGAGATCTCTATCGCCGCCCCTCAGGACCTGCGCCAAGTCGCCGGATAGCCGGCCTAAGACCTCCCGCCTCGCCTCCAGAAAGCCAGCCAACGCCGAGTAGAAGGCGCCTAGCTCCTCCCGGAAATACCTAACCCACGTAGACTCATCCCAAAACTCCACAGGCACGTTTACGGCCATATAGATCTCTACTGGTAAAATTTGTTAACTGGGGTCTACCGCAACGGCTTCAGTAGCTCTGCCAGCTTCTCCGCCAGCTCTGGCTTCACTGTCTGTATGCCTGGTAGTATCCTTACGCCGAGTTCCTCCAGCCGCCGCCTGTCTGGCAGACGCCATTTGGCCGGGTCGTTAGGGCTCTCCACCACCCCCTCTGCTGCCTTCTCTGCCTTTATGGGGAGGAGGTAGCGCCACTCGCCAGAGGGCCAGTGCCTCCCCGAGAACTCCCTCACGTCGAGGAGACGGCCGTAGAGGACGAGCCCGCCCTCGTTATACTGGTTCTTCGTCAAGTAGAGAAACACGCCGACTCCCGCCTTGACGCGGCTGTCCACCCGGCCGGCCCCCCACAGAAAGGTGCCCGCGGGGAACTGCCTAATCAACTCAGAACGCCTCCCCACGAAATCACCTAAGCTGTGAAGAAAATTCTCAAGCGACCCCTTGAGAAGGAGATAACTCATAGCTCATTAAATCCACTCCAATATATAGTTTCCTTTTTACCTTCTAGGCCTGAACTTAAGTAGGAAAAGGCGCCTTCCCTTCTTTGCGCGTCTCTCGCCTAAATCAACGAGGGAGACCCTTAGGCCGACCTCCTCGCCGAACTTGGCCAAGATTTCGTGTATTGGGATGTACACACCGCCGAGTACGGAGTCGCCAACGGTGTACCAAGCCTCAGCCTCGAGCCTCTGCGCAAGTAGGTGGATGTGTCTCCGCATATAGTACAGATATTGAGACAAGAAGCGCTGGTACCCCCTGGCCCTCTTTCCTCCCGGCTTGACGTCTAGGGGCATGTGTAGCTTCCAGCTCCTCGCCGCCGCCTCGCAGGCTGGGAGCTGTAGGTCCCTAGCCCTGGGGGGGTCTACGCCGAGCCACAGAAGCTCTATCTGCGTGTGCCGCACGTAGTCCACGTTGTTGGCGAAGGGCGGGCTGGTCAAGACGCCGCAGACTCTGCGCGGCATAAGCCATGTGGAATCGCCTAACACGACGTCGCCGCGCCTCCCCCCTAGAAGCTTCAAGTCCTCCTTCGCGGCCCTCAGCATCGTCTTGAAGTACTCCTCTGGGTTGCCGCGGGCTTCGCCGTCTCTGAAGCGGGGCGCCGGCGAGTACTTGAACCTCGAGAAGCGCCGCGCCACGTTGAACAAGACGCCGGCTTCAAGCGCCGTGTGGACGCGCCCAGACATCCTCAGAAGCTTCTCGTAGACGTCTTCCCGGTAGTAATTCGCCAGGCGTGGGTCTGGCCTCAGCGTCACGTGGGTCTCTGGGGCTACCTTAGCCGCCGCGGTGATGACCGCCGCCGGGTTCGCGTCGACGCCCACAAACCTACGCTCCCTGAGAAGGGCCTCCACCCCCACGGTGCCCGACCCCATAAACGGGTCATACACCGCTTCGCACTCCACCTCGCGGAAAAACGCCTCCACAACCCCGGGGGTTAAGCCATGCTCCGTGTAGACCAGAATACGGTGAATCGGCTTGTCAGCCCAGTAGTTACCTGAGGCACCTTGACTGTTTAAAACATCCATAGACGGCTTTACCTCCCTCAATTAACTCCATCATTTTCTTGCCTGTATCGCTAATTCTTTCGTCGTAAACCCCGCCGCGACGCAAACTGAAATTCTTAAGGCACTCGACGCAGCCTATCGCGACGAGTAGCCTCCTGTGGCGGCTGAGTTGCACGTTCAGCAACTCAGGCTCTCTGGCGTACAACGTCGCAAACATCTCCGCTAAGTTCGATGTCGCGTACTCCTTCCCCAGCATAGTCACCACGAAGTCCTGCTCCCCGCCAATCATGGCCTGCACGGTGTAGCTGTTGTCAAACCTCAGCCCCAGCCGCCCCATCTGAAAGTCGATAGACCAAGACATGTCAGTATATATCGAGGTCGCCGCCAAGCCCAGCCCTCCCCCAAGGCCTTGGGACCAAAGGTATAGGGCTAACGTGGCGTAGAAACCCAACTTAGCCCGGGTCTCGTCCAACGTGTCGCCGCTCTTAAAGGCATCCACATCAAGAACAGCAAGGGGGATCTTGGAGTTGATGGCATCCTCCAACAAAGAGACCACCCGTTCCACCTCTTCCTTACTTACGTTTATGTATTTATTCATCTGGGCAAGAACTTTTCTGGAGTCGAAATTAAACCCAGAAAGCCGTCGCGACCCGTCCTCCAGCGCTTTTAGCAATCCGCCGTAGTACCCGGCGCTTATGGGCTCATGCGACGGCTCCGGTAGCCTAAATGTTACATCTAGTAGTTTATAGCGATCCTCAAGCCCGCGCTCCCTCAATTTCCGCTTCACCACATTCATCAGCAGTATGTCGCGGCCGTACTCGGTGATTGATATGGCTTGCTGGGGGTCGCCAAGCGCCACAAGGGCCTCAGGGAAGTCTCTATACTGGCTGGCCGCAATCCTGCGCACCATGGGGATGAGGGCGCGGAAATAAGGCGATTTACTCGACTCATCCACAATGACCTTAATAGGCCTCTTGCCCCCTTCTATATATGGACGCTGGAACTCGGTGGAGAAGACAAGCCGCACGTTTTCGTCGATTTTAAGATCTACCATCTTGGCGGCCTCTATGCCGTCGCCGCATACCCTCTGCAGAGCCGGCCTCCGGTTGCTCTTGATCCTGTAGCCCAGCACCCTCACCACGTCGGGAATCCCCCGGGCCCACCTACACCTCTCCCCCGGGTCAGGCGCAACTTTTCTGAAAATCGCCGCCAACACTCTGACGCAGGCGTCGAAGACAAGCTCGTTTGTCGGCGCTATGTAGAATATAAGTTCGTTAAGCTCCAGGAGTTGATTAACGATATATTCCTCGGCCAACAGCTCCACTATGTACGTCTTGCCGGACCCCGGCGGACCTTGAACAGCGGCAAGCGGCACGTCAAGGTCTAGCCTCAAGGCCCGATAAGCTAGCCGGTAGCTATCACTATAGGCTGGGAGGCGGGATAGATCCAGCCGCCTCCTGGGAGCCTCCGCTTGAACAAACGCCCTTTCAAGGCAGTTCTCGACGGTCAACATATTAAATTACAGGCCCGAAAAGTCTGTATAGTCTCCGCTTCACCTTGTAACCTGCCTCAAAGGCAACACGCTTGGCCTCCTCCATGTTCCAGCCCTCCTCCTCTGCAAGCTTCTTCACAGCCCGCTGAAAAGCGTCGATAGCCATAAGCTCGATATGTGTAAGATCCACGTTGCTCTCCACAGCGACGACGCCACGGCTAAGTTTCTCCTCGCGACTCAACAAATCTCTAAGGAGGAAGTACGACAACTTAGTAAACTTACCCTCAAACGAGACGACTACGCGCAACTCATCGCCCTCCCTTAAAACTTTATCCACATTACCGGAGAAACTCGTGGAGTAAATAATCTCGTCCGAATCCCCCAGGAAGATAGTGACCGGCTTCCCCTCCCTAACCGTCAGAGGCACGCCTCTCCTCTCCTCCTCCTCTCTAACACTCCTGATGAGGTCTGCCTTAAGCTCTTCTTCGTCAACCTCGATTCTTTCGAAAAAGTCGGCACGGGCACCCCCCTCCAGCCGAATAAACCCACGTACCCAGCTCATCTTCGCTATAGAGTAGAAAGGAAGAAGCGCGTTTTCCCGCACCCCGTAGACCCTGTAGCGCGTGCGCCACGCCAGCTGATGTACCTCGTCGGGGTTCTGCTTCGAGAAGAGGTAGAACTTACACGCCTCTCTGAGCCTACAGGAGCCGCAGGGGTAGTTAGTATTGAGGTGGGGGTTGAGCGTATACCCCTTATTCCTCAACGCCTCGGGCACATATCGAAACACCACCTTTCCACCTCTCCCACACAACGCCTTCTCCTTCTCACGATCCCATGAACTGTCGACCTTCTTTAGGTTAAGCATAGAGAGGATTAGATGCGTCGCGGCAAGCTTAATCTCCTTTAAGATCTTCTCCTCGCTCAGCCTAGTGGAGTTCGCAGTTTTAAAACAACGAGAGATAGAATATGGGTTTTTTCTACCCTTATCCCTAATCACCACAGGAAATACGGCGCATTCCTCCACGGCCTTTGCGCCGTCTTTGAAACCAAGCCTATGCGCGACCATAATAGAGTAGACATAGCCCTGGGCGATCTCGTCGGGGCTGGGCGTCGCGCCGCCCTCCACGCCGAGGGATGTCTTCCACTCCACCACGACGGCGCGCCGTTTCGCCGGCTCCTCCACCACGAGATCAGGAACCCCCCTAACGTGCATCTTGTAGTCAAACAACTGAAGCTCAGCCCGCACCCGCGCCCCCGAGACGTCTAAAATCTGCATTGCATCAAGCTGACGCATAAACTGTACAAAAACCCTCGCCATCTCAACCGCAGAACGGATGACCGCATCCCCCCGGGTGGTCCGGGCCTCCTCCTCCAGCGGAGGCACCCTAGCCTCCCGAAGCTCGTTGTAGGCGGCATTCACGTAGTTCTCCACCGCCCCCAAAGCCTTGTCGAATTCGCGCACCGCAATAAAGTCGATAAACAGCCTCGGCACAGCCACAGCCAAAACCTGATGGACAGACTGGCCCTTGCCGGGAAACACGCTGGTAGACGCCGCCAAGTCGCTCGCCCCCATAATCTCGATAAGCCTAGCCTCAAAAGGACACCGCCCCACAGCCCTAGCCACAGACACCGCCTTCACAAGATGAGAAGACGCCCGAAGACCCTCCTTCAGCCTATTCCTACAGTCAGCCAAATCCCCCACAATGTCGTATAAAACCTCAACGTTCAACCTCCCAATCTCATCAGAATCCATATACAATCCAACCACCCCCTTAATAAGTTTAAAAGCAAATAATAGAGATATGAAACTTATCGAACGCTGGCTACCCACAGAATACCTCTCCATAGAGGCCGCAAGAGAAAGAGCAGTACGATCTCCCCCGCTTTTTTGGCTTCACATATGGTGGGCTAGGCGTCCCCTAATCGGTATGCGCACGGTCATTGCGGCTTCTCTTGTAGACGCCGACGGCGTAGATGAGAGGCGGAGAGAGGAGTTCCTTAGGGCCATCTGGCTTAAGGTGGGCAACGGCAGGAGGAAGGAATCGGACTATCCCGGCCAGCCCGAGAGGCCGGCGTATAACTACAACCCCCTCGTAGACGTCCTAGAGAAGCTCGCCGGGAGACCCCTCCGCGAGGCAAGGCTTCTCGACGTCTTTGCGGGAGGCGGCTCTATACCCTTCGAGGCCTTGCGGCTAGGCGTAGGCGAGGTGGTGGCTGTGGAGTACAACCCCGTGGCTTACGTAATCCTCAAGGCCGTCCTTGAATACCCCATGAGATACGGCCAAAGGCTGGCAAACGACGTGGAGAAGTGGGCCCGCTGGATGTTGAACGAGGCGAAGAAAAGGCTCGCCCCCTACTTCCCGCGGCACCCCGAGGGCAACCCCACTAACTACATCTGGGTGCGGGTCTACAGATGCCCCATCCACGGCGTAGATATCCCAGCCCTTGTATTTACAAGACTCTCCGAAAGGAGGGGCTACGGCCTGAGGGTTGAATACAGCAACGGTAGCTTCAAACTAAAGCTCGTAGAAGGCGAGGGAGAAAGGACTTACGAGCGGGGGCTTAGATGCCCCAAAGGCCACATAATAACCCCAGAGGAGCTGGGAAATATACACGCCAAGGCCATGGAGGCTTGGGACAAGGGAGATGTCGGATACCAACCCGCCGTGTTGGTAGCAGTCAAGCTGGAAAACGGAAAATACGTAGAACCCACGCCGGAGATGATACAAGCATATCAACGGGCCGCAGAGGACCTGCGGCAAACCTTCTACCAATGGCTCGGAAAATACTTCCCAGATCAAAAAATCTCAGAGGGCGACGAGACCAAAAGGTTAATCCGCCACAAGCTTGATCACTTCTATAAGCTATTTAACGCGCGACAGCTTCTCGTCCACGCCACTATCGTACGGCTAATACGTGAAGCCTATGCCAAGATCTTGCAGGAGACAAACGATCCCGAATATGCAAAAGCGGTAGCCACATACCTCGCACTTGCGCATGGAAAACTGCTTGACTACAATTCTATATTGACCCAGTGGAATTCTCATAGAGACTCAATATATCATACTTTTGACCGACACGACTTTCAAGTAGGCCAGGACTTCGGCGAGGGTGACATGATTACTGAAGAGACAGGTTTGGATTGGGTTCTTTTCAGCAATACTGGGGTTGTTAGGGCGGTGCGTAGGATTGTGGAGTTGTTGGGGGAGGCTAGGAGGAGGGGTCAGTCTGTGAGGGTGTTGCTTGGGGATGCGTCTGATCCTTCGCCGTATGCCGACCTTGGGGTGTTTGATGTTGTGGTGACGGATCCGCCTTATTACGGCAATGTGAACTACGGGGAGCTTAGCGACTACTTCTATGTGTGGATGCGTCTTTCTATTGGGGATTTGTACCCGGAGGCGTTTTCTGGCGAGCTGGCGCCTAAGGAGAGGGAGATCGTGGTGAACAAGACGCGAGGCTGTGACGAGGGGTGTTTCGAGCGTAGGCTTAGGGCTGTGTTTGAGAACCTCAGCCACGTCCTTAAGGAGGATGGGCTCTTAGTGGTGGTGTATGGGCATAGGAGTTTTGAGGGGCTTAGGGCCATGTTTAGAGGCGCCTTCGACGCTGGGTTTATGGTGACTGCCTTATGGAGCTTCGCGTCGGAGATGCCTCGTAGCCTGCACGTAGTGGGCAAGGCCGCCATCCGCTCCAATATGGTGGTGGTGTTTAGGCGTAGGCAGGTGGGCGGCTGCACCATTAAGCCCGGCTTCACAGAGGAGGTTATGAGAGAAGCGGCTAACGCCTTTGCCGAGGCGTATTCAAAACTTGGTCTTTCGCTTGTGGATGCGTTGATGGCGGCTAACAGCGCCGGGTTTAAGGTGGTGAGTAGGTGCTGGCCGTTGTATACGCCGGAGGGCCAGCCCTACCCCCTAGACAAGCTGGAGGATCTCGTGGAGAGAGCTGTGGCTTTTGCGTTCACATACAACGTTCTGGGAGGCGAGGTGGATGGGATGTCGCTTGCGTATCTGATCGCGAGGGGCGTATACGGCGAGCCGTCTTACGACGACTTGAGGCGGCTTGCGGCTGGTCTTGGCTTCGGCCACGACGAGTTTATCAAGACGTACTGCGGGAAGCCGCGGGAATCCAAGGGCGAGAAGGTCTTTCCAGTGTTGTCGCTTCTGGAGGTTAAGGGAAATGTAAAGGGTAGGCTTGTGGATGCGCTTGCCGCCGCGTTGGGCGCCGCCGCCTCTGGTGGGGCCGAGCAGGCGGTGAAGAGGTTAGAGGAGTTTGGGGTTAAGCTGGGGCCCGTGGTGTGTAAATACGTGGAGCAGTTGAGGCAGGCGGCTGAGAACAGAGAGCGCGAGCTTCTCGGCGTGATTGAGGCTAAGTGCCCCGCCGTCGCCGGCGAGAAAAATATGAAGCCGAACGCTAAGCTAGACGACTTCTTCTAGCGTCGCGTCGAAGGATACTTTTTTGAATCGCTCGAGGATGAAGGGCGTGTTTAACGTTTCGGCGATTGTTTTGCCGTCTCCTTCAAATACGATGGTGTAGTTTAGGCTGATCTTCGCCAACCTAGAGAATCTGGCCACCGCAGACGACGCGATTTCTCTAACGGCGTCTATTGTCTTGTAGGTGTTGGTCTCTAGCTCCACCTTTGCTACCCTGGCGCCTCCCTCAGCTGTCACCTCCACAATTATCTTTGTCTCCTTGATGAGGTTTTGGAGCTTGTCGGTGAGTGTCTTGAAGAGGGCGGAGGCGTCTTCTACTGCGTCTTTCTCTGCAGTGTGTTTAACCGTAACTCTCACCTTGTCGTATTGTGACAACTTCTCCACGAGCTCCCGGAGCGTTTTGAGCTTGACATAGGCGCTTTTAGGCGTTTGTATTGCGACAACGGGGCGGGGGGTGGCCGTATCGGCAGGTTCGGGTGTAGGAGGCGGTGGTGCCGCTTCCGGTAGGGCTATTTGGTCGTCGTCTTCGATTGTTGCGTATTCTCTCAACGCCACGCCTCCTCTGATCACCACGAAGTTCCCCTCTCTGATCGACGCGGCGAGGTCTCTTTTTGGGTTTATGAGGGTTGGTACGTCTGTTAGCTTTCCTCCGAAGTATTCCACCAGCTCCCTATAGGTTGGCCAGCTTCCTCTGTTGTTGTATAGGCTTTCTACGACTTCGCGGAGAATCTTAGGCGCTATTTTCTCGGCGAGCTTGCCGTCGTCTTTCAATGCCTTTTTTATTTTTTCCTCTACGTTTTCCTGCGAGAGGTCTAGAGAGATCGGTATGGAGGCGTAGACGCCTTCGCCTTTGGCGTATTCAAGAGTTGTGTATAGGTCTTTTGCTACTGTCTTGTCTAGTTGCTCGTTTATCTGTTCCTCATATTTCTTGATTTCCGGCAGGTCTTGCTCGTCGAGGCCATATTCCTTGTATTTGTCTTGGATTTCCTTTATTGCCATTAGCTCTAGGGCAAATCTTATTGCTTGTTCTGCCGCCTTTTCGTCTGGCTTTGCCACAACCACTGCGCCTTGGTATATCCTCGGCCCTCCGTCTTCTCTTTTGTTAATTATGTACGTGGGGTCGTCTGTTGAGCCGTCTCTCTTTATGCCTGCAAATACGAGTACGAGGCCGGGCTCGTCTTTCGGCGTTTCCCACACATAGACTCTTGTTCGTAGTCGTTTGACGTATCTTTCTACCTTTCTCTTTATGAGTTGTAAGACCTTTTCTTCGACGTCTTCTTGTCTTAGCTCCTCTACTCTTCTCCTTAGGACTGCTCTCCAGAAGGCTTTGCTTTTCACGGCGTAGTAGGGCGTGTCTTCTTTTGTGAAGACGTGTAGATGCGTCACGTACCCCGTCATGTGTTCTTTTATGCAGGTGGGCACTACGAGGGGAGATACGGAGAGGTCTGGCGAGTAGACGTAGGTGGCTACGTCTTTTTCGCTTATGTAGCCATAGGCGGCTGTGGCTAGGGCGATGGATCTGTAGATCCGCTTGACTAGCTTGCCGCAGTCTGAATTTGCGCCGAGTAGTTTTTCCAGCGCCTCCACGTCTCTGAGGTCTTGTTCAATGGCGAGGCGGAACTGCGCATCTTTGAACACGGCGTGGCGTATCTCCTCCCTCTCTATCGGTATGTCGCCCGGCAGTATAAACGCCGTGGTTCTTCCCTGCTTGTAGAGGTCGTGGAGCGTCCATGCCAGTATCCTCAACACGTCTCTTGTGGCTTGTATCGCCCCATTTTCGGCGAGTTTAGAGAGTAGCTCTATGGTGGTTGGGTGGATTGGGTAGTGATCTATCAACGTCTCAAGGGCCCACCTCTTCCCTAGGCTTTGTCTATTTTCTTCATATTTGTCGTAGAGTCTCTTCGCCTCTTCGCGGGCGTTGGAGACCGCGCGAAGCAGGGCGCGTCGTATTACCGCAGGTAGCTCCTTGGGGGTTATCATAGATTCGTTTCGTGAAATTCTTTGGACGACGGCCCTAAGACCTTCGGCGATTTCCCTCGCCTCCTCTGTGTCGAGGAGCGTCATCGCCATGTACGACCGCCTCAGCTGAGCCAAGGCCTTGGTGAGGCTTTGGATGAAGAGCTGTGTCTTCTCCCGCTGGTTTTTGTCGAGGTTTTTGAGGAAGTTTAGTGTTTCATCTATCAACAAGACGAGGGGCCGGCCGGCCGCCTCTAGGCGTTCGAAAAGCTCGTAGATCTTCTCGGCGCCGGGGTACACATCTACGTAGGTCTCCAGCGCCCGCCTAAACTCCGCATCTCCCGTCTCATCATACAGGCGCCCAAATATGTAGCTCCACAATGCGCCGTTTCCATATTTCTCCGTGATGGACTTCGGGTCTTCTTGCGCGCCGTCGAAAACCACCACTATGGGCCTGACATCGGCGGGGACGCGTATTCCTTCCCTCTCCAGAGCCGCCGCGACTGAGTCTGAAAGCGCAGTTCCGTTCTTGGCTAGATGATACGCGGCGATGAGGGAATGGGTCTTCCCCCCGCCTAAGCCGGTGAGGATGAGAGTTATGGGGTTGACGTTGGGATCGCCTGACAGTCTTCCCGCCACCGACGAGAGGAGGCTCTTAAGCGACGAGGTAAAGTAGGTTCTTTCGAAGAACTTGTTGGGATCTGCATATCTCTCGGCCGCCCTACCCGTATAGACGGCCCACAGATCGGCGGCATAGAGGGCCTCTACGATTTTACCACCTGCAATCTCCTCGAAAGGCATCCAAACCATTGACTAGGCCTATATCTCATATCTAAAAGTTTTACTTTACGCCCTTGGTCTATAAAATCACAAAAATCGAGCGACATGCATCTGGTTGCTATATTGTGTATTGTTGAGAGCAGGCTCAAGCGATCACAAACATTGGGCTGGCTACACAACCTCGGCACCGGCCACTCCGCGGCCGGCGAAGAGAGTTAAACCCATGACAAGATTGTGAAGCGTTAATATTCGTAACACGGAGAGGTGAACTGCGTAGCGGCGGTCTCCACGGTCTCCACCGCCCAGTTGGGCGTTTGGTCGCGGGGCCACGCGATTGGCGTCACCCTCTTGCGTAGGGCGTCTAGCCAGGGGAATTGATCTATGTCCTGCGCCAGCGACGAGAGGATGATCAGTTTTCTCTTGGCGCGGCTCGCCGCTACGTTGAAACGCGCGTAGTTGTCAAGCGCCTTGTGGTATCTATGGGCCACAACGGAGTATATTACAATATCTTTCTCCCGTCCCTGGTAGCTGTCTACAGTGGACGCCGCTCTGAGGTCTAGGAGGTCTTCTATTTCCCCTAGTGGCAACGCCTCATCCGCTTTGGTGTAGGCCACCGAGGGCTTGCCGAGCTTCAAGAGCTCCGCCGCCTTTGAGACGAGGAGCGCTTGCGCTCTGAATGTGGTTATTATCGCGGTTTTCCCGGCGAGGCCCGCGTCGTGAAGCCTCTTGTAGAGGGCTACGGCGAGTGCTACCTCTGCCTTGTTGTAGGCGGAGCAGGAAGTGTAAGCTCCCCGCACTACCTTCATCCATTCCTGGCTCCCCCCTACGTCTATCCACGCCAGAGGGCGCTCCGGTGCCAGCAAGCTGTCCAACGCGTCGCCGCTTGGCGGTATCTCAAGCGGCTCGGCCGCCTCGACTCCGTGTTCCAATATGCCCTGGTAAAACACTTCGCTTAGGTATGCGAAGATCTCCTTCACGCCTCTTCTCTGCCTCAGAAGCGTCACGGGTCTCGTCAGCGTCTCGATAGCCTCGATCAACGGCGCAGTGGCCTGGGGGTCCGCCTCTTCGTCAAGCGGAGGCGGTAGCTGGCGTGAGTCGCCTAGCACCACTCTCCGTACGCCGTAGTGGAGGGGGACCACTGCGAGAGCCAGCGGCACCATGGACGCCTCGTCTATAAACACGTAGTCGAAGCCGCCTTTAAGCCTTTTGTCTAGCCCATAGAACAGGTCTAGAGAGGCGAGCTTGGCCATGGTCATGCCGAACACCCTGGCCTCGCGCAGGAGGGCCTCCAAGCCGCCTTCCCTCTGCCGCCTTAGGTCGGCAACGACGTACCGCCTTATGGTGGGGCTTATCTTGGCCGGGTGGCCTATCCTGGTGACGTATTTCCCAATCTCAAATCCGCAGAACTCGAGGATCCTCTCGATGGCATTATCCACAGCCACATTTGTAAGCGACGTGATGAGCACCCGGCCACCCGCCATGGCTATCTCACACGCCGCCGCGGCGATTACCGACGTCTTGCCTGTGCCGGGCGGCCCCTCAACGGCGAGGAAGCCGTACGGCGGGAGGGACAACGCCCGCCTCAACGCCTCCATCTGCCACTTGTCCAGGTTCCAGCGCCTCCTCATGGAGATCACGGTTGCAGGAGGTGGGCTACACCGAGGAGCCTCCGCCACTACCCCGTGCAATGTGCATTTGTTTTCCTCTAGGATGCGGAGCGCCGACTCGTAGAGCATGGTGGGTTCAGCTATGTGGAGACTCCCGTTGTTGGGATATTGCTTCGGCTTGGCGGCAAGACGTAGATACCCCTCGCAGATCTCGTCGGAGCAGTTCTTGACCTTCAGCTCTTCTAGGACTATGGCGAGCTCGTTGGCGTAAAAAACCGAGTCGAGAGGCCTTAGAGATTCGGCGTAGTCGCGTTTGATAGACGCATGGAGGATCAATACGTCGACATTTCCCCAACCATACTTGTCCTTCTTCACCAACTTTCCGTTGCCGATCACCACCTTGCTCTGGGCGGCCTTATCCATGGCGTTTTTAAGCCAGGGTACGAGCACACGCCGCTCCACAGGCAGCCTTACCTCGGGCGGGCTGTAGGCGGCGGTTATGTAGCTACAGTTTCTGCAGTAGGTAAAGGTAAGGTTGTGGGAACGTCTCACCGTCAACGCGCCTCCGCATCTGGGACACCGCGCCTCTATGGGCCTAAGGACAGGTGTCCTGCCCGGCTCCACGACGGCCGAAACATCCTCCTCAAACCCACACTTAGGGCAGTAAAAAACAGAGCGGCTCCCCTCTTATTTGGCACCATGACAGTGCCGCACCTAGGGCAGAACCTAAGACTTGTCTTCATAGCATGCCGTCGCAGAGATAAGCCGCAGACGAGTGAAGAGACCACCCTTAACCCACCCAATGATAACAAGTGAGAGAACCATAGAGAATAATAAATGAAGTTTTAAAAGAATAAAGTGTAATGGATCCTCTGCGAGAGATGTTTGCATCTCAACTTAATCGAGACATGTTACCGGCTGTAGGGACGGCATTATCTGAATTATAGCAACTTGTTGCGTCATTAACATAAGTTACAGCAGATGAAAGTCTCGCCCTTCAGGTCGGGGAGTTTTTAAATATAGGCGTTTCTGCAGTAGCCCCTGCTGGAGGTGGATGACCCGCGGTGCTGGCCCGGGTAGCTTCGCGACCCCGGCTCGAGGGGCCGTTGGAGACCGGGCGAGGGTGTCTCCCCGCTCAAAGAGAACCCCGCCCTCTAGGGCGTGGAGGAGGTCAGCATGTCTCCGCGCAGTTTTATGGTCTTGCTCTTCCGCCGCCTCTATGAGCTTAGGGCTGAGAAGGCGGGTGTGGTTGTGGTGGGGCTACGCTTTAGACGCCTCATTAACAAATGGTTCCTACCAACGATTTTTATAAAGTTGCGCCAAGTCTCTATATGGCTCACATAATGGACTTGCTAAGCTTGTTAATCAACGTATTCGGACTTACAGGCGGCTTCAAACGTCGTGTAGCCATAGTAACACTACACCTAATAGGCGCTTACGTCTCGGCTCAATTAATGGCTCAATTAATCCTACCAGTCGCTTACATCTTGGCTCAATTCTTCTCGCCCGTCTCCTTATTTCTCGCCAAATGGTTCTCTACGTTTTTACCTGCCCAACTCATTGTCACCGCATCTCCAGTCCTTCTAAAATTTCTCTCATTTCTGTTGTCGTTAATAGCAGTTATACTTTCGCTACACCTACTTTATACGTCAATAAGAGATTTTCTCTTTACAAAAGTTGAAGCACAAACGGTGAAGAAATTTATAGAATATATCTCAAGCGAACTTAGTATAAAAGATGCAATAGACGAAGTTCTATCAGACATGGTTAAGGATCTACGGCCTGGCTCGGCTCATGCCTTTATTATCCTGTCTCTTTTTCTTTACCACATTTCGTTTAGTGTATTGTCATTAGGTGTCTGCAACTTCTTCAACGCCGCTTTTTTGTGCCCAAACGACGCGGTGTGGCAGGTGGGGGCTGTCTTTCTTGCTGTCCATATCGTCCATACATGGCTTTCCGTTACAAGCAACGGCAAATACAGCCTATACTCCTCCTTCCAACTCTACGTCTTAACAGGGTTTATACGCCAGTTGTTGCAGTTGCAGAAGATACAAAGAATTATACGCTGGTTGTCGCAGAAGATACCAGGAATTATACGCCAGTTGTTGCAAAAGGTCTGTCGGCGTCTTTCTGCATACGTCGAATTTTTCACCCTTACTCTTCTAGCCTCGCTGATGCCTCCTCTGCCTATCCAAGAACTGAAAACCTTTCTCGCAATACTCCTACCCTGGCCTAAAGGAGTAAATTGCTACGGCATCTCAACGGAAAAAGACCAGCGGAACCAGAGATGTAAGATGGGCGTATGGCCAGAGACGCGCAAATGGCTAGAGGACGAGGTATTTCAATCGTTGCTTTCGGCTTTGAAAGAAGTAGCAGGCAGCACAGGGCATCTTGTCACATGCGACTCTACCCAAATAGATGAAATAATAAGGAAACTGGAAGGAAAGAAAGGCATAAGTAAAATACCGCATAAGTGTAAAGCAGATAGTAAGTTTTATGGCCCCTTGGAGTTTAGATATAACCTGTATAAATGCATGGTTGAAGCGGTCTATAAGGCTTTTGAGAAGGGACGTGTGAGTCCTTACGACTTGTTGATAGTGGCTGAACTTCAATTAGTAAACGGTATTCCGGTTAGGTACGAAGTGACAAAGAAAGGAAGAGAGGTCGAGATAAAAGAGTGCTACTGCAAACTTAAAGCAGACCAAGTTAATGAAACTTACTACCCAATCTACCTAATCGCGGCTTGGGGTGATTCTGCTGAGGAGATAACACAAATATCTCTGTGTCTACGTCTTCCCACTCACGGTTAGCCACTGACGTGATAAGTTGCACGGCTTAGTCGCGTATGCTGAGAAATAGAGCGACACTACTTCAACGCGGAGGTTCTTGGACGTAGCCATTTCTCAAGCCAGGCGCCCCCTCTACCGCCTTAACGGCACATGCCGCGGGCTCCACGGCGTATACGCCGAACTGTATACCAGCAACAGTCCCCTCTTGAGCGCACTCCTCCTCTTGTTGAGGGGCTTCCTGTCCCTTCTTGGCGGTTTGTGGGCGTATATTCTGCATCTACGCGTCTATCCCACTGGGAGGGAGACTTTATAGAAACTATCAAGCTACATGTGATACATTTCTATATTGTGTTTTGAGGAAGTTTTGGGGAAGTGTGTCTTGTCTGTGTCTGATATAACTAGTGTATTTTTTAGAGAGTATTTTCTTGGCGTTGTGTATGTTCATGCGCTACGGCGCGTCTGCGCTGGGGACGGCGAAGCCAGCTGTGTTGCTGTCCGGCGTAGCAACGCCGCGCGCGGGGCCATGGCTTGTAGGCCGCATGTAGACCCATCGGTATTGATCCACCGCGACCCCCGCGCCTGGGAGGAGCTGTTGGGCTGGAGGTGCATTGAGGCGTTTTTGGAGGGGGCGAGGTTTGTGGGCGTCGACGGTCTAGACGCTCTCGTGGATTACAGCGTGTCTTCTCCCTCGGCTATGCGGCTCGTCCTGGCGGGGGTGAGGTTTTCGGGGCGTTACGGGCGGGAGTGGGAGGGCTATCTGCGCGGCAGGCTGGAGATGGGGGCCCGTATGAAATTCCCCAAGGTGGAGACGGGGGTGAGGAGAGACGACGTGTGGATACAGATATCGCCCGCCTACATGCTCCTGCCCTTCGACGAGACCAAGAGGACGTGGCAGAGGAAGGCGCACACTCTCCTGAAGCACCTCAAAGACGTCCCCACGTCGCACAACCCCCACAGCTACATCTCGCTTGTGTTTCCAGAAGAGCTGAGGGTCTTGGCGGCGAGGGGCTACGTATGGGTGGCCAGCATAAAGTCGCGGGATAGGTACAACGACGCGTTAGCGGAGTGGCTGTACTGGCTCGACAACGTCCGGATGCCACACATAGACGTAGCCATGGGGAAGTTTACGCCCCGGTCCTCTCTTGACACAGTTGTATTAAAACGGAGGAGAGTTGAACGCCAATTCGGTGGCAAAATCGGCGCGCCGATTCTGCCACCAAAACATGGGTAGTATGCACGGCGAGGCTCTTGATGTTTTTAGAGAGGGACTCCGCCGCTTCCTGACGGAGGGCGGCTACGCCTGGGTGGAGCGCCCCGACCCGCCTCCCCCAGGCGTCAAGATCCTCAAAAACGCGCATCCTCCCCGCCTCGCCGAGAGGCTATGCGAAGAAGGCTTCCCCCTAGTCTACATAGCCGCAGTGAGGCGTCGAGACTCCTCCACGCCGCTTGAGGAGGCCTGCCGCCGGGGGGAGGCCGTCTGCTACGTCTACGGCGACGTGGAGTGGGCGCCAGAGCTGGAGGGCAAATGTAAGCCTGTTACCTTCTACGTAGACGTGAGGGAGGAGAAGAAGGCCCTTGAGGCCCTCCTCCTCTACATCGCAAGGACTAGAAGCCTCCCCTGGGTGGCCTTCAACAGAGAGGTCCTCCGCATCGTCGGTCTCTGCGACGTGGAGCCAAACGCCTGCCTCACCGAGGAGCTGTTGTTGAAGAAGATCGAGATGATGAAGAAACAACTGGCCGCCCGGCGTCCAGAGCCGCAGAGAGCCGACTCCGCCGAAGCCGCTGGAAACGGCGCCGGCCCAGGGGAAGGCGAGGCGCACGTAGACGCAGATGCACCGCTTCAGGCTAAGCAGGTGCCGACGCAAGATACCGGGAGGGCCGGCCCCGCGGAGGAGCCGCCGCGCCTGCGGCTTGACCCGGCTGTGCTGGAGATGTTGAGGCGGTGTTGTGGGGAGGAGTGCGTCTCGAGGCTTCTGGCTTGTCATGAGTAGGGGGAGGGCGTACGGCGGGCCTTTTGCAGAGGTGTGGGAGTTTGCCGACGTGGTGCTGAAGGGCGGCTGTAAGAAGTCGCCGCAGTTTCTCGACGCCCACCTAGAGCTCTGCGTCTTGGCGGCTCTCGTCAAGGCGGCCCCCGCCGGCTCTATGGTTAGGCTAAGACCTGAGATAGTCAGGAGGCTTGTGGAGGAGCTGGCCGCCGCCGCTGGGCGAGACCGCGAGCGAATCAGAAACGCCCTGCTCAAAAAAGCCGGTGAGACGCTGGCCCAGCTGAGGAGAGAACTGGGCGACAAGGCCCCGGCGGAGGCCCTCCTAGCAAAGCTGGTGGAGCTCTTCCTCAAGGAGCTAGAGGCGTAAGCCCACCCCCTCCCGGGGGTAGGTTTATCCCCCGCCCCTCTAGACGTTTTTCCATGGATAAGGCGGTGGTGGTTGTCTGCGGCGAGCTTATGCAGATCTCTCTAGCCTTCTCTGCCTACTACCCCCTCTGCTCGGGCGGCCAGCCGTGCGCCTTCGCGGAGGCTGTGGAGCGGCTTATACGCAGAGCCGCCTCTGCGAGAGGCGCGGAGGAGCTTCTCGAGGCGATAAACGGGAGGGTTAGGCTGGAGGGGCTGGGTCTGCCGGACCCGGCGCTGGAGGTCCTCGCGGAGGAGCTGGGGTCTGAGCCGCGTTGGCTCGACGCCTTGGCCGCCTCCTTCTTCCGCCTATACCTCGGCCTGGGCAGGAGGCGCCGCGTAGACGGGCGGGATCTGGCCTTTGCCCTCTGTCTCTGGGCGCAGAAGAAGCGCCGGGAGGATCCGAGGGACCCCCTCTGGCGCGCCGCCGAGCTGGAGCCGGACAGGCTGTACACAGAGGAGGAGGCCCGGAAGGCGCTGGAGATAAATGAGGCCTTCTTTAGAAGGCTGTGGAGGAGGGCTTTGGTCTTCCACCGCGGCGAGAAGGCATACGGCTTCCAGCTCATCTTAGCCGCACTCAGCCTCATGGCCGCTCCGCCGCGTTCCGCGTAACGTCAGACGCTTGACTCGCACTGCGCCGTAATATAATACGGCGTGTCCATAATATGCCGTTAGCGGCGTAATACAACACGGCGTGTTTGTAATATCCCGCCGACTGCGGCATAATATAAAATGCCGAATTCATAATATTTCGCTTAACCACGGCGTAATATAACACGGCGCATCCATAATATTCTGCTTATCCACGGCATAATATAAGACGCCGGATCTATAATATGCCGCCTAGCGCCATAATACAAAACGCCGGATCCATAATATTCCGCCTCGGCGTAATAACAGCGTCTTTACAATAGCGTAATACTCCGCGCCGGCTCTACATCGCTACGGTTTATCCCCCAGCCCCCCTCTCCCTCTGTGAAAAAGGCGAAATGCGTCACCATCGACGCCTCTCTCCTGGCCGATGCTGAGGAGGCGGCGGCTAGACTCGGCGTGCCGCTCTCAGCCCTCGTGGAAGAGGCGCTGAGGCTCCTCCTCAGACAGGCAGAGGCGTGGAGAGGAGTGGAGAAGAGGCTTGCCGCCGTTGAGGACATGCTTAAGCAGTGCCTCCAGAAGGAGCCCCGGCCGGCGGAGGCGAGGCCCGGCCGGCAAGAGCCCCCGCATCAGCTCGGCGACAACCTGTGGGTCAGCATACTCCGACGGCGGGGCTAGGGTTTATCCAGCCTCCGGCTTCCACAGCCATGCGGCCTGTCAAAATCGTCCTCATGTCGTCGCTAGACGGAGGCGTGGGGAAGACCACGCTGGCGAGCGTGTTAAGCGTCGCCAAGGGCTACACCCTCCTCATAGATATGGACTGGGAGAAGGCAGACCTCTCCCAGCTCTTCAGAGCCCCCCGGAAGCCGGGGTGGCTGGCGCCGTTTATCGACGGCCAGAAGCCGTATATACACCGCATAAACCCCATGCTCTACCTCATCCCCGGCTACGAGGCTTTTGAGCTTTATCAAAAACACGGCGAAGACGTGACTGGGGAATTCGCAGAAGCGCTGATGGAGTGGGTAGAGGCCGTGCCGAAGTACGTCTCGTCCCTCAGAATACCCGTCGACACAGTGGTTATAGACACGACGGCGGCCTTGAGGACGGATCTGCTTGCTAAGCTTCAGAAGCAGGGCGTCTACAGCGTGTTTATGACAGACCGCCGCCTGATTTCGCGGATTTCTGACGTCAAGGCGGAGCACTACAGGCGGTACATGGCCTACGCCAGCCTCGTCGTGGTAAACATGGTGGAGAAAGACGAGCTCAAAATAGCAAGAAAGATAGCGCCTGTGGTGCTTAAACGCGTCAAAATCCCCGAATACTACGGCGAGTCTGTGGCCGGCGCAATTCTG
>Ga0079996_135535_pt1 | contig 21122 bp, 18 predicted proteins | sample PerSpoAPS_AMetaG_FD_69199 | JGI IMG/M metagenome (GOLD analysis project Ga0079996, IMG submission 69199) | Thermal spring microbial communities from Yellowstone National Park, Wyoming, USA - Perpetual Spouter A (PS_A) MetaG (SPADES assembly)... | ecosystem: Environmental > Aquatic > Thermal... | reverse complement strand
TTTTCAAGTGTTAATGGATGGATTAGTGAGGATAGAGCATATAATATCACTTTTGATTATGATGGAAATTATCTTATTAGCGGACTTATAATAGCGAGTTCTAATTCTTCATATCCAATAGTTTTGAAAGTAGATAGGGAAAATGGAAATTTAATTTGGGCAAGGGTTTGGAATACACCACCACCAAATACAACTTCAAATGAAGCAAGAGGAATAATACCTATTGGGCAAGGAAAATTTTATTTATTAACATTTCTTGGAGGGTTTGGAGGATTTGCTGTTATTAGAGAGGATACAGCTTCACCTATTCAATGCACACAAAACATAAATTTTAATGTTTCAAGTTTAGGAACTTCAATTGATAATTTTACACTACAGGTTTATAATGATACGCTTGAAGGAAATTCTTTTCCATTATCTTATATCTATACAAGTGCTTTTTTGACAGAAGGTTGCTCAATTTCTTCAAACTACGAATTTAATAAATCCTGCCTCTTCAAAGTAAGCTCAAATAAGGGTTATATTCACATTGAATTAAATAAAAGGGAAAAAGTGTCAATTTATGATATTTCAGGAAAGGCTATTTATAATGAATTTTTTGAAGGTAAAAGAAAAGTCAAAGTTAAAGAAGGTGTTTATGTTGTAAGAATTGGAAAGGAAAATGTTAAAGTTGTTGTAAAGTGATTTATAAATTTATTGGCTTTAAAAAACCATAGTATTCATATGAAAAATTTTTTTCACTTTTTAGGCTTTGGAAATGGGATTCTTTTCCTTAAAATAAACTCTAAAAATTTGTCACTTTTTTTCCTACATTTTGTCTCTTTAATCACAATGAAATAGAAACTCTTTTTTCCTCTGAAGCCAGAGATAGATAAATATAAGTTTTATTTACCAAGATTTAAATTTTAAAGACGTTGAAATTATGCCCTGTATAGTAATTCTAAAAATATAATTATTTGTATATTTTTCTTACCTGCCCTAAAATAAAGCCTACCGCTTATAAATCACACCATTAAATCAATAGTTTCAAAAAATTTTTTATAACTTGTTGAAGGCATACCCTTTCTACTTCACCACTAAAACTTTATTTACACTTTTTGATTTTAAAATATAAATACCACTTTTTAATTTTTTATTTTTGTGGTAAAAACCTAAAAAACGACCATCAATAGAATAAACTTTATAGTTTTCATCTTTTACTTCGTATAAATTACTAAATTGTGTTTTAGTGAAGTAAATTTTTGCGCCTTCATTATTCCTAAAATCATTTCCCCAAGCAGTATAAAGATAACCATTATCAACTACGAAGCCCAAGTAATCATGACCACTAGGATTTTCCGAAAATCCATAATTTGTGGAACTTACCCTACTTATGCTTGACCAAGTTTGCCCCCAATCACTTGAATGTGTCCAAAATGTAGCCCATTCCTTAATTGGACCAATAAATGGACAACTGCTAATAGTGTTTCCAGTAATAGATTGAAAAATAATATAAAGATGATTATTAAAACTTGCTATAATTGGCAAAACTGATTGCTGATTATAAACACTATAATAATTGAAATTATTATTTTGCCAAGTTAAAACTTTTAAAAAACAATTATCATCTAAATAAGCAATAGCACACTTGTTATTATAACAAGTAATATGATTTGAGATTTTAGTAGGTCTTTTAAAATCAGAGCAAATTGTGGATGAATAATTAAAATGAACTGCTCCTAAATCGGTAAAACTTTGACCATCTGAGGATTTTAAAATACCAAAACCAATTTTATTACTTTGTGAAAAATCATTATAAGAAATAAACAAATTTCCAAATTTATCATCTGAAATATAAGCATAAGTTGATGGGACATTCAGAGCAAAAACATTACTAAAACTATTACCATTATTTGAACTTGAATATCCAACAATTCTTGGGTAGCCTGAAAACTTATCAGTTGTAAAAACCAAAATAATTTTATTATTGTAAATATAAATCCAGGGCTTATCTTTGAAGAACTGCCAATTATCATTATCTAAAATTTTACAATTCCAATTAAGCTTTGAGTGGCAATTATTTGAGCAAGAGCAAAAATATATTTCACCATAAAGATTGTTATTATCATCTCTACAATAAATTACGCCTGAATGAAAAAATATATTATTTTTTACAGCGACAACAGGGTCTCCAACATAACAGTAATTTGTCCAAAAAGTCATTTCAAAATCTCCTAAAAACGATTCTCCATTATCATAAGAAATTCTTATAACATTTTTGTAATTAAAGGCATTTTCATCCTCACTTATGAAACCAATAATGATATTATTATTTTCCTTATCTAAGGATACTTCCTGATTTAGAAAGCAAGATGAAACTGGCCAATTTACGATGGATTTTTCAATTTCAAAAGGATAATCATTAAAGATAAAAATTAACATAACTAAAATTTTAAAGCTTTGTCCAATAATTCTAAAATATAGATTATTTCTTATTTCTCCCACCCACCCAAAGATAAGCCTTCGGCTTAAAAATTCTATAATTTCCCTAAAATTTTCATAAGTCATTGATAGTTAATCATTAAATAAAGTTTTAACTCAAATTCAACTAAAAAATAACTTTTTAATATACTCATTTGCTTTTATTAAGACATTCTTATTATTTTCATAGCGAACGAATTTTAAAGCAGTTTGGAATTCAAACCATCCTCCTGCTAAATGCTCATCACTTATACAAAACTTTTTATCTTTTGCTCTTGCTAAAAAAAGAATTAATTTCTTTCTTATTAACCTGCTATTGAAATAATAATTATAATAAATTTCCTCTCTAAAATCAAAAATTTCAATATCCTTAATTGAAGTCTCTTCAAAAAGCTCTCTTTTGGCACTTTCTATTTCACTTTCATTTTCTTCTATTTTTCCCTTTGGAAATCCCCAATATGAAGAGTGCTTTAATAGCAAATAATAGACTTTATTGTTTTCAATATAAAAAACGATAAATCCAGCAGAAATTTCATCAAAATTCATTTTATAACAATACTTAGCATCTTATTTGGAACAAAAATTTTTTTAATAATTTGTTTATCTTTTAAATATCTTTCGTAAATTTCAGAATTTTTTAAAATTTCAAAGGCTTTTTCCTCATTAGCATCTATGGGAATTTTTATAACACCTCTTATTTTACCATTTATTTGAATAGGAACTTCAACTTCTTCTTCAATTATATAACTTTCATCATAATTTGGAAACTCATTTTCAAAGACGGAATTTTCATAACCAAGTCTATGGTATATTTCTTCTGAAATGTGAGGAGCAAATGGAGCAAGCAAAATTGAGAATATCTTTAAGGCAAATTTATATTGAATGGTATTTTTTCTTTCATAATCTTCTAAAAAATTCAAAAACTCCATAAGTTTAGCAATAGCAGTATTAAACTTAAATTTTGAAATCTCTTCTCTTATTTCTTTAATTTTCTTATGAACGAATGAAAGCAATTTTTTATCTTCAAAATTTTCATTAAACTCTAAATTTTGATATAAGTTTAAAACTCTGTTTAAGAACTTTTTAGCACCAATTACAATAGCATTAGTCCATTCAAAATTTTGCTCAGGAGGAGCAGCAAATAATATAGCAATTCTGGCAACATCTGAACCATTTTCCTCTAAGAATTTTGAAAGAGGAACAATATTTCCTCTTGATTTTGACATCATTTCAATTTTTTCTTCAAGCTCAGTACCTGTTTCTTTATGATAAAATTTTCCATTCTTCTCAATAACAAATTCTTCATCAACTGTTTTATAATTTGTAGGGTCCCAATAGAATTTTTTAAGGACAAGACCTTGTGTAAATAAGTTTTCAAAAGGCTCATCATAATTAACAATTCCCTCATCGTATAAAACTTTATATATAAATCTTGCGTATATCAAATGTTTAGTAGCATGCTCAATTCCACCAATATATAAATCAACAGGCATAAATTTCCTTTCAAGCTCTTTATTAACAATTTCATTATCATTTTTAGGGTCTATAAATCTTAAAAAGTACCAAGAAGAATCAACAAATGTATCCATAGTATCTGTTTCTCTTTTTGCTTTTCCTTTACATTTTGGGCAATTTGTCCAAACAAAATTTATGTCATTTTCCAATGGTGAATAACCTCCAATAGGTTTCCAAACTTCAAGTTTTTCTGGTAATAAAACAGGCAATTCATTTTCTGGAATTTCAACAATTCCACAATTATCACAATAAACAATAGGAATTGGGCATCCCCAATATCTTTGTCTTGATATTAGCCAATCTCTCAATCTATAAGTAATTGCCTTTTTACCTAATCCCAATTTTTCAAGTTTTTTAGTAATCTCAATAATAGCAGTCTTTGAATCTAAATTATTAAATTCATAACTATTTATCAAAATTCCGTATTCTTCAAATGCTTTTTCTTTTATAATATCTTCAACATTTCCATCTTTGGGTCTTATAACAGGCTTAATCTCTAAATTAAAAATTTTAGCAAATTCATAATCTCTTTGATCGTGAGCAGGAACACCCATTACAATACCTGTTCCATAATCATATAAAACATAATCTGCTACAAAAATAGGAATTTTTTCATTTGTTAAAGGATGAATTGCATATTCATAAGTAAAAATTCCTGTCTTCTTTTTTTGAGTTTTCCTTTCAATTTCGCTTTTATTTAAGGCAGTTTTAATATAATTTTCAATTTCACTTTTATTTTTTGAATATCTTAAAATTTCATTTAAAATTGGATGCTCTGGTGCTATTGATATAAAACTAACCCCATAAATTGTATCTACTCTTGTTGTAAAAACTTCTAAATAGTAATCTCTATATTTGAATTTTACAATTGTTCCTTCACTTTTACCTATCCAATTTTCTTGTTGCTTTATAACATTCTCTGGCCATTTACCTCTTAATTTATCTAAATCTTTAAGTAATCTTTCAGCATAATCAGTTATTTTAAAGAACCATTGCTCAAATTCTTTTTTTATAACAGGTCTCTTACATCTTTCACATTTACCATCTATTACTTGCTCATTAGCCAAAACGGTTTTACAATTTTCACAATAATGAACAAATTCTTTCTTTCTATATGCTAACTTTTTCTTATAAAGCAGTAAAAATAACCACTGTGTCCATTTATAATAACTTGGCTCACAAGTAGCAATTTCTCTATCCCAATCATAACTAATTCCTGCCTTTTTAAGTGTATTTCTAAAAATGTTTATATTTTTATATGTCCATTCTCTTGGATGAATATTATAATTTATTGCTGCGTTCTCAGCAGGAAGTCCGAATGCATCCCATCCCATAGGATGTAAAACATCATAACCTTCCATAAATTTAATTCTTGCTACAACATCACCAATAGCATAGTTTTTCAAATGCCCCATATGTAAATCACCAGATGGATATGGAAACATTTCAAGAACATAAAATTTTTTCCTATCTCCTTTTACTTTAAATAGCTTTTTCTCATCCCAAAATTTTTGCCACTTTTCTTCTAATGCTTTCATATAGATTGAAAATTTTATAGCAGTTATTTTTTTAACAAATGCATTGTCTAGTAATTCTAGAATTACGATTATTACTTTATTTTCCCACCCACCCTGAAAATAAGCCTTCGGCTTAAAAATGCCCATTTTTATGCCTCGGGGGGCTTTGCCCCCCTTAAATCCCCCATTAAATCAATAGTTTTAGAAAATTTTTTATAACTTATTGATTATCAAGAACTTAACAATAATTAATTATTTATTTTATTATATTTTCCCCACATACCCTGAAAATATGGCTTTGCCTTAAAAACTTCGCCCCCTTAATAGTCCCCCCGTAAAACCTATAATTTCGTTAAAGTTTTTATTAGAATTATGCTTTGTCCAATAAATAATGTTAAGTGATTTATAATCAACAACTTATAAAAATTTCAGGAAATTATTGATTTTATTGGGGGTTCATTTAGGGGGCGAAGCCCCCTGCCTAAAAATGGGTATTTTAAAGCCGAAGGCTTAATTTAAGGGTGGGTGGGGAAAATGAAGAAAAATAAATAATTCCCGAATTATTAGACAAAGCTTTAAAATTTTAAATCTTATGATGAGAATTGTGTTTCTTGGACCACCCGGGGCAGGTAAGGGAACACAAGCGGAAATTATCTCAAAAAAATTAAATTTAAGAAAAATATCAACAGGAGACATTTTGAGAAGTGAAATGGAAAAAGAAACGGAGCTTGGCAAAATTGCTAAAAGTTATATGGAAAAAGGAGAGCTTGTTCCTGATGAAGTTATGATAAAAATTATAGAAAATAATATAAAAAATTTAAATGGTTTTATTCTTGATGGATTTCCAAGAACATTAAATCAAGCAATAGAGCTTGAAAAAATAACCAAAATTGATAAAGTAATATATTTAAATGTGCCTGATGATGAAATTAAAAAACGATTATTAAATAGAGGAAGGTTAGATGACAAACCAGAAGTTATAGAAAATAGAATTAAAGTTTATAGAGAGCAAACTCAACCTTTAATTGAATTTTATAAGAATAAGGGAATCCTTTATGAAATAGATGGAATTGGAGCAATTGAAGAAATAACAAAAAGAATAGAGGAAATTTTATATGAAAGATAGAGTTATTGTAATTGGTGGAGGATTGGCAGGAAGTGAAGCAGTTTATCAACTTGCTAAAAGAGGCATTAATGTTATTCTATATGAAATGAGAGGCTTAAAAAAAACACCTGTTCATAAAACTGATAAACTTGGTGAGCTTGTTTGCTCAAATTCCCTAAAATCAACAGATATATATAATGCTAATGGACTTTTGAAATATGAATTAAAACTTTTAGATAGCTTAATTTTAAAAGCAGGAGAATATAGTAGAATTGATAACTCAAAAGCTCTTGTTGTAGATAGGGAAATTTTTTCAGATTATATTACAAGAGCAATTGAAAGTTTTGAAAATGTAAAAATAATTAGAGAAGAAGTTGAAGAAATTCCGAGAGATGAAATTGTAATAGTAGCAACGGGACCATTAACCTCAGAAAAACTTTCAGAAGATATAAAAAAGCTTACAGGTGAAGAGTACTTATCATTTTACGATGCAGTATCACCTATTGTAGATGGAGAAACATTAAATTATGATAAATTATTTTGGGCGGATAGATATTCCGATGAAGGAAATTATTTAAATGCTCCCTTAACGAAAGAAGAATACGAATTATTTGTAAATGAGTTAGTAAAAGCGCAAAAAGTTGAATTACATGAATTTGAGAAAGATATTAAGTTTTTTGAAGGTTGCCTTCCAATTGAAGAAATGGCAAGAAGGGGATTAGAAACATTAAGATATGGACCTATGAATCCAAAAGGATTAATTGATCCAAAAACAAAAAAAGAGCCTTATGCTGTTGTTCAGTTAAGACCTGAAAACAAGGATAAAACTGCTTTTTCACTTGTTGGATTTCAAACTCAAATGAAATGGGAGGAACAAAAAAGAGTTTTTAGATTAATTCCTGGACTTGAAAAAGCTGAATTTTTAAGATATGGTGTTATTCATAGAAATACATTTATAAAATCTCCAATTATTTTAAAAGAAACACTACAAATGAAAAATTATGAAAATATATTTTTTGCAGGACAAATAGCTGGTGTTGAGGGTTATATGCCATCAACTGCAACGGGATTAATAGCAGGTATAAATGCTTATAGATTAATTAAAGGATTAAAACCAATTTATCCAAGCAGGCATACAATGATAGGAGCACTTTTGTACTACATAACTCATGAAAATCCTAAATTTTTCCAACCTATGAATGCTAACTTTGGACTTTTTGTTGATATTCCCTCTCATTTAAAAGGTAAAGAAAAAAAGGAATTTATAATTGAAAGAGCAAAAAAGGAATTTGAAAAGTTTTTAAGTGAATTATGGAATTAATTTCAAATTTTTTAAGTCCTCCAATTCTGTTCTTTTTTATTGGAATCATGGCAAATTTTTTAAAATCTGAACTTGAAATTCCTCAACAAATAGCAAAGTTTTTATCATTATATCTTTTAATTTCAATTGGTATTCATGGTGGCTATGAGCTATCAAAAAGTCCTTTAAACTTTTATGTCTTAAAGGTTTTATTTTTATCTATATTTATGGGCATATTTGTTCCAACATATTTATTTTTCCTGATAAAAAATTTTGTTGATATTCATAATGCGGTGGCTATTTCTGCAACTTATGGTTCAATTAGTGCTGTTACATTTATAACTGCGTCTTCATTTTTACAAGAGTTAGGTCAAACCTTTAATGGTTCGCTAATAGCAGCCATGGCATTAATGGAATCACCAGCTATTGTTATTGCTATATTAATATATCAATTTCATCTAAAAGAAAATAAGAATTACTTTCAAATTCAAGCTATAAGAGAAGCTTTCATAAATCCATCAGTTTATTTACTCATCACTACATTAATTATTGGAATAATTGTAGGTGAAAAGGGTTATAAAAGTATTGAGCCTTTCTTTGGAAATTTATTTAGAGGTATGTTGTGTTTGTTCTTACTTGATATGGGTATATTAACAGCAAGGAGATTATCTGAGCTCAAAAAATTAGGAATTATCTTAATTATCTTTTCAATTCTAACACCTCTACTAAATGCTTCTATTGGAATTATATTATCAAAATTGTTTTCACTAAACAAAAATGACGCATTTATGTTCGTTATCCTATGTGCAAGCGCCTCGTATATAGCAGTTCCTGCTGCTATGAGACTATCTGTTCCAAAAGCAAATCCTAGTATTTATCTTACAATGTCTCTTGCACTTACATTTCCATTTAATATCATCCTTGGTATCCCACTTTATTATTCTATTATTAACTTTTTATGGAAATAAAAAATTCTAAAAAAATTGAAATTGTAGTTGATACAATTTATATTGGATATATTGTAGAAATTCTAGAAAAATTTAATATTGAAAATTGGACAATTATAAGAGATGTTGTTGGCAAAATTAATAGTAATTTTAAGTACGAAGGAGAAATCTCTGCAAATAGTTATATATTTTTCACTTGTCAAGAGGATAAATTTTATGAAGTTCTACAAGAGCTTAAAGAATTTATAAATAAATTTGGAGGTTTGCTAATATACTATGATATTAAGAGTATTTAAGCTAATTTTAACAGGAATTTTTATATTAACAATATGGCAATTTGAAGTTTTTCCAACACAAGATGGTCCAAGTCATATTATGAATGCATACATTCTTTCACATTATAATGAATTTAAAAACTTTTTTGAATTAAATAACTTATTACTTGTTCCTAATTTAATCTATTATGGTTTTATGTTTCTAATAACAAAAATTTTTCATCCATTTTTAGCGGATAAAATTTTCTTAACAATTTATATCTTACTAATGGTTTTCTCTTTTGAATTTCTCATATCAACAATAAACAAGAACAACGATTTCTTATCATTATTCATATTTCCTTTCATTTTTAATTATAATTTTGCGAAAGGATTTTACAATTTCATTTTTAGTGTGCCTATCCTTTTTTTATCAATAGCTTTTTATTTAAGAAATTATAACAAGTTAATTCTTTTAATAATGTCAATTTTATTATACTTTTCACATCCAACATCATTTCTAATTTTTTTCATCTTTGTTCTAATTCACAATCTACTATACATCAAAGAAAAGAAATTTAAAGTTATTTATGATTTGATATTTCTAGGACCAGTAGTGTTTCTATTAGTATTATTTTTAAATGAAAATAAGGGAGAAATTATTTACTTTCAAAAAAGTTTTGAATTTAACATAGAAAGCATAATTGTTTTTAATGATAGTTTTGAAAAAATTATCTCATCTTTTTTATTTTTTATAATTTCATATTTATTCTTATGGACGATTTATAAACTTATAAAAGAAAAAAAGAAAATTGATAAAATTACTATAAATTTCTTAATTATCTTATTTATTTGTTTTTATATGGCATTTTTTGGACCAGAAGGTTCTTTTGGTGGAGGTCATGTTACATCTCGTTTTAATTTATTTACTTTTATTTTCACAATTATTATTTTATCATTTGGTTATTATGAAAAATTTTCTAAAAATTTTTTAAGTGCTATTCTAATTTTAGTATCATTTGCATCTTGGTACATTAGCTTTAATAAATTTTCAGAATTAAAACCTTATTTAGAAGAATTTATGTCTGCTAGATTTTATTTAAAACCAAAAACTTATCACATAAGAGCTATCTTTAGTCAATTTTATGATAATTATAGATTTATGCCATTTAGAAACCTATCTTGTGTTTTCTTGATAACTAATGAAAGCCTAAACTTATTTAACTATGAAGCAACAACAAAATATTTTCCAATAAAATTCAAAAATTATTATAATCCATTTAACTATATGGATTATCAGGCAGAATTTAAACCGAAATATATAAAAATAGAAAATTACCCTTTAAATATAAACTACATTATTGTTTGGGATATGGAAAACAGAAGCAAAAATTTCATAAATAAAATTCAAAAATTGGGTTATAAAATAAAATATAAATCTTATAATGGGTATTTAATAATTCTTGAAAAAAATTCCTAAATCATTCCACCATCTACAACAATAACCTGACCATTAATATAACTTGCCTCATCAGACGCTAAAAAATAAACAACATTTGCCACTTCTTCTGCTTTTCCAAATCGTTTTAATGGAATCTGATTTAAATAATTATTTTTAATTTCATCTGGAAGTTTTTGAGTCATTTCAGTTAATATAAAGCCAGGAGCAACTGCATTAACCCTTATATTTCTACTACCAAGTTCTTTTGCTAATGATTTTGTAAATGCTATAATAGCACTTTTACTTGCAGAATAAGAAGTCTGACCAGCATTTCCTATAATCCCTGAAACAGAAGATATATTTATAATTACACCAAATTTTTGTTTTAACATATACTTTGAAGCGAATTTTGAATAATTGAAAACACTTTTTAAATTAACATTTATAACATTATCCCAATCACTTTCACTCATCCTTAATAAAAACTTATCATCTGTTATTCCTGCATTATTTACAAGAACATCTATTCTATTAAATTTTTTATAAAAATCATCAATTATCTCTTCTGCTCTTTTATAGTCAGAAACATCAGCACTATAAATTTCTACTTTTATATTGTATTTATCCTCAATTTCCTTTTTTAATTCATTAAGTAAATTTTCACTTCTTGAAACAAGTCCAAGATTATAAGAATTTTGAGCAAACTTAATAGCTATTGCTTTCCCTATACCTCTACTTGCTCCTGTAATAATAGCTGTTTTCATACTTTAAACCTTAAAATTGCTCCAACTTCATCATTTATAATTTCTCTTAAATTTTGAGTATTAGCTATTTCAATCTGACCTCCATTTTCAATAACAAAGTCTATTAAATAATCTGTAATATCATCAGTTATTTCAATATCAGAGCATTCAAAATCAAGCTCCTTATGATAAAAAATTCCATTTTCATAACAAATATAACCTTTATGAGAATAATTCAAATTAATAACTAATTTCTTTATATTGAACATTAAAGCATTTTTTATTACATTTTCAATACCAACAACTGCCAATCCCTTTCCTAAGCTTTCTTTAAATTCTTCAAATAATAACTTTTCTTCTTCAATATCAAGCTCTTGCAGTTTACTAATAAGCTTTTCAAATAATTTTTTGTTATTCTCTTGAAAGCTTAAAAATCCTTTAAATAATTTTAATGCTCTTTTTGAAAAATAAGAAACTACTAAATTTTCAATTTTTTCATTAGGACTTGAAATAAAAATTCTATCTATACTAAATTTATCAATAATTTCTTCTACTTTTTGTGAAACAAATTTTGCCAATTTTCTTTCTATCTCAGTAATTTTACTTTCTATTTTCTGACCACCAACTGTTCTAACAATAGGACTTGATAATCCTGTTAATGATGTTTTATAAACACCACTCTCAATATATTCAATAGAAAAATCTGTTGAACTTGAAAAATTATAAATACTTTTACTATCAACCACATAAAATTTTAAATTTTTTTTATCAAAATATACTATCAAGTTCTTTCCAAACTCACTTTCAAGATAATTTATAAATTTTTTGTAAGGTTTCCTTGAAATTATTATCTTATTTGGAATTTTAAAAGGCAGTTTTAATAATTCAAAATTTTCCTTTTCTACATCTAAAAATATCACAATTGAATAAACAGGCAATCCTGATTCACTTTCAAGAACCTCCGGATTTTCAATATAATTTTCTAAATTTTTAAGTTGTTTTTCATATTCTTTGTACTTCTTTATAAAGTTTTTGAAATTTATTAAATATCTTGGAGGTTTATCCGCTCTATCTTCTGGTGTTGTCGATAAGTAAATGCTAATATATTTCATATATCCCTCCTTTTATTTCTTTAACAATAGGTTCCTCATCTCTATAACCACAATTTAAAACAAAAGCAATACTCCATCTATTTATATCCATTTTTAAAAAGTCCCTTATAAGTTCCTCTTCAACAGTCTTACTTGAAAATGTAATTGAGCCTGTATCAAGTCCCTCTGATTTTGCTTGAATCATAATTGCTTGTGCTATTATCCAAGAAATTTTAAAATTATATTCTGCATTATTTTTTAAATCTGTTAAACCTATAATTATAATTGGAGCATTTCCTAAGGTTCTCACGAATTCTTTCATAAAGTTTTTATACCATTCTTTTAAATCATCCGGAACCATATTATATAAAACAGCCAAATCCCTTGCAACTGAATATGTTTGATTTATAATATTAACCGCTTTATTTCTTGCTTCCTCCTGAATTACAACCAATTGAAAAGGAATGGGAAAATCTTTCAGAATAAAATATGGAACATCTAAAATTCTATTTATTGATTCTTTCGGTGGAATTTGTGATTTATATTTTCTTATTGTTCTTCTACTTTTTATAATTTCAAAAATAACACTTGGAAGCCTTTTCATATTTATTCAATCCTCCATACAATGTCTCTATTTACTGTTCTTGGCTCTATTTTCTGAGCAGGATAGCCAAATAAAACAACAGCTACAAGCTCATATTCACTATCTATTCTAAATTCTTTATAAACAAAATTCTTAAATTCTTCATTTAAATTAACTAAAACCTCTGAAACAATTCCATAAGCTATTGCTTGAAGTCTAAAATTATATATCGCTGAGAATGTTGAGCCATAATTAGTAAGCTGATTAAAATAATCTTTAACTTTTGGACAAAAACATAAAATTAAGCAATTTGAAATTCTATCTAATTTTCTGGATATTTCAATTGCTTTATTTGATGTTAATCCGATGAACTTCCAGGGCTGTGGAGGGTTAAGACCATATGGGGCATAAAGCCCTGCTTTTATAATGTTTTCAAGAATTTCCCTTGAAATTGGCTTTAAAGCAAACTTTGAAATATTAATTAACATTCTATTTAGTTCATATATAATTTTACCTTCCAAAGTTTGAAAATTTTAAAGGGTAATTGAATGAGTTGTCCAACTAAGCTAAATTTTTCACTTTAAAATTTCAATATGCTTTACCTTACCATAAGTACCATATATTTAAATGGACATGAGGTGATAACAAGTGAAAGAGCATCCTTAAATGCTAAATATCATATTATAGAAATAACAGGTCCCATATATGAAACCTACAAACAAAAACTTCTAAACGAGGGCATAGAGCTATATGATTACTTACCAGGAAATGGCTATATCATAAAGGCAAATGCTGACCAAATAAAGAGAATTATTAAATATCCTTTTGTAAAAGGCATATATCCTATAAAGCCTGAATATAAATTACCTCCTGATTATGAGGAAAAATTAAATACTTGTTATGTAAAGGAAGGGGAGCTTTATAAAATTCGCATCCTTTACTATGAAGATGAAAATCTAAATGAAATTTTAAAATTCTTAAATGAGAGAAATGCTAAAATTGACCATATAGAAAAGGAAATAAAATATATTCAAACTTATTTATCTTTAAGCGACATAAACATTTTAAAAAATTTAGAATCTGTAAAATTTATTGAATTTCAATATCCTATTATAAACTGGAATAATAGAGATCAAGTTTTACATCAATCAGGATTATTCTTAGATGTTCAAAATTCTACAAATGCTAACGATACAATTGTTTTTAAAAAGGGTCTTCATGGTGAAGGTGAGATATTAGGTCATAATGATGATGGATTGGATAGAAATCATTGCTTTTTTAACGGAACAGTAAATGGACAAAATAAAATTGTGGATTTGTGTAATTATAATGCAGGTGGATGTGGAGTGGCAAGTCTTCCAGCAGGAAATAATTGTAATAGCAGTCCGGGAACAGGTTGTCATGGCACTCATACCGCTGGCACTGCTGTTGGTGGGACAGATGAATTGTCTACAAATTTAGCATATAGGGGTATGGCTTATAAGGCGAGAATTGTATCTCAATATCCACTTGGAGGTGGAGCTAGTGGATTTAATACAGTTTTAAATGATGCTTATAATAGAGGAGCAAGGGTTCATACAAATAGTTGGGGATATGTGTGTGGAGGACTTTTTACCCAATGCTCACCTATTGGTTATAATACAGATGCTCAAATTATTGATAATTTTGTATGGAATAAGAAAGATATGGTAGTAGTGTTTGCTGCGGGGAATCACGGAGATGATAGTTGTGCTTCTGGTTGTAATAGGTCAGCTAGTGACCCTGCCTCTGGTAAAAATGATATAACAGTAGGAGCTATGGCAAGGGCAGTAGATGCTAAAATGGGTTGGAGTGCTTATGGAAATTATCCAAGTGGTAGATTTAGTATAGATATAATGGCAAAGGGTGATACTACATATTCTGCTTGGGGGAATACAAGTTGTAATATCACTACTGCTTGGTGGTGGATGGGAACATCTATGGCAACGCCCGTAGTAGCTGGCTCAGCTATATTGGTTCGTCAGTATTATAAGGAGGGTTGGTATGGTAATGGAACAAAAAATTCTGCCCCTTCTATAAATCCTTCATCAGCTCTTGTGAAAGCTACTATATTAGCAAGTGCTGTTCCAATAGCGCATGATGGTGATGTAGCATTTGGCAGTGAGCCATCAGCTCCTAATAATCCAGCTCCAAATGGAAATGAAGGTGCAGGAAGGCTTGTTTTAGATAATGTACTATATTTTACACCTGAAGATGATTGGAATAATTTATCAGATTCTTCTAATATAAGAAAATCAAGATTATATTTTGTAGATAACGCTACGGGTATTACAACGGGACAGACTCACACTTATACTATTAGCTTGTGTAAAAATATGCTTACAAGAATAGTGCTTGTTTGGTCAGATTATCCCGCTAATACTGGCTGTAATACTACAACTGCTGGATGTCTTGTAAATGACCTGGATTTAAGAGTTGAAAAAGGCTCTGATTTTTGGAATGGAAATGTAAGACCAACATCATCAACACCTGGTGATATAGATACAACAAGAAGAAATGTAAATATAAGAGATAGTGTAAATAATTGGGAAATTGTAAGAATTATTCCACCTAAGGACACATCTTATACTATAAAAGTCATCGGCAGAAATGTTCCGAATGGACCTCAACCTTATGCTATTGTTGTATCCGGTGGAATTGGATGTGAGATTACACCTGTAGGTTTTGCTGAAAGTGAAAATAAAATATATAATATTGTAAATAATAAGCTTATTTTAAATTCAAGAGAAAATCCAATATCTATTGAGATTTATAATGTTTCAGGTTCAAAAGTGCTAAAAAGCTTTATTCCTTCTGGAAGTGGCATTATAGATTTGTCTAATTTAAAGAGAGGTGTTTATATATTGAGAATTTATAAAAATTCAAAGCTTGCTATAAGTGAAAAAGTTATTTTAAAATAAAGTCCCCGAAGCCGAAAAATGGGAATTTATATGCCTTGTCCAATAAATAGTGTTAAATGATTGATTATCAATAACTTATAAAAATTTTAAGAAATTACTGAATTTATCGGGGGTTCATTTAAGGGGGCAAAAGCCCCCTGCCGGAAAATGGGCATTTTAAAGCCGTAGGCTTATTTATAGGGTGGGCGGGGAAAATATAATAAAATAAATAATTTCAGAATTACTAGACAATGCATTAGGTGGATATTAACATACTTTAAAATTTTCAGTATGATAACTTTATTACTTTTGGCTCAAATAACAATAGATGAATTTATGGACTTTAAGAGACAAGCAGAAGTTCAATTTGCCGAAATAAAAGGTGAAATAAAAGAATTAAAATCCCAAATCCAATCACTAAATCAAAGAATAGATGACTTAATGATTTACCTTTGGATATTTATGGGATTTATAACAATTTTAATAGGATTTATAATTGGATTTGGTTTATTAGTGGAGCAAGTAAAGAAGAAATTAAATCGGAAATTGAAATAATGAAGAAAATGTCCTAAAATTGCTTTGTCCAAAAATAGTGTTAAGTAATTATTTTGCGGGTGGAATTTAAGGGAGGCGAAAGTAAGCCTTAGGCTTATTTTTAGGGTGGGCAAAATATAGAAAAATAAATAGTTTCAAAATTATTGAACAAGGCAGTAAGCTAATGCCTTAAAATTTTCGCTATGGCTGAGATTACGAGAATAGCTGGTGTTCTTGTTGTTGGAAAGGGATTAAGAGGAGCAAGAATGAATGAAATTGTTAAAGTTGGAAAGGAAAAACTTGTAGGTGAAATAATAAGATTAAAAGGAGATACAGCTTATATTCAAGTTTATGAAGATACTTCGGGGCTTTTTGTTGGTGAGCCTATTGAAAGAACAAATGAATCATTAGCAGTTGAGCTTGGTCCTGGTTTGCTTGGAAAGGCATTTGACGGAATACAAAGACCCTTAGATGTTATAATGAATAGAGTTGGTCCTTTTATTTCAAGAGGTATAGATATTCCTGCTCTTGATTATGAGAAGAAATGGCTTTTTAAACCAATTTTAAAAGTTGGAGATAAAGTTAAATTAGGTTATATAATTGGTGAAGTTCAAGAAACACCATCAATCGTTCATAAAATAATGATTCCACCAAACTTAAAGGGAAAAACCGAATTATCAAAAGAAGATTTAGAAGAAGTATTTACGATTTTAGATATTAAGGAAGGCGAATTTACAGTAAGAGAGACAATAGCAATTATAAGAAGTGATATTGACAAAAAGGAATATGAAATAAAACTTTCACACAAATGGCCAGTAAGAATACCAAGACCTGTTATAAAGAAAGAATTACCTGTTATTCCGTTATTGACAGGTCAGAGAATTCTTGATACATTATTTCCAATTGCGCTTGGTGGGAATGCTGGTTTGCCAGGTGGATTTGGAACAGGAAAAACCGTAACAGAGCAAACGCTTGCTAAATATGCTCTTGTTGATGTTGTAGTATATATAGGTTGTGGTGAAAGAGGAAATGAAATGACAGAAGTTCTAACAGAATTCCCACACCTTGAAGATCCATCAAGACCTGGGGCTCCTCTTATGGACAGAACGATATTGGTTGTTAATACATCAAATATGCCTGTTGCTGCAAGAGAAGCTTCAATATATACAGGTATAACACTTGCTGAATATTATAGAGACATGGGTTATAATGTCCTACTTTTAGCTGACTCAACAAGTAGATGGGCTGAAGCATTAAGAGAATTATCTTCAAGGCTTGAAGAAATGCCTGGAGAAGAAGGTTATCCAACTTATTTATCATCAAAATTAGCTGCGTTTTATGAAAGAACAGGAAGGGTTAAAACATTAAGCAATTTTGAAGGTTCTGTAACTGCTGTTGGTGCTGTTTCACCACAAGGCGGAGACTATTCTGAGCCTGTAACGCAATCAACACTTAGAGTTGTAGGAGCATTTTGGGCACTTGATTCAAACTTAGCAAGGAGAAGGCACTATCCAGCAATAAACTGGTTAAGAAGTTATACGCTTTACTATCCACTAATTGAGAAATGGTATAAACAAAATGTTAATGAAAAGTGGAGTGAGCTTAGAAATTTCATTAGTAGTATATTACAAAAAGAAGCTGAATTACAAGACATTGTTCAGTTAATTGGTCCTGATGCTCTACAAGAAATGGAAAGATTAATTCTTGAAATAGGAAAAATTATAAGATTTGGTTATTTACAACAAAATGCCTTTAATCCTGTTGATGCAAGTTGCTCATTAAAAAAACAATTTTTAATGATGAAAGCTATTTACGATTTTTATAATATTCTTAAATCTGCTATTGAAAATGAGCTTATATCTGCTGATGAAATTGAAAAATTACCACAAGTTGAAAGAATTATAAGATTAAAGGAAGTTGAAGAAAGCAAAGTAGAAGAAGAAATAAACAGCATTTTAAATTCCTTAAAAGAAGAGTTAAGCCAGAAGGAAAAAGCTGCTTAATATAATCATATCACAAATACTAATAATTAAAGAAATAAATGTTAATGGGAATAAGTTTTTTAGTAAAAAGGAAGTTTTTGAGGTACTGAAATTAAAAAGGAATGATGAATTTAGTAAAATTAAGCTAAAAAGTGGAATTTCAAGATTATATAGCAAGTATTATTCTTTTGGATTTTTTAATGTAAAGATAGATTATAATTATGAATTTTTGGAAATGGGAAATGTTGTTGTAAATATAAATATAAATGAGGGCAAAAGATTTTATATAAGACAAATTCAATTTGAAGGTGATAGCTTATTGGACACACTAATTTACATTATTCCCAAAAAAATGCCAATTGCTTATTCTGATGAATTTATGAATGCTTTTGAAAGTCAAATTTATTATTTATACTATAATAATGGATTTCCATTTATAAGTGTTTTAAGAGATACGATATTTGAAAATGATAGCTCTTTGATTATTAAGGAGAAGATAAATGCAGGTAAAAGAATTATGATAAAGCAAATAAAAATTGAAGGGAATAAAAATGTTAGAGATGCGATATTTTTTAAGGAAATTACAATAAAAGTTCCAAGTTATTTTAATTACAATCAAATCATTCAATCAATCCAAAGATTATATTCTTTGAGGTTATTTAAAAGTGTAAATTATAAAATTGAAAATGATAGTATTTTGATTTTCCAAGTAATTGAATCACCTCAAAGATATTTAGAAACAAATATAGGTTTTACATATCCTTATTTTTTAAATATCAGTTTCTTAATTGGACATTTGAATATATTTGGAAATGTTCAAAATTTAGAGCTTAATGCAAATGGACTTTTTAGTTGGACAAATAATAATGTTTTATTAAATGATAGGTCAGTTAGTTTAAGTTTTAGAGAGCGATATTTTCTTGATAGAAAAAATCTATTTCTCAATTCAAACTTAATTTATAATAAATTTGGTCAGATTGGACAAGTTGAAGACTATGGAAAAATTGAAGAAATTGGTTTAAATGCTGAAATTTTAAGACAATTTTCAAATTACTTTTATAGTGCTTTTAGTATTTTATTAAAAAGTAGCATGACAATTGGTTATGAAGACAGAAGAGTTATATTAACATTATCTCAAAGAGCAGTTTATGATGATAGAAATAGTTATTTAGATGCTACGAAAGGTTTTATTTCAAGCTTTTCAATATCAGAGGCATTCATTCAAGCAAAATTCATAAAACTTAATGAATTATATTCAAAGTACTTTTATAGCTTCGCATTTAGAATAAGGATGGGTCAAATTTTTGGAAGTGATATTCCATATTCTGAAAAGTTCTTTCTTGGAGGTGAAGGAAGTGTTAGGGGTTATTTAAATAATTCCATAGGAGAGCCTTTTGATAATTTACAACCTGCAAGTAATCATTATATAAATGGAAATTTTGAATATAGATGGAGATTTAGTAGTTTTTTTGGAATTACATTTTTTTATGATTTTGTGCTTGTTTCAAATGAATTTATTAATTTAATAAAAAGTAATGTTTATAGTGGTTATGGAATTGGTTTTCGTTTTTATATTAATTATATTCCTATTCGTTTTGATTTTGCATTAAATCCGAATTCAAAAGTTCTTCCAAAGGATTTATTTATATATTTCAGCATAGGGCAGATGTTTTAGGATGCTTTGTCCAATAAATAGTGTTAAGTGATTGATAATCAATTTATTAAAGGGCAAAGCTTTTTGAGGGTGAAAAATAAGGTCTTTTGAAGTCGTGGTCTTTATTTTAGGATGGACAAGAAAATTATAGTAAAATAAATAGTTTCAGAATTATTGGACAATGCGAACCATTTAAATTTTTATCCTTTAAAATTTCAATTATGTTAGAAAAAATCATTATTTCAAATTTCCGCTCAGTGAAATCGGCAGAAATAAACTTATCAAAAATAAATGTTATCTATGGAGGAACGGCAACAGGTAAATCTTCTATTTTGTATGCTTTAATTATTCTTAAAAACTTTGTCAAAAACCCAAACCAAGCAATAGATAGTTTCTTTAATTGTGGATTCTTAAATCTTGGAGGATTTGATGAAAGTGTATTTAATCACGAACAGAAAAGGGAGATAAAAATTGGATTTTCAATTAAAGATGGAAAATATGAAGTTAATTTTGGTAAAAGTCAAGCTAAAATAAAATGTGAATATGGCAAAGTTGTAATGGAAGGAGAAGTTCCAATACCATATCCATTAAATAAAAATTTTTATTTTGAATTTGAAAAGGACTTATTTTATCATTTTGAAAATGAATCTAAAAATTCTGAAAGTAAATCTGGGAATGGTTTAGACCTTCAATTTGAAACTGAAGATATGGTTAAATTTAAAGTAAATTGGAATGGAATAATATCAAGTGTATCTCCCTTTGTTTCAAACGAGCTGAATAATAAAATTGCAAGAGAGTTAGAAGAAAAGTTAAATTCCATCCCTTCAACACTTGATAGTATAGACATAGTTCCACACAGAAGAGGATTTTTTAAACCTTCCTACTCCCCATCACATGTTTCCCCAGTAAATCCTTACACGGAGGATGAGGTTGCTACTATTATTATAAACGATAAGTATTTAGCCCCAAAAATTTCTTCTGACCTTGAAAAAATTCTCAATCGTGATTTTAGATTATATACACCACCTGGAACAGCAGTATCATATTTTCAAACGATGGATAAGAAATCAAGAATGCC
>Ga0079996_115757_pt1 | contig 21167 bp, 21 predicted proteins | sample PerSpoAPS_AMetaG_FD_69199 | JGI IMG/M metagenome (GOLD analysis project Ga0079996, IMG submission 69199) | Thermal spring microbial communities from Yellowstone National Park, Wyoming, USA - Perpetual Spouter A (PS_A) MetaG (SPADES assembly)... | ecosystem: Environmental > Aquatic > Thermal... | reverse complement strand
AGAATACAAAAAACATATAATCAAGGCTCTGGAAAAGGGGGTTGATTTAATAGATTGGTTAAACTCTTGCGAAAAAAATGACAAAAGTGATATAAGATGTAAAAGATACTATGTTTCCTCTGTTATTCGTGAATGGGGGTCTTTTTGGAAGTTGGTGGGATGGCATCTTTTAAACGTCCCATTTTCATACTTTGACGATATAATGAAAAAAATAGAAGAATATTGCAATGATATTATTAAATCACCAGTTCATAAACTTGATAAAGTCTTGTTAGATAACAGAAGCCGTTTATACACCAAAAAGACCTCTACAGAATTGAAAAAGGCTAAAACTATTTTAGAAAAATATGGAGATTTGGAGAGGGATGAATGAGGGAGATGTAGATAGAGAGGATAGAGAAGTTCTCCTTTTTCCATATTCCACCTCCTAGTACCCCCCAGAAGCTTTTCTTCTGGGGGGATTTTTAAATTGAAAAATAGGTTTATAATATCTACTTATGAGTAATAAGAAAAAACCTTTTATTGGCAATCTTGCTATAGATATTGTCAAGTTCCCTGATTTCAGGATTTATGTTAAAAAGCTTTTGAGGTTTTATGCCTTGATAAAAACGGATAGTTTGTATTCTAAAACATATCGCAGTATTCTTATATCCGATATTCCTGGGCATTATGAAAAAAATGTAAAACAATACCTTGAGGTGAAATATACTTTACGTGGTAAGCAAGAAGTGTTAAAAAATCTTCCTGTTGGTGCATATCCTATTATCTACAAAAACCAAAACGAAACTTGGATTGCTATAAATGAAGGAGATAAATTTGTTTCGGCTGTAATAAAAGATTTAGGTGAAATTGATAAAAAATTCCCATCAACAATATTTGATTTAGCTTTTCTAATTGTTCATCCTAAAGACGTGGAATATTGGGAAGTGGAAACTTTGTATAATAGAGAGTTTCCCATTTATTTCAGATGTGGTGAAAATTGCTACTGGATGCCATTAGGAGCTCTAAAAGTTATTAAAGAACTTTTTGTTAAAATTATGGAAGATGAAAAACTGTTGAGAGAAATACAACTTGCAAAAGTAGCTCAAATAGCCCTTGATAATTTGGAAAGAGAATTAAACGTTGAACCAACAACGTATGATAAATTAGATGAGATTGAAAAGCGTTTAAACTCGGAGGATTATATAAACGAAATTATGAGTGCTTTAGAGAAGTTGGAAAGGGAGAGCCAAGAATATAAATTGTTTAATGAGGAAGCAAAAAAATATCATTATTTCATTCTTGAAGGTAAGCATCGTTATCTCGTTGAAGCTAAAGAGAAGGCAAGAGCGTATTTTAAACCTTCAGAAACATTTAAGGATGAAAGGAATTTACCAGAGGGAATATATCTTTTAATCTCCAAGCATATACAGGATGGTAGAACGTATTATGTAAAGGATGAGGGAGATGGTTGGAGAATATTTGAGATAGTTGAGACAATAAAAAGGAGTGATGTTCCACCTGTTCTTTTTGAATTGGCTTATGTGGTAAAATTGGAAGACGTAAGATTGTTTTTTATAACGAAACTACCCAATAGAAAGTTTTATCTCTATCTACCTTGCGGTTTAGACGAACCTTGCAATTGGATGCCCCCAGTTGTTTTTAATGCTATCTGGCCTGTAGTCCGAAAGCATATCAAAAAAATTATGCTAGAAGTTTTAAATGTTAAAGAAGAAATTAAAGAAGAAATCAAAGAAGAAATTCAACAGAATGAAAATATAGAAATTTCACAAGATGATATAGAAAATGAAGAGGCAAAAAAGGAGAAAGAGGAGAAGCAAATACAAGAAACTATAATGAAGGGAGTAATAACCACTCTTTGCTGGTGGCCAAAATACATCTCAAGTGCATATTTGGTTCCAAAAATTGACCCAGAAACATATAAGTATGGTTGGAGGAAAGGACACGTTCATATTTTCCCAAAACCTACATTTCTTCCAAATCAAATACATATTCATAAGCCCGAGGATATAAAAAACATACCAGAAGGTGTATATCCCGCAATCCGTTATCAAGAATATGGAGATCAACAAGTGGTTTTTGCTATATCTCCAGATACAGAAGTTGTATTTCACGATAAACGTATATTTAAAGAATATACAAAGTACGTTTTTGCCAGACCACTTGAAAGATATGGACTTGACCTTATCGTTGTAAGGGAAGGAACTATGGTAAGACACAATATAGTAGATTTTAACAGTAAGTGGGATAATCCTAAACAAAATATGATTACGTATTGGGAAGGTGTGTATAATGGACTTTCTATGTACTATCTTCCTGAAGTGGTATTTAAGCATCTGATGGGCGAAAAAATTGAACCCAAACAAGAACCCTTCGTAAGCGAAATTATTAATAATCTTGAATTACCCTATGAAGAATATCACCTATGGTTGGACCCTATCGTTAGCGAATATTACATTATTTTTAGTAATATCAATAAGAATATGGAAACTGTGGAATTTTTAGACCTTCACAAAATGCCTGGCGCTTGGTATGTACATAAATTAGAACGCAAGATAGATGGTGATTATAGAAAGAACACTATTGTTATAATCAGTATGGAAGAACCCAGAAAAATATTCAAAGTTAGGGTTCCTTGGCAACTTTTTAAGAAGGTTCATGATTATTTGGTATTTATTACCGTTTGGCCTGATGGAACCATAGGTTGGTGGGATTTGATTACATTATAAAATTCTTCTTTATAATTTTTATCTTATGGAAAGTATAATGAAAGCGTATGAATGCAAGTTCAATTACTTGAATTTAGTGCTTGAAGAAATTTCTAAAAAGTATAGTAGATTGCCATCTTTTCGGCTTTCCCTACCATACAAATACGAAATTACTACGTCAATGCTCTTTGAAACTAAAACATTCTCCGAAATGCAAGATGGATTATACTTAATCACCAATATTTGGGGTTATGCAAATGACTTTTTCGGTACTTCTATAAGCTTTAAGTTTATATATTCACCCATTGAAGAAGTTTTGGTTTATGATGACCGCAGGTATGAGATTGAACAAGGCGTTTCTGAACACGAGGGCACCTTAACGTTTCTTTTGGTTGAAAATGGAACAAAAAAGATTGTTGTCAAAAAAATAAGAGAAGTAGGTGTTGCCAATACTGTTGTGTTAGGAAAATTAATGATATATGAGCTAACTTATCCAACAGGTCTAATTTTGAAAGATATTTGGTGGATGGATTGTGAGGAACTAAAGAGTATGGATTATAGAAAGCGTGTAGAAGAAATTCAAAATCTAATTGAGAGCAAATTACATCCAAGATACATCAACAACTTAATAAATTTTTCTAACGAAATTTAAGTTTTTCCTTTATAATATTTACTTTTTTCCTTTATAATATTTACTTGAGTATGTTTAATATGAATAGTTTAGAGATTTTAGAGAAATTTTTTGGAGATGTTGCAGAAATTATGAACAAAACTTTTACAAAGGAGGATTTCATAGCAGGGGAATATATGTATTTATTTTTACCTCCAATGTCTGTAAGAGTTAGAGAGCAATCAAAAGAAACAGATTTAGAAGTGGTGTTTAAAAATCTTGAGGGAGCGCAAACACACAATGTGCCTCTGTCTTATGTTCTTGAAGGGAGGGTTAAATTGCCAGACGGTATTTATCCTATTATCTCAACTCGTCATAAGATAAGTTTGTCGCAAAATATGAAAAATAGAGATGATATATTAGTGAATATGGATTTAACAGTGGTTGCGGACCCTTCACAAAAAATAAATTTTTACACCGATAAAAAACTTAAAGATTGGCCCATTAGAAAAATAATGGATATTGTCTTGAGATCTCCACATATTTTGCCGTTTTTGGTTGTTAAGGAGAATATGTGGGAAATAAAAGTTTTAAAGCCATCTGGTATGTTTGATGTTCCGATTGGAGTACATCTTAATATAAACAACTTTATACCTTTTGGATACAAGCCAATTCACGTTTATTACTTCTTGGATGAGTTAGTGTTTGAAGTTATTAAAAATCTCCTTTGGGATAAAGATAAAAAACCAGAAATGATATTAGAGGAATTAGCACTCAAACTATGGACCTATGAAACATTAAGAGCCACAACAATTCTTTATCATACCATTAGTAAAATAGAAGAAGAAAATGCCGAAAGTATAAAAAAGATTGCGAAGGATATAAATGAAAACCCCGACTATTATCCGTTTCCATCTTCTAAAGACTACATTTGGGTTAATTATGAAGATATTATTTCAGGCAAGCATAAATTACAACCTAAACTTTATACTATCACACAATATCATTACGGAAAAATGTTTATTGAACCACCTGACGACAAAATTAAACCTGAAAATAGTATTGTGCTTGACAATTCAATAGTAATTTATAATATGCCTATAAACATAACAATGATTAACTATGGAGATGGTTTCTGGGCGGTAGATGACTTTTTGAATTTTGGGGTTCGTCTTTGGAGAATAAACTTCCTATTCCCTTGGCCAAATGGATATATGGTAATTTTTAGTATCCTTTCAGGATATAACCCATATCTTGAAATATCTTCAACTTTGGGTAAGGTTATATACATTCCAGAAGAGTTATCAGAATTCTTGTTGCAAATATTCAACAATGCAGAAAAAGATAGGAGTATAGAATATGAAACAGAAAAATTACAAACAGAAAACAATAAGTGGTTGAATTTAAAATTGAAGATATGGAAATTGAAAAAACAAGAAAATAAATCACTTATGAAACTAAAACAAGACAAAGTATCTATAAAAATTAACCAAAACCCACGAATAATAACAGAGGAAGAATGGAAAAGGGAAAGACTAATAGAATATTTTAAAGAAGGTGTAATAGAGGGAGTGATGACCACTCTTTGCTGGTGGCCAAAATACACTCAAGATGCCTATTTGTTGCCACATATATATGTAAAAGGAGGATTTCAGTATAGTTGGCCAAAAGGACAAGTTCATATTTTCCCCAAACCCACATTTCTTCCAAACCAAAAACACATTTACGAGCCCGAGGATATAAAAAAAGTAATATCATTTGGTGTATTTCCTGTAGTTCGTTATTATCCATATCCTTTGTCAAAAAGGCAAATTGTTTTTGCCATATCCCCAGAGGAAGAAGTTGTATTGCATTATAGCGAAAAGTTTGACGATATTCAAAAGAACGTTTCCGCAATTCCAGATGAGATGTATGGACTTGACCTCATCACCGTATGGAAAGGATTTATACAAAGATATAATGTAGCGAAAATTAATCCACTATGGAATAATCCTAATCACAGACCTTCTTATTGGGAAGGTGATGATAATGATAATGCTATGTATTATATTCCTGAAGTGTTATTTTACCGTTTAATAGGCAAGACAATTGAACCAAAACAGGAACCTTTCGTAGATGAAATCATTGCCCATATCCAATTTAGCAAACATAAAGAATACGCAGAATGGTTAGAACCCATTATTGCAAAATATAAAAACATTCCTATTAATTATGATAATATGAAAACTATAACATTTGCAGACCTTCATAAAATGCCTGGTGCTTGGTTTGTTTTAAAATGGGAGCGTAAAATAGGTGGAGATAATAAAAATAATGCGATGGTTATAATGAATATGAGAGAACCAAGCAAAGTATTTAGAGTTAAAATTCATTGGAGAATTTTACAAATTACCAATTCTCGGGAGCCAACATTTATTACCGTTTGGCCTGATGGAACCATAGGTTGGTGGGTTTTGATGCCAATTTAAAATTATTCAAATGTATAATATTTATCTATGAATTGGGATTTTGAAAGTTTTATGGATAAAGAGTTATGGGAAATATGCGAGGAAGCCGAAAAGATAGAAAGACAAAAACAAGAAGAAAAAGAGGCAGAAAAAATTATTAGTCAATTACAAATGGAGGAAAGCTCGGAGGTTGATGTTATACAAACAAAAGAAGAGGAAACCGAAGAAATTTCAGAAGTAGAACAAGAAACTATTGAAGAAATAAAAGAGGAAATCTTGGAAGTTGATGAAAGCGAAAAGGAAACAAAACAGGAGGAAGAACAAAAACAATCACCAACTATAGAAACAGAATATATAGATTACGGAATGATAATTAAGAAAATTGAAGAATATCTCAATTCCGAAGACTATAAACAAGAACTTATATCCGCCTTGCGAAAACTATTAGAAGAAAATCCTAAATACAAGGAATTTAACGAATTTGCGAAAATATATTATCCCAAACTTCTTGCGAGAAAAAATGTTCCCAGTGAAGTTCATCAGCGTAAAGAAGAATATTGGCTTTATGATAAAGAAGGAGAAGACCGCATATTTTCATTCTACAAAGAAACTGAGGTTCAACAACTTCAGGGTGTATATTTAGTTGTGTATAAATGGTATGAAAAAGTGCCTTCGTACCAGTATTTACATTGGGCATATGTTGTTTCAAGAAAGGGAGTAGATAGAAGGGGAAATGAGCAATTTTATGTCAGGGCTATCGGTGAAAATTTTGGAGTTAGAAATATGCCATATACCGTTAGTGGGTTAGTTTATTTTGTGTTCTTTAATAAGGACAATTATTACTTCCTAACGACTGAACTTCCCAGAGAGTTATACACTTACTTATATTGTGGGACTTCAGAAAAGAGTTGCATCTGGATGCCAAAAATGGTGTTAAAGGTTATCTGGCCCATTTTCCAAAAGATGGCCGAAAAGATTAAACGTGAAATTTTGGAGCCTGTTATGGAAGGGAAAGAGGATATCTTGGAAATTACAGAAATCAAGGAAGAAAAACAAAAAGTTGTGGAATTGAAACAAGAGGAGCAAAAACAACTACAAACTGAAGAGATTAAACGAATTGAAAATCTGTTTAATAAACAGGTAGAAAGATATTTGGAAATTGTTTTTTGTAAGTGGAGAGAATATACTCAAAACGCTTATTTGTTGCCTTTTGCCAAGAAAGGAAGTTTTGTTATATACTATCCCTCATCCATTTGGAAAGGAGGAGATTATTTTATCAGAGCAGACTTCAGTATTTATCCCAAGCATACATATCTTCCCAAGCAAATATACATTAAAGACCCCAAAGATATTAATCAGATACCCGAGGGTATATATCCTATAATTCGCTTTTATGACTCTACAATAGATCCCAAGATAGTTTTTGCAATATCCCCAAACACAGAAGTTGTTTTTGAAATTAACAATCAAACGAAAAATGTTTTAAAGGATCCATACCAAAGGAAATGGAATAAGCCATTGACAACATTTGCTCTTGATTTTGCGATTGTGTGGAATAATACCATAACACTCCGTAATTTGTTAGATTTTGATCTTGATTTTGAGAAAGCAATAACAAAAACGTCAATTAACTATAACTATTTATCTGTATATTGGAGTAGCGAAACTGATGATGGTGGGTGGATGAGTTATTTACCCGAGGTTCTATTTTTGCATCTTGTAGATGGAAATGTGAAACCTCCAAAAGAAGAACCTTTCATAGCAGAGTTGATTTTAAATAGTCAAAAAAGTTGGGATGAGTGGAATAAATGGGTCAAATCTCTAATTTACAAATACAGCAATATTATCATTGATAACGAAAAGTTGAAAGTTATAGAACTTTCATCTCTTCGCAAAATGACTGGTGTTTGGTATGTTAAAAGTATAGAAATGAAAGAAGACAAAGAATACAATGAATACAGAAAAGAATTCATTAAATATTTTATGCACGAAATTGTTATAGTTAATATTAGAAATGAGAATGAAATATTTAAAATTAAACACAAGTCAATAAATGCTATGGCGAGCATTGGTAAGCCCATAGATAGGTTATTTATAGTTGTTTGGCCCGATGAAACCATAGGTTTTGTAGAACTGTTGATAAAAGAGAAAGTATAAATTTTCAAGTTTATAATTCTTGATTATGGAAACGAGAGAGTTGGCAGAGGCAAAAAAACTTTTAAATAATATTGCTATTATGTATAGTAGCATTGTGAAACTTAAGTATGCACTCATCAAGATACCTAAATTAAATATAACAGTTTTTCAACCAGTTCAACGTGCAACAAGAAAAATAGAAATTACCACTACGGAATTCATAGAGAATAAATTAAACATTCCAGTCGGATTATATTTCATTACCAATTTTTGGCTTTACAAGGATGATATATATGATTATGTATTTACCTTTGTGTTGAGGACAAAACCTAATGAAGAAGTTATAGTTTATGGCGAAGGATTTTATACAATTATAGGTTTGGAGTTAGAAAATTTAAACCCCAACGATTTATTAACTGTTGTTGTTTATGAAGATGAGAAAGTGTTTAGACGTGATAGTATAGAAGGAAATGCTCAAATTTCCAATATATACAAAAGGGGTGGAATATATGTATATGAATTGCATAATCAGGTAATTGAGTTTTTAAACAGTTTTTGGTGGCATAAATGTGAAGCATCAGGTCTGTTAGAAGTGAAAAATAAATTCGGAATTTGATTTTCTCGCTTATAATATCCGTATGATGCTTGATAACATTGAAAAGAAATTTGGGGATTTGACAGATTACCTACGATTTGCAGTTAGAATAGTGAGAAAATTCCTCACACCTGATGCCTTTGACTATCCGTTTTTTTATCCAGTATATGAAAAGTGGCCACGAATGCGCACTTCCACAATAACTTATACGGACATTCGGAAAGGGAAATTTGTATTTCCAGATGGCATTTATCCAATTGTGGAAATTGTTCAAGAATTAAATTTAGCGGAATATATAAGGACAGGAGATAACAAAAATTTAGATAAGAAGCTGGATTTAAAGGTGATTTTGGGGACTATAAAATTTGGAGATGAATTTCAAGAAATAACAATTATTGACGATGGAACAGATAAAAGCTTCATAAAAAATTGGGAAGAAATTTTTGAAAAAAAGATTTTCTTTTTGCGCTCTGATATTATTTTGTTTTTGATTGTAAAAAATGGCATATTAGAAATAAAAGATTTTTGGTGGAGTAGAAATAATGAAACATTTAAATTTGGAGTAGATTTGTTAATTGAAGGTAATATCTCTCCTTTTGGAAACACAAAGATTAAGCAACGTTATATATTAAGCCGATTGTTTTCAAATTTAATAATAGATTTTTTGTGGTTTAATAAAGATAGCATAGAAGAGTTTTTAAATTCTATGGGTTCTGAAGAGGCATTGAAGATGAAAGAAAAAATAAAAGAAGAGAGTGATGAATACTTTATGGCAAAAAAACTGAAAAATTTAGTGAGGGGTCTTTTTATTGAAAATCTTGGGACTGAAAAGATTTCGGCAAAAAAAGGTCTTTGGATTGACGAAATGTTTAAAGCAAGAAGAACTTTTTTGTATATTAACAGCATAAACTTGGGAGAAAACAAAAAGATATTTAGGGTCTTGAAAAAAATGAAGTTTGAAGAAATACGAGCAAACCCTAATAAGTACCCGCCAAAATTACCCACAGATGCCAAATGGATAAAATATGATGATATTCTTTACGGTAGAGAGCAGCTACCTTCTGGAGTTTATATAATTACACAATATTACAATAATATGAAAGTTGTAGTTGAAAACGAAAGAAAAATTTGTAATTGTCTAGTACTTAGAGGTGATGAAGATATATCAGTTGTAATTTACGATATACCAGAAGCAATTTTAAATTATTATAGCAAAATCCATACATTTCACGATGATGAACATTTGGCCAAAAAATTTCACTTTTATAGGATGAATATTTATCACCGTGAGGTAAGCAACAAAAAGTGGAAAATAGAATTTATATATTCTTGGCCAACTGTTGAGTATAGTAATATTCCAAACTATTGGGCGGATAATTATTTATCATTGTTTTATGTCTATGCTCCGTTTAATCCTTATATTAAACATAATAATGTTTTATATATCCCAGATGAATTAGTTGAACCTTTGTTAGACGCCATAAGTAAGCCAGAGCCCCACATACAAGAGTGGATAATAAAAGAAGCAATAAAAGACAAAGAGGCAATACAAAAGAGATTGGTAGATATATTATATAAAATATCAACGGGGGAGTTGAGCAATTATACATATCCATTAGAAATGTTTGATAAAGTTGGAGAAGTGGAAAGAGACAAAGAAGAGCGAATAAAAAACTGGCAGAAGGTATGGGATAAGTTGAAAAAAGAAATCCAAACTTCTGAAAGCAAAAAAGAAGAAAGGGGGAAGAAGGATAAAGAAAGTACAGTTATAGAAGTTTATTCAGGGATCAGTAAGTCAGAACATACTATACAACCAAAACAAGAGGAGGAAATCAAGGAAGAACAACAAAAAGAAGTTTTTGAAATTAAAGAGGAAGAAAAGGAGCAAAAGTTTGAAGAATTGAAACCAGAAGAGGAGCCTGTTATAGAGGAGCAAAAAGCAATAGAGAAACCCAAACCTGTAGAAGTAGAAGAACCTAAAATAGAAGAGCATAAAGCAATAGAAAAACCCAAACCTGTAGAAGAACAGAAAATTGAAAAACAAGTAGAAGAAGAACAAGAGGCAAAAATAGACAAAGAACAAAAAGAGACTACCGAAAAACCAAAGCGTAAAAAGAAGGAAGAAAAGATTTCTGAAGCGCAAAAGGTGAAAGAAACTGAGGAAGTTAAAGAGCAAGATATAATGGAGGAATTAGAGGGCGCAGATATAGAGGCAAAGGTAAAAAGTAAGGTTCGGGTAAAACTTCCAGAGGATATGCTTGAGGAGTTAATTTCTGAAAAACCAAAAAGGAAAAAAACCACAAAAAGAAAGAAAACTAAAAAGTCAAAAAAGAAAAAGAAAAAGAAAAAGAAAAAGGATAACTAACAAGCCAAATTGAACAGCTGTATAATTCTTACGGTATGAAGAAGAAAATAGAGCTTGAGCTTGAGGGCGATTTGATTATTAGCGGTGAAAAAGGTGAAAAGAGTGAAAAGAGTGAAAAGAGGAAGAGCACGAAGAAAGGCACGAGGAAAAAGAAAAAGAGCACGAGGAAGAAAAAGAAGAAGTAAAAGCAAAAACAAAAAGGAGGATAAGGGAAGCAAAATGAGAAAAGGATAAATCTAATCTTGGGAATTCTTTAACATTTTTTCAATATCATAATTTGCCCACAAAACTTCTGTTGCTTTTGGTTTGGGATTATTTCCAGTACTTGCGGAATGCTTACTTACCTCAACTTCTATGCGGTAAAAATCTTTTAGGTATTCATCATAAAGTTCGTTCGGATAGTTTGACAAAAGCCATTTTGCTTTCATATTCTTTATCATCTCTAAAAGGTCTATGTGGTCCTGTTTCGTGAATTTTATGCTATAATATTCATTAATTCCGTAATATGGAGGGTCCAAATAAAAGAATGTATCTTCCCTATCTCCATATAGTTTCAAAAGATTTCTAAAGTCTGTATTTAAGATTGCTACTTTTTTTAAGCGTTCGTGAATTTTATCTAATCTCTCCAAAGAGGAAAGGTATCTAAACCTTTTCTTGATTGATAATAATGTAATAGGAAACCCTTTGCTTTTAATACTTGAGGAATAAGATAATTGTAGCAAATAAAATGTTTTCACTGCATCATTTACATTACCGAGTTTTTTTAAAGGTTTTTGTATGTCTTTATAGAATTCGTAAAACAGGGTTTGAGAATAAACAAGTCTTTTTAGCTTCTTTTCAAACTCATTGTAGCGGAAAGCCCAAACGTAAAACAAGTTCGCAATACGCTTGTCCAAATCATTGTAGATTTCTACCTTTGATGGTGGTTTGTTTATTAAAACTTTTGCTGAACCCCCAAATGGTTCAACGTATATTTCGTGTTCAGGAATTAGCTTTAGGATAATTTTTAACATATAGTATTTTCCGCCAACGTAAGGAACAGTGTTAAGATATTTTCTTTTTCTTCCCATTTTAAATTCCTCCTTTAAACCCTCGTCTTCATTTTCCAGAAGATTTCCAAAATTTGGTCCCGAGTGTAAATGCGAGGTTTAAACTTTTGCCCACCTTGAATTGGGATAGGTGATATATGAGGGAAAACTACGTGAATATCTGCGGTTCGTTTAACAGAATTGGGAACATCACCGTAAGAATGACAGATTAGGAAAATATTCTGTTTCAGATGTCGGTAGGCGAAGAAAAAAGCCATCCAGTATCCCCGAGGTCTTAAAAAGATAAATGTATCTGCATCATCTAACACAAGGTTAATTTTTCGGAATGTCCTTAAGGTTTTGACAACCTCCTCCTCCATCTCGTGTATCAAGGAAGTAATCCTTATCGGTGTTCTACCTTGCCATTTATCTAACTCCTCAAGTGTCTCCGCTTCAGGAATATCTGACCAAGCACCTACAGGGTCTATCACAATATAAGGTTGGTGTTTCAGAAGTTTTCTTACCCAAGTTGTTTTCCCCGTTCCAGTTTGTCCCACTACTAAAACTAATTTATAATCACTATGTATTTGTTTTTTCTTTCTCATTATGCTTGCATATCTTCTGTAGTTTCAGTTTTTTGTTTCTTTGGAGGTCTTCCACGACGACGTTTAGGTTTTTCAGTTGTATTCTCATTTTGAGTTTGGTTATTGGAAATGTTGGTATTTTGAGTAGCTTTTAGGTGATATGCAAGTATTACCGCTTGTGTAATATATGTTGTGGAATAAAGCATCAATAAGGCAAACAAGGTTCCCTCTTCTGAGAGCTTGATAGCCCACTGGGAAAATCTCTTTTGTAAAACCTTGTTTATGGCATTGGTTATTTGCTTGCGTGCCGAAGATGGAAAATGTAATTCACGGATAACTCTCGCCTCAAGCCCAGGTGCTATACGTGAAATAATAGTGTATGTTGCCCATTTTAGACCCTGAGCATAAACATTGTATAAAGCATCGCTAATCAGCGTAAAATCAAAAATTTCCTGTTCCTCTCTATCTTCCTCTTCTTCCTCCTCCTCCTCGTAGTATTTTCTCTCTGTTTTTACCCTCTCGGGAATTCTCCTAACCTCACCAAGCATTTTTCGGATGGTTTCAATATCAATTTCCTCTTCCGAAGTTTCACTTTCTGAGGTTGTATTGGTTGTTTCACTGAATGTCTGTTCTTCTTGTGTATCTTTTACTATGTTTTCCGTCTCGTTTTCTATCACATTGTCTATTTGGTTATCCATCTCGTTTTCAAAATTCTCCTCTTGAAAATTTTCCTGAATTTTATTCTCCTCCATCTCTTACCTCCTTTTTTCTCCGATTTTGCAAGATTTCCAAAATAGCGTCCAGGAATAATTCAAGTTCTTCTATTCTTTGGGTTTTCTCTGCGTATTCCCTGAGCTGGAAGAGAGCTTGCTGATGTGTAGAAAAAAAATCTGCCAAAAGTTCCAAAACCCGAATACCTTTATTCATAATGTCTGGGCGCAACATTTTTAAATAATCAAAATTTGCCATAATACAATATTATACAGTTGTTTTTTTACATTAACAAGCCCTTGGGTAAAACGATATATAAGTTTAAATTATAAAGCTGATTTGTTTTAAACAAGGCGAACAATTTGACAACTTAGCCCAATCGGCTGTATAATAGCGACTGGAGGTGCAACTATGACGGAGTTAAAGGAACAAGAAGCAATGGAATACGGCTATGAGGATACGTATCAAGGGAGTAGCAAATATTCCCTTGATACGGAAAAGCTGAGTGTGGCGAAATTGCAAAAGAGCGCTATATCTATATCATCCCTCGTCGCACTCGCACTCTTCGTCGGCGTCGCTTATTACGTATATTACAGAGTCGCAAAACCTAACAATGTACTGTTAGTCGGACTTGGAGCGTGGCTTATATTCGTGGTTATAAGGAGCATAACTGAATAAAGAATAAAAAGGAGGTGTAAAATGGCAGAGATTAGGGTGTATGAGGAAGGATATGGAATGGATGAGTATGGAATGGATGAGTATGGATACGAAGATTTCGGAATAGAGCAATTCCTTGACGAACTTGAGTTTGACCCTGATGCCCTTTCTACAGCGTCGTATATCACGCTTCCGCCTGACCCGAGATTCAGAAGGACTTCCAAAAACCAGATATTTACGATAGAAAACACTACCTCTTCAACCATCCAAGTCAAAGGATTTTTAGCCGCACACTTCCACTATATCTCCACATCTGGTTCTACATCTGGTTCTACATCTGACGTCGTTGTATATGTGGGTGGTGAGAAATACGACCACGGAGCGATAGTGAGGGAGCTTGAGCTTAACCCTGTTCTTGTCTCTGGGGTACAAATTTCTGGAGAACCTGCTACACTTCAGAAATTCGCACTTGGCATATCCACAAGGACAATTTGGGGAGCCTCCGCTACAAACGTTGCCGTAGCTTCTGCCTATAGGAGCCCGAAAGACTTTGACCGTTCCTTGATAGAGCTTCCTATATCTTTTGTCTTGAACGGTAGGACTGGACTTGACTTCAATGTTCCTGCGAATGAGAGTATATCATTTATCATTTTCGTATCAAGGACACAGCCGAACGATGCCCTTTTGAGGAGGAGATTAATGAGGGGTGATGTTCCTTCAATACCTTCAAGAGGAACTGCGAGGAGGATTGTAAGACCTGGAGTTGTAAAACCGAGCTTAGGTAAAGGGAAATAAGCATAAAAAAGGGGGGAAATTTCCCCCTTTTTTTATGCTTACAATCAAAAGGAGAATGAGATGAGAGAAAAAGGAGAAGTTTATATCACTTTCGCCCCCAAAACAGCAAACAGATTTGAGCTTGAACAATTGTTCTTCTTCAACCGAAACCAACTGATGTCTCTGACAAGAGAAATCAAAAATCGGATGGACCAAGAGCTAAGAAAGAGAAACATAAACGTTAGAAATTCTCGTATGGAGCCTGATTTCAAAAATTTCGGATTGAAGTATTACGCCGAATACGACCCCCCAAAAAGATATGGTGTAGCTATCGGAGCCGCAATAAAAGCTGCCATAAAGGTTGTAGTAAAAGCAATCATTAAGGCGATTAAAGCCATAGTTCGGACGGTAATACAAGCACTTAAGGCTATAGTAAAATTTATCCAAAAACTGATGATTTACATTAAAAACTTGATACAAGTCTTTAATCAGGCATTACAAAGATTTCAAACGTTTGCGTTTGAGGGTAGGGAAAGTTTGGACCCCAATAATCCAGAGCAGGGACTAAACAATTTGGAAAAGGAAGCAGAAAAAGAGCTTGGCGGAGGCACCTCTACATCGGGACTTGGCGGAGGCACATCCCTTTTCTCTTCTTCAAATTCTTGGATTATACTCGGAGGACTTGGAGCGCTTGCTCTTGCTTTAGTGTTAGCATTAGTAATAAAGAAATAAAATGAAAATAGAGATTAAACCAAGTGGTTCTTTGTATGATATTGTAGTTCCTGTAAGGTTGTCCCGTGAAAACGAGTGGTTGAAAAAGTTGGCACTTGTTGGAGCTGTCTTTGAGGAGTGGGAAAAATTAAATACTAAAATCTTTCTTACGTATATAACAACATCAGGCATAAGTAAAAAGAAAATAGAAGAGCCACTAAAAGCGTTAAGACAATTCAAAGAAAAAGTTAAGCAACTACCTGACGAACTCAATCTCGGGGGAAGAAAGTTAAAGAAAATGTTTTACGACTTTATTACTGCACTGGAAAAAATGCATCAAAGCAACGACCCAATCATCCAACAAACCTTGCAACAGGTAAGGTTCAAGGTAGAATTCAAGGAAATTAAGGAGCGTTGGGGGAATGTTTCCTATGTAATATTTTTACACTACGAAAGCAACAGTCTTCATCCACTACAGTTTTTCTATTATGTTTCGCTATCTTATCCAGAGGGAATATTTTTCCCTTCGCTAGTTCTAATGCGAGTATATGATTTCTCAAGATACAACCGAGAATTCCGATATACCATCAGGCACGAGTTTAACAAGACTGTGGAAATATCAGGACCCAAAAATGAAAGGGAACTTGAAAAAGTGATTTACGAAAAGCTACCAAAACCCCCATACACTGTAAGCCTTAAACCTGAAATACAGATACAAGAAAGAAAAAGACAGATTTTAGGAAGGACAAAATGGATTGTGAATATAAAAAGTGTAAGCTATGATGTCAAAATGTCTTATGTCGCTGGCACCATATCAGAAAACGTATTACCGCAATTAGACGACTTGCTAGTACTACTTCCTCCATATAAAATTGTGAATGTAGTGAATATCAAAAGCGCACAATTTGTAGAAGACGTTCTTACTTTGGAGCCTAATAAAAAAGACAAAAGAAAGAGTAAAAGACCTTCTAAACCTTCTCAACCAAAACAACCACCTTCTCAATCTCAACAGCTAAAAGAACAAAGCAACAAACCCCAACAGCTACCTTCCCAATCGCAACAACCAGATAAACCCAAACAAGATGATACGGTAAGCATTCAAAACATAGGACAACCCGAAAAAGGGAAAGGAACCGCACTAAATATACCTATGCAATGGATTGTGGCGAGTCTTGGAATTATAGGATTTGTGATTTTTTGGATGAAAAAAAGGAGGTGAAAAATGAGGTATTATCGTGAGGATGAGTTTGAAAAATTTGTAGATTGGGATGAGGAGTGGGATGAGGAGTGGGAGGAGGAATGGAGTGAGGAATTATACGATGATGAATACGGGGATGAATACGAGTATGAATACGGAGTTGTAGATTACGATTATGGTTTAGAGCAAAGACAAAGACAAAGGCAAAGAAGAAAACCTTCCAAACCCGCACCCGCAACTCAAATTAATCAACCAGCAACCCAAATTAATCAAACGGAAAACAAACCAGAAACCCAAATTAATCAAACAGAAAACAAACCTGAGCAAAGTATGACAAGCATTCAAAACACGCAACCCGAGACAACTACCTCACAGAAAGCGCCTTCACAACAGAAAGCGCCCCCACAAATGAATATCAATATCAATGTTAATAGAATGCCACAATGGATTGTGATAGGTCTCATAGGTCTTGTTGTTGTTATGTTGTTAGTGTTTTGGATGAGAAAATAGGAGGTGAAAAATGATGTATTATTTGGAGGAGTGGGAGGAAGAGGAGCTTTATGATGACGAAAATGGAGTGGTAGAGTATATGTATGGTTTGGATGAAAAAAGGTTGCGTAATGAATTAGCTCCAAACCCAAAAGAAAATCCAGTTGAATTCTCCAAACTTGGTGTTCATAAACTTCAGAACCTTGCCAAGGACTATAAATACTTACTGATAGAAGTAAAAAATGATGTCAAACCAAACGCCAAGTTGTTTTACACTGTGAGGTTCTGGTGGATAAATGCTAATAGAGACAGGAAAAGACTGGTTGATTGGGCTATATACGGACCTACGAGTTCTCGTTATATCACTATCCCCGTAGATGATATTGTAAGGCTTTATAGATTAAAAGGATACCATATGTCGTCTGATATATTCATTGAGTATAGAGTGGATGAGGAAGTTTCCAGATGGTGGGGGAAAGTTCTTGAGAGAAGGTTTGCGGTAGCAAAATTCACGAAGGAGGATAAAATAGAAGATAAAAGCGATGAAAAGAAAGAACAAGAAAAGAAATCTTCTAAACCTTCTGGAACGCAAAAACCAAAAGAGCAAATCAACAAACCACAAAAACCAGAAAGCAAACCAAAGGAAGATATACCAGTATTCGCTCAACCTGTGCAACCAACTTCACAGGGAACGCCTATACTTTGGATAATCATAGGTCTTGGTATCGTGGGAGCGTTAGTGGTGTTTTGGAAGATAAAAAACAGGAGGTGAAAATGAAATATTATTACGATGATGAATTGAATTATACTTATGGCTTTGGTCCTGCTGTTGGTGGCGCTGTAGCTGGAGCTGCAAAAGTCGGTAGCGTTGCTATAAAAGTTGTAAGCATAGCTACTACCGTTGTTCCAGTTGCCCTAAACTTCATTCCCAATGGTGGAGATAAATTGAAAAAATTAGCATCAGAGCAAAAGGAAAATCCAAGCGAATTTTCCAAAACGGGTATTCATAAACTTCAAAACATCTCCAAGAACTATAAGTATTTCGTAATAGGACTAAGAACAAGAGTAGGACCGAAGGCTAAGTTGTTTTATACTTTGAAGTTTTGGTGGGTGAATGCCGACAGGAGCAAGAGAAAACTGGTAGATTGGGCTATCTACGGGCCAACAGAGGCTTATTATATTGCCATTCCCGTAAGTGATATTATTGGAGTATATACATCCAAAGGATACCATATGTCGTCTGATATATTCATTGAGTATAGAGTGGATGAGGAAGTTTCCAGATGGGGTATGAAATCTCTTGAGAGAAGGGATGCGACGGCGTATTTTACCAGTGAAGGTGGAGAAATTTCCAAAGATGACTTCAAAAAGATACAAGAAGGGAAAACATCTGATATAGGAGGACTACAACCGAAACCAAAATATGAAGGTTTCTTTGGAGGAATTACTCAGGCTTTTGATAATTTTCTTAGCACTATCGGTATTGTAAGTATCATCGCTCTAATTTTGGTGCTCTTATTTATGTTCCTCCAAGCACGAGCGGGAGGATTTTTGCCTAATTTGTTTAAGAAATGAAATGAAAGGGAAGACTAAACTTTTAAATTTTGCACAATTCGTCCAGAGCGTTCCAATAGAGATTATCTATTCTCCAAGGGTTGAAAAGGCATATACTGACGGTGTGAGAAGAATATACATTTCATCTTCTTTGAAAAACAGACCCGAGAGGTTTTTCGTAATTCTTCACGAAATGGCACACATATACCTTACGTATTTGAACCGAAACGTAAAAGCTATGCAACCCGTGGCACAAAAGGAAAATGAAAGTATATGCGATATTTTAGCCGCATTATATTTGAAAAAGGTAGCTGGTTTTTCATCCAAAGAAATAATCCGAAGTATGCTTCTCTTGACGCCCACTTACACCAACAAATACAGGGTGGAGATTGTGAGAAACGTTCTGAACAAGTTTAAGGATGTGGAAGATATTACAAAATACCTATGATTTGGATTTCCGCTTTAATAGTTTTATTTCTTATTTTTATTCCTCTAAACTATCTAAAAAGAAAAAGGAGGTTAAAAATGGAAATGTATAAGGATAAAATAGTAATCGCAAACAAAAGAGGGGGGTGGCGTGGTGATAAACCACCCACCGAATTTGGTCCATGTAGGGGCGTATATCCAGAGGATATTCCTAAAACTGTAATGAAGGTTGAAGATTTTGCAAAAATTGTCAAACAAACTATAGGAACAGATACAAAAGAAAAGCAAACATTAGTAAGGTCTATTTTGGCAATTGCGATACGGGAGCAGAGGATAGGTGGCGTTCTTCAATTTCCCGATAACAACCCCTTTGGGTTTAATGCTTGGCCAAATGGATGGAAAAACATCAGACAATATATAAATGGAATATTTCTTGCAAAAGATAAAAAAGGTTGGATTTGGTTTTTGTCTTTTCCTTCATTGAGAGACGCCATTCTGGCTATAGCAACAATTCTCTGGAATAAGGGGTTCCATAAAATATCATCTGGAGAAGAATTTGCCAGATATTATGTTTGGAAATGGTGGTCTCCTGAGAACAAAGAACAGGCGCTCTCGGAAAACGCACCGCAACTAATCAGTATTTGGGAGGAGGTAAGAAAATATGTTGCATAACGAATTTATGGCTATCTTAAAAGAACTTATACAAGAAATTTTAGCCTCAATTAGGGAGGCTTTAGAAAAGAGGGATTTATTATACATATTTATCTTATTATTGGTGATTTTCTCTTTTACCGCAGGGATGATTTTTGCCTTAGGAATGCTCACGTTTATAATATATGTCTTCACAACGCTTTTGAAAAACGCATTGGGTATATTCGTGGTTAGTATGATAAAACTGGCAAACGGTAAAAACAAGGAGGTGCAAAATGAGGATAAGGGTATGGAAAAGAGGTGAAAAGCCTAAGCGAATTGACCTTTCAAAAATTTTCATTCCACCCTTAATTATTCGGACAAGAGCTGATTATGTAGATGTTTTGAATATGAAGATTACGGCTGGGGATATAGATTACAATGGAATACGCTTAAAGAAAATTTCGCCTACAGAATTTATCCTAGCTATCAAACCAACCAAAAATTCCGCCAAAAATTCCAAGAGCACATCTAAACTCAAAATAGAAGACCTTCTTGACGCAGGGATAGTTCTTTATAATGCGGATGAGATATACGTTGATGTTCCGATTGAAAAAATACTTTTTGTTGTTTTCCTCGTAGCGGTATTTTTGATATGGATTGGGAGGTTGTTGAAGTGAAGAAAGTAGCCATACTATATCCAAGAGGAGATAATGTCGCAGAAGAAATAGCCGTAAAACTGATGCTAAATTTTGATTGGGTGTATGTAGTTTATCAAAGGTTCTTAAAGCCAAAAATAATTTATGAAAAATTAAGAGAGGTAAAATCCGCATTTTTTATCTGGTTCAGTCCCGAGATAACAAAAATAGACAAAGGCACGAAAAAATATCTGGAATTTTTGATTGCAAACAACAAAAAAGTTTTTGCTATTATATCCGAAGATTTTATTTTGCCATATCACGTAGAAAAAATTGAAAGATACAATCCTGACGATATTGAAGACATCTTCCAAAAAATACACTCCATTATCGGGGAATTGCTACAAAAACCAAAAAAGAACATAAATTATCAAAATATCATCTTGCGGGTTTTTATTCCAATTTTGTTAATTTCACCAAAATTAGAAAAATTTTTAAAAAATTCCAAAAAAAAATTCCCCAAATTTCAAAAAATCAAAAATCAAAACTGAATACCAACGCCATAAGTATTGGTAGGTTTTACCCAAAAGAAATAATTCCGCCATCTCACAGAGATAACAGGAGAAAATTGTTTATTCTGAAGTTCATACATCATATGCAAACCCAAACCCCACGAAGGCATAGTTTGGATAGCAAGTGGTTGGAAGTGAGAATATAAAAAGCCACTTGAAAATCCACCCGAAAATTGGCTTTGCCACTGAATTTCTTCACATTTTTTCGCCCGAAATTTATTCCCAACATTCACATATACAGTATCCCATATCCGCAATGTATCTACGATTTTTTGATATACCACTACAGGTTTAGAGAAATGTTTATTCGCCCAAAATCCCACCGCAAAACCAA
>Ga0079996_124865_pt1 | contig 21261 bp, 22 predicted proteins | sample PerSpoAPS_AMetaG_FD_69199 | JGI IMG/M metagenome (GOLD analysis project Ga0079996, IMG submission 69199) | Thermal spring microbial communities from Yellowstone National Park, Wyoming, USA - Perpetual Spouter A (PS_A) MetaG (SPADES assembly)... | ecosystem: Environmental > Aquatic > Thermal... | reverse complement strand
ATTTAGCATATTATTTAATAACATACAGTATAGCTAAGTCGGTTAGTTTCTTGATAACTAATTTGATAACTGGCGAGGGGAGTTATAGTCCTTACGATGCTTTGAGAGGTTTATTCAAATATAAAGGAACTTCTCTAGCTGCATTAGCTTTTGCAGTATCTTTACTTTCATTGGCAGGCATTCCTCCTTTTGCAGGATTTATGGCTAAGCTTTTAATTTTCCTTTATGTTGCTTCTACGGGTAACTTAGGTATGATTTTAGCATTAATAGCACTAATAATGAGCGCAGTTTCAGTGTATTATTATGCTTATTTAATTCGGTTAGAAACTTTACCTATAACAAATGGTGGCAACAAAAATTTTGTTTCAAGATGGGATTCTAATTTTATAATGGTAATTTCTATTTTATTGCTACTTATCCTTACCTTTTATCCTTATTTATTTATTTTACCATTTCCAACTATCAAATAAGAAGTCATGATTTTTATAAAAGTTATTTTCTTATTATCTTTATTAATTTTAAAAATTTAATCTATTTTTATAATTATAATAATCATAAATATTTTAATAGATTTAAATTAACATTTTTAAAATTAAATTATTTTAATAATAAATTGTCAAATCACAAATATCAATGATTAAATTTAAAATATTTTTTAGCCCAAACAAAAGTTCTGAAGGTATATCTTTTATTGAATTCAATCTATAAAGCAAAAAGTTTATCCTTTCTTTTATTTCTTCGACACTTTTCTTATTTAAGAAACGAATTATCGCTTTTTCCTGAATCTCTTGCATCTCTTCTGTAATTTTTTTCAATACTGATAATACTCCTTTTTCTATTTTATTATTTAACAAACATTCAGCAATTTTTACACATTCATCTCCTATTTTTTCAAGTATTAATCCTGCAATTCTTAAATCAAGACAATCAGTATAAGTTAAATTTAATTTATTAAGAATTGTTTCATTTTGTAATAAACTTCTTATTTGTCTTACCATAAGGAAATATAATCTATCAACTTCATTATCTCTATCTATTACTTGTTTAATAAGTGATTCGTCTCCTTCATAGAAACCTTTAATAATTTCATTGTACATTGTGGAAGTGATTGCATTAAGTCTTAGTAAAAGCTTAACTGGATTTATAGAAGCATCGTTTATTAAGTTATGAAGTGTAATTGAATTCATTGTTTCTTCAACGATTTCCATTCCAACTAAATTCTTAGCAATGTTTAAAATCATCTTTCTTTCTTCTTCAGTAAACTTTTTATCTGAAATAACATTAATCGTATGATAACCTAATAGATAATAACTAAGAATTCTTTTATCTATGTACTTATCAAATTTTATGTTAACAGTTTTTTCTTCTGAAGGTTTGTTAGAATAAATTAAAATATTTCCATCATGCCTTATAGTCAGTAATACTTCATCTCCTTTTTTTAATTTATTATCTTCAACCCATTTTGTAGGTAGTGCTAAATAATATGTGTTACCTATTTTTTGAAGTTTTCTTAGCATAAATTTTAATTGTTTAAACTTTTTAATATAATTAAATTTCTCGCAATAAAATTTAATTAATTAAATCAATTTCTATCATTAAAAATCAATCTTTATAAATTATAGCCTTAAGTTCTTTGTGCCATGGAATTACCAGACTCAGCTTTAGAATTTCTTTTTACTTTAGTAGGTAAAAGCAAAAATACCAAAAAAGTTTATGAAATTATTCTAAGAAAATTCTTTAACTATGTTAATAAAAGTGATATTAACGAAATAGATGTAATAAGATTTCTTAATTTTCTCGAAAAAAAAGGTTATAAAATTTCTTCATTAAGAATTTATGCAATAGTTTTAAGAAAATATTTAAAATTTTTATCCAAAGATTATAAAAAAGTAACTTTACCTTCTTTAAGAAATGAACAAAAAAATATTTACATTAAAAAAGAAGACCTTAGAAAATTTATTGAATCTTTTGAAAATATAAGAGACAAATTATTAGTTAGATTTATCTTATTAACTGGTTGCCGTGTTGGGGAAGTTGCTAATTTGCATATTGAAGATATAGATTTTGATAAAAGGATAATAAAGATAGTAGATCATGGCAAATATGAAATTAAAAAACCTAGAATTATTCCTATAGATTCAGAAACATTAAAAATGTTAAAGGAATTTATTGGTGATCGAAAAAGTGGTCCTGTTTTTAATATAGGTCCTAGAGCTATTCAAAAAATAATTAAAAAAGGAGCACTAAAATCTGGAATTCCTTATGCCAGTTTAATTACTCCCCATAAGCTTAGACATACGATGGCAATCCATTTTATAACAGAAGGGGGAGATATAAGGAGTTTGCAAAGAATTTTAGGTCATAATAGTTTAAGAACAACTGAAATATATTTAGACTATGATTTATCAGATTTAATTAAAGTTTATGATAGAGTAGCTGAAAGATTAAAATTTTGATTACGATAAAAAAGAAATCTTTTTAAATACATTTTAAAAGTCTTTTCAATGGATAAATGGAGATTTCTTAGTGAAACAGGAGATGTCGGTTATTACTTAGCTGTTACAGAAGTGCTTTTAAGGAGTGTAGAAAATGAAAGATCTTTAAATACTGTAAGAGTATTTCAATGTAATCCTAATGCAGTAATAATAGGAATCCAACATGACCCTTCATATATTTTAAACATTCAAGCATTAAGAGAAATGCGTTTTAATATTGGTAGAAGATTGACCGGAGGGCCTCCTTTACTTTTTACCGATAAACAATTTGCAATTCAATTTTTTGTATTCGATGAAAGACCTTCAAAGGATGAAATGAGAAGAAAATTAATAAACTCTTTTTTAAGAGCTTTAGAAGAACAAGGTATAAAGGCTTATTTTGAAGAGCCTTATAAGTTGCTTTACAATAAAAAAATGCTAGGATATGTAGATACAATGAGACTAAATCATTCCTTATGCTTAACTTTTTACATTAATGTTGAAAATGATGATGAATATAAAAAACGAATTTTCTCTGGACTAAATTATATTCCTTCGATATTTAGTTTTACTACAAATATAAAAAATGAACTTGGAGAATTTTCCAGAACTTCTTTAGTAGAAGGAGTTAAATCACAATTAAAAAAAGAATTTGATATTAATTTTACTACTTCAGCATTAACTCCATATGAAAATCTTTTATTAAAATCTCACATCGAAAAGCATACAATGAGCGAATGGATATATGGATATAGAAATGTAAGAAGCTTCCTATCTGGAAATGTTAAAAGTGTAACTATAAATACAAAAGAAGGATATTTAACAGTAATAGCTTCATCTAATAGAGGATTAATTATGAATATTTATATTACTGGTGATTTTTACATCTATCCTCCTGAAGCACTTAATGCGCTTGAAACTTCTTTGCAATTCGCTCCTACAGATGATAAATATATTCAAGATTGTATAGAAAGATATATAAAAGTCGGAAAGGTAAAGCTTTATGGTATAGATACTAACGATCTAGTGGAAGGAATCAAAAGAGCTGTCATTCAATAATTTTCTGGATAAATTTTTAGCAGTTTTTGTAGCTAATTCATGAGCTTTTAATAAAGGAAAAGGGTAACAGTTTCGAATACATTTAAAAAACACTTTTATACAAGAATCCAAGTCAATTAAATTTCCTACGCTAATATAATAATCTTTATTACAAATTCTAATTACCTTTCCTAAAACTTCGTTTTCATATATAACATTTCCCAAATTTTCACTAATCCATTTAATGTTTCCTATCAATTTCTTTTTAGCAACACCTATTGTGGGCTTTTCAATCAAATATCCTACATAGCATGCTAAACCTGCTTTATAAGGATGAAGTTTCCCATTACCATCTATTAAATAAACATCAGCATGATATTTTGTTTCTTTTATTAATTTTACCATATATGGACCTTCTCTTAAAAATAACAAGGTAGGAATATAAGGAAAATTAACTGTAGTTATTTTTACTTTTTCTTCTATTACTTTATGATTAATAACATCGTAGATTACTATTGCAGTTACTATTTTATTAGAAAAATAAGAACAATCCAAAGCAGCTACAGTTTGGAAATCCATCAATTTTTCTTCTTTAATCTTAGATGCAATGAATGTTTGAATTTCTCTTGCTTTTTTAATGTCACATTTAAATTCTTCAATTCTTTCTTCTATATTTTCCAAATATTCATGCGAAAATTCTTTCATTTATATTTCAAAACTATTGATTGAATAATTAATTTAAAATAGTTTGTTTTTCTTACAGTAAATAGTTATATTTTAAATAGTTTATCTTATTTGATATGGAAATCTTTAAACTTGTAGTACCTCCTTTAGATAATAATGTATACATAGTTTATGATAAAGAAACAAAAGAAGGTTATGTAATAGATGTTGGATTAGGAGCAAACGAATTAGCTTCTTATATAAAAACTCATAAAATAAAAATCCTAGGAATTTTGTTAACCCATGCACATATAGATCATTCTGCACATGCTTTTTTGCTAAGAAAACTAATTAATTCGAAAGTAATGATTCATTATGCAGACTATAATTTACTTAAGGAATTCTTTTCAAGGGATTATCCTTATATTGATGAAAAATTAGAATATGAAGAACCAGATTATTTGTTTAAAGATGGAGAAGAATTTAAATTTGGAAAGTATAGTTTAATTGTTATAGAAACTCCAGGTCATACACCTGGTTCTGTATGCTTTTATGAAAAAAATGAAAAAGTATTATTTTCAGGTGATACTTTATTCGCTGGTACTTACGGAAGAGTAGATTTTCCTTATAGTGATGAAAATAAAATGATGGAAAGTTTAAGGAAACTTGCAAGATTGCCTAAGGAGGTTAAAGTTTATCCTGGTCACTATGAAGAAACTAAGATAGAGTATGAATATTGGTTACAAGAGATTTAAGATTTCTTCCGATATAAAATAAATGAGATCTACATTTACAATCGCTACAACCGAATTTACTTACATATTTAAATTTATTGTTATAAAATATTTTTGATATATCACATTCGTTTTTGTTTAATAATAAAATAAAACCTATTATAATTGCATTTTTATTTGTAATTAAATAATCTATATGCCAATGTTTTCTTTTTATTTTACTTAAATATCTTAAAATTCTTGATTTATATGTTTTCTTTGAAGATCCTATATATAAATAGTAACCTTTTTTAAAATCAATATCTCCAATTTTTCCTATTTTTGTTTTAAATTTTTTCTTAATTTTTATAATTAAAATGTATGATCCTTTTAATTTTAAAATATTATTAAAGTTATTTAAATAACCATTTTTCATATGGCATATTTAACTTACTTGCATCTTCATCTTCGTTTGTTAATATATTTAATCCTCGAATTATTGCAACAGGTATTCCCTCATCTCCTTGTCCCATAACCAATTCAGCTGCAGAAGCCAATTCGTCAGCTATTGCAATGTTTTTAACTTGTAAAATATATCCTGCTCTATCGGCTTTTCCTCTATAGTCTTTAAAGATTTTAACTCCAGAAGCTCCTATAGCTAAGTTTATTTGTCCTTCTCTTAAAGGTCTACCATAAGTATCTGAAATTATTATGCCTACTTTTTTCCCTGTCTTTTTTTCAATTTCATTCCTTATAATTCTTGCACTTTTATCAGGATCTTCAGGCAACAAAGTAACATATTCTCCTCCTTTTACATTAGATCTATCTATACCTGCATTTGCGCAAACAATGCCATGTTTAGTTTCAACGATCAAATGACCAGCTGTTGCTTTAACAATTCTTTTAGATTCTCTTAATACTAGCTCAACAAATCTTGGATCTTTTTGAGTAATTTTAGATAATATTATGGCTTTTTGCGAAGGTATGACATTATTTAAATTAACTATTCTTCCTTCCCATTTTGAAATTATCTTTTGGGAAATAACTATAATATCATTATCTTGAAGTTCGATATTTTCAGATTTTATTTTATCTAAAATTATTCCTACAAGATCATCATTTTCTTTTATTTCTGGTAAACCTTCAATTCCTATAATTTCAATTTTTTTCATTTTTAATTTTTTGTTATTTCTTTTATGTATTTAATGCTTTTTTTATTGATATTTAAAGTTTGAAAATATCTAAGTCTAATTATATCATCTAAATCTAAGCATATTCTTTCGTTGCTATAAATGGCTACACTATAATTATTATCTAAAGCATTTTTTAGATGTAATAAAAAACTACGTTTTCCTTCTCCAAATTCCAAACTTATTTTAACATAATTTCTTAGCATTAGAATATTTGTTCCTCCATCACAAGAAGGTCCTAATATAATTTCATAATTTTTTATAAGTTCTCTTAGGTTCTTGAAGTCTACAGGTTCTATTAATGGTAAATCTGAAGGAATTATTAAAGTTGCACCGTTTTCTTCTTTTTTCAAATGATTCAATGCAAATTCTAAAGCTTTATTTAATTCCTCTTTATTAATTAAAATTTCAATTTCTTTATATTTTTTAAATTCGCTTAAATCATCATAGCTTACTAAATATATTTTATTTACCGATTGTGATAAAATACAACTATCTAATATATCTTCAAGCATCAATAAAGTAAGTGTTATTCGAGAATTTTCGTCTAAATATTTTATTAATCTACTTTTGCTTTCGTTTAATTTTTTTAAGGGAATTAAAACATTAATTTTCATTTCATCATGTTTTCTCAATATTAAAGTGCTCTATTATTGTTTTTAATTTGTTTATATCTTCTATAGCTAGCCTTCCTATTGATATATAATCACTACCGCTCTTTAAAAATAAGTTAGCAGTGTCAATATCACGAATGGAATTTCCTCCTATTATTATAATATCTTTGTTTTGATTCCTTATTCTTTCTATAACGCTTATATCAGGTAAATTTAAATAAGGATGCATAGCATCTATATGAAATATTTTTACTCCAAAATCTTTGAATAATTTAACTAATCTAAGTTCATCAGTAACATTGGCTCTAAATTTAATAATTAAAGGAATGTTAACTTTATTTAAATGTTTTTCCAGCCAATCTAATAATAATGCAGGATAAAGTGCAAAGTACTGTCCTCCCCCTCTAGAAATTATTTCAGGCTGTCTGCAATGGAGATTTAATTCAATAAAATCTACATATTTATTAGAGATTTCAATTGCTCTCAACAATCCTTCTTCTGTGGCAAACCTTGCATTAATTATAACAGGAGCCAAACCTCCTATAATCTTTACCTCATTCTTAATATATTCTTCCAACATATTCATTTCTATTACGAATTCTTTTCTTCCTCTTTTAACCATTGACATAGAAGCTTCCATTGTTTCTCTATCAAAATTTATTCCTCCTAAGGTTACTGCTCCTGCACCAAATTCTGCAACCTTTCTACAGAATTTTCCATCTGTTATTCCTCCCAATGCAGCTAATATAACTTTATTTTTTAATTTCATTATTTATAATAATGTTCTATGATAAATTTAGCTAATCTTATTCTATCTTCTTGAGTCTTTAGGGAAATGTTAGTTTTAACTATTTCTATATTTAATTTTTTAAGTCTTTCATCGTCTTCTTTTTCATCTACAATAAAAACATCTATAATATCTTCGTAAAGCTTTGCTACTTGGTATGCACTAACCTCCAGACCTAAACTTTCCATTAATTTAGCAGCAGGGCCACTGAAAGGTGAACCTTTAACAATAGGACTTACAGCAATTTTTTTAGCTTCACTGCTGATTATAATGTTTCGCATTTTAGGTAAGCTTAATATTGGATTAATACTTGTAATAGGGTTGCTAGGTCCAATAATTATTAATTTAGACTTTAATATTGCTTCTATTGCTTCATTAGGAATGCTTGCGTTTTCAATGTTTTCAAATATAACTGATTTTATTGGCATATTGCCTCTATGTAAAACCCAAAATTCTTGGAAATGTCTTTTTTTAATGCCATCAAATATGTATGTAGTAACTTTATCATTTGTCATAGGAATTATTTTACAATCTATGTTAAGTTTTTCACATAAGAACTTTGTAACTTCTGTTAACTTCATTCCAGATTTTAATAAATTAGTTCTTAAAATATGTATGGCTAAGTCCCTATCACCGATATGAAACCATGAATAGGTAGGAACAATTTTAGTTATCATTTCATGAAAGTTAAAAGTATCATTTTTTATTCCCCATCCTCTTTCTTCATCAAAAATTCCAGCTAAAGTATACATGACTGAGTCAACATCAGGACTTATATACAATCCGTAAATTTCTATATCATCTGCAGTATTAACAATTACATTTATTTCTTTTTGAGGGATAACTTTAGCTAAACCATCTATTAGTTTTCTTGAACCTGTACCCCCACTTAATACGGTTAGCAATTTCTTATTATTTTTATATTTTATAAACTTAAGAATATTAAATATGTTAAGCGTAAGAGGATTTTTAAGTAGTCATACAAATAAGCTTATTTTAGCTAATATTTTGATGTTTATTTTTATAATAGTTACGTACAATTTTATATCTGTTTATTTTGGCAAAAGACTTTATCATGCAAATTCACCTTTAGATATAATTACGGGAAGAAGCATATCTGGTCTACAATTTCTTCTTTCCCAAGTAAATTATCTCGTAATTAACGGCTTTTTATGGCAGTTGTTAACTTCAATGTTTATTCATATAGGTATAATTCATTTAACATTTAATATGGTTGCGCTTTACATTTTTGGAAATTTGGTAGAAAATGCATATGGTAAAAGGAATTTTTTACTAATATATTTTATCTCAGGATTTTCTGGAAACATAGCTACTTTATTTCTTCTTAAATATCTTCAACCTTTAGGTGATTTTATTCCTTCTGCAGGTGCTTCAGGTGCAATCTTTGGTTTAATAGGAGCTTATGCTGTGCTAGGAAGATTAAGCGGGAGTTTCGCTGCAGGATTATCTTATGCTATAATTATTTTCCTTTTTTCTTCATTATTTCCTGGTGTAAATATTTTTGCTCATCTCTTTGGTTTATTAGGAGGATTAATTGTAGCTTTTTTCTTAACTAGAAAATTAAGAAAGCATGGAGAAATTATTTATACTATTGATTATTATTAGCATATTTTAAAAAAGACGTCATACATTTTAATATAGCATAAGCAGCAAATTTTGAAGAATATCCTTCATCAAGTATAGGATTTATCTCTACGATATCAATTACTTTAACGTTTTTAATTTTTAAGAATTCATAAAGTAAATTTACTACCTCATGAGGATATAATCCATTAAAACTTAAAGAATTAACACCTTTTATGTAATGCGCATCAATAACATCGAAATCTATGCTTATATATAGTGCTTTCACATCTTCAAAAAATTCTTTAATTTCTCTTACCACATTTCTTTCCCTTATTTCTTCTACGATGTAAAATCTGATTTTCTCCTTTGCTTTAAGAGCGTAATATTTAGAATTGTAAAAATCCCTTATGCCTAATTGTGCTACTTTTATATTGTTAACCTTATTTATTATTTTTCTTAAGAATGAACCACTTGTATCATAATTTTCTTTTGTTTCTCTTATATCATGATGAGCATCGAAAATCAGTAAGCCCAGCGGGCCTTCTTTAATGTATTCTTTTAATGACAAAAAACTTGGAAATGTTATACTATGATCTCCTCCCAATAATATAGCTAATTTCGATTTTTTGTAGATTTCGTAAGTAGCTTTAAATATATGATTAATAGTAAATTCATGGTTTGTATGAGAAACATTAATATCGCCAAAATCGCATATTTTAAATGAAGCTAAATCCAAATTTTCATAATACGAATATGTATTTAAACTATAAAGATATTCTCTAATGTATTTTGGTGCATATCTTGCTCCTGGTCTTCCAAACGTTAAAGAATCGTAAGGTATGCCTAAAATTGCTACATCGCAATCCTCTCTTGATTTTTTAATTATATGTTTAATTTTTATTTCATTTTCATCTATTTTTGATATATCATATACTGGTTCAATAAATACATCCATAACATTATTTCTTTTTGAAACTTATAACTCCTAAAGCTTGAAAATTAGCTTGAATCTAACTCTTTTTCCATATCTTCTTTAATTTTAATAATTTTTTCATAAAGTATATTAAGCATTAGTTCACTTGAAAGGGGAGGTTCTACACGATCAACATTTTCTATAAATCTATGAATATCTTCTATTTCTCTTGATACTGTTTTATCATTTTTTGATAAAACAAGAACCAAAGTTCCTTTAGGTGTTAAATAAACTTTATCAAAACCAAATATTTCTTCTAAAAACTTTAACTCTTGCATTATATTATTGCATTAGTTTGCTAAGCTGGAAAGAATGTCCTCTAAACTTTTGTTCAATTGCTCTTTTTATGACAAATTTAATCTTTGGCTTCTCAGTGCTTTTTACTATTTTACCTGCCTTTAAAGCACTTTCAATTAACTGTTTTCCAATTTGAGATCTAATTATTACGAAGTTCCATCCATCCGGTGCACCATTTGCACCTAATGATATATCACTAACTTCAGCTGTAAAATCTCTGCAAACATAACATGAGCCAAAAACAGCTTCTTCTAATTCATCAATATGAATTTTTTTCACTTCACCATTTTTCAACCTAAATATTACATTCCTTTTTACAAGAATGTTATTAACATCCTTAGGTTCAATGTTTAGTTTTTCCTTTGCTATTCTAAAGAATTCTTCTCTTCTCCACGTTTTTGAACAAAATAATCCTAATGTTAAAGCTACTTTCCCTTTAAATTTTGGAACTCTTTCTGTTAATTTTGCAGCAGCAGTTTGGCATCCTGTTCCTACAACAGCTATTTTATTTAATCTTAATTTATCTATAGCGGTTCTTAAAGGAGTTACCATTGGAACATGCCAATATATTGTTTGTGAATATTTCCTTAATTCTTTAGGATCTGTTACAATTACTGCTTTAGCATACCATTCTTCATCTTTTGTAGCTACTATTGCACCGTCAATTAAGCCTATTTCAAAAGCATGTTCTAATAATGCTGTTGTAACACCGCCATCTGTTGCATTTTTCCAAAGTTCAGGCTCAGTAGCTTTATATATACCATATTCAATATAATCACCTAGAGGTTTGTCTATAGGAGCTTCGTAAGGATTTACTACAGGACACGCTAATGGGCAAAGTTGACATAAAATACATACACCTATTAATTGGGCTCCTTCAGAACTCCTTTCATCTACTTCTAATACTTGTGGCGGACATACTGCAACACAACCACCACATAAACAACATAAGTCAGGTTTTACAACAAAAGCTGCTAGATCTCCAAATGTCAATATTTTAGAAGTTGATAAATTAGGTCTATAAATATCAGGTGAACGTATTTCTACTTTTGACATACAATTTCTTCTTCTTTCAAAGAACTTATAAGTTTATCTCTTATATAAATTAAAAAAATTTATATAATATAAAATAACATTTATTTTTCATTCAATGGCAGTAATTCTTGAAGAAGCAAAGGGATTAAATAAAGAATTAATAAAATGGGTTAAAGAAGTTGCTGAAATAACTGAACCTGATGAAATATTAATTTGTGATGGTTCAGATGAGGAATTTAATTATTTGATTAATATTTTGTTAAAGGAAGGAAGTTTAATAAAGTTAAACGAAGAAAAATATCCAGGATGTTATCTTTACAGAAGTGCTCCTTTCGATGTAGCTAGAACTGAAGAAGCTACTTATATATGTATTAAAAGTAAAGAAGAAGCTGGTCCAAACAATAATTGGATGGAACCAAATGAAGCGAAAAGTAAGCTGTTTAAATTGTTAAAGGGTTGCATGAGAGGAAGAAAAATGTTTGTTGTACCTTACATCTTAGGTCCTGTTTCATCAAAATATTCACAGGTCGGTGTTGAAATAACCGATAGTCCTTATGTTGTAATAAATTTAAGATTCTTAACAAGGATGGGTAAAATAGCTTTAGAAAAATTAAATGAAACAAACAATTTTGTAAAAGGAATTCATTCCATGGGCAATTTGGATCCTAAGAATAAATATATATGTCATTTTCCTGAAGAAATGCTAATAATAAGCATAAATTCGAATTATGGAGGAAATTCTATATTAAGCAAAAAATGTCATTCTTTAAGGTTAGCAAGTTATCAAGCAAGAAAAGAAAAATGGATGGCTGAGCATATGCTTGTTATAGGATTGGAAAATCCTGAAGGAGAAATAATATATATTACTGCAGCATTTCCTAGTGCAAGCGGAAAAACAAACTTAGCAACTTTATCTCCTTCAGGTAAATATTCAGATTGGAAAGTATGGTTAATAAGTGATGATATAGCTTGGATGCATGTTGGAAACGATGGAAGACTTTATGCAATAAATCCTGAATATGGTTTCTTTGGTGTAGTTGTTGGTATAAATGAAAGAACGACACCAAATTTAATGAAAACTATAAGTAAAAACACGATATTTACAAACGTTGCGCTAACTAAAGATTTAACTCCTTGGTGGGAAGGTCTTGGAGAATATCCAGAGGAATTATTAGATTGGCAAGGTAAACCGTGGAAAAAGGGAAAGCCTGCTGCTCATCCAAACTCAAGATTTACAACATATTTAAAGCAATATCCTTATATTTCACCTTACTTTGAAGATCCAAACGGTGTTCCGGTATCTGTTATACTTTTTGGAGGAAGAAGAAGTAAAACTATTCCTTTAGTATTTGAAACTTTTAGCTGGGAACATGGTGTTTTAGCTGGTGCTATGATGCGTGTTGAAACTACAGCTGCTGCTGAAGGTGAAGTTGGAAGATTGAGAAATGACCCTATGGCAATGTTGCCTTTCTGTGGCTATAATATAGGAGATTATTTTGCTCATTGGCTAGAAATGGGTGAAAGAATCAAACATAAACCAAGAATTTTTTATGTTAATTGGTTTAGAAAAAATGAAAAAGGTAAATTCATTTGGCCAGGTTTTAATGAAAATATTAGAGTTTTAAAATGGATATGGGATAGGATAAAAGGAAAAGTTAGCGCTGAAAAAACACCTATTGGATATATTCCAAGGAAGGAAGACTTTGATTTTGAAGGTTTGAATCTTAAAGATGAAGATATTAATGAGTTATTTAAAATAGATAAAAATGAATGGATAAAAGAATTTATGGAAGCGAAAAAGTTTTTTGAAAAATTCGGTAATAGATTTCCTAAAAAATTATGGGATATATTCTACGAAATATTGGAAAATCTTAAATGAAAATAGAAAATCTTGTAGATTTTTTGCTAGAAGTTTATAAATTAAAAGAAATAAAGAGAAAAGGTTGGGTAGTTAAAGTAGGTATTGATGAAGCTGAAAGTGTTGCAAGTCATACTTTTGGAATGTTACTTTTAGCTTCGATAATCTATAACAAGTCTGACTTGATGAAAAATATATCTTTACATGATATTGCTGAAATAAAAATAGGAGATTTACTTCCAGAGGAAAAAGATAAGGAGTTGGAGAAAAAAGTATATGAGGAGATTGTTAAAAATGTAGCAAAAGACTGGAATTTGCCTAAAAGTTTAGATGAAATATTTAGATTAGAGAAAATTAAGGAACTAGATAGATTAGATATGGCTTTGCAAGCTCTTTATTATAAAGAAAAAGGCTATCCTAAAGAAAAGCTCAGAGAGTTTATTGTTTCAGCAGAAAAGGAAATCAAAAGTAAGGAGTTAAAAGAGATATTAGAAGAAATAAAGAAGAGATTCGAAAAATAAATGGAAAATACAATTTTTGATTTATCTTATTTTAATATTCATAAAATCTTTCAAGAACTAAAAGAAATAGGTGCTATCTCGTTTAAGTTACTTAGAGATGATTTTAGGAACCTTCTCTATAATGAAGCACTAAATTTTAATTATAAAAAGGAGCCAGTGGAAGTTAATGCTAAAAAATATATTGTAAAAATGGAAGTTGAATCATGCAGAAGTTTTCCTAATAATAGTTTATTTTATACATTAAAGGAAACATTTCAGAATTTTATAATTAATGAATTTAAAAAAGTTGGTGAAGATATTTTTGAGACCCCCTTAAATTTTAATTCGATGATCCTTCTTAGGTATCCCAAAGGTTCAATAGGAATTTCTCCTCATCAAGACAATCCTAAATACATCAATTTGATTTGCATTTTTGTAATAAAAGGTAAAGGCAAATTCTTTATCTGCAAAAATGAAAAAGGAAACGATGCTATAGAAATAAGTTCGAATGAAGGTAACGTTATAATTCTTAGAGCACCAGGGTTTTTAAAATCAAAGCAAAGACCCTTTCATTTTGTAAAGGATATTGAAGAAGAAAGATATACCTTTGGTTTAAGACAGGAAAAGCTTTAAATTTAAAAGAATTACACTTCTTAGATCTGAATTTTAGAAATAAAATTTAAGAAATTGTTTCATAAAATTGAATTTGAATTTTCATGTTTTTATTTAATATTAATTAAATCTTAAGTATGAGTGTTAAAGTTACATGGAAAGTTAATGAAGGATATACAGGCTATGATTCTAAAGGAAACACCATAGAACTTGGTAAAGATAAATTTTCTCCAATGGAACTTTTATTAATTTCCTTAGCAGGATGTACAGCAATAGACGTTGTTGAAATATTAACAAAAATGAGGAAAAAAATAAAAGAAGTAAACGTTTATGTTGAAGGAGAAAGGAATGAAGAATATCCAAGATATTGGAAAAAAGCAAAATTAAAATATGAGATTTTAGGAGAAGATATCACAAATGCGGATGCTGAAAAAGCAATAAAGCTTTCAATGGATATTTATTGTTCAGTAGCTGCAACAATTTCAGGCAAGACTGAGATATCTTATAGCTATGAAATTAAAAAAGTATAATTAAAAGTTAAGTTAAAAAATTACTTTTTCAAAAATATTAATTCTATTTCGTAATAATCTTTCATGAATATAGGATTTATAGGGCTTGGCAGAATGGGAAGTAGAATTGCAAAAAACTTACTTAAAGAATATGGAAATATTAACGTTTATAATAGAACAAAAGAAAAAGCAAAAGAACTAATTGAATTAGGAGCAAAGTTTTTTGATACTCCAAAAGAACTTGCTAAATATTCAAATGTTATATTTACAATAGTTTCAAATTCTGAAGCTGTAAAAGAAGTACTTTTAGGTTCCGAGGGTGCTTTTCATTCAGCTTCAAAGGATACATATTTTATAGATATGTCAACAATTGAACCAGATGTTTCAATAGAAATTTACAATATAGCTAAACAAAAAGGATTTCACTTTTTAGATGCTCCATTGATTGGAAGTATTGATGCAGCTGAAAAGGCAACTTTAACTATAATTGTAGGAGGTGATAAAGAAGATTTTGAACATGTATTACCAATATTACAAAAAATAGGTAAAAACATATTTTATGTAGGACCTGCAGGAAGTGGTTCAAAACTTAAATTAATAAATAACGTTTTAATTGCCAACACACCTGTCATATTTGGAGAAATTTTAAATATAGCTAAAAAATCAGGTTTAGATTTACAAGTAGTATTAAATGTATTAAAATCAGGAATTTTTGGACAGATTTTAACTTATTATGAAAATAGGATAGTATATAAGAACTTTTCTACTAGATTTAGTTTGGAATTAATGTTAAAAGATTTAAAATATGCAAAAAAATTAGCCTCAACGTTTAATTGCAAAACAGCTATTATAGATAGTCTAGTTCAAGTTTATGATGAAGCATTTAAAAAAGGTTTATCGCAACTAGATTACACTGCTGTAAGTACAGTTTTTGAATAAAAAAATAAAAAAATTAGTATGTTTCTATTACTACTGAAGTAGAAGTTTTTATTACTCCAGGTACTGAAAGTATTTTTTCTTTAATTGTTTTGGACAATTCTGAGAAATCTTTTGCATCAAGCTCTACAACTAGATCAAATTCTCCTGTTACTGCTTTTACTGATTTAGCGTTTTGTATTTTTTTAATTTCAGTACCTACTTTGTCAATTTTATTAGGTTCTACTACAACAAATACGTATGCTTCTACCATAAACAAATTAATTTTTGTAAAGTATATAAATTTAAAGAATTCATAAAGATTGATTTAACTTAAAAAGGTGGTTAATACAACATTTTAGTAAAACTTCTAATATCTTCTTTTAAAACTTAATTCCAACTAACTCTTTTAGCTTTTTCTACATCAAAGCCTAATCTTTCTCCCCATTTTTCTATACTCCTTAATATTGTATTAGCTCCGACAAATGATAAAACTTGCATAAACATCTTAAAGAATGGATTTACGTTAAATACCTCTCTTGAAGCTCTTAATATTTCAATTAATGTATGTCTCCAGCATCTATATATTACTGCAAAATAACCTTCATTTACTTGTTCTTCTATATTAAAGAAATCTTTATCTTTTAGTAATCCAATAGGAACAAAGCTTAAAGGTGTGGCTGTAAAGTGAGCTTTATTTCCAACTTTTTTCGGCAACTCTTTTTCCATTCTATCAATTAACCTTACAGTATCCCAGCAATCTTCCTCTGTTTCTCCAGGTAAACCAACTATTAAAGTATATGCTGGGAACCAATAGTTATCATTTAATACTGCATTACCTTCCAATATTATTTCTTGCCATTCATCTGCATCAAAAGGTTTAGCCTTTAATGGCATATAATTACTAAAAATTCTGTTAGAACCTGTTTCTAAGCCGCATTGAATTCCGATCCAATTTCTTGAATGAGCTCTAAGTATTTTAGATAAGTCTTTTATTAAATCAGGATCCGCTGCTGCAGCTGAAACAGTACCATGCGTAGGATTCATATGCTTAATTCCTTTTATTTCCATTATTGATTTAAACAAAGCTATTAATGCATCTCTATTGGGATAAAAATATTTTTTATCTTCTACTTCATACAAAAATATATCTTCACTATGTAACCAAACACTATGATACCCTCCTAATTTTACATTTACAAGTACTTCTTTCTTTATTTTTTCAATTGGCATATATCTTCCAACTCTTAAGTTTGGCTCACAAAAATGACAATTTCTTCCACACCCTCTCATTGCTTCTACAAAGCCGTGGGTAGCTGGACGAACTATAGTAGGTATTTGATGTATTTCAGGATGGCCTCTAACTTTTATTATTCTATTTAATGATTTATCTAATGAAAGAATTTCAGAAACGATGTTGCCTCCATTCGTATTGTAGTAATATATATCTTCTTTCTCTATTTTAAAGAACAAATCAGGCAATAAATGATCTACTTCTCCTATTATTAAATGATCAATTTGAAGCTCATCTAAATAATTCCTTTTAACATCAAGTTGCCAAGCTCCACTTCCGCCTACTACAATTTTAAATTTTAAATTTCTTTTTCTCCTTATTTGTGCTACAGTTCTAACAAGTTTAAGAAAATAATACTTTGTATAAGCAGTATAATATCCTCCATAAGTGAACATCATCGATACTGGTCCTAAACCCAAAGGATCCATAGAATTTATTCCTACAATTTTTGTATCTTCATCTATAAACTTATGGATATGATCAGGATGAACTACAGCAATCTCGTTTGGTTTATATCCTCTTAATAATCCAGCTTCTATTTTTCTTAAAGGATAAGGTGCTCTTACTAATAAACCATTATAAGTAGGTAACTGACCCGTAAGAAAATCATATAAGAACTTAGGTGTTTTTTCAACTGGAGCGCAACTAAAGAAATCAAGCAATGGAATATGATGAAATTCTCCAGTTAGTGTTCTATCACTTGTTAAAACAATTCGAACCATAGTGTAAAATAATAAGGATTTATATCAATATAAACTTTTCGGTATTTTAGACTTACCAATAAATTTGGTATCTTAAAATAATTAAAATAGAATAAAATGGGAAATGAAGCTACATTATGCATAGATGTTGGAGGTACTTTTACTGATTATGTAATGTTATTTAATGATGAAATTATCACGTTTAAACTTCCTACAGAAACAAAGAATTTAGAAAATGTAATCTCAAATTTTTTGAATTCATTGAAAATCGATTTGAATATTAAAGAATTAATCTATGTATCCACAATAGCTTCAAACTTACTTTTAGGACAACTAGGTATAGCGATGCCTAAGGTTTGTTTGATAACAACAAAAGGGTTTAGAGATGTTATAGAAATAGGAAGACAAAATAGACCCGAATTATACAATTTATTCTTTGAGAAAAAGAAACCTTTAGTGGAAAGAAGATATAGATTTGAAGTAAATGAAAGAATAGATTCAAAAGGAAAAATAATTAAAGAAGTAGATGAGAAAGAAATTGAAAATATAGCAAAAATAATAATTCAAAATAAAATAGAAAGTGTTGCTATTTGCTACATTAACTCTTATGTTAATCCTTTTAACGAGTTTAAAACAAAAGAGCTTCTTAAAAAGTTAATTCCCTATAATGTTTATATAGTAACTTCATATGAAGTCTGTCCAGAAATAGGAGAATATGAAAGATTTTCTACTACTGTATTAAATGCAATATTAATGCCAGTTATGAGTTCTCATATGGATAAATTATTGAAAGAAACTAAAAAAAGAAAAATTAAAAAGTTTTATGTTATGGGTTCAATAGGAGGATTGTTAAGTTATGATAAAGTTTCCATGAAACCTGTTTATACTATTGAATCAGGACCGATTGCAGGCATATTAGGTTCTTTATATTTATCAAAAATTTACAATCTTGATAATGTTGTTTCTTTTGATATGGGAGGCACAACAGCTAAGAGTTCTTTAATCCAAAATTTTTCTCCTTTTATAACTACGGAATATGAATTTGATTCAAGAAGAATAGGAGGACGTTCTTTAAAAGGAACAGGTTATCCTATAAAGATTCCTTTTATAGATATTGTTGAAGTTAGTGCAGGCGGAGGAACTATCGTTTGGATAGATGAAACAAATTCTCTTAAAGTAGGGCCTTTAAGTGCAGGTGCGGATCCAGGACCTGCTTGTTATGGTAAAAGTATGATACCAACAATCACCGATGCTAATTTAATTTTAGGAAGATTGAGCGAAAAACTATTGGGTGGAAATATGATCGTTTATAAAGAAAGATCTGTTAAAGCTTTTGAAAATTTAAGTAAAAATTTAGGGTTGAGTGTCGAAGAAACAGCTTATTCTGCTATAAAATTAATAAATTTTAAAATGAGTAAAGCTATTAAGATTACTGCGATAGAAAGAGGAATCGAGCCTTCTAAACTAACTTTAATAGCTTACGGAGGAGCTGGTCCTATGCATGCTTGTGAAATATGCGAAGAACTTGGAATAGAAAACATAATCATACCAAGATATCCTGGACTATTTTCTTCTTTTTCTTTACTTTTCTCAGACATAAAATATGTTTATTCATCTAATATAATTAAAAAATTAGAAGATTTAAAAGTAGATGAAATTGACAAAAAATTTAAAGAATTAGAAAATTTAGCTAAAATAGATATTAAAAATGAAGAATTAAAAGAAATTATTTTTCAAAAATATTTAGATGTAAGATATTATAAACAGTCCTATGAGCTATTAATTCCTATAGAAAATATAGATGAAAAGTTTTTTGAAAATGTTAAAAATGCTTTTTACAAAAAACATAAAGAAATTTATGGTTGGAGCTATGAAGCGCCTGTTGAAATTGTTAATATTAGATTGTACTTAATTGGAGTTAGAGATAAACCAACGCTTAAAAAATATGAATTAAGTTATGAGAAAGCAAAAGAAAAAGATATAAGAGAAGTGTACTTTAATGAGAGTTTTATAAAAACAAAAATATATTGGAGGGAAGATTTAAAAGCAGGTAACGAAATTGAAGGTCCTGCTATAATTGAACAATATGATTCTACAGTCGTCATACCTCCAAATTGGATTTGTTTCGTTGATGAATATTTAAATCTTAGAATTAAAAAATGAAAGTAATCTCTGAAATATTAGGCTATTCTTTGATATCTATTGTTGAAGAAATGGGAATTTCTTTAAGGAAATCTTCTTACTCTCATAATATTAAGGAAAGAGCAGATCATAGTTGTATAATTGCTGATAAAGAAGGAAAAATTTTAGCACAAGCTGAACATTTACCAGTACATTTAGGTTCATTTTATGTAGGTTTAAAGAATTTTATTGATTACCTTAACAAAAATGATATAAAAATTGAAGAAGGAGACATGTTCATAGTTAACGATCCTTATATTATTGGAACTCATTTAAATGATGTTACTGTTATTAGACCAGTATTTTATTCTAATGAACTATTATTTTTTGTAGCAAATAAAGCCCATCATGTTGATATAGGAGGAATTTATGCTGGAGGAATAAATTGGAATTGTAGAAGCCTTTACGAAGAAGGAATTGTTATTGAGCCTGTAAAAATTATGAGAAAAAATAAATTGTGTAAAGAAATATTAAAAGCAATAAAATTCAGAATAAGAACTTATGATATATTTACTGGGGATCTTTTTGCTCAGATATCATCCAACATGCTAGGTGAAAGAAGATTAATAGAGTTGATCAATAAATATAGCTTAAAAGTATTTAACAATGAAATCTTAAATTTTTTAGAAAATACTAAATTAAAAGTAATAGCAAATTTATCTAATTTTAAAGAAGGAAAATACTATGCTGAAGATTATCTTGAATTAGATTCAAATTTAATAAAAATATGTTGCAATTTAGAGTTTAAGAAAGATAAGGTAAGAATATGTTTTGATGGAACTTCCAAGCAAATAGATAAGCCGCTAAATGCTGTTTTCGGAGTAACTTTTGCTTCTTCTTCCTTTGCAATAAGATGTTTAATAGAAGACCCTGAGCTTCCAATCAATGAAGGTTTTTATCAAATGATAAACGTAGAAGCTGAGGAAGGAAGTTTATTAAATCCAATTAAGCCTGCTCCTGTTTCAGCTGGAAATACTGAAACATCCCAAAGGATTGTGGATGTAATTTTTAAAGCTTTATATCATGCTTATCCTGAAAAGATACCAGCAGCTTCACAGGGAACAATGAACAATTTAATATTAAGCGGTTCGTATGAAAGTGGTGAAAAATGGGTTTATTATGAAACAATAGGAGGAGGTTTTGGAGCAAGATATAATAAAGATGGTGTTAATGCTGTTCAAGTTAATATGACTAATACGATGAATACTCCTATAGAGGAAATTGAAAGAAATTATCCAGTAATGATTGTAAATTATCAAATAAGAAAGGATAGCTGTGGTTCAGGTAAATGGCGAGGTGGTTGTGGAATTGAAAGGAGCT
>Ga0079996_102603_pt1 | contig 21392 bp, 19 predicted proteins | sample PerSpoAPS_AMetaG_FD_69199 | JGI IMG/M metagenome (GOLD analysis project Ga0079996, IMG submission 69199) | Thermal spring microbial communities from Yellowstone National Park, Wyoming, USA - Perpetual Spouter A (PS_A) MetaG (SPADES assembly)... | ecosystem: Environmental > Aquatic > Thermal... | reverse complement strand
TTTCTAGTTCTTTCTCTATTGTTTCAAGAGGATCTCCTCTAACTTCTCTCATAGACTTTCCGCTTCCTCCTCTTCTGAGCATTATGATCTCTGCCAGGACGCTTATAGCTATCTCCTCAGGTGATATGGCTCCTATGTCTAGCCCTGCAGGTGTTTTAATTCTTCTCAGATCCTCTATCTTATAGCCTTTCTTCATGAGTAGCTTGAATATTTCCTGAGCCCTTCTGACGCTCGATACTAGCTCGATCACGCCTATGTCTGTTTTCAAGAGTCTCTCTAAGATCTCCTCGTCAACCCAGGTTTTGCCCATTGTTGCGAGAACCGCTATTGCGTGTCTATCGAGCCTGATCTTTTCAAGTGCTGATAGAGAGTTAAGGATCAAATCGGCTTCAGGGTATTTCTCCTTTGTTGCCATCATGTCATATATAACGACTTTGTATCCAAGGATCTTAGCTATCTTCGCCACGGCCCTCGTTACCTCGTTATCCCCTACCAGGAGGAGCTGGGGCCTTGGATACACAGGCTCTATATAGATATCGACTTCGCCTCCACATGGTGTGCCCACCTCTATAACATCCTCACCAATCTTTCTAAGCTCATCTCCTTTCATAATGAGTCTAACAATTTTAGGTGTCCCCTTTTCAAGTGCTTCTAGAGCTGCTGTGAGGACAGCGTTCTCGCTACACCAGCCACCTAGCCATCCTATTACTCTCCCGTCTGGTAGTACAATGGCTTTCGCACCTACTTTGGCAGCAGAGGATCCCTGCGATCTTATCACCATCACGGCTGCAAACTCCTTCTCCTGATCTATAAGTTCTCTAGCGGTAATCACGAATTCGCGCATCTCCTCCTCAAACCTGATCACCGGGATCTTGGCATCAGGTCTATTAGAGGTGTCCATAGGCCTCACTAATGATATATTACTATAAAACCCTTATAAACTATCCTTATAACAATATAATAATGAGTAATTATGTGAATCCTCTGCTAATTTTTCCGGTGGGCTGTGATCAAGGTCTCGCGGCTGAGTAGCTGGGATCCTTCTCTAGCTCCTCCTGGTTTTATACCACTCTACCTTTCTATAAATTATTGCTAGTATCGCTGCCACAGAGATCAAGATCCAGTATAGAGGTAGTATTGGTATATATGGAAGTATATATTTCGCCTTCCTCGATCCACGGTGGTCAGCGACCACGAGGATCACTACTATGATTGGAATAAGTCCTTCAGCTATTATCATTGCAAACATAATAACATTAATATTTGTAGCAAGCGTGCCCTGAGGATCTTCCACCCCGTTCTGGACATAGCTTTGAGAGTTTAAGTGGATATCTCCCCTAGCTATGTATGATGATGTAGACACCATAGTTATGATCGACATTATTAAGGATGCTACCGCCACTATCGGGCTTATATAGCTTAATGACGCCCTTAGCCTCCTATCACTACTATGGAGAAGAATCCTTGAGAGGCATTCAAGATGACCTCTATACCACCTAATTCTCTGCTTTATATGGCTCGTAATACCCATGGGAGCAGCTTCCTCTACATATGAGTCTAGGAGACCTATTCTATAGCCCTTCTCGAATAGTGTTAGGGATAAGTAGGCATCCTCTGCAAGTTTCTCAGGGAAGCCTCCCACCTTCTCGAGGACTTTTCTCCATATGTACAGACCCTCCCCGCTCAAGGGGACGTGGAGCCCTGTTTTCTTGAGCGTGTTCAGTATGAGATCATACCATATGACTGTATCTATATATAGTAACTTCCCAAGGATATTATCGCTGTACCTATATACTCTCATGCCGATAGCGCCATAGTTTCTAGAGATCATGAGTCTCACAGCATTCAAGACCTGGTTCTCGTCGAAAGTGTCGTCAGCATCATAGACAGCGATGATCTCTCCCCTAAGGAATCTCAGGACCGAGTTGAGAGCTCTCGCCTTAGAGCTCCTCCTGCCTCTGAGGATATAGATGCTGGATTTAATGCCTCTTTTCGATAGATACTTGAGAGCTGCTCTAGCCCCTCTAAGTGTCTCTGAGTCTGACTCTTCAACAACCAGCAAAACTTCGAGTAGATCCTTGGGATAGCTTTGTCTTGATATACTGGTAACTGTTCTCATAATAGAGCTGGGCTTCTCGAGATATAGAGGAACCACGATAGATACCGTAGGCAGCTCATGGTTAGATATTTCTTTGGGCACTGACTTAGAACCAGGCTTCTCATACCCCTTTCTATCCCTACCAATGCCATACATAGCAACCCATATTATGGCGTTTATGCCTAGATAGGCTGTTATAAGCATCATATCTGGAACCATAAAACATTACCATAGATGGTGTTATGAGGAACAATATATATTTTGATCCCATTGGTGCGGTAAGAATTAATGCGTGATCTTGGTTACTTAAAGTCTTTACTATGCCCTCCGTTTCTATGAGATCACAACTATATCTCCACAGAGGCATTTTTATAGCGATACAGATATACCTTACTCGTTTCTAATACCACTTAGAGAATAAGATTGTGTGCCCCATGAATGGCTATGAGAGGGTTGGTGCTATAATCTTAGCAGCTGGTGAGTCGAGGAGAATGGGGTTTCCTAAGCAGCTTCTAGAAATCTGTGGTGAGAGGATTATAAGGATTATTGTTAAGAAGACCCTCAGCATAGGCTTCGGAGACGTAGTCGTGGTGCTGGGTCACATGGCAAGCGACGTGGCTAGATATATTAGCGACCTACGCGGCATCAAGATCGTTATTAACGCCAGATATAGAGAGGGGATGAGCGCCAGCCTGGTAGAGGGTGTTAAGAGCCTTGTAAGGGGTTTAGACGCTTTTGAAGTAATTCTAGGGGATCAACCGCTTGTCTCTACAGACACTATGAGGAGAATTATAGATGTGTACTATGAAAAGGGGGGTGAGCCTCTAATGGTTATCCCGACATATATGGGATCTAGAGGAAATCCCGTGCTCATATCTTCGAGACTCATACCCGATATCATGATGCTGCGGGGTAACGTGGGGGCCAGGGCTCTTATGGAGAGATATAGGGATCGGATCTCATATGTGGAAGTTCCAGACCCCGGGGTTATTCTCGACATAGATACTAAGGAGGATCTCGAAAAGGCTGTGAAGCTTGTGGGATGTGCGTAGGGGAAAATCCTCGGGCGAGGATCTTTAAGGATAAAAGGAGCGACACGCCTATATATAATAGGGTTTAGAATTGTCTATAAGGCTTGAGAGAGGTCCGGACGAGTATACATGGATCATACCTAAAGGAGCTAGACCTGGCATGAGAACCGATGTAGTGGTGTTTGGCGACGAGTTTCTCATCAAGAAGATGAAGGAGGATATCACCCTGATCCAGGGGGCTAATGTGGCAACCCTTCCAGGGGTAGTTGGGAAGGTATATATAATGCCCGATGGTCACCAGGGCTATGGCTTCCCAATCGGGGGAGTAGCAGCCTTTGATGTAAACGAAGGGATAATATCTCCTGGGGGTGTTGGATATGATATCAATTGTCTAGCGCCAGATACAAAGGTTTTAGATGAGTATGGCGCTTGGAGGTATATAAAGGATCTTAGGATAGGTAACAGGGTTCTAGTAAATGATGGGAGGGCTAGAGGGGGGGATGTTATCTATTGGTTCTATAGACCTGAGAACAGGATCTACGTTATAAAGACACGATCAGGACTTGTGATCAGAGCGACAGATGATCACCCGATTCTAACCAATAGAGGTATGATCCTTGCGAAGAATTTGAAGAAGGGTGACAGGGTTGCTACATACCCATTTGAGGGGGTTAGATATGAGGAGCCTCCTAAGAAGCTCCTACTCGATGAGAGCGACTTCAGTCCGGGCATTTCGAGAGAACTCAGGAAAAGAGGTCTCCTACCCCTATACACAGATAATCCGAAGCTGCCGTTAATCCTAAAACTCTTGGGCTACTTTACTGGGGACGGGGCGTTTGATGGCAAGAAAACATGCTTCTATGGAGGTCCTGAGGGATTAGAAGAAATAGCTATGGATATAAAGAGACTTGGGTATACCCCTACCCGCATCATTAATAGAAAAAGAGTTGTAGCCATTAATGGTAAGAGGGTTGTCGGTGTTGAAAATGGCATATGTGTTTCTGCTAGGAGCTTTAGACTCCTCCTCGAGAAGCTAGGTGCTCCAGTAGGAAATAGGATCAAAGCCCCGTTTATAGTGCCGGAGTGGATAATGGAACTGCCTGCATGGATGAAGAGGCTATATGTAGCGGCATATTTCGGTGCTAAGATGTTCAAGCCCCAGACTATTAATGGATATAGCTTTAAGCAGCCCTTTGTATCGATCAAGAAGGTTAAAGAGCTAGAGAATATCGCTATGGAGTTCTTAAGGGGTATTGCTGAGATCTTGAAGGAACTGGGTATAGAGATTCTCAGCATAGATAGGGAGGATCTTGGTGATAGAGTTAGGCTTAAGCTCAGGATCTCCTCTAAACCAGAGGTATTGATCAAGCTGTGGTCTAGAGTAGGATATATCTATAACCCTACCAGGCATAGGGCTGGGTTGGCCGCGGTTTCATGGCTCAGGTGGAAAATGAGGGTGTTCAGTGATAGATCGAAAGATACCGAGATCGCTTTGGCTAGTCATAGAATAGGCATCAGCCCCTCAGGATCTATAGCGTTACTCAGCGGGGGCATCTACCGGGGCAATAGAAGGCTTCTAGAAAGAAGCACGTACAATGATCTAGATGAGGTAAGGGTACCGAAGAACTTCCCGAGGTTCGAGGAGTGGTATAGAGAGAATATAAGCAATGATATTGTGTGGGATGTAATTGAAGAGATCTTGGCTGAGAGTTACAACGGCCATGTATATGATATAACGGTTAACGACGAGGCCCATAACTTCGTAGCCAACGGATTCGTAGTATCTAATTGCGGTGTTAGGCTGATGAGGACAAATCTGATGGAGAAGAATGTGAGGCCGAAGCTGAAGGAGCTGGTGGACACACTGTTTGAGAACATTCCAAGCGGTGTTGGGGCTGAGGGGAAGATTCGTGTAGGTGTTCAGGATATCAATGAGATCCTGGGGACAGGGGTTGATTGGGCTATTCGGAAAGGCTTTGGATGGGCTGATGATAAGTATCACATAGAGTCCAGAGGATTCATTGACTGGGCTAACCCGGATAAGGTGTCTAAAACTGCTAAGGATAGGGGGAAGGAGCAGCTTGGAACTCTGGGTGCTGGGAACCACTTCCTCGAGGTCCAGGTTGTTGATAAGATCTACGATCCCGCTATTGCTAAGAAACTGGGTATAGAGGAGGAGGGGCAGGTCGTTGTTATGGCCCACTGCGGATCTAGAGGGCTTGGGCACCAGGTTGCGAGCGACTATCTAATGATCATGGAGAGGGCTATGAGGAAATACGGTGTTAACCCGCCCGATAGGGAGCTTGCTTCTGTACCCTTCAATACTAAGGAGGCCCAGGACTATTTCCAGGCTATGGGGGCCGCTGCTAACTTCGCCTTCACTAATAGACAGTTAATAACCCACTGGGTTAGGGAGAGCTTTAGACAGGTCTTCCATGTGGACCCGGATAAGCTGGATCTGCAGATAATATACGATGTAGCCCATAACATAGCAAAGATAGAGGAGTACGAGATCGAGGGTAAGAGAAGAAAGGTAGTAGTTCATAGAAAGGGAGCGACAAGGGCATTCCCACCAGGACATCCAGAGATACCTAGGGAGCATCAAGAAACAGGACAGGTAGTGCTGATACCAGGTAGCATGGGATCAGGAAGCTTCGTGATGGTAGGTATACCTGAGAGCATAAGAACATTCTACTCAGCCCCACACGGCGCTGGGAGGTGGATGAGCAGGGCCGGAGCGGTAAGGAGCTATCCAGCGAACCAAGTTATAAACGAGCTAAGCAAGAGAGGGATATACGTCAGGGCAGTAGACGCCAGAATAGTATCTGAAGAGGCTCCAGGTGCATATAAAGACGTAGATAAAGTAGCTCTAGTAGCAGATAGGGTCAAGATAGCAAAGCTGGTTGCTAGGCTAAGACCCATAGGTGTTGCAAAGGGATAAATTGATCACTACCCCCATATTTCATCATCGGCTTCGCAACCCACACCTACTCTTCCTTCCACTTTTTCCTTTCAATTCTATAGTAGATCACCATGATCTCTGCTTTTGTTTTTGATCTCCTCGATACTATGATCCATAGTTCTGTTGGATAGATATTGTTTATTTTTCTTTTCCCCGTAGCTATATATGGTTTTTTCGTTTTCTTATTTGATTTTCTATTGTTTTTTCAACTTCTACTAGTGCTTTTGCCGTTTGTGGGATTGTTATTCTTGGGTTTTTATTACATGTCTAGGATCTTCTTCTTATCAGCTATCTCTCTAGCTATTACCTCTATAAAGCGGTCTTGGCAGTCATGCTAGGCTTTGCTGTTAAGATCGCTATCCTGTTTCCCGGCTTTGCTTTCTTGCTGACGGGCCTTTTAGTAAGAAGTGCTTGTGGATACTAGTGTGAATGCATAGCTGACCATGCTCCCTCATATGTTCAGGTGTTTTGTGGTTATGTTTCTAGGGATCTTCCGTGGATCTCTTGATCTCCTGAGGATCTTCTCTACCATCTTCCAGAAAGATCTGGGAGATCTTCCTTGAATCTTTCAGGTCAATACTAAAAGGTAAAACCAAACAGCTAGAATGAGGGGCTTCATCCTTCTTCACGATATTAGAATGCTTAGTATTGTTTATTATTAATTGATGGTTGGAGTGGAGGTTTAGGAACAAAGAGAGATCTAGGGATAATGGCTAAGGGAAAGAGAAAGAGGGATAAGAAGTGGATGTGGGTTGTCGAGCCAGGAGATAAGATAGTTGTTAGTAGAACCGCTTTTCTACCCTTAAAGAAGTTATCTAGGAGGGATTTCAGAGCCCTGGAAGAGATCGTGAACATATATAGCAAGATGCTTGGAGATGTGCTTCCCCATGCATCTAGGAATATTATTGAGAATTACTATAGGCTTAAGAATGGGAGGTATCGAGAGCTAAGGAAGGTCTATCCAAATATCCCATCCCACTATATACATGGCTTATGCCAGGATGCGGTTGAAAGGGTTTCCTCTCTAAGGAGGAACAGGGCTAGGCAGTACTCTAGAGAGATCTTCAGAGAGATCGTTAAGCACTTAAACCTAAGGGAAAAGGATCTGAAGAATAAGAAACTTGTGAAACTTCTATGGAGGAAATCCCGGGAAATAGCTTGGCATCAAGTAGATCTAGAGATGGGCAATGGAATACTGGTGCCTAGGATCAATAGTGTTAGCCTATGGCTAGTTGATGATCATGTGAAAACTGGCAAACCCTACGAAGATCAATATAAATGGTGTTGAGAATATTTTCTTCACAAGTGTTGCCATTAATACTCATAGGGGTTGGGTGCACATAGATCTTGAGCCCTCTAAGGAGTTCTACAAGCTTCTGGCAAGAGGTTTTAAGCCGACATCACACGCAAAGATTAAGCTTGATAGAAGGAATAGGAGAGTGCTTTTCCACCTATCCCTAGAGAAGGAGGTCGAGAACTACAGGCCTGAGAATATTAAGCCTGTTGATGTTAATGAGAACTCTGTAGCAACTCTATACGAGGCATTCGCAGTAATCCTCGAGACAGGCCTTGCTAAGACGACACTGGGCTATAGCTATAGGAAGGAGAGCATCCAGAGAAGAAACGGATCTGGTAACAGAGAGACTAGAAAGGCTATGAAGAAGCTTAGAGAAGGAAAGAAGAAGAGGGATTATAGGTGGAAGACAGCAAGCCTTATAGTCAGGGACGCCATGAGGATGAGAGGAGTGATAGTTATCGAGAGGATCTCGGAGGATGATATAAGGGTTATGATCGCTAGACATAAGAATAAACAACTGAGGCACAGGATATATCAGAGTGCATTGAAGGGAGAGTTGAATGCGATAATAGATAAGGCTAGAGAATACGGAGTACCGGTGCTCATGGTTGATCCCAGGAATACATCTAAGATCTGCCCGATACACAAGGCTGTAATAGAGTATGGGGAGGATAGGATAGGGATATGTAGCAAGGGTGGTGAGAGATGGCATAGGGAGGTAGTTGCCTTGATAAACATCTATCTTAAGGCCCTCGAAGCCCTTTATGAGAGCAATGCCCAGAAGGGCTTCGGGGTTTTAAGTCTAGATGGGAGCCCGGTGCCGCTGGGCTCAACAGCCACCAATGAGCCCATAGAGATCCCAAGATCTCTTTGGGGGGTGGAAGTCCCCGATGCCACAGGGCTAAAAACCCTGTGGATCAAGAGGTAAAGCAACACCAAACAAATTAATATCAGCAATAATCAATAACCATCGAGGGACAAGCGGGTTGAAGATCTGCAGATTAGCTACTTATATGATCTCCTATTGAAATGGAAGCTTAATGTTAAAGCCCCCCATGTTATATATTAATTAGATGGGTATAGATGCAGGGTGAGCTATATATTGAGGCGGCTAGGGCTTCCAGGGATCTTATGTATGTGACTGTAGCCATACTTAGAAACATAGGTAGAACTCCCTTTGCTGATATCGAGCTTGTGAGGGGTGTTGAAGTAGAGCTTCCGAGATGGCTTGCAGAGATCCTTGAGGCTAGGGGTTATGTGGAAACTAGGAGAGATGTAAAGGGTTTGAGTGATATAAACAGGGTTAGGTTCGCAGAGGAAGATATCGCTAAGAGAGGAGGCCTCACGGTTTCTAAGGTCTCCCCTGACTTCTATATAGAGATCGGTAAGATCGTTAGGCTCTTAGAGGAGAGGATTAGGAGGGGAGGGTCTGCCGAGGATCTCAGGGAGCTTGAGGCTATCCACAAGGCTATAAGCAAGATAGCCCAGATCAGGATGCAGAAGATATTGCTAGCCTCTATCCTATATAGTGAGAGATCATCAGAGCTCGAGAAGAACCTCAGCGCGGAGGAGAGAGCTTTCTACAGGATCATAGACGAGGATGTGAAATACTGGCTAAAATATGTGCTGGGTGGGAGGGGTGGAGGCGACTCTTAGCGAGAGGGTAGAGGATCTTCTTAGCAGGTTCCTCGAGTTCATCGATAGCGTGAGGGATAGTGATGGCTCTATAAAGTATAGGAAGAGGATTAGAGAGACCATCGCAAGCGGTCTGAGAAGTGTCTTGATCGACTATATAGACTTGATAAGCTTTGACGAGGAGCTGGCTAGAAAAGTAATAGAGAGCCCAGGGGAATCTATAAAGATCCTGTCGGAGGCCCTTACACAGGCAGCAAAGACAGAGTATATATTATTCATTGGGGAGCTGACCCCCAGGTTCAGGGGGCTGCCCCATACCATCGCGATAAGAGAGATCAGGAATGAGCATGTGGGCAAACTGATCCAGATCGATGGAATCGTAGTGAAAATGACACCGCCAAAGCAGAGGGTTGTGAAGGCGGCGTGGCACCACCTAAACCCTGAGTGTGGTGAGAAGTTCTATGTGGATATCGCCTCAGAAGCCCTTGAGAAGCCCCCATACTGCCCTAGGTGCGGCCTAGCCTCTGGGATATTCAAGTTCTTGGAGAACGAGAGTATATACATAGATCACCAGAGGATCTCGGTTGGAGAGGCTCCAGAGAATATCCCCTCAGGCCAGATGCCCAGACAGATCCAAGTGATTCTCGAGGGAGATATAGTCGATAAAGTCCGTCCAGGGGACAAGGTCCAGGTAATAGGGATAGTTAGGCTAGCCTCCGCGGGGAGTGGACAGAGAAGGGTTATTAGAGGTATATATGAGGTCGAGATCTACGCCAATAATATTGAGACGGGGGTGAAAGGTGTTGAGGAGATAGAGCTATCTGAGGACGATATAGAGGAGATAAGAAAGCTGGCAAGGGATCCCCTCATATCGAGAAAAATAGTTGCTAGTGTAGCTCCAGCAATACATGGACACTGGGATGTGAAGGAAGCCATAGCCCTTCTACTCTTCGGCGGCGTCCCCAAGCAGAGGAGCGATGGGACCAGGATAAGGGGGGATATACATGTGCTGATAATAGGTGATCCTGGCACGGCTAAGTCCCAGCTACTTCAGTTCACCTCTAAAGTGGCTCCTAGGGGTATATATACTACCGGCAAGGGATCCACAGCTGCGGGCTTAACCGCAGCAGTTGTTAGGGACAAGAATACTGGGGAATACTATCTAGAAGCTGGGGCCATGGTTCTAGGCGATATGGGTGTTGTATGTATAGATGAGATTGATAAGATGAGGGAGGAGGATAGATCCGCTATACACGAGGCCCTCGAGCAGCAGACAGTCTCTATATCGAAGGCCGGGATACATGCCACGCTCAACGCCAGGGCATCTGTGCTTGCAGCGGGGAACCCGAGATATGGGAGGTATATCGATAATAGACCACTAATAGACAATATAAATCTACCAGTAACCATCCTATCAAGGTTTGATCTCATATTTGTGCTCAAGGACCAGCCATCTTTGGAGGACGACATGCTCCTGGCTGAGCACATAACCAGTGTGCACTCAAGCTTCGAGGAGATAAGGCCCCCAATAGACCCTGGGATGCTTAGGAAGTATATAGCCTATGCTAAGAGGCATGTGAAGCCCAGGCTAAGCGAGGAGGCTAGGAGAATGATCTCAGAGTTCTTCGTCGAAATGAGAAAAGCATCTGCAGAAAATAGGGAGACACCGATAGCAATTACCGCTAGGCAGCTCGAGGCCCTCATAAGGCTCACAGAGGCCCATGCCAGGATGAGGCTAAGCAGCATAGCAACTGAAGAGGATGCTGCAGAGGCTATAAGGCTTATGAAGACAATGCTGGAAAACGTTGGCATAGACATAGAGAGCGGATCCCTAGACATAGATACCATAATGACCGGAAAACCAAAGAGCAGAAGAGAGAAAATGATCATATTAGAAGACATAATAAAGGAACTAACAAACACAAGCCAGCTGGGATGCGCAAGCGTTAAAGAGATACTTAGCAGAGCAAAGGAAACGGGTATAGATGAAGAGACAGCCGAAAAAATGCTCAGCCAGCTATTAAAGGAAGGAATTATATATGAGAAGACCTCAGGATGTTATAGAAAAGCATAGCCTAGCAATAATCTCTTCCAACTCCATAGTAGATCATCGAATATATCGACCCTCCCACCGCTCTGAAGAGCGAGGACACCCTTTTATCTAATATCACTAGGCACAAGAATCGAATCGCCTGATCATCCTCAACACCATTAGGATTATTCTTCTGTGAAGAGACATGCTAGCCCAAACATCTGTTATTTTTATTCCAAACAATGGCCCTGCTAGGGTCCCTAGCTTCAATAATATATACCTGCCACAGCCTTGATCAGTATAAAGAAACTTATAAGCTTTTATCCTATAGCAAGGCTATGAATATCACGAGATCTTTTATACCGCTGGTATAGAGATACTAAATATAGAATTAATGCAGAGGGAAATCCTCATCCTATAAGGTGGAACAGATTCTCAGCGCTCCCCTAATAATTCCCATGGCTTTTGCTTAAGGAAATATTGATAAATATAGATAGAGTGAATAGAAATATTATGGCTTGTGGATATTTGTTCCCAGGAATGGGGAGTTGGTTTTAACTTGGTTTAGGTTCAGCGGTGTTGCGGCCTCAGCTGTATTCTGGATCTTCACGCTTATCTCAATAAACCTCAATCCCTGGTTTGATTTCTATAGAGACGCGTTTAGCGATCTTGGGGGTTCCAGGGCAAATAATCCATGGATCTATAATGCGGGTCTCGTAGTATCATCTATATTTATCGAACTCCTATCGATCCACATGATTTCAAGCTCTAGATCTAAGTTAGGGGTTGTAGCGGGATCATATTTCTCTATAGCAGGAATATTTTTAGCGATGATAGCCATATTTCCTTCCGGCACGAGGCCCCATGTGTTTATCTCAACATGGTTCTTTATCCAAGCTTTCTTAGGAGCGTTTCTATATGGAGCAGCGATGTTCAGAGAAGATAGATCCCTCTCCATAGCTGTCTTCGCAACATTCGTGATAGCCCTCGCAGGCTCTATTGCTAGGTGGCCCTCGGCAGCATCTCTAGAGGCATTCGAGATCGTGTTACTAACATTCTTTGCCGTGCTATATGCCTTAAGAGGCTAGAACTAGGTATAGGAGGGCCCTATAGTTTTTCCTTCACCATGGTCTAAGGATCTTGATTATGCCTCAAATCAATTTTACTCGATATTATCTTTATATGCTTCCTTATGTTCCACAAGATCTTCTCTAAACCCACTATATTCGTGAGCATCTCTATAGCCCTCTGCACATGCTCTCCAAACTCTATCCTCTGTATAAAAACCTCGTAAGGAGCTCCCTCCCTCTCCTCTATCCTATAGATGTCTGCAACAATGTTTAGCGGATGATCTGCGCACCAGATAACGAGCTTCCTACTGCCTAAGCTTGCTTCTAAATAGCTATATCCATAGCCTATCCCGGCTAAGCCTGTTAGAGCTTTCTCCACCTCTCTATATAGATCTGAACACGTATTGCTCAGCATATAGCTCGCCCCAGCCACTTCTAAATAGCCTTGACCTCTTCACTCTCTGACGTGCCTTTCCCAGCCCCTTTGATCTCACACTAGGTGATCTGTGTGAGGCGTCTATATTTGCTATGGGCTAACCGCACCCCCTCACTAATCCCATGTCTAGGGATCGGTATTTAAGATCCTGCCTAAATGGGATCTAGAGCTCCTTATTGAGCACGTTGCTTAACGATGCGAGGCAGTATTCCTTAGCACGTTTCGGAGATCCTTCAGCAGGGTCCTTCTCAGTGGTAGTTATCAGTCTGACGCTGATTATCTCAGCCCTCCCATCTATTATTAGGATCAGTAATTGACACCGTCCCTCAAGATCCATGTAGCATAGTTTGGAAGCCCCCACCTCTAAGACCCTTGTGCACCTCTCCAGACTAGGGTGTTTAGGTAGAAGCTGATAGTGATCTATGATATAGAGCCTTGTAGAGCCTCCTTCAAGAACTAGGATCCTGGATAGCCCGTTGAAGTAGCTGTTTACAAGCTTTAGCATCATATACTATAGATCAGAGAGCTATATATGGCTTTGAGAAATATTCTCCAGATCTAAGATATACTATGGGATGGAGCTGGAGGAACTACTAGAGATCTCGAGGAGGGCCCTTAAGAGATATGCCCTATGCGATAGATGCTTGGGAAGGCTATACGCGAGACTAGGACATGGCTGGGATAACCTTAAAAGGGGGTCTGCAGTTAAGACCATGCTTGTAATGAAGTACCACTCAGCCATCATGCTTGGGGATAGAGACGCTGAGAGGGAGTTTCTAGAGATCGCTCCTAGGATCGGCTATATAGCCTCAGGCCTCTATAAGAGAATAGCAGGCTCCGATCTAGCCTCGGTTCCATGTGCTATTTGCAACGGATCTCTAGATCTCTTCCTAGAAGCCCTAGCCAGAAAGGCCATAGATCTCCTGAGATCCTGGGGTATCTCAAGATTCCTCGTTGGTGTGATCGTTGAGAACACCATAAGAACCGTTGAGGCAGAGGTTATAAAGATCTCTGGTACAAAGTATTATGAAGAGCTTAAGGACGAAATAAGCAGGGAGCTTGGAAAGAAGATCGAAGAGTATGGGGGCTTTACAGCCGATCTCAGGGATCCCGAGGCAACAATACTAGTGGGATATCCCAGCGGCGAGATCAATATAGAGGCTAGGAGTATATTGATAAGAGCTAGGTATTGGAAGAAGTGGAGAATGATAAGCCAGTCAATCATTATAAGGAATGGAAAACCTAAACACTTCTCCATTCAAGAAGCATCCAGACCCCTGGCAGATCTATTCATGGGAGCGGGAACCGTTGTACATGCCTTCGGGAGAGAGGATATAGATGCCAGGATGCTAGGAACCGGAAGAGGGGTAGTGATCGAGGTTAAATCACCCCGAAGAAGACGTGCCAGTTTGGGAGAGGTTGAGGAGTTCCTCAATAGATTCAGAGATTTAGTCGAGTTCAAGGTGCTGGGGTACAGCAGTAGGTGGGATGTGAGGGTGAATAAGAAGAGGTCTAACGAGGCTAGGAAGATCTACAGGATCCTCGCACTAGTTGGGAGAGAAATTAGGGAAGAGGATATCAGGAGGTTAGAAGATGAGCTCAGGGATAGGGATATATTGCAGAGAACACCGAGTAGGGCTCTATATAGAAGAAGCGATAAAGAGAGGATTAAGCATGTATATGAAGTGAGATGCGTTAAAATAGCTGGGAACCTCCTCGAGTGCTTATTAGAGGCCTCGGGAGGGCTATATATAAAGGAGCTAGTGAGCGGCGATGGCGGAAGAACCAGGCCGAGCTTCTCCGAGATCCTTAGGACTGAGGCGATATGCATAGAACTAGATGTGGTTTGGACAGAGCTCTAGCTATTATTAAGCTTATTAACAGCAGATCACTATAATAGGTTCTGAAGAGTGGTAGGGGTTCTGGCTTCATAGGGCTTGATATCTTTGATCGAGCCCTCTCCCCTTAACTTCAAACTCCCAGAATCCCTCTTCACCAGGATCCATATCGCTGGGCTCCATCCGCTCAGAGTGACCCCAACCCAAAGCCCCACCATTACAGAAGCCTCTGGTTCATCGCTGTGGGGAACCTCGCCTCCTGACTCTCTTCTTCTTTCTCCTACCTCCCTCTAAATATCTCCTCCTAATATTTATAGATGCTACCTTATGCCTACTCATCTTTAATCCACATCTGGGGCATTCCCTCAAGATGTTCCTCGGATCCACATAAGCTGTTAAAGCCGCCTCTGACACTCTTCTATGTATGTCTCTCCATGGTGTTCTAGCGTTCCTCTTCCTACTCTTCTTAGTCCTTTTCCTACTAACAAGATCCTCCTTATCAAGATCCTCGAAAACATAAATAGAGTTTGGTAATAGCATCCTCAAGCCGGCTACCAGCTTGTTCACGAAGTCTTTTTCTTTATTTCTCTCTAGCCACATACCTCTCATAGAGATCCTCTTACCCCTACTCTGTGCAATGGTCTTCTTACGCTCATACGCAATTTTTATGCTCTAAAGGGGTCTGAGATCAGTGTGTATAAATCCTATCGATGGCTCGTAGCCGTCTAGGGATGGCTCATTACTATCCCAACTGATAACCATCGTAACCTCGATCTCCTCAGGGCTTTTAATGGTATTATTACATGCTATCCCTGAATATAACCTCTCCAACACTACATCCCAGACCCTGACCCTTTTCTCAAGCCACGTCGATCTCCACGATACATAGAGATATTCCCCTAGCCTAAGAGTTATCCCAATGGCTTTAGCCTCATAGATTATCTTCATAAGTGCTGTCTTGCACCTAGCAAACCTCCTGATCTTCGGCTTAACCTTCCTAACCCCCAGATACCTCTTCCTCAAGCCCTTCATAATAGAGTACGCCTTCCTAATAACAGAGCCTACCCAGTGTGCTGCGTAGGGGTTATGCTTCATAAGCTCTTCCTAAGCCTTTTCTTGAAAGCCCTATCCTTCAGTATTGCTGGGATCCTCACCTTCAAACCTCTGATCACGACCAGCTTTCCACCCCTTCTAACGAGCTCTGGGAAGCGGTATCCCCACTCAATATTATCCCAGATCAGATCTATGGCCCTCTGGAGAGCCTTAACATGCCATGTCAAAGCTCAGAGGCCCTCCTATCACTAATAGGCACTCTATATGCCCTCACAAGCTCAAGGATCCTTAATAAGTCTCCTTGTACTCTTAACACCTTCTTATGACCTCGAGATCCCCATTCCAAATAAAAGAAATATTATTAACCATTATAAACATATATGAAACTCAAAGCAGTTTCACTGCGGCGTTATAGCTGGGAGATACGTGATTCTGGTATGACGTTTTTAAGTATTGTAAAGGGGCAAGCAATACAGCTTATTATTTAAATCTGTCTACTATATCTCTGTGGGGGCTGGTTTGTCCGTGAGTGATTTAAGATCAAAGATACTTGGAGATGTAAATAGGAGGAAGGGGGAGCTTGTTGAGGAGGTTAGGAAGTTCCTCAGGATGCCGAGTATTTCTGGGAGTGGGGAGGGGATAAGGGAGGCAGCTTCGTATCTTAAGGAGTGGATCTCCAGTAGGCTGGGGGCCCAGGTCACTCTCCTAAGTTATGGTGGGCACCCTATTGTATATGGAAAGCTCGATGTTGGGGCTGATAAGACTGTTATAATATATAACATGTATGATGTCCAGCCCGTTGAGCCTCTAGATCTCTGGGAATCACCTCCCTTCGAGGCTAGAGTAGTTGGGGACAGGATAATTGCTAGGGGGGCTTTCAACACCAAGGGTGCTCTCATGAGCTCCCTACTCGGTGTGGAGGTCCTGGCTAAGATTGGCAAGCTTCCAGTGAATCTGATCTTTGCGTTAGAGGGGGAGGAGGAGCTTGGAAGCCCCTCCATGCCCAAGTTTGTTGATGATAAGCTCTCGGAGCTTAAGAAAGCCGATCTAGTCTACTTCGCCTTCCCCTCTGAAAGGGTCAGAGGGAAGCCAACAATAATACTTGGGAACAAGGGAATTGTCTTTGTTGAGCTGAGGTGTAAGGTTTCGAAGTACGATGTTCATAGCAGCTATAGCAGGGGTCTATACAACCCTGCTGCTGTCCTCGCCAGGATAGCCTCTCATCTAATAGACCCTCTAGAAGGCCCCAGGATACCGTGGCTCGAGGAAAAGGCTATAGGACCTACAGAGGAGGATCTCAAGTACCTTCGAGATATTGAAGAGGCCTCACCACTAGAGGAGCTAGTAGAGCTCTACGGCATTTCGAGACCGAGGCTGAGGGGGAGGAATTGGTATATAGCTGTCCACTTCAAGCCTACTGTTAATATAGACGGCTTCTCATCCGGCTACACAGGCCCTGGAACAAAGACCATAACACCTGGCGAGGCTGTGATGAGACTCGATTTCAGGCTAGTCCCCAACATAGAGCCTGAGGACGTTATAAGGGGTCTTGAGGAGCTAGTGAAGAGACTCGGGTTATCAGATCTCGTTGAGATAGTTGTGAAAGATGCCTATACATGGGGCAAGACAGACCCCAGATCCCCCTATGTCGAGGCTGCTGGGAAAGCCTATGGCCATATGGGTATGAAGCCATATATAATCCCAATCATTCCAGGATCTGCGCCTAACTATTTATTCACTAGGAGGATAGGGATCCCAATGATCGCCACAGGCCCTGGTCATGGTGGGAGGGCGCATGCCCCTAACGAATATATAACTATCGACACTATACCGGGGATAGCTGGCTACACGGCCCTATACCTCTTGGAAGTGGCATCGTCGGGAAGATAGGGTTGGGAGGCAGAGCGTCTCTAGGGATCCTAGCGATATACATGGTTCTAATATGTCTATCACTAGCTATAGAATCAATAGCCCTCGATCCCACACAGGATATCAACGTCTCTGTGAGGGTGGAGCCTCCACTTATAAAATACTATATAAATATATCAGCTCATGGAGAAGCCCAGATCTTTCTCTCTGCGTTTGAGGCTAGCACACAGCTAGTATGCACAGCCACGCCTGATGTGAGGCTCCAGCTTATATCAGCTAATAAATATATTGCCATGATCCGGGAAGGATCCGGGTGGATTATATGTGCAAGCGCGGGTATAGGGATTATTAATGGGACTCTAGAGGTATATATATATCCATTAATTATAAACGGATCCGTCTATAATATCTCCACAGTATGGTTGCCATATTATCTTGTGAACGTGATATCAACCCCCAACGCTATTGAGGTTCTGCCTGGAGAAAATAGCAGATATATAATGCGATTCAACACTAACGAGACTATATATATGAGAGCAAGGATCTTCCCCTATCCAAGAGAGCTAGTAAGGGAAATCACAAGCCCATCACAAGATAGGCAGGCTAGCCAGAATAGCGATCAGGAACTTGGGAAACAGATCTTGTTATACATAGGGGTAGGGCTCTTAGGCGGCCTCACAGGATACTTCGCATCGAGAATAGCTCCAGCTATTAGATCTAGGATAGTCGGGAGAGATCTAGAAAGAGATATAATAGACCTCCTCACTAAAAACCCGAGAGGCATGTCCCTATCCCTCATATCAAAGACGCTCAATGCCCCCAAATCCAGTACGTGGAAGAAGTTGAGAAAGCTCGTGGAAAAGGGAGTTGTCGAGGAATTCGAAGGACCTGGAAAGGGGAAGCTATATAGACTTAAGAGGGAGAGAGGCTAAGACGATATGACCCCTCCCCACCCTTCAGGGCGGGGAGGAATCATTTTTCTCTGTAAAAGAGCTGAGAGAAGATCGTGAGGATCTATGAGAGAGGGTTATTATATCCTATTTAACTCTCATAGCAATATGTGGATGGTATATCCATATGGGAAAGGGGCTCAGGGTCTTGAGAGGGACACTAGCTGGTCTAGAGTTGGAGAGATACATTCCTGTCTATGTGATCGCCTCCACCAGGACATCCACGATTCCGGGGATCTCTATAGCCGGGGCCTCCCCCCAGCTAACTCTATACACACCTGCTCTTGATGTTGAGTATCTAGCATGTGGAAAGCCGAGATCTATGAATGTTATCCCAGTAACCCCGGACGGGCTGCCGACTCCAGCCGTTCTCACAAGAGCGTGCCTCTCTCTCCTAGGAAAGAGACCCCTGGTTATCGATGCTGGATCGTTTGTAGAGCCTATGATAACTCATATAGATCTCTCGAGCAGGGTTGTGGGAGGCTCTATAGATGTTGAGAGCGCTCTCCCACGCGGCGCGTCCTGGAGGCTTTTTAGAGAGGCTAAGATCCTTGGGAGCGTCCTGGGCAGGTTTTATAAGGTACTTGCTATAGGTGAGAGCATGCCAGGAGGAACCACGACGGCTATGTCTATTCTGGAGGCTCTGGGCCATAAGGCTGCGGTTAGCAGCTCTTCTAGAGATAATCCCGTGAGCCTCAAGAGGGGGGTGGTTTCCAGAGCCCTTAAAAGGGTTTCAAGGGATATGGATGTCTTCCATTTAAACGACGAGGTGGGGGATCCGCTACATATATCGATAGCTGGTATAGCGGTTGGGGCTCTCGATGCTGGTGCACATGTGATTCTGGCAGGAGGCACCCAGATGGCTTCAGTAGTTGCTATTGGAAAGAGGGTTCGAGGGTCCCTTGAAGGTGTCTGTGTAGCGACTACTAGATGGGTTATTGAGGATCCCACAGCAGATCTACCAGGTATGATAGCTGAGATAGTGCCTGAGGTATCTCTAGCGTATATAGATCTTAGGCTAAGCGGGTCCCCATACCCTGGGCTCAGGAAGTATGATGAGGGCTTTGTCAAGGAAGGTGTGGGGGCTGGGGGCACATGCTTACTAGCCCTTCTAAAGGGATATAGTGTGGACGATGTGCTATCCTCTATATATAGGGAATATGGAGCGCTGATAAGCAATGCTTAGACCCGAGCTTGTGGATAGGGATACGCTTCTCGTATCTCTGGAAACGCGGATGAGATCTCTGGGAACCACTGTCTATGGTGGTGGGCTTGGGTGGATAGATTCTGTGATCTTTAGAAGAGTTGAGAAGTGCTTCTCCAACCCGTCGCCCCGGGAATATGCTAGAAGTCTCGCATCGAGATTTGGAAAAAACCCAGCGGTATTCTTAACTGCTGCAGATGTTAATGAATATATACACGTCTCTCTAGAGAGGGACGAGGTAAGGGTTGAGATGATATCAACCATAGGACTTACACACCCGGCCTGCATAGGATATGAACCAGCTGGGCCTGGGGAGATTGGCACGATAAACATTTTTCTAGCAACCAGTATAGGGCTCAGCGAAACAGGTCTAACAGATCTATTTAGATCTGTGTCCGAGGCTAAGGCAGGGATCATCTCCACTCTAGGGCTCTCGTGTAAAGATCTCCCGGCAGTTGGCACAGTCTCAGATGCAACAGTGGTGGCGTCTCCCACAGGCTCTAATGACTATGCTGGCCTGGGGACGTTGGTCGGATCTCTAGCGTCGCGTGCAGTCCTAGAGACAGTTAAGAGGTACATGGAGAAGAAAACCCCTGCAGACTATCTAAGGTATATAGGGCTGGGGATATCTACAGAGCATAGAAAATACGACCCGACAGAGCTTCTCATAGAGAGGATAACCGCGCTTGTAAAGCACTTGAGAGGAGTGAGATTATTACCCTGGATAGGGGATGAGCACTTCATAAAGGTTCTAGAATCGCTTGGAACATTGAGAAAGGGGTGTCTCCATGAAACTAGATAGGATCTCGATCTTGATAATGGCTGGAGGACTTGGAAAGAGGTTCGGGGATCCCGGGAAAATATTTACCAGGGTATGTGGTGAACCGGTGATAGAGAGGGTTCTGAGGGTTGTATCCCTATTTGGCGAAATATATATAGCTGTGTCTCCATATACAAAGAGCTATTCACAGGATCTATGCAAGAGATATAAATGCATCGAAACCCCTGGGAGTGGATATCCATGGGATCTCTCTATCGCTCTTTCGAAGCTTGAGAAGCCTGTACTAGTATTACCAGCGGATCTCCCTTTTATAACCCACGATTCTATAGAATCCTTCCTATCAAGGGCCCTCGAGATCAGAGAGCCCGTGGTTACTCTTAGAGTTTGTAGAGATGACTTCTGTGACCCGATCGGGGTGTCCCTTATAAGGGGGAAAGGGGGCTCCTGGGCTAATATCGATTATAACTATTCTGAGGAGTTCATTGATATAGATACTAAAGAGGATCTTCAGAGGGCTGAGGAGCTATGCGATTCCATGGCGGATCGCTGAGAGCCAGGCTGGATTTCAGCGTGAACACTAATCCTTTGGGGCCGCCTGAGGAGCTCTACACAGTTATCAGGGGAGGCTGCGATCCAGAGGATGTTTTGAGGAGATATCCGGATTACAGCTATAGGGATCTGAGGAGAAGCTTATCCGAGTTCTATGGGGTGGAGGAGGACATGCTAATACCTCTCAACGGCTCTTCTGAAGGCTTGATACTAGCTTTGCTAGCGATCAGACCGAGCAAAATGATATCTATTGAGCCAACATTCGGGGATCACGGTCTTGCCTGCAGATCTCTGGGTATGGAGTGCATTCATATAAAATATAGAGAAGCTGGGGATAGCTATAATCTGGATAGGGATGCTCTAGAGAGGTTAGCGGATTTATGTAGAGATCCATCTGCTCTGATCTATATGAGCAACCCGAATAACCCTACAGGTGTTTATATAGATATAGAGAAACTATATGATCTCTTTAGCGGGTCTAGTTGTTACGTTATAGTCGATGAGGCATACGCCGAGCTCTGCAGCAGGTGCCCTTTGAAACCCGAGCAGCCCCCCGATAATATCTTGATCCTTAGATCACTGACTAA
>Ga0079996_113582_pt1 | contig 21513 bp, 15 predicted proteins | sample PerSpoAPS_AMetaG_FD_69199 | JGI IMG/M metagenome (GOLD analysis project Ga0079996, IMG submission 69199) | Thermal spring microbial communities from Yellowstone National Park, Wyoming, USA - Perpetual Spouter A (PS_A) MetaG (SPADES assembly)... | ecosystem: Environmental > Aquatic > Thermal... | reverse complement strand
AGATCTTAAGCTTTATCCCTCCTGCAATTTCTACGTAGCCGTCTCTGATCCAATAGCTCTGCCCTGGATGTAACAACATGCTCAGCTTCCTAACCCTGGGCTTTCTCCCCTTCTTAGGATTATTCCTCCAGGCATTTGCATTGGTTAGAGCATCTCTATAGCAGTCAACAGCTGTCCTAGGTGGGAGATCAAACAATTCTTTGAGCTCTCTATATAGAGCGTTGTGTATCTCTCCGATTTTCTTTAGATTCAGCCTCAGAATCTTATTTATAGCGTAGTTCAGGGCTACATTATATCTCCCGAGGAGCTCTATAGCCCCAGGCTCGGGACTAACCCTCATTCCAATCGAGATGGTTAGCAACCCCTCATCACCCGCAGGCATAGAGCCCCTCCAAAACCAAAGCCCTAGAAGGCTTATAAGCCATAGCCATCCCCGCCCTAAAGGGCGAGGCTTTCAGGTTGTAAATACCCCCTTGCTCAATCCAATAGCTAATTAATTCTTCTACGAAATTACCTACGCGTGGCCCTATAGATTGGTGAAATATCCGCGTTAAGTAATACCATAGAGAAGCTACTTTACCAAGAACATTTCTATTTAAGCGTTCTCTTAGTTTAATAATGCCTGTGAAAACCTTATCTAGTCCATGAAGTTTCACCTCGACACCATCCATGTAGAGGCTTTTTAAGAGGCAAGGTATAAGTGTTTTAATGTTTTCCCATTGTAATACTAGTATTTTATTTAAATGTATAAGTCTCTCGGGCACTAGGTACAGTATTATTAAATAATTGTACGTATTGCTTTCGGAGCTCACACTACACGCACCATTATTAGTAAATGCTCTGTAGGGGTTCTTTCATCTTCGAGGCCGGTAGCTGGGTTGATCTCCGACTTGAACATTCTCCGCGAGACAATAGTGTCTACTAGTGTTACTTTGTGCTTCCACCCAAGGTACTCTAAGTGCTCTTTTATAATAGTATCTATAGGTACTCTAGTGGTTCTAATCTTAACGGGCCCCACGAAGAATGCTATGGCGTTTCTAACCTTGTCGTGGTTATTATTAAGGAATAGTGCAAGGGAGTTAAAGTAGGATATGTATAGTTTAAGTAGTTTTTCATGGTTTAGCTTCTCAACCTCCTTCTTCAAGATCTCGTATGTTCTACTCGAAATGTAGCCTTCTCTTACTTTATTATAAGGTATTTCACGCTTTGAAAGGTGGCTGATAAAGCTTCCTGAGAATCCTAGCCATGCTAGTTCTAACTTAAAGCTTCTAATATACTCTTGTGCTTGAAGATATGGGGGTGATGTAACTAGGACATCGACTTCCCTATCTAGCTTCTCTCTAATAGAATCTACCACAATGTACTTGCTTGTGAACACTTTTTCGTCGCTGGCTTTAACAATAACCTCTACTGGTTTCGGACTGTATTTTTGATACTCATTTACTTTATCGACAACATCTTTGGCATAATCCCAGTACATTTTCTCCATTTTAGACTTCCAATTCATGCTAAGTAACCTCTGCACTTTTTCCTCGGCGTATTTCGATTTATATAGCTTAGCGATCTTCTCATCAGAGAAACTGAAATACCTCGTTATTCTGAGTAGTGGGATAGCCACTAGTGGTTTTATCTTTTCCTCTACTTTTTCATGCCAATACCCCCAAGCACGCGATAAAACCCCGTAGAATTCCCTGGGATGCCAATACGTGATATTAGCCCATTTTGGGTGGAAGAAGCCAGGGTAATTGAAATCCACGTAAAGGTCTCTCTGTGAGAGAGGCTCATTATGAATTGATGCAGACACAAGCAAGTAGAGCATTGGGTTTAAATCCCACAATACGCAGTTTCTGCCCGTTATAGTAGACTCTATAGCCACTGTGCCGTAGCCTGCAAATGGATCAAATAACCAGTCACCAGGTGAAGTATATTTGTTAATTACGTACCTGACAACCTGAGGTATGAACTTAGCGGGATACATATAGAGACCATGAGTAGCATAAGTAGTTGAAGGTACCTCGTCTACAAGCCTCCTAAAAAGAATACTCTGTATACTCACAAGCAGCACACCTCACTAAATAACCGCTTCTATAATAATTTACTATTATAATAGTTTACTATAATGTATTTTATAAAGTAAAGTCCCAGACAAACCCTATATGACACTAGTATTTCTAAAAACGCGTCTCAACCTACTTGCACTTAGGCGGCTTCTTTGACTTTTCCTCTTTCTTAACTTCCTTCTTCTCCTGCTTCCCACTCACAAAAAACCTGAAAGCCTCGCCCTTCAGGGCGGGGATAGTGTTTATAAGCCTTCTAGGATTTTGATCGTTTTTGGAGGGGGCTCTATGCCTGCGGGTAGTGAGGGGGTGCTAACCCTTTCGATAGGTGTGAGGGTTAGTCCCGAGCCTGCTGGCATAGAGATCCTCAGAAGATATAATGTGGCCCTTAACTATGCCATAAACAAGATCCTGAGCCTGAACCTAAAGACCATCGAGGATGCCCATAGATAGCTCTACAGAGAGCTTAGAGAGGGTTCGGATTTCCATCGAGGATAGCTGTTGACTGCTATAGGGATGCGCTTGCTAATGCAAGGGCTTGGAGAAATAATCCTAAGAAGGGTAAACGCCCTAGGGTTAAGAAATTATCAATGTTGCTACATCCAGGATCTGGCTATAGAATTGAAGATGGCTATGTTGAGATCATAGGAGGGATCAGGATGAAGATCATTGGATTGAATAGGAGGTATGATGATTATGAGAATAGGAAGGCAAGGCTCGTCTATAGAGAGGGGATAGCGGTGCTGTTTCATAGTTTATTGATAGAAGTTAGATTTATAGGCTCTGATTCTGTTTATTATTACTAGTATTAGCTATTCCAGAGCCTTTGGAGAGGTTGTCTGATCAAGGATGTTGGGAGAGTTGAGCAAGGCTAGAGCAAAGGCTAGGAGGAGGGGTGGCGAAAAGTGGGAGTGGGTTATCAAGCCAAGAGATAAGATAGTTGCTAGTAGAACCGCTGTTATACCCTCAAAGAAGCTATCTAGAAGAGAGTTCAGAGCATTGGAAGAGATCCTCAATATATATGGCAGGATGCTTGGAGATGTGCTTCCCCATGCATCTAGGAATATTATCGAGAGCTACTACAGGCTTAAGAATGAGAAGTACCACGAGCTAAGGAATATGTATCCAAATATACCATCCCACTATATACATGGCCTATGCCAAGATGCTGTTGAAAGGGTATCCTCTCTAAGGAGGAACAAGGCTAGACAATACTCTAGAGAGATCTTCGATAAGCTTGTTAAACATCTAGATCTGGGGAAAAAGGATCTTAGGAGTAAGAGGCTCGTGAGATATCTCTGGAGGAGATCTTGGGAAATAGCTAGGCATCAAGTAGATCTTGAGATGGGTGATGGAATACTAGTTCCGAGGATCAATAGTGTTAGCCTATGGCTAGTTGATGATCATGTGTGGAAACCAATAGATGCTACCAAGATCAATATAAATGGTGTTGAGAATATTTTCTTCACAAGTGTTGCCATCAATACCCATAGGGGTTGGGTGTATCTCGATCTAGAGCCTTCTAAGGAGTTCTACAAGCTTTTGGCCAGGGGTTTTAAGCCTACATCCCACGCAAAGATCAAACTTGATAGGAAGAATAAGAGGGTGCTTTTCCACCTATCCCTCGAAAAAGAGGTCGAGATCTACAAGCCTGGGAAGGCTGTGAAGCCTGTCGATGTTAATGAGAATTCTGTAGCAACTCTATACGGGGCATTCGCAGTAATCCTAGAAACAGATCTTGCAGAGACAACTCTGGGCTATAGCTATAGGAAGAAAAGCATCCAGAAGAGAAATGGATCCAGTAGCAGAGAGACTAGAAAGGCTATGAAAAAGCCTAAGGTGGGGAAAAAGAAGAGGGACTATGGATGGAAGACAGCAAACATGATAGTGAGAGATGCCCTGAGGATGAGAGGAGTGATAGTTATTGAGAGGATCTCGGGGGACAATATAAGGGTTATGATCGCTAGATATAAGAATAAACAATTAAGACACAGGATATATCAGAGCGCATTGAAGGGAGAGCTGAATGCGATAATAGATAAGGCTAGGGAGTACGGTGTGCCGATATTGATGGTTGATCCCAGGAATACATCTAAGATCTGCCCAATACACAATGCCCCGATAGAATATGGGGAGGATAGAATAGGGATCTGCAGCAAGGGAGATGAGAGATGGCATAGAGAGGTAGTTGCATTGATCAACCTCTATTTTAAAGCCCTCGAAGCCCTGTATGAGGGCTCTGCCCAGAAGGGCTTCGGGGTTCCAAGCATAGATGGGAGCCCCATTCCGCTGGGCTCGACAGCCACCCATGAACCCATAGAGATCCCAAGATCTCTATGGGGGAGATGGAAGTCCCTCGATGACCACAGGGATGTAATAACATCCCTGTGGATCAAGAAGCAAAACAATCCAAAACAAATTAATATCAATGACAATCAATGACCATCGAGGGACAAGCGGCCGCATATCTAGCCTCTATTATAGATGCTGCGGTTGGTATTCCCCGTAGCGATAGGTCGCTTGCTATCAATACTTTCTACTCCTCTCCTTTTCTCTGAGCTCTATATTTCTCGACAAGCTAGAATATCAGGTTAACTTTATCCCTTTTTCTAATTTTTATGCCTAGCTTAACCTTAATAACAGTGGTGAGAACTCTATGGACAGGTTTGTTTTGAAGGTAGGGAAAAAGGGCGTGGTTGTTTTACCTAAGAGGCTGAGGGCTGAGGCTGGGATAGAGGAGGAGTCACTAATTTTAGCTGAGGTTAGAGATAATAATATAATATTAAGACCTCTTAAGCCTGTGACAGTTAGTATTGACTGGGCTGTTGTTGAAAAATTGCTAGCTGAGGAGAGAGAGGACGAAGAGGAGAAAGTGCTTGAGCTACTTAAGCAGCTACGTTCTTGACACGAGTATTATTATAGCTTATATGGTTGAGAACGCTCCCGGAAGGGAAAAGATTCTAGGGGTTTTTAACAGAGCGAGAGTAGGTGAGGTCAAGCTATATCTCGTTCACCCAGTAATAAGTGAGGTGGTGTATGTTGCTTCGAGAATTTATAAGGTTCTGGGATTTAAAGAGCACAATAAGTTAGCTCTAGATCTTGTCACATGGATTAGTAGCTTCACCAATATCGTTGAGATCACGTTAGAAGCGGCCATTAGGGCTGGAGAACTTAAGAAAGAGCTGGGGCTAGCACTAACAGACTGTTATGTCCTGGCAGTAGCAGAGAATCTAGGATCTAAGGCTCTCTTTTTTAAAGTTGAGGAGGAGATGAAAAGGAAAATCAACATAGTAAAGAAACTGCCGGTAGAATTTATAATTGATGAAAATTGATATCTCAAGCAACTGTAGCCATGCTTCTCCGATAAGAATAGAGGAACTAACTGACCCTCTCCCCACCCTGAAGGGCGAGGCCTCCAGTTGTAAGAATGTAAGTAGAGCCCTGTTTTAATTCAAATATGCTGTTACAACCTTAAAGCCTCGCCCTTTTAGGGCGGGGATGGTTATGATTTATAAGCCTTCTAGGGCTTTGATCGTTTTTGGAGGGGCTCTATGGCCTCTAGCTATGAGGGAGCGCTAACCCTTTCAATAGCTTTGAGGGTTAGTCCCGAGCCTGCTGGCATAGAGCTCCTCAGAAGATATAATGTAGCCCTTAACTATGCCATAAACAAGATCCTGAGCCTGAACCTAAAGACCATCAAGGATGTGCATAGGGAGCTCTACAGAGAGCTTAGAGAGTGGTTCGGATTTCCATCGAGGATAGCTGTTGACTGTTATAGGGATGCGCTTGCTAATGCAAAGTCTTGGAGGAATAATCCTAGGAAAGGTAAGAGGCCTAGGGTTAAGAAGCTCAGCATGTTACTACATCCAGGATCGGGATATAGAATTGAAGATGGCTATGTTGAGATCATAGGAGGGATCAGGATGAAGATCATCGGCTGGGACAGGAGGTATGATGGCTATGAGAATGGGGAGGCAAGGCTAGTCTATAGAGGTGATAGGATGATGCTTTGGATATCAAAGAGGATACCCAGGCCAGAGCCTTACAAGCCTAGAGACACTATAGCTGTGGATATCAATGAGAAGAAAATAGTCTATGGAGATGATAGGATAAACGAGGAGAGGGACACCAAGATCGGTGAAGCCCATAGGTGGAAGAAGCTTGCAGAGGATCTCCAGAAGAGATACTCCTCTCCAAGGTATCCTGCCTGTAGGAGGAGAAGGGGGATCCTAAATAGAATAAGATCATATCATAGGAAGGCTAGGAACATATTGGAGGACTGGGCTAGGAAAACATCTCTTGAGATTGTGAGATTTGCTAAGAAGCTTGGATACGCAGTAGCTAGAGAGGATCTCACAGGGCTGATAAATTCTCTGAGAAAGATAAAGAGCAAGGATCACAGAACAAAGCTAATCATAATGGGGTATTCAAGGCTTGGGGAGTGGATAGACTGGCAGACTATGAAGCACGGGGTCCCACTAGCCATAGTAAACCCAAACGGGACATCAAGCGATTGTCCACAATGCGATTCAAAGCTTGTGGAAAACGGATATAGAAGATTAAAATGCCCTATCTGTGGATTTGAAGCAGATAGAGACGTTGTTGGGAAGCTCAATATAAGAAAAAGGGCTCTGAAAATGCTGGGGATCAAAATAGATTTCGGGGGAGTTCTGGCCCCCCTCACTGCCCCCCCAAATGACAGATGTAAACCCGAATAGATGGGGGGAACCTATGAACCGCCCTGAAGGGAACCCTAGCTCTTTAGGGCGGGGAGGAGGTCAGTGCTTCTATAGCTAGTCTTCTCTCTAGATCTGGTTATAGTGTTACTGCTGTCAAGATAGATCCTTAATATTAATATTGATGCCGGCACGATGAATCCATACGCCCGTGGCGGGGTCTTTGTCACCGATGACGGTGCTGAGATCGATCTTGATGTCGGCCACTATGAGAGATTCCTGGGGAAATCCCTCTCAAGGGCTAATAACATAACTACTGGGCAGATCTACTTGTCTGCTATTGAGAGGGAGGGGGCTATCTTGGTGAGTGTGTTCAGGTTATACCCCATATAACCAGCGAGATCAAGTCGAGGGTTAGGGAGGTTGCGAAGATCCAGGGTGCTGATATAGCTGTGATAGTGATTGGGGGTACTGTGGGCGATATAGAGGGCCTTCCATTCATAGAGGCTATGAGACAGCTGAGGCTCGAGGAAGGGGCTAGCAATGTCCTCTATATATATCGCCCTGGTGCCATTCCTAAGAAGTGTTGGCGAGGTTAAGACCAAGCCTCTACAGCACTCTGTCCAGGAGCTTAGGAGGATTGATGTGCAGCCAGATATAATAGTTGCTAGGGGGGAGAAGCCGTTGCCTGGTGATGCCAAGATGAAGATCTCACTCTTTACCAATGTTCCTCCAGACATGATGTTCAGCGATCCCAACGTTGATAACATATATAGGATCCCGCTGATCCTGCATGGTCAGGGGCTCACAAAGAAGATCACAGAGAGACTCGGCCTCAGCTACAGAGAGCCCGAGCTATCATCACGGGAATCCTTTGTCGAGAAACTCGATAGAGCATCTAGAAGAATCAAGATCTATATGGTTGGGAAATACACAAAGGTTAGGAATAGCTATATAAGCATCGTAGAAGCTGTGAAGCGCGCGTCAGCAGAGTACATGGCGAAGCCGGAGATAGCCTGGGTAGAAGCGACAGATATAGAGAGCGGCAGGGCGAGGCCCGAAGAATATCTAGAGGATGGAGCTGGTTACATAATACCACCGGGGTTCGGTAGAAGAGGCGCCAAGGGCAAGATAAGAATGCTCAAACACCTAAGAGAGGGCGATCGACCGACTCTCGGCATCTGCTTCGGACTACAGCTAATGGCCGTGGAGATAGCTAGAAACGCGCTCGACCTCGAGAGGGCTAACTCAACAGAGATAGACCCAGCCACTCCCACCCCGTAGTAGATCTCCTAGAGAGCCAGAAAAAATAACCAGACTAGGAGACACTATGAGGCTAGGACTAACAAGATCTAAGTTAGTGAAGGGAACAAAAGTCTATAACCTATACGGCTCGGAAGAGACCTTTGAGAGGCATAGATACGAGGTGAATCCAAAGTATGCGGATAAGCTGGAGCTAGCGGGATTCATAGTAAGCGGATACAGCGACGAAGGATTTCCAGACTTTATGGAGCTCGAGGAAAGCAGATTCTTCATAGGAACCCAAGCCCATCCAGGATATAGAAGCAGGCCCCTAGCACCATCACCTCTATTTATAGGGCTTATAAAATCTGTCCTCTCATAGCATCAATAGAAAAGCTTCTGTAGGCAGGCCATTGGTTTCAAAGCATAACTTATCTGGGATCTAGATTCCATTAACTATAAAAGATCTATTAAAGCTGCTTTCCTATCGATTAGACTTCTCTCAGGTGTTTAACAAGATCCCAGCCCTTTATATATCTTTTTAGAGATTCTATTTAATGTTAGTGGGCTACTGAGTTGGCCAATACGAATAGGCAATATGATAAATATGCGAATTCTATGAATGACGGTAGGAACAAGCTATTATCTGTTTTATCTGACGATACGATGGTTAAGATCCTTATAATTCTCTCATCGTCTCCCTCCAGTACTAGGAGTTTAAGCAGGATCCTTGGTGTAAGGGAGAGCTCTATTTCTAAGAGGCTCAAGAGCCTTGAGAGGCTGGGTCTCGTAGAAGGTAAGTGGGTCAGCTCAAGGGGTGTTAATCAAAAACTCTATAGTATGAAGGTTAGTGAGATCAGTATAAGAATAGGTCCTCAAGGGATTTCGGTAGATCTTGGTGAGAAGGGACAAAACATCTACGACCCTTTCCACTACATACCTTCAACCATGTTTTTCGTGGGTAGGGAGCCCCAGCTGGATTTCCTTAGGAGGGGTGATGGCGTTACCTTCATAGTGGGAATTGCTGGGATCGGGAAAACCTCTCTCGCAGCTCGATATGCCAGCGAGTATATGGGCCCTGTCCTCTGGAATAAAATTAGTGAAGGAACCAGTTTCTTTCAGCTTATTAGGAGGATCTCCCTCTTCCTAGCCTCTATAGGGGACTATAGACTGTTGGAGTCTCTTAGCCAAGGTTCTGAAGATCCTGATCACCTAACGGATCTATTAATAGATTCCCTTAAAAAAATCAGGTCATTGATAGTTATAGACGACTATCACTTAAACAATGATAGCAGAATAGATGAAATGATCAGAAGACTCTCAGGATCACCACTCATGTCAAGAGTCCTGGTAATATCTAGGAAAAAGCCTTCCTTCTATATAGATAGAGAGAGAATCCTCATTCTTCCTGAGATGAGTAAAGAGGACTCTAGAGCCCTGGCCACTAACATGGGTGTCTCACAAGAAGATTTCGAAGAAGCCTATAGCCGTGTAGGGGGCGTCCCACAGTTCTTAATACTATGGTTCAACGCGATTAAGAAGGGGTTGACAATAAATAGCTCTATCGATGAACTCTCCGAGTATATAGTTAAAGAGATACTGGAAAGGATGGATGATGGAGAGAGACTTGTTCTAGAGTTTCTCTCAATACTTAGAAAGCCTGAACCATATAGGTTGCTGAAAAGGCTCAGGATTAGGAGGGATACATTGAGATCTTCTATCACTTCTCTCGAGAGATCTATGCTTGTTAATAGAATAGGGGATCTATACTATGTGAACGAGGTGATCAGAGATATTGTGAGAGCCCAGCTAGTAGATCCTGAGGAACTCCACGCAATCGCTGCTAGCTACTATGCATCCACAGGCAGTGAGGAAGATGTGATTGAGGCCCTTTATCACTATCTAATGGCAAACGATCTAGAGAATGTGGCTAGGATTATTCCCAGGGTTGTTGAGCCTATGTTCCAAGCCAAGATCCCTCCGAATCGTCTTAGAGAGGTCTTATCCATGGTTGTGGATCGCTATAGAGCCTCTGATCCACTGTTAGAGGGCTGGGTATATCTCGTAATAGGCATTGTAAAAAAGCTTGAAGGATTCTTCAGTGAGGGCCTTGAATACCTAGAGAAAGCTATGTCGAGAGGACAGGCTCTGGGAGATCCAAGACTTGCCATATACTCAATGATAGAAAGGAGCACTATTCTGAGGCAGATGGGGAGATATACAGAATCTCTGAGAGAGCTAGAAGGCGCTATGCAGATCTCCAGAAGGATCATGGATAAGGAGGTTACTGAGAGGGTGCTCTACAACATGGCTGTTACTAGCTTCTTCCTAGGTGATCTCGATACCTCAGAGAGGTTCTTTAAGGAGGCACTATATAGATATACTAGATCTGGAGATCGCTTTAGAGAGGCATTATCATTAGGATGGCTTGGGATGATCTACAGAGTTAAGTTGATAACAGAGGCATCCTTCGAAACCCTGGCCGAGGCCTCAAAGATCTTCACCGAGCTGGGGGCACGCCACAGCCTCTCAATAGCCTATAGAGAGATGGCGAGCACATACTTCGTAGCCGGGAAGCTGGGAGAGGCTATAGCGTCTCTTGAAAACGCCCTAAGGATCCTGGATCGAGAGAGCTACCCGCATCTAGTAGCTGGCATATTACTTGATATGTCAATCTACAGAACCCTGATCGGTAACACCAGAGAGGCGGAAAAAGATCTGAGAGACGCTAAGAAGCTTATTGAGGAGAATAGAATAGAAGATCCAGAGTATATAGCTATTACAGCCCTTTCTGAATCCCTATTATCTCGAGAGGGAGAGTCAGAGATTCATAAACACCTGTCAAGAGCGCTCAGGATGATCGATGGGTGTGGGATATATAGAAAGATCTTCATTACCGCTATTGCAGGCAAACTGATGGCAAGCCTAGAACGATATAGGAGTGAGGGCAAAGAGATAGAGAAGAGATTAAGAAAAATACTAAGGGATCTGGGCGCTGATGAAAAAAGAATAGATAGGTTCCTAGATATCCTAGAAAATAAGGTACAAATAGTGAAAAACATTATTATGCCGCCTAGCAATGGAGCCTTAGATGTCATAGAGACGAACCGCATCTAGGGCAGAACCTCGCACCCCGTTTCACAGATGCACCACAATATGGACACATCATACCCTCAGCACTAGGGAGGCTAGGGAGCTGGGTACCACACTGCTTACAGAACTTAGCACTCACAGGGTTAGGGGCTCCACAGCTTGGGCATATCTTGCTACTGCTATGAGTACTGCTCTGACCAGCCACGACTCCCCCCGTCATAGGCGACGTGGTTGATGATGGCTGTGGTGATGGAGGTAACTGCTGAGGCTGTGATGGATACGATGGAGATCCTGTTCCACCTCTACCCCTTATTGAGGGCCCCTCATCAGAGATGATAGGCCTTTTAAGCATTCTCCTTCTAATCACTAGAAGTGCTGCGATTGCTGTGGCTCCACCTGCTATAGAACCTATTATCACAGGACTGCTATACCAAGGCTGTTGCTGCGTCCCTATCACAGGTTCTGGGGCTCCTGTTTCACCCCCTCCTTGTAATGGAGGTCGTGGCTGTGTAGTTATCTGTGGCCTTGTATCTCCTGGTGACCTCGTTGTGCCTCCCGCTATGGGGGTGGTTGTATTGGCTGATGTCGTTCCAGGCTGTGTAGTTGTTGTCTTTGGCTGTGCTTGCAGTGTGTATATCTCTAGAATTATCGTGATCGCGGTGTCCCTATTGATCGAGATCCTGATTGAGGGGTCTCTGGAGACCCTTGTGGAGCTATCTTCCGAGATCCTCCATTCCATGAATCTATAGTATGTATAGCCGTCAGAACTTCTTCCCTCCAGATTTTCTATAGATATAATATAGGTTGAGCTCGGAAGCCTTATAGAATAGGTTCTGTTCACACCTACTTCTGCTATTGTCTGGCCAGACACTAGATTCTGGATCCTTATTCTTATTGGTATATCAGGGCCTGTATAGTTCCCCATCCTAGTGATTGTTAATAGAAGTGTGTATGTCTGATCTGTGGCTGGAGTCGTCGTTGCGGTTGTTGTGGTTATAGTTGTGATCGTCTGAACCGTCTGTGTAGTTTGAGTTGCTGTGGGTGTTGTCTGTGTAACTGTTGTTGTTGTCCGTGTCGTCTGTGTAGTTTGCCCGGGGGTTGAAAGTGGGTCGGGGTTCAGGGTATAATCTTGAAGAATCATCTTGACCGTTCCTGTCTCCTGAATAGACTCTATTATGAAGGGGAGTTTAAAGCTGTTATTGATTATATATCCTCCCCACTCTGATGTGTTCGATACCACGTTTTGCTCATTATCCACTATAACTGTCTCTGAATAGAACCGCACTATATACGCCTGGATCCTTCTTTCTCCATATATAATCCATGTTGTGCCATTAACTATGTATTTTAGCGATTGCACCCCCTTAAGGGTTACTGTCCCATTTGGTGTTTCTACCCTTATTGTGAGTGTAGAGTTTATGCTGAATCTATCGCTAGCAGATCTTGGGTGGTAGACATATGGTATCGGAGGTCTGTAGTCAATATCTATGGAGAAGCCGGGGTTTTTCAAGTCTATGATAGACCAGTTGCTCAATAGTCTATATATTATCTCGCTCTCGAAGCCTACAAGAATTTCTGATCTATGTCTCTCTGCCATTGTGTAGATCCCCCCTGATTCTGAGGTTATGTTCAGAATAATTGTTGCAGTCTTGCTAAAGGATCCTTCCTCATCGACCTCTCCATATTCATAGACCCACGAGTCCCCAACACGGGGGGCATATGGATATTGGGACTGGGCCTGGGACACAGTCTGCTGGCCCAGACCAATAAGCTGGGGGGCTATGAGCATGAGTACCGCTGCTATAGAAATAAAGTAGCGAATTATCTGGGGAAATTGTTTCATTGCTCCGCACCGCAGTAGGGGCATCTGGTGCTCTCGTCCGATATAAGCTTTCCACAGCTTATGCAGTACTTATATCCAGAGGGCGGGCCCCTCGGGATCCTCATACCCTGCTGTTTCTCCTGCAATGGTGGGTTTATGTTCTGGGGCTGCATAGACTGCATAGGCTCTCTCCTAGCCTCTATATATCCCCGACTCCTCCTCATCCTTTTGAGAAGAAGATATCCTGCCCCTCCACCAGCTCCAGCAACGGCTATGGCAGCTATCAGGATCGATATATCTATTGGGAAGCCCTGGACCTCCTCTCCCCTCAGGATCGCTTGCTGCGCACTAGCTATATAGTCATCCACGAAGGGGAAGCCGGGGTATAGGTTCTTAAGCGTCTGGAACCTCTCTATAGAAGCCCTATACTGCTTGTTGTAGTAGAGCTGCAGCCCCTCACCATAGAGCTTCATGCTCGTGCTCTCAACATTATTCACACTGTTCCTTCTAAGCATCTCACTCACAAGGGATGCGGGGACGAAGAAGTTGAACCCAGGTACTTCCCTGCCACTTCCACTCGGATCCGATGAACCAAAGGATGTGACTGCAACAACAACTCCGTCGGAGTTTATCACGGGCCCGCCGCTATTGCCATGATGAACATTCACATCGGACTGCATCACCCTTACACCAGTGGCCTTGGTTCTGTATCCACTTACTGTGCCCTCTGTTATAGTTGGCTCTAGAAGTGTCTCAACGCTCAGGAGTTCATGGAAGGTAACAGCTCCTGGATATCCCAGAGCCCATACTCTCTCCCCTATTCTCAGAATATCCTCTCTGGCTACTGGTATTGAGGGTGCGTTTCTAATCTCTATCTTCAGAAGAGCTAGATCCTCGTTCTCAGCTGGTGTGGAGGCAACTATTCTCGCGGTATATAGTTTGCCTATGTTGGCGAAGCCTGAGACAACTCTGCCTACCCCTACATAGGCGTCCACTCTATAGTCCTGGATCTTGAGCCTGTTGGTGAGATATGCATTGATAACCTGTTGGGATAGATCCTGGATCTCCTCTTGAGAAGGCCTCTGCCCAGTAGCCTCTGCACGCGCTTGGAAATATGTAATCACATACTTCATTAGAAGAGGTCTCACCTTATCAAGCTCTGATCTGAAGTCGTTCACAACATGGCCGTTGGTTATTATATATCCATCGGGCGACACGATGAAGCCCGAGCCGAAGCTCGTGGAGGTGACCTCTGGGGCTGGTGGGAGCCCTACTTCTCTTAGAGCGGGTATGAATTCCTCCCATATTATGTAGGCCCTAGATATTGCAATGATAATTACCACGGAAGCCCTTGCCTTCTCCAGCTTAATTGTTAGATTTATATCTCTCTGCGCCTGTACCTGGGACATATAGATCATAGATGCCACACCCAACCCTATTAGTAGCACCGCGAGCAATCCCCACAATCGCATTGATACCCTTCTATAACTATATCTCGATCTACTATGAACCACCATTTTCCCACACAGTATCTATAGTAGGTCTGTGAATATCCACCGGGTTTTCTGTTATTGGCAAACCCACCATAGCTATATACCACGTTGCTATCTGAGACATTCTCCTCTCCACACATGATCTTCTCCTCGTCCGAGGAGCTAGCATTAGGAGCCTTTCACAACACTGGGCAGGCTGCTTTTTGTTTAAAAGGAGCATCTAGATAGAAACCTCTGCATTTTAAAAGAGGTATGCAGAGCGAGGGTTTAAAAAGTCTTGAGCTATGAAGCGGTTTTTCTCCTGTAAAGCATGATGGCAATGGCTATTGCAGCTATAGTTATCACCGCTATCGCAATCATTATTAATGGGGGCTGCGGCCCGGTTATCTCCTCCTTAGATGATTCGTTTCCTTTCAAAGGTGTTATAGCACTTGTGGTGGCTGAGGTTATGGCGGGGGTTGGTTGTGTGGGGCTTGGTACTGGGGTTCTGGTCCCAGGTTCTATGGGCGTCACAGTCTGGATCTTCTTCTCGATCTTGGCTATGCCATCCGGTCTAGCTTTTTCCTCGGAATTCCCCGCTCTATCTACAGAGACTAGGGTTATCTCGTACTCACCAGGATCTATATCATCGAATGTTGTTTCAAACGAAGCCTTCCCATCCGTCTCTGTGGAGTTGAATTTAATGATAGTGCTCCTCACGACTTCCCTAGAAACTGGGCTCTTAACCTGTACCAGGGCTTGGTCACAGCCAGAGCCTTTATCCATGCACTCCCCCACGATCGTCGTGGAGGAGCCTGTGGTCTTGACTTCTTTGAGCATTGTAACTGGGGGATCTAGATCTACTATGAGTCTCTCCACATTCGTCCTAATAGGCGGGTTATAATCAAACACTATATCAGCATAGATCTCAACAGTGTCACCAGTGAGAAGCTTCTCAGAAGCTCTCACACCCACAAGAGCCCACCCCTGTCCCTCAGGAGGTCTCTTATTGGGCGGGAGGTTTATCTCCGTGAGGTTTATGCTTATCACGACAGAGCCTTTCTCAACATCCTTCCCCATGCTGAGGAACACGTTCCTGTGGCTCAGATCAAGGAGCTCCACACTATCAGGGTCTAGAGCACCCTTCATATACAGCTTTACAGAGACATTAACAGCTGCAGCAGTGGCGTTGGCGAGGTTTTCGAACTCAACCATGATCCTGAGAGCCTGCCCTCGCTGGGTTATGAATCCACGGGGGTCAACAGTAACCTGGTTAGGATCTACAGAACCCACTATCCTAGGACTAGTACTCCTAGGTGAGATACTCTTAGACTTTGATAGCTGTCCCGAGACGTTCCCTATCTTAATATTCACACTGCTTGGAAGATTAGATATTCCATCGCAATCCTTGTCCAGCGGGCCGAAGAACTTATTGTAGAAATCCCTCATGTTATAATTGCTATGGTATATAGCATTTGACATTGGCGCAGCTGTTAACAAACCGAGCTTCGCTAGCTCCATATTAACATCCCCTATCTCTTTCCCTAGCTCTTGCTTAGCGGCCGCAGCCGCTTTTCTTAGAAGATCGATATTGTCATTGAAATATGGATTAGTATTTGGAAACTCCTTCATATCAACCACATCTACCTTCGATCTATCAAGAGGGACTCCATATTTCTCCGCCATTTTTAGAATATCATCGTATTTACCCTCTGCCATAGCCTTCTTTACCGCATCCAAATCCGCTCCTTTTAGTTTAACTAGTAAATCATTATATAACTTGTTAAATGCCGCGGCCTCCACGAAGGGGGAAACACCTTCGCCGAGCTTCGCATTCGCTATGTAGTTGGCCGTAGCCTTGAACCCATGATTATTGAAGAAATCAATAACCTCGCTCTGGGATAGCCCGGTAAGGGACTTATCAACAACAGCCTTGCCCTGAAGAAGGGAGAATGTGTAGGCCTGCTCGGGTGTAAAGTGAATGTCGGCTCCATAGACTACTTTTTTACCACCATCTAACTTGGAGATTTTATCGGAGTGGCTAATCCCTATGTAAAGCTGTCCTGTCTTTGGATTCTGGCTTAGGGTAATCAATGCTCCGACCACGTCCTGACCTTCTGCTGCTTTTGGATACTTCACCTCTATTACAAAAGGCTTTACATAGTCTCCTGCAGTGCTTCCAAAGCGAAACACTTTCCCGTCTACTGCAAATATATCCTCGATCTGGCCCTTTTTTAGACCAAGCTCCTTTAAGATCTTTTCCGAGTTCTTTGAAAGCTCTTCAAGGGTCTTTGATGCTTTTTCCATTCCCTGCAGGCCTGTGCTGGCCGTTTTATATGCATCCAGTAGGTTGTTCGAGATCGTGTAAGCTACGAGTGTCCCCTTTGGATCTAGAATCCTGATGTTATCCAGAGCCTCTGGAGAAGAGATCTTGATGTTCTTAGCGTATTTCAGATAGGTTGAGTATAGATCCCATGCTTTAGTGATTTTATCGCCTTTTGTTATTTGTGTTCCGGGGATAGCTAGAGAATAAACAGATCCTACTAAAACGCCTGCGTCGAAGGCTTCTTTAGCCTGGCCTATTGATGATGCATCAACCGCGGCTCCTCCGAAGTAGAGGCCATATTTAGCTAGCACAGGTGTTAATCCAGCGGAATCCAATAGTGATGCTATAAGGAGATCGCTAAAAGGTAAGAACCCAGATACCCCTCCTACACCGCCTGAGGTTGAAGCACCGGTGGACAAGAGGTTGTAGTATTCAAAAGCCAGCCTGTCGTTGTTAGCAAGTGCATACAGCAGTATCTCGTGTGGAGACATGTCCTTGAACTTCTCGTATGCCTCTTCAACCCATGGATACATTGCTCTGAGTATTTTATCCAGCATCTCCGCTGGCAAGGGTTTGTTGTTTTCGATTAGCTTGCCCGTCGAAGGATCGAAGATCATTTCCTTTCCTGTGAGGGGGTTGTAAACCTTTATAGGCTTGTTAACATTGATAGGCATCTTCCCTGTTCGATCGAAGCACTGGCTGAGGGCCGTTAAATCTACAAGCATAGTGGTGGAAGAGCTTCCCTGAGATTGCTGGAGCTGTAGCGATTCGCTGGAAACCACCCTGATGCCCCCTGAGGCCTTTGGAACAATTGAGAAGATCTCTGAGAGTGTGTTCGATGCGGTTGAAACGCCTCCCGATTGTCCCCCACCCCTGCTTATCGAGACCTCAGCTAATTGGTAGCTGAACACAGGGTTGATCATTCTAGTTATTAGCATCATCACATTATAGATGTGGGAGTATAGGACTAGCTGGGCTACTGCCGGGGGCAGTTTCTCTATCCCCTTGATTGTGTAGTTCCCAAGGAACCTACTCTTCGCCTCGGTGAGGAGATCTTGATAGCCTGTTGTAAGGATCTCGGCTGGTGTGTTGAGGGCGAACATCTGGTTATTCTCTCCACTCATGAGATCAGCGGCCACAGGTTCTATAACGATTCTTCTCCATAGCTCCTCCTCGATATAATCAGCCAAGACCTTGCCATATAATCCTGTGTCCCTGAGTCTCTGGAGCTCCTTAGACAGTCCATCTATTTTAGATAAGTTAGCTATCCTCTCCTCAAATAAGATGCTGCTAACATTTATAGCCCTATCCAGGAGAGCCAGGGGGTTCCTACCCAGATCCCTCGTCAGGTTCTCCCAGAGCATGGGGGGCAGGGCTGCCAGCTGTACAGCCATAGGGCTATAGCCATCGAATCCCCGGCCAAGTACTGATATCTTCCACCCCCTCCAACCATCGCCCTTAGGATTGAACTCGTCTATATAGCTCGTCCCCACAGTAGCTATGACCTGCACAGTCCTCAGCCCTCCAGGCGGTATTTTGAGTGCGAAGAGGGCCACGAGATCTCCGTCCTCCACACCGCTTATGCTGAACACCATGTCACCTCCCAGAACCCCGTTGACCCTGGTGTAGAAGGGCATGAGAACTCCATATATGAAGACAGCCTCCTCCGTACCTATATTGGTTATGTGCACGTTGTACCTCTCGGGCACGCCAGGTCTTGTTGTGAAGGGCGAATTCACAATAGCTGTGGATAGTGGGAGTTTTATGCTTGTGTTGGTGTAGCTAGCATTCACCACGGGCACGTAGTCCCTTACTAGGGCTGCGAAGCTCACCACATATCCTGGGATATTCACCTCAACCCTGTATGAGGGCTTTCTAAACTCTACCGTGGAGTATGGGTTGAAAACCACATGGAAGGCTCTTGGACCAGCTGTCCTAGGATCTATAACCACGTCTAGGTAGAACTTCTGCTTCAAACCTGCCGAGGAGTAGTTGCCCGCCGAGATCTTAACGCCCTCCACGCTGTTTCTTATACTTGGTTCGCCCCTCAGTGAAGGGGCTGCCTCGCTCGCGTTGGGCGAGAGCTTTATGCCCTGGATTCTGTAGGTGATCTGGTCGCCTGTTTTTAGGGAGCCGAGGTCTATGTAGTTGTTCACTATAGGCCCGCCGCCCCATGCAGTCCTGGGCTCGCTGGTCGGGGATAGTTGTCCTGGGAGCAGCATCCTGGGGTATCTGAAGAAGCTCCCAACCCTGATCTCCACAGGATCTGGGGCGGCTATGTTGCCAAGACGCTTAGCATCTTCAGAGGGTACTATGCTCAGGCTGGTGTTGGCTCTAACCGTTGGGAGGGGTGTGGGCTTGTCAAAACTTATCACCAGGGGTCTGTATCTGGTAGCCACATACCCAGACTCTGTGGCGTTGAAAACGCTCTCCACAAAGTATATGGGGGGCGGAGGCGCAACCCTGTTGGTTATCCCCAGTATGTCTTCATAGGTCGCGAAACCGATCTCCAGTGTGGAGTAGCCCAGAGCGTAGCTATCGCTATAGGGACTGCCACTCGCTATGTGGGCGTATCTAGTGAAGAGGACACCGCTGCTATTGCCTAGGCTTGAGGGCGTGCCCCTCCCGTCTAGCCATGTGAAGTATGCAAGCTCCTGCCTCTGTGCATAGGTGCGGGCCTGCATTGGTTGGTAGTAGTAGGTCTCCCCGCTGCTAGTGTTTATCCAGTAGAACCAAGACCCGTATTCACAGCACCCCCAGGGACCGAACCAAGAGGCTGTGGAGGCCATTACAGCTAGCCCGCCCCCTATAGGGGCTATCTGATGGCTCTGCGTCCCTGCCAGTGTGTAGAACTGGTTGTTCCAGAGAACCTTACCCCTAGGATCAACCATGAAGGCTATAAAGCCCCATAGATAGATATTGACCCCTTTGGGGCTGGTCCAACCACCGTGCGGGATGATGCCCACTATATACCCCTTGGAGATGCCTCCCTCAACCACTTCATGGAGATTCACGATCCCGGTTGCATGTCCCTGTCGAAGAGATGGGCGGAGATTGCCCCATGAAGCTTCTTCGGGGTAGAGAACGAATAGGTTCTCGCAATCCCTTCTAAGATCCTTTGTTAGGTTCCCCGCCACGTTGGTTAGGTTTAGGGCTGAATAGTAGGCTGTGAGGTTCAGATTATATTTCCTCGACCACTCCAGGCTCAGGTTTCTAGAGTATTTGAGGAGCACTATGTCGCATCTCCCTCTCCGATCATCTGTATAGGGGTTGTTGTTGAAACCAGCTACCAAGTACCCTCCGTCAGAGGTTCTTATAGCCTTGCCAGTGAACCCTGATGCTGTGGCGTTCCTGTAGAAGAATACTACCTCTGGATCCTCCCATCTATCGAGGTTAAGTATAGCGATCCCAGCCCTCGCTCTCGGATCCTGGAGGGTGTAGTTTTTAGTCAACAGATCGTAGTAGATATATGTATCTTCCCAATAGCCTCTGCTATAGAGCATATACAGCAATGGCACTACATTGGGGAAGGATATGGAGGGGCCTCCCTTCTCCTGTGTGTATAGCGCGTTGCTATCTTCTGTCCTCGATATTGGCAGGTGGCTCATACCAGGGCCTTTCCCCACGTAGAAGGCCTTGGCCTCAGGCCTTTCATCCCCCAGCTTAGCCACTACGAGCAGAGTTTCTTGTAGAGTTCGCCCGCTCTGGATAGTCCAATTGCCCGTGCTGAGGTTGACGCTGAGGTTAAAGATTGTATCTGAGCGAGGATAGCCTATGTAGTAGTTATAGCCCAGCTTCACAAGGTAGAGGGTATAGTTAGGGCCGACAAGCAGTGTGTAGCCCCAGAAGTCATCGTAATATGAGGGGTATGTGCAGAAGTAAGGATCTGCTCTGTACCTGTAGATCCTCTCGGTCTTGTCGAGATAGTCGTTGTAGAGTATGTAGTAGAGGAAGCAATCACCCGAGCTATAGTTGATTTCGGATCTGAGGACTATCACCCTCCTATCGCCTAGAGGGATCGCTGTGTCCCTGCTAACTATCTTGTCATCAGAACCCTCGTTTGATCTGCTGCCTATAATAGCTGATCTACTCCTCGAGATATCCTCGAGGGTGAGCATGATGTTGTGGCTGTAGTTCAGAGGCTCATAGGAATCCCTTCCTAGGGATATGATCTCTACTCTCCTCGATCTAGTGGCGTCCTGTATAATGCTCAGTGCTTCGGTCGTGATGAAAAAGAGTATGTGCTGGGAGAGGCTGATCAGGAGGAGAGACAGTAGCAAGAGGCTTGAGAGCTTAGTATAACCCATGAGTGTCTCCCCCTTCCACATTGTTCTTATTATTTTCGAGATCTAGATCTCTAGCCCCAGAGCTGTAACCCTTCACCCTGATCATCTCACTATTCTCGGTGCAAGGGTGTCTATATATAGTGGGTTTTCCATTATTAGCAAACCGATCAATAACTGGCGATTGAAGAAAGTGTGGGTTACTCCTAGCATGAGGAGATAGTAGCTCTTGCCATGATCTCGCATCTTATTGGGTTATATGCATTGTAGCGATATTCTCGATTGGTGTGGATAGTGGCGTTCGGACCTGCTGGTATGGGTTATGACAGGGCTATAACAATATTCTCTCCAGATGGTAAGCTCTACCAGGTTGAGTATGCCTCTGTAGCTGTTAGGCAGGGTTGGACTGTTATTGGGCTGAGGGGATAGCGGTGCTGTTTCATAGTTTATTGATAGAAGTTAGATTTATAGGCTCTGATTCTGTTTATTATTACTGGTATTAGCTATTCCAGAGCCTTTGGAGAGGTTGTCTGATCAAGGAT
>Ga0079996_103284_pt1 | contig 21851 bp, 15 predicted proteins | sample PerSpoAPS_AMetaG_FD_69199 | JGI IMG/M metagenome (GOLD analysis project Ga0079996, IMG submission 69199) | Thermal spring microbial communities from Yellowstone National Park, Wyoming, USA - Perpetual Spouter A (PS_A) MetaG (SPADES assembly)... | ecosystem: Environmental > Aquatic > Thermal... | reverse complement strand
CGGTCAAACATACCGCAAGAAAATTCGTTGTATACATCCGTCACATCAACCACAAGTGTTTTAAGCGAGTCCTTTCTTGCTCTGTGTTCGGCAAGTTTTTTCGCCTGCGGAATAAAGTCCGGATGAGCTATAACAAGCCAATCGGCACCCTCAACTTCACCCCTTAAATTCGTATTCTTCACCTTTTCAATTCGTGTGACATTTTTATATCCATTGTTTCCAACCCCAATGAACCGCTTGATATCACCACTTTGTTGCGAAATTTGAAATACAAATTCACCCGCATTTATATTCCCTGAAATCAACTTGACATCTTTAAAATCGCTTACATCAAAAACCCTGACATCATTTGACGAAAACCCGTAAACTTTATACTCAACGATGGCGGTCGTGTCATAGGAATAAAAAGAAATGAAATCGTTCACGGCTTTAAAACTTCTTGGATAAATTATCTCAAACCAATCAATATACCCAGCCACAGCTTGACCTATCCAGTTAAAATAAAATTTCAGGTTGCTTCTTGAATCCGGCAGATTTCCAGAATATGTAAAAGTTCTTGGTCCTGACTTAACAGCATAGAAATCAATTAAAGAGCCAAGCCCCTCAAGTATAACAGTGCCAAGGTCAATTCTACCAAGCTCATAATCCCCTTCCTTGATGATAAACCAATTTGGTCCAGCAGACCTTGAAGCGACTTGAATTCTATATTTTATCTGCCCCCCTGGGATGAGTTCATCAAGCTTAGTGACATAACTTAACATATTGAAACCTTCTCTTGCTTCAACCGAAGCCATAAACCAATCCCGCCCCGACTCCGTTAAATTTATCTTCTGCTCGTCTTTAAAGATAAGACCAACTGTATAACTTGGTCTAAATGGTGAAGCGATGTTTAACGATTGAACGATACGCATTCTTTTACCGCGCTGACCCCCAAATGTGAGAAAGTAATAATTTTCATCGGTATAATCGTTAACATAGTGAGTGAATTCCTTCGTCTCCGGATTGTAGTTCCAACCGGATGTCCCGCGTGCGTAAAAAATTATATAATCGCCTTGATCAAACCTTCCATCATCCTCGCCATAAACTAAAATTGCGTTTTCAATCAATCCATCAGGTCTTTGTTCCCGAACATCTTCCGGGAGTTGATATCCACCGTTGTTAAAAATTTTTATCGTCCTCGGATCAATGTTATCAGGGTTTATACCAGCATTCCTAAGGTCTTGGTAAGTTATCTTGTAAATCCCATCATCCCTGATCGGAATTTTATACCAATTCCCAGTTGCAAGCTGGCTTTCACTTGGTTTAGATAAGCGAAGCGCTTCAATTTTCCAATTTTTCGCAAATTCATAATTGACGAAAGTTTGCGCAATTTTCAAATCAAATTTATCTGCGCTTGAAAACATATTTTCACCCTGTCCATATCTCAACACAAATTTTATCTTCGTGTAAAACCTCACCTTTCCAATTCCAGGGTTATATTGAATCGGATAAACTTTTATCTGCGAGACAATGTAATTCCTTGCAACACCAATTTCCCCAAGCTGAACTATTTCACCAGGTATAAACTCAAATGAGCGATAAACTTCATCAAAAGAATAAATTTTCGCATAAGAAATTGAATCCTTAATCAATATCGGGTTTGGTTTTAATTTCATGCCCTCATACTCCACATACGAGGTCTCAATTAAGTTGAGTGAATTTCCAATTTTTGATTTAAGCGCAATTGGGAAAATCCGAACAGGGATTTGTGGTTTACCGGGGGTGTAATCGGCTATGCTTGAGTTTAAAATCTGGAATGACAGAAGCATCCCTTCGGATGAAAGCGTCGTATCTATGTTTAAAAGATGAGGCGTATATTCAATCACAATTTCGTCAGATGACTGTGAAACAATTGAAAAATCCCGAAGATATTGAGCAGAGGTTAATTGACTTATGAAAATTAGAAAAAGAAATAAAAAAGGACGGTTGCCAAGCGAACTTGCGTTAAAGGCGTCGTTTGTTTGCATATCGTATTCACTTGGTTTTTGCTTTACATTTGACATACTAATTCAAAGAGATAAAACCTTTAACGAAGTCGCTATAAGCAACCGTCCTTATTTTTAACATCCAAAGGCAATATAAACATATTTTTTGCAAAAGTCAAGTTTTTCAATTTAAACTCTTGACTTTGTCCCAAGCGTTCAATAACTTTCTTTGGAAACGAAATCTTTCTTTCTCTGGTTAATGTTTTTTGAAAACAAATCGTCAAGGTTTAGGAAAACTTGATAAGTTTAGTAGCCGTCTCAATTTTTGCTCTTATAATCATCGTTGTTTTGTGGTTCATTTTTGACTTGTTGCAAAGGAAAAAGAAATTGCTTCCGGAGTTTATAAATGGTAAGCCAACGATTATGTATTTTTGGGTTGATAACCATCGTTGCAGAAAGATTAACTCTGCGGTTGAAAAAATAAAAAACGAATACAGCGGAAGCCTCAAAGTTCTTACTTTTAACGCTGTCAAAGATTACAAAACTTCAGAAACTTATCTCGTTTTCAATGTGCCGATGATAATTTTGTTTGACAGGGAAGGTAATCAAGTTATAAGAGTCACTGAACCAGATGAACTACCGAAGCTTGAGAAAAAAATAAAAGAAATAATCTAAAGGAGGTGTAATCCGATGAGAATTGGGGTTTTAACTGGTGGAGGTGACTGTCCAGGGTTAAACGCTGCAATAAGATCGGTTGTAAGAAAGGCGCTTGCATCGGGACACGAAACCATCGGGATAAAATACGGCTGGAAAGGTTTAATGAAACTTGATGTTTTCCCGCTTGATTTAAATAACATCTCCGGAATCCTCCCTCGCGGTGGAACAATACTTGGAACATCAAGAACAAATCCTTACAAACATCCCGACGGTGAAAAATCAATACTTGAAAATCTTGAAAAAGCAGGGATTGACGCACTCGTTGCCATCGGCGGTGAAGATACATTAAGCGTTGCTTACAAACTATATAAAGCAGGCGTAAATGTCGTCGGAATTCCCAAAACAATTGATAACGATGTGCGCGGGACGGATTATTCCATTGGTTTTGACACCGCCGTCAATATAGCAATGGAGGCAATTGACAGAATTCACACCACAGCTGAAAGCCACAATCGTGTCGCAGTCGTTGAAGTCATGGGAAGACACACAGGATGGATAGCCCTGTATTCAGGATTGGCAGGTGGCGCGGATGTAATTCTAATCCCTGAAAAGCCGTTTGACATTGATCAGGTCTGTCAAATAATTGAAAGAAGACATGCAAGAGGGAAAAATTTCAGCATAGTTGTAGTAGCTGAGGGGGCAAAATTTAAAGTTGAACCGCAAGTTGATAAAGATGGCACGCTTATAGTGCAAGACCTTAGGGTTGATGAGTTCGGACATGTTCGCCTTGGTGGTATCGGTAACCTCGTCGCTGATCAAATTGAGAAAAGAACCGGCATGGAAGCAAGAGCGACAATCCTCGGACATATTCAAAGAGGTGGTTCACCAACCGCATTTGATAGAATACTTGCAACAAGATTTGGAGTTAAAGCAGTTGAACTGATCAACGAGAAAAAATACGGCTTTATGACATCAATTCAGGGAAACAACATAACAGAAGTTGAACTCAGCGAAGTTGTTGGTGGTTTGAAAACGGTTGAAATTGAACTTTTTGAAATAGCTGAGGTTTTCTTCGGTTAAATATAAAATATGGGAAAAATTAAATGGCGATAGATATTGCACTGGTCCATCCGCTTTTCATTGAAAAGGACCCCGTTGAGAAAAAGATAATGACACCGTACTTCCCGCTCGGGTTGATGTATATCGCAAGCGTCTTGAGGGGAAACGGATACGAAGTTGAGCTCTTTGATTGCACTTTTAGAAGGGATTTCAGCGATTTTGAAAATTACATCAAGTTAAAAAAGCCGAAAATAGTCGGCATCACTTCTTTAATAACAATTCGCAGGAATGCTTTAATACTCGCTGAAATCGCTCATCGCTACGGTGCAAAGGTAATACTTGGCGGTCCAGACCCAACTGCGTTGCCAGAAAGATACCTTTTATATAAAACTTCCGATGGTGAATTCCCGGTTGATATCGTTGTCTTTGATGAAGGGGAGATAACGATGCTTGAACTTGCAAACTTCCTCTTGAAAAACGAAGGATATAACGATTTAAGAGAAATTCCTGGGCTGAGATTAAGGGATGAAAACAGAAAAATTATCTCAACCCCACCGAGACCTTTAATTCAAAACCTTGATTCACTCCCATTCCCTGCAAGAGACCTTGTTGATATGGATGATTACAGAAGGGCGTGGAAGAAAGCACATGGCTATTGGTCTTTAACAATTATAAATAGCAGAGGATGTCCCTACCATTGCGCTTGGTGTCAAAAAGCTGTTTTCGGAAGAAAATACAGAATAAGAACCCCGGAAAATAGCGCCGAAGAAATGAAACTTCTAAAGAATGTCTTCTCTCCCGATTTCATCAGAGTTGTTGACGATATAACCGGGGTTCAGAAAAATTGGGTTTTAAAATGGAGTCAAGAAGTTATAAAGAGAAATGCAATTATACCTTTTGAATGCTTGACGAGGGTAAACCTCGCCTCGGAAGATATGCTGAAAGCATTGAAAGATATGGGATGTGAGAAAATTTATTTCGGCGCTGAATCCGGCTCACAAAAAGTCCTTGACGCAATGGAAAAGGGAATCACCGTTGAACAAATTTACAAAGCATCCGAACTTTGCAAAAAACTCGGGATCAAAACATACTTCTTTATGATGGTCGGATACCCGGGCGAGGAAATTGAAGACCTTAAACTTTCCGTCAAACTTCTAAGGGAAACCCTGCCAGATGAATTTAGCACAACGATAGCTTATCCATTGCCCGGGACAAAATTTTACGAACAAGTTAGAGATAGATTGATGTTTGAATCCCAGGAATGGATGCTTGATTGGGATTACACAGCTGAGAACAAACTTTTGTTCAAGCGAGAAAAATACAACACAACTTTTTATCGCTGGGTTGTGAGATGGTTCAACAGGGAATGGAAAGACGCCTGGTTTAAAGCAGGTAAAAAAGCGACGATTTTTGAAATAACGAAAAACAAAATTGAACTTGGAATAACTAAAACAATCGTAAATCTCCTCGCCCAAGTTCAAATATCCGACATCGTTAGATTTCAACCAGCTGAGGGAAGATGAAATGGACGAGTTAAAAATAAATGAGTCATTCTGGGATTTTTACGCTGAAATTTACGATGAAAAGAAAGCCGACTTTGATAAATATCTTCGTGGAAGAAGCATAAAAACACTTCAAACTTTTTTCAAGCCAGGACAAAATTTAATTGAAATCGGTTGTGGAACGGGAACTGAATCAATTGAGATGATAAAATACGGTTGCAAACTCACATTGACTGATTTGTCTTTTAAGATGTTGAAAAGGGCGTATGAAAAAATCGGAGATAAAGCAAGATATGTAAATTTACCAGCCGAATATATTGACTCTTTCAAAATTCAATTTGATGGGGCTTATTCTTCATTTGGCGTTTTAAACTGCGTAACGGACATAGGGGAATTTTTCAAAAAACTTCACACAATTCTAAAACCCAATGCGTATTTCATCGCTTCAATTATAAACCGATTGTATTGGGGTGATTTCCTCTTCTTTGCACTTGGGATAACGAACTATCTTAAAAAGAGGTTGAAAGGATGGGGTTATATCTCCGTTGATGGAAAAGAATATAATGCCAAGGCGAATTTCTACTCAGTTTTTAAAATCAAGAAAATGGCAAATCCATATTTTAAACTTGAAAAATGCATCGCTTTCCCATTTCTCCTTCCACCGCCATATCTAAAACCAAAAGACAGATTACCTGAAAAAGTTTTCAAAATCCTTGATAAAATTGAAAACGCACTCAATGGACTTTTCCCATTCAAGTACTTCGGCGAACAAACGATTTTCATTTTCAGACGGAGATGAAAAGTGAAATAAAAATTGATATAGATTATCCGATAACCGCAAGCCCAGTTGTATTTGATGTAAACTCAGACGGAATAGATGAACTTATAATCACGGCGGATAAAATCTACATCTTTGAGACGCTTAACTTTAATCTTATTAAAACATTTCAAGCCCGAGCACCATTTGCTTCAACTCCAGAAATTTACACGTCAAAAAATGGAATTAAATTTATCGTCGCCGGTTCGGATGACGATGAGCTTCACTTCTTCCCGCTTGATGCTCAAATAAAACCGTTTTCGTTTAAAACGAATGGGGATGTGTTTAGCTCACCCTTGATAAAAGATATTGACGCCGATGGATTTGACGAGGTGATATTTGGTTCGGATGATTGCAACCTTTATACTTTAAAGATAAACGAAGAGGCAGAAATAATAGATGTTAAAACCTTTAAAACAAACGGCTTCGTTTCGTCCTCACCAACTTTGTTCCCCAGAGATGAATTCACCTTTGACATCGTGATTGGTTCATGGGACGAGAACATTTACAGAGTTGACGGCTCAAACTTAACAGCCAAATGGCAAACCCAACTCTCAAATTTCATATGGTCATCGCCCGCTGTTTGCGATTTAAATGGAGATGATAAATTTGAAATAATATGCGTTTCAAGTTCAATTTTCATAATTAATGAATCGGGTGAGGTAATTGGATCAAAACCCTTGGGGAGTTTCACCGTTTCTTCACCGGCAATTTGTGACATTGATGAAGATGGCTTCGCTGAAATAATCTCCCTTGCGGATGGGGTTTATATCTTCAAGCCAAATCTTTCTTTAAAAGCTAATTTCCCAATAAAATTTAAATCAACTTTCTGGGCATCGCCTGTCATATGCGATGTAAATGGTGATGGTGTTCAGGAAATAATCGCTTGCGATTATAATGGCAACATTTGGGTTTTAAATGACAAAGGCGAACTAATTCCGGAGTTTATCAAAAAGGTTGGAACCTCAATCGTCGCAACACCAATTGCAATTGATATTGACAAAGATGGGCTAATTGAACTCGTAATCTGCACAATGGACGGCAAAGTTTGTATAATTCCGACGAAAGGCAAAAACTCAAAATGGGCGAAATTCAGAGGCGATGGGAACGGATTTGTGATGAAAAAGTTTAAATCCTTTGAAGAACCCGTAAACATTGAAAAAATTGACAGCAAACCCGAACCAAAAATACTTAACGCTAAAATCAAAAAGGTAAGGCAAGGAAGAGTGAAAATGTTTGAGTTAAATCTAAAAATTGAAAACGCTTCATTTAAAAAGGCAGTGATGTATTTCTTTAAATTCGGGAATTGGTTTCCGTCTCCAATTTTTGGCGATGGCGAAAACTTTATAGCGAGATTTCCCCCATTTAGAAAATTTTCAATCGTCAAATGGTTCGTTGAACTGCAAAATTACGATGGGAAGATTTTGAAATTTCCAGAAAAAGGTTTCAAATTTTTCCTTGCAATTTAAAAAGAAAATCGCAAAATGAAATTGAACCGAAGAGAATTCCTCAAGGCGTCGCTTCTCGGAATCCCGGCTTTTATGCTTGGCGGTGAAAGTAAAGATGAACCGAAAGTTGAAAGGGTAAAAATCAAAATAAAAAATCTACCCGAGCCATTAAAAGGTTTAAATATTGCGCTTATAAGCGATATACACTCGGGTGTATTTATGACAAGGGAAGAAATGGAAAAATTAGCAGACATTTTAAACAATTTAAATCCCGACTTAATCCTCATGCCTGGCGATTTCGTAACTTCAGACCCTGAGGAAATTTACCCTCTAATAGAAGCATTTAAAGATATCAAAGCAAAATATGGCATTTTCGCAACCCTGGGAAATCACGAATTTTTCAGAAGAGGACAAGATAAAATAGCCGAAGCCATTGAAAGTATTGGCTTCAGGGTCCTAAGAAATCAAAGTGAAAAGATAAATATAAACGGTGAGCATTTCTATATCGTTGGGATTGATGACCTTCGCTATGGGGCTGACCTTGATAGAGCGTTAAAAAATGTTGAGCGAGAAAGATTTAAAATCCTTTTATCACATAAACCATACGATTTTCCAAAGTTCGCACGATACCAAATTCATCTCACTGTTTCAGGTCATACACATGGTGGGCAAATTGTCTTCGCGAAGATTGATGACATTTATATAGCGCCTGCTTCGCTTGTGTCAAGATTTATATCAGGGCATTATAAACTTGGCGATTCACATTTATATGTCACCCGTGGAGTTGGTGTAGTTGGGATACCGATAAGAATAAACTGCCCGCCGGAGATAACTAACATAACGCTTATTTAAAAGCGGGGCGCAAAAGCGCCCCTTACATCTTATTCCTCCGCCTTCTCTTCTTTCTCCTCCTTCTTAGCGGACTTCTTCTCTTGCTTAATCTGTTGTATCTCAACCCTTATTTCTTGGGCAAGCTTACGCAATTCCTGCATCTTCTTTCTCAGCCTCGTCCCGGCAGACATAACCCCCTTTTCATAAAACTTCTTAAAATCATCCTCAAGGGAGCTGACAAATTCTTGCAGTTGCTGAAATCTGTGATGCATTTTTACCTCCTATGGTTTAGTTTTTAAATTGGGATTTATACTTTAACCCTCCCTTTTGCGACAGCTTTTAAATGTGCCTTCTTGAGGTTTTCAACTAGTTCTGACAATCTATGATATAAATTCTTTTGCTTCCTCGGTTTTCTCTTGGCAAGAGCGTAGGAGACAAGTATCGGCATTGCAATGGTTGAATCGGTATAACAAACAACGGCATCGGGTAATTTTTCAGGGTCAACCTTGCCCCAACTTACCGCTTCGGATGGCGTTGCCCCAGAAAGACCCCCAGTGTCGGGTCTTGCATCGGTTATCTGCAAGAAATAATCATGACCTTTTTCATCTATTCCGAGAACTTCCTGTATTTGTGGCTCGGTTTGAAGCAAGAAATTCTTCGGTGAGCCACCGCCGAAAATCAAAACAGCACTTTTACCACCAGACGCTTTCGCTCCATAAACTATCGCTGCTGTTTCATTGACATCCCTTGCGATGTCTATCTTTATTTTATAACCGTTCAAAACCAACCCAGCTAAATTCATACCAATGGAACTATCCCCGGGCGAAGATACATAAACAGGGACTCCATATTTATATGCTGCTGAAAGAATGCTCATATTTTTAATCCCGAGGACCTTTTCGCGCTCATAAACATATTTCCCAAGCAAATAATGAAACTCAGCCGTCCCCATTTCCTTTTGAAATTCAGGTCCTTTCAAAACCTCTCTTATAAAAGTATCCGTTGAAAGCAAAACCTCATAATCAAACAAAATGTCGTAAATCCTTATCACCCCTTCCCTTCTCAAAATTCTATCATCAACAAACGGCGTCCCACGGTGCAGGTTATGCCCGATTGAAAAATGAATGTCATGATACAAATTCGCCCCTGTTGAAACAATCCAATCAACAAACCCAGCTTTTATCAATGGAACAACACAACTTCCGCCAAGTCCAGCCGGGGTAAGAGCACCCGTTAAACTCATACCAACCGTCACATCATCCTCAAGCATTTTTTCAACGAACAATTGACACGCTTCCCTTAATCTTCCAGCGTTATAAGCCTGAAAATACTCATCAACAAGTTTAGTAACCCTTATATCAGGTTCAATTGGCTTGCGATTTATCGGTTTCCCAGAAAGCAGTCGCCTCTTGTTCAACCTTACCTCTTTTTTACTTTTAAAAAACCAATCAAATTTTAAAAATTTTCACAAATAAAGCAAATTTTAAACCCCTCAAAATCCCACCCATTTTATTCAAAACCACCCCTAAAATCAACGAAAAACTGAGCCCGTCCAATGTCATTTCTTGCAATTCCAACGCTTAAAATCAAATCGTAAGGCAAAATAAAGTTAAGCCCAACTCCATAACCGCCCAAATACTTCAATTTCAAAACACTTTCACCGTTAAACCAGGTCTTCCCAACATCACCGAACAATACAAAATCAACCCCAAATCTCAAAATTGAGAACTCCTCAAGCGGTGCTTTATCCCACTTGAAAAATCTTTGCTTTATAAACGGAATGCGATATTCAATCGTCCCAGCAAATATATTCTCCCCTTCAAAAACATCGTTAAAATAGCCCCTAATCCTCTCGTCATATCCGAAGTAAAAGTGCGAATAAACTGGAATTTCCCTTCCAAATGAATTTAAAATGAAAAATCTACCAGCGATCAATCCAATTCCAATTTTTTTAAAACCTTGAAATTCTAAACCACCTTGGAGGAAAAAACGATCAAAGTTAACGAGACGATTGAACTTATATCCAACGCTCACCAGAAAACCACGGCTTGGATAAATCGGTATATCCCTTGTATCGTATTTAAATCCGCCCCCGAAGACAAACATTTGATCTTTCCCCGACGGAGAAAGTGTCTTTGTATAAGGAACTTCCCCTGTGGTTGAAACCTCCCTGAAACCGATATTCCCCCAAAACCTTTTATAAAGCCCATATCTTTTGCCAAATGTCAAAGCAAAGGAAAGATGTCTTTCATAGAAAGAGCCGAACTCCTCTTCAAGGATTTTGCTTCTATTTTTGACCCTTTGATAAAAAACTTCTACTGAATAAAACAAATTCTTACTTCCCAAAACCCAAGGATTTAAATACTCTGCTTCAATCCAGGGGTCATAACCAAGCGCAAAACTAAAAATCAACTTCTCATTTCTCCCCCTAAAATTTGTATGGATTAAACCAGCGCCGTAAAACAATTTCTTCAAATCCCTATCCTTCCACCCCAAAATTGGAAATGGCCATATATACCATCTTTCATTGACCCAGACATAAACGATGGAGGAGTCGCTTGAGTCCCTCTCAGCCCAAATTTTAACCCTGTTGAAAAGCCCTGTCCCGTAAACCCTATTTTCGCTATAAGTCAAATCGCTCGTATCAATTTTAGAGCCAACATCAAAAGTCAATTCCCTTGCTATAATCTCCGACTTCGTCTTTTCATTGCCGATGAAGACAATCCTTTTAACCGTAAGCTTTTCCTGTGCGCATAAAAAATTTATCACCAAGATTGAAAAAATTAAAACCCACATCCATTAAACCTCCTCAACTTTTGAAACCGTTGTTCTTAATGTAACCACAACCATTGAAAAAGTCAAACGCTTGATTTATTTTGCTTCAGTGTTTAAATTTGAGAAAAGGAGTAACTATCATACCACGATTTTTCAAAAATGACAAGGAGCGAAAAGATTGAAACGATTCAAAAACTGATCAAGAAGTACAAAGAGCGATAAGCGATGGAAAAGTTTAAACTTGTCTCAAAATATAAGCCCACAGGTGACCAACCGAAAGCGATAAAAGAACTGACCGAGGGAATCCTGCGCGGTGAAAAATATCAAACATTGCTTGGCGTCACCGGGAGCGGTAAAACATTTACATTGGCGCATGTTATAGCAAATGTCAATAAACCCACGCTTGTAATCTCCCATAATAAAACGCTCGCTGCTCAACTCTACGGTGAGTTTAAAAGTTTCTTCCCGGAAAATGCGGTTGAATTTTTCATAAGTTACTACGACTATTACCAGCCCGAGGCATATATCCCTGAAACAGACACATATATTGAAAAAGATGCTGCGATAAACGATGAAATTGACAGATTACGCCTCAAGGCAACAAGTGTTTTACTTGAAGGAAGAAGAGATGTTATAATTGTCGCATCCGTCAGTTGCATATACAACATCGGTTCACCCGAAGATTATGTCAGACAAATTGTAACTATAAGAACTGGGGAAAGGATAGACAGGAATTCCCTACTTTACAAGCTTATGGACATACATTATGCGAGGAACGATTTTGAATTTACGCGCGGGACATTCAGGGTCAGGGGCGATGTCGTTGAAATTTTACCCGCTTACGAAAATGAAGAGGCGATAAGAATTGAATTTTTTGACGATGTAATTGAGAGGATATCATACATTGACAAATTAACTGGCAAAGTAATTGCGAGAACTGACGAAGTTGTAATTTACCCAGCAAAGTATTTCATAACAGATAGACCAACGCTTGAAAGGGCGATAAAAAGCATAGAAGAGGAACTTGAACAGCGACTTGCTGAACTCAGGGCTCAAGGTAAGTTCCTTGAGGCGCAACGACTTGAAAGTAGGACAAGGTTTGACATTGAAATGATGCGGGAAATTGGATATTGCAAAGGCATTGAAAATTACTCAAGGCATTTAACAGGAAGAAAACCCGGCGAAAGACCCTACACCTTGATTGATTATTTCCCCAAAGATTATTTGATGATAATTGACGAATCACATGTAACGATACCGCAAATCCGCGGGATGTATAACGGGGATAGGTCAAGGAAAGAGACATTAATTGAGCACGGATTCAGGTTGCCATCAGCGCTTGATAATAGACCTTTGAAGTTTGAGGAGTTTGAATCGCTTATAAATCAGGTTATCTTTGTAAGCGCAACCCCGGGCGATTATGAACTTGAAAAATGCAAGGGCGTCGTCGTTGAACAAATAATAAGACCGACTGGACTACTTGACCCCGAAGTCGTTGTGAAACCGACAAAAAATCAAATTGACGATTTGATCTCTGAAATAAGGGAAAGAGTAAAAAGAAAAGAAAGGGTTTTAGTCACAACTTTAACCAAACAAATGGCGGAAGACCTCGCTGAATTCCTTCAAGGCATCGGGATAAAAGTAAGATATATTCATTCGGACATTGACGCACTTGAAAGGGTTGAAATTTTAAGAGACCTGCGACTTGGCGATTTTGATGTCCTCGTCGGAGTAAACCTTTTAAGAGAGGGGCTTGACCTACCGGAGGTTTCACTCGTTGCAATACTTGACGCTGATAAAGAAGGATTCCTTCGCTCAGAAAAATCCCTCATCCAAATTGCTGGAAGAACCGCAAGAAATGTAAACGGAAAGGTGATTTTATACGCAGACAGAATAACAAAATCAATGCAAAAGATGATTGACGAGACAAACCGGAGAAGGAAAATTCAAATGGAATACAACGAAAAGCACGGGATAAAACCACAAACCGTTTACAAAACAATTGAAGATATACTCGCAACGACAATCGTAGCAGATGTGAAACCAAAATATGAAGTCAAAGAAAGGACAAAAATTTCAATTGTGACCGACATCGGTTTGAAATTTATGACACAGAAACAGAAAGAGGAACTGATTGAACAATTAAAACGAGAGATGATAAAAGCAGCGAAAGACCTTGAATTTGAAAGAGCAGCTGAATTAAGAGACGAAATCCAACGGTTGATGAGTTTGATGAAAAATTAACTTGGCACTAAAAAATGCGAAAACTCGTAATTTTATTTCTAATCTTCGTCATATCCTGTTCACAAAAACCGAGCATGATACCGACTTCCCTCGGTAAATTGAAACTTGAAAAATATCTTTCGGGAGAAAAAGCAAAAGAATTCATAAATCAAATGCACGAGAGTGGGAATGTGGCAGGCGATGAAAATGAAATCGGATTTTATTCCCTTGACACACTTAGCGCAACGCTTTACATTTCAAAGTTCAAAAATCCAACCACGGCGCGTGAAAAATTCTCCGATATGCTCATCAAAATAATCCATCAAAACACACCGTTTATCTACCATGGGCAAATAGATGTTGAAGGTAGAAAGATAGCATTGGCTTTTGGTATGGGACAGGCGCATTACATTTACAATGAAGGCGATCGGCTTATTTGGCTTTCCGCCGATTTTTCAATTGCGCTTGAAACATTACATTCACTTCTAAAACAAAAAAGCTAAAAAATATGCGACCGATCACTCAAACTAACATCCCAGGGGCAAAGTTATTAAAACGCGGGAAAGTCCGCGACATTTACGAAATAAACGGAAATCTTCTCATCGTCGCAACAGATAGAATCTCCGCTTTTGATGTCGTCTTGCCCAACCCGATACCGTATAAGGGTTATGTTCTGACTCAGATTTCAATCTTCTGGTTCAACTTCTTGAAAGAAACGATAAAAAGCCATTTCATAAGTGCTGATATAAACGAATTTCCCGATGTCTTCAAAAGAAATTACGAGCAGGTTATACATCGTTCAATGTTGGTGAAAAAAGCGAAGCCATTGCCGGTTGAATGTATTGTCAGGGGTTATATCTCCGGCTCAGCGTGGAAGGAATACAAAACAAGTAGAAGCGTATGTGGGATTAAACTTCCCGACGGGCTTAATGAATCTGATAAACTTGATGAGCCAATTTTCACTCCTTCAACGAAGGCGGAAACGGGTCACGATGAAAATATAAGTTTTGAAAAAGTCGTTGATTTGATCGGTCGAGAACTTGCTGAAAAAATTCGCGACCTCAGCTTGGAAATTTACACGAAAGCGGAAAAATACGCCCGAGAAAGAGGGATAATAATCGCCGACACGAAATTTGAATTTGGGATTGATGAAAACGGCGAGTTAATTTTAATTGATGAGGTCTTGACGCCCGATTCATCTCGCTTTTGGCCACTTTCCGAATACAAACCCGGCAGACCGCAACCATCCTTTGATAAACAATATGTTCGTGATTACCTTGAATCCTTAAATTGGGATAAGACCCCACCCGCCCCGGAGCTACCTGAAGAGGTTATAAAAAAGACAAGCGAAAAATATCTTGAAGCGTACAAGTTTCTCACAGGTGAAGACCTGCTTAAAAAATTGAACTTGTAAAAGATGAACCCCGTTGAATTCCTTAAAACCTTCGCAATTATATTGGGCACATCAACCGTCATTGTTTATGTACTGCACAAGATGAAAATGCCCTCTGTGATCGGTTTTTTAATATCTGGTTTAGTAATCGGACCATTTGGTATAGGTCTTGTCAGGAACATTGAACTGATTGAGTTGTTTGCTCAGATAGGTATAATTTTGCTTTTATTTGTTTTGGGGATTGAGCTTTCCCCGACCAAACTTTTTGAAATGCGCCGATTTCTATTGTTCGCAAGTTGGCTACAGGTTTTTCTAACTATCATTTTAAGCACAATATTCGCCTCAATCTTTTTAAACCTCGGTCAAGCACTACTTACAGGAATGTTAATATCTTTAAGTAGCACAGCGATCGTTTTAAAACATCTCTCCGACAAAGGCGAGATTGATACCCCACACGGACGAATAACAATTGGGATACTAATTTTTCAGGACTTGTTCGCAATCTTAATGGTTGGGTTATTGCCTTCCTTAAGTAGCGGTAAAATACAATTTAATCTTCTGCTTGAGAAAATTTTCATCTCGCTTGTCGTTATCTCGCTTGCGATTTGGAGCTCAAGAAAATTTATTCCCTGGCTATTGTTTCAAATTGTTAAGTCAAGGATAAGGGATTTGTTCATTGTCTCGGTTTTATTCCTATGCTTCAGCGTTGCCCTTTTAATTTCGGAAATTGGCTTCTCCCTCGCTCTTGGTGCTTTCATCGCTGGGCTTCTGATCTCTGAGTCAGAATACGCACACCAAGTTACAGCCGATGTTATACCTTTCAGAGAAAGCTTCATGGCTATATTCTTCATTTCAATTGGAATGCTTTTTGACATAAAATTTTTCATAGACAATTTCGTTTTAATCATCCTAACTTCAATTGCTGTAATTTTTCTGAAAGTTATAGCAAGTTTTTTGTCAATTCGTCTCGCTGGTGGAAATACAAGGGTATCTTTAATTTCAGCACTCGCACTGGCGCAAATAAGTGAGTTTTCCTTTGTCTTACTTTCAATCGCTCAACAATATAACATAGTCAACCAAACATTTTTTAACTTCTTCATCTCCACTTCAATTATCACTATGCTTTTCTCACCGATAATTCTTTTGAACACCCATAAAATAGCTGAGAAAATACCCATCAAATTTACCCGAACTGCAAAGACGAAAACGAACGAGTTTGAAAGGACAACGAAACTTGATTCACATGTCGTAATAGTCGGCTTTGGAATAAATGGGAGAAATGTCGCTAAAATTCTAAAGGACTTAAATATACCATATGTCATCCTTGAGCTTAACCCAATTACAGTAAAAGAAATGAAAAAGCAAGGCGAACCGATTTTTCTCGGGGACGCGACAAGCGTTGATGTTTTAAAAATCGCCGGGGTAGACAAAGCAAAACTCATAGTCATAGCCATTTCAGACCCTATTTCAACGAGAAGGATTGTCACTTTGGCTCGCAGGATAAATCCCGATATTTACATCATCGTCAGAACAAGATATGTATCTGAAATTGAAGAATTAAAAAAACTCGGTGCAAACGAAGTAATCCCTGAGGAATTTGAAACTTCAATTCAAATCTCAACCCGCGTCCTTAGCTTTTTCAATGTGCCGTTAAATGTCACAAAGGAATACATATCTAAATTGCGCGAAAGCAGTTACATTCCTTTGCTTAATGTTTCGGTCGGGGATAACTTGTCAAAACTCGTCAAAGGGAAATTTCATCACCTATCTTTCAATCTGGCTACTTACTTGGTTGAAGAAAACTCAATTTCCGCTGAAAAATCCATCGCTGAGCTTAATTTCAGAGCTAAAACTGGAGCAACGATTATAGCCGTAAAGAGAGATGATGAAATTCATCTTAACCCGAATGCAAGTTTCATTTTAAAGCCAGGTGACTTGGTTTTAGCGCTTGGGAAACCAGCCGAGCTTGAAAAGGCAATAGAGCTTTTCACCCCGAAAGAATAAGGCAATTTTTAAAAAAACCAATTTCTACTCAAAAATTCCTTGACTTGCATTATGTCCAGTTGCTATTTTACATTTGAAAAGTTAATCTTTCAATCCAAAAACTTGACGAATTTATGATGAAAAAATTCATAATCACACTTGTTTTGATATTTAACATCGCCTTATCTCAAACTCCCCAAGAGATTAAAAATTATTTCAAACTCGCCTCTGAAGAGTTCAATGTTCCAGCTGAGTTGCTTGAGGCGATAGCATTTGTAAACACGCGATGGACTCACATAGAACCGGAAAAGTTCGCTCCACCCTGCAATGGTCAACCCCCAGTTTATGGAATTATGGGCTTGCGGGATGATGAATGGTTCGGGCATAGCTTAAAAGAAGGAGCGAAGTTGATAAATCTCCCGGTTGAGATTGTAAAAAGAGACGCATACCAGAACATAAGAGCTGGAGCAGCTTTAATTTCAAAGATGGCTTCAGAAGTTGGATTTAAGAGGGATAAAATTCAAAGAATTGAAGATTACAAGGACATAATCGCAAAATTTAGCGGTATACCCCAGCCGGAGATCGCTCAAATTTTCGCATATGATGTCTACAAAGTTTTGTCAACTGGATTTGATGGTTTCGGGATAAACATTGAGAAAAAAGAAATTGATATGTCAATCTTCCCGAAGGACTTGTTTGAAAAAGCGGGGTTGAAAATAATAAAGCCAGAAGAGATAAATTCCGATGATTATCCGCCAGCCGTTTGGGACCCAAGCCCAAACTACACCGCAAACAGACCTTATACAACAAGGATTGTAATCCATGTGACGCAAGGAAATTTCGCTGGTTCTGTCTCCTGGCTTAAAAATCCACAATCAAACGCAAGCGCTCACTATGTAATAAGAAGCTCCGATGGTTATATCGTTCAACTAGTCAGAGAAAAAGATAAAGCATGGCACGCAAGATGCTGGAATAGCTTCGCACTCGGGATTGAACACGAAGGTTATATTGAAAATCCAAGTGTATGGTTTACGCCCGTGATGTATCTTGAATCGTCAAAACTTGTCAGAAATATGGTCAATAGATGGGCTGTTCCCGTTGACAGCAACCATATCATAGGTCATAATTTCTGGCAACAACCACAATGGCCAATAGTTCGCCAAGAATGGGACTTCGCTACCTATGATCCTGTATCAACTTACCCGACTTCCTGTAATAGTCACACCGACCCGGGACCAGGTTGGGATTGGAATCATTACCTCAAATTGATACGCGGTGACTCCACTCCGCCAACGATTACTTCAACACCTCAATCAGGTGCTACCAATTTTATCGCTTATAAATCCATTTTCATAACTTTTTCGCTTCCTATGGATAAGTCCTCCGTTGAAACAAATCTATCAATAACTCCGAATGATACCGTAACTTTCATATGGAGTTCTGACAACAAAACCCTGGAGATTAAACCGAACAAGTTTTGGGAATTTTCAACAACCTACACGATAAAAATTGACACTGGGGCAAAAAGTTTATACGGAGGAAAACTCAGCACTCCATTTATACTTCAATTTACGACAACAGAGCCCGACATCTATCCTCCAGTCGTTGAAAAGGGATTCCCGGAAGGTGATAATATAAGCGTTTTCGCAGAGATGAAATTCGTCTTCAACGAAATCATTGAAAGCGCAAGTTTAGCCGGTAGAGTTCGGCTTCTTGATGAAAACGATCAAGTTGTTTCAATAACAAGTGGGAAACATATCATTAAAAACGACAAAAGCATAGTGACATTTAAACCAGCAAGCGCACTTTCAAACGATAAAATTTATAAAGTCAAGTTCCTTGCTGGCTTGAAAGATTTATTTGGCAATACGACAAGTTCGGACTATGTTTTCACATTTAAAACAGAACCGGGCGTATTCAAACAAGGCAGTGTGATTGATTCATTTGAAACGATGGGTCCTTGGTGGAAACCAACCCAAAGTGGAAGCACCACAGGAATTGATCCAACTGCAACCGATTTCTTGATAACGAACGAAAAGAAAATGAACGGGAGCTATTCAGGCAAGTTAACATATAAATTCACCGGTGAAAGTGGGGGCGTCGTAAGGGTTTACAACTCTTCAAAACCAAATGTCACAGACGCCGATGGTAATATTGGTCTGTGGATTTATGGTGACTTGAGCGGTAACCAACTTGAATTTTGGTTTTATAACCCCGACAATTACATCGTAAACCTCGGACCTGTAAATTGGTATGGATGGAAATTTATATCATATCCGATTTCATCTGTCCCTGGGACAAACAAACAATTCCACAGCATTGTTTTAAGACAAACTCGTGGAGCGGATTTAGAAGGTGAAATTTATTTTGACGACTTACAGCGTGGCGGTAAGATAACAACTGCTAACTTTGAAAAAGAACCGATCCCGCAAAACTTCGCATTACATCAGAATTATCCAAACCCGTTTAACTCAACGACGATTATTACATTTGATATCCCGGAGAAGTCCCATGTCAAGCTTGCGGTTTATGATATCCTCGGTCGTGAAGTTAAAACACTGATTGATCAAAATCTTGAACCCGGAAAATACAAGGTTAATTTCGACGCAAACGACTTACCAAGCGGTGTCTATTTCTATACTTTAAAAGCCCCTAAATCAATTCAAACAAAAAAGATGCTTTTGATTAAATAAAATTCTCTTAATTTTTTCTCTCCCCTTGCGGGAGAGAACAAAAGTGAGGGGTGCTGTTAATTTTTTCACCCCCACCTCTATCCTCCCCCGTCAATGGGGAGGAAGCCCTTGAAGAAATTTTTTTAACTTTCTTTCCCTTTCTCTCCCAATGAAAAATAATTAAAGTGAGAGGTGCTGTTAAAGTCATCCTTTTTCGTTCATCTTCCTTCTTCTCTCCCCTTGCGGGAGAGAACAAAAGTGAGGGGTGCTGTTAAATTCCTTTTCTGTGTGCCATAATTTTTTGACAGCTTCGCCGATACTTGAAAAAAAAATCCTCCCCGCAAAGGGGAGGATTTAAATAAAACCGAAAAACCCCACACTCATTACTTCATTATCACCATCTTCCTCACAGCATTGAACTTACCAGCGCTCATCCTGTAGAAGTAAACACCACTTGACAGACCACTCGCATCAAACCTAACCTTATGATACCCAGCTGGCAATTCTCCAGCAAATATATCCCTCACCTTCTGACCCACGCTATTGTAAAGCTCTATCAAAACATATCCCGCCTCAGGCGTCTCAAACTCTATCACCGTCACCGGATTAAACGGATTCGGATAATTCTGATGCAAAGCATATCCCTTCGGAACTTCTACCTCAACACTTATCACATCACCGACAAATTTCTTTTCGTTCTTTCCAACCGCCTCTATCTTGTATTGATACCTTCCAGAGTTCAATCCTTTATCCACAAACTCATATTCACCGCCGTAAGCCATATTACCCTTGGCTCTCAAACTTGAAACGCTCTCATACGAACCAACCATAACGAAGTTTTCACCATCTTTACTGCGATAGACATTAAATCCGAGGAAGTCATCACGCTCCGTCTGCGTCTTTATCTTTATTTTCACATCCCTACCGCTCACATCAGCCAAAACACTTGAAACTTGGACTGGAAGCGGAGCATCACCAGTGCCAGAAATTATAAAGTCAGAAAATGATGTAACTCCAGTTACAGTGATTGTGTTATTATTTACATCTCTATCAATAACTGTTAATTCTTTCCACTGAGCACCATCCCATTGAAAAACACGCAATGAATTTTCATCTGTTATACCTTGTTCAGATACATCAGCATCAGTGTAAGTTAAAGTCAAGTTTGCATTGAAAGAAGTTATACCAGTTTGAGTTACCCTGAAATATCTCTTTAAAACTTTGTTGCTCCCAATATCTCCACCCGGTGGTGTAGATGTCCTATCTAAAACTGTGACTGTCACATCGCCGGAGCCAGTTAAACCTGTGAAGTTTATCGTCAAAGGCAAATAATCATTCCCCTGTCCCGTTTCCCATTTCTTTGAACCCGTTGAAGAGACAGGAAGAACGAGATTTCCATCAACAAATTTTCCAGCTCCGGCTCCTGAAATTAAACCAGTGACTTTTAAGGTATTATTACCTGTATTCAGTTTTCCAGCGGTAAATATCAGCGTTCCGTTAGCTGTTGTTGAATTAGATAAAGTAACTCCTGCAGGGTTATTTATAACAAGATCATTAACAGTTGTAGGCATACTTGTTCCAGTAATTTGGGCACTTGTTCCATTAAATTCAAAATTAGCATTTGGATCAAAAAATTTTGTCCCGCTGACAGTTATACCATCTACGCCACTTGGGTGAGCAATCCCCAAAGTAGCATTATTAGAAATAGTAAGATTCCCCGTAATAGTGAAAGCTGAGGCTGTTTGAGTTGATCTCAATATTCCTCCACTATTAACTGTAGTATTTAAAGCGCTCATATTTGTCCCACCTATCTCAAGAGTTCCATTTATAGTTATGGAATTACACTGCTCCGTTGGAGTTGATGTTCTGGAAATATTTCCACTAACAATTAATGTTGCTCCATAGCTCACTGTAAGGTTTCCAGTATTAGAATTTCCACCATCAGGACGCAAGTCCTTTTTAGATGCTGAAGTCCCAACTGAAAAAGTTCCTGAGGTAATAATTATATCTCCGCCTTTGACATTCGTAGAGGCGGTTCCAATAGCATCGGAGTTCAACCAAACTTCAAATCTCCATCCTGGTGGGCTTGCTGACCAAATGCTACCGAAAAGCGGTCTACTTGTACCTACAAATATCAACTTCCCAGTACCAGTAGTAATAAGAGAAGTTGACACATTTGTTGTCGCATTAGCACTTAATGTTCCATATACTGTTAAAACATAATTTCCAATTTCAAGCCGTGTACCAGTGGAAGTGACTTGAAGTGTTAAGTTTTTGCAAGCAGCATCTCCATTCAAAGTAATTTTATGACCTGATTGTATAATTACATCATCGTTCGCATCTGGTATTCCATTCTTCATCGGATCCAGAAAATGTCCAAGACGAAGGAGAATTCCAATAACCAGTAGCAGCACTTGTAAAAGTTGCTTGCCCCAGGGAAATTGAGTCAAATAAAACAATAACCCCCAGAAGAAATAAAATTCTCCTCATGGCTTTTCCTCCAATTTATTTTTGTTTTTACTTTCTT